>Ga0209642_10002679_pt1 | contig 11625 bp, 9 predicted proteins | sample RifCSP19_2_FD_184025 | JGI IMG/M metagenome (GOLD analysis project Ga0209642, IMG submission 184025) | Soil microbial communities from Rifle, Colorado - Rifle CSP2_sed 19_2 (SPAdes) (version 2) | ecosystem: Environmental > Terrestrial > Deep subsurface > Rock core/Sediment | place: Rifle... | reverse complement strand
GGAAATTCCTTATAATACCCTCCACAAACCCCTTTTCAATAGTATCGGCCAATGGGAGAACAAATTGAGCGTCATTTATCTCTTTCTTTATAAGCATGCAGGCGTCAAGCATTGCAGGGAGAAGCCTCTCAACCTCATGCCTCCTGCTTCCAGGAAGAAGCGCAATAACAGGGCCATTCCCCATACCAAGGCTGGACAACGCATCCTCCTTTGAAAGCCGGCAGAATACTATACCGGATAACGGATGGCCTACATACTCCACATCTATACCTGCATTTCTGTAAAGCTCCTCTTCAAAGGGGAAAACAACGAGCGCCTTATTTACAAGCCTTGATATCTTCTTAATCCTTCCCTTTCTCCACGCCCATACCTGCGGACATATATAATATATTATTGGTATTCCCCTCTTCTTCGCCTCTTTTGCGAAATGAAGATTAAAATCAGGGTAATCTATAAGGACAACCGCATCCGGTCTTTTTTCGTCAAGCCTCCTTTTAAGCCTATTAAATACAGAAAAAAGTCGGCCGAGCTTCAGAAAAACCTCGGAAATCCCTACTACGGCAAGCTCTTTTGAATCTTCAATGGCGCCAAAACCGAGTCTCTTCATCCCTTCCCCTCCCACACCATAGAATACGAGGGAAGGGTCTATCTCCTTAAGAGCCTTTATAAGATTTGCACCATGAACATCACCTGATGCCTCACCTGCAACTATGAGTATATTGCCAGTCATAAATACAGTAGACAGTAGGCAGCAGACAGTAGGCAGCAAAAAACAGCGCTTCCCCTGCTTACTGATTTTTGCATACTGCTTACTATGCTTTTCTGTATCATCTGGGCAACCTCAAGCGCCCTCCTGCCGTCCTCGCCTGAAACAAGCGGGGGCTTTCTTGTAATAACCGAATTGATAAATGCCTTCACCTCTTCCAGCAAGGTATCATTCTTCCCTATCTTAATATCCTCCTCCACAATCCGGGGAAGGCCGCCATTCTTTCCAGGCAGCTTCCTGAAAACTGCCATATGCTGGTGGGCATAATCTATTGAAATATAGGCGTCGTGCTGGAACAACCTTATCTTCCTCACCCTCTCTTTTGAAACCCTGCTTGCTGTAACATTGGCGACACAGCCATTTTTAAACCTTAGCCGCGCATTTGCCATATCAACCTTGCCGGTTATGACCGGCGCACCAACCGCATCCACTGACTCTATCTCTGATTTGATGAAATTCATAATGATATCTATGTCGTGTATCATTAAATCAAGGACCACATCCACATCAGTCGACCTGTTGGGGAAGGGAGAAAGCCTGTAGGATTCTATGAACAGCGGGTTATTCACTATCCCCTCACTGGCCATTACAGCCGCATTAAACCTCTCCAGATGCCCTACCTGCAATATAGCATTCCGCCTGCAAGCCTCCTTTATAAGCCTGTCAGCCTCCTCAAGGGTATTGGTCATTGGCTTTTCAAGGAGCACATCTATACCCTTTGAGAGAAAATCCTTTGCAATACTGTAATGGAGCGATGTGGGTACAACAATACTTACAGCATCAACCTTATCCTTTGATAGGATATCATTATATGAATAAAATGCCCTGGTGTCTAAGGCTGCTGCCACCTCATCAGCTTGTTTTCTATCCGCATCAATAACACCGACAAGCTCCACGTTGGGGAGGCTTTTATATTTTTCGGCATGGAATCTGCCTAGATATCCGACACCCACAACCCCGACCTTAACTTTCTTTTTCATCCTCTTCTGCCCTTCGCCCTCTCTCTCTTGTAATGCCGCGTTTAGACCCCTTTATAAATTCAGTCAGACGCATCACATGCCCTGAACCCTTAAGCTCATCCTCAACCCTTTCAATTGCCTCCTTTAATGTGAGGCTGCTCCTGAAAAGCATATTATACGCTTTTTTGAGGCTGTCCATCTCCTCCCTGGTAAAACCCTGCCTCCTTAATCCTACCTTGTTCAGACCGTATAACCTTGCCCTGTTCCCAACAGCCATAACATAGGGGGGCACATCGTGGGTAATGGCAGATGCGCCGCCTATAATGGAGTATGCGCCAATCTTTACAAATTGGTGAATGGCAACAAGCCCTCCTATGATGGCATAATCCTCAATATGGACATGGCCTGCCAGTGTCGCCACATTTGCCATTATGACATTATTCCCTATCTTGCAGTCATGGGCAATATGGGCATAGGCCATAAGGAAATTATTGTCGCCTATAACTGTTTTGCCGTCAGCCTTTGTGGTTGCCCTGTGTACAGTAATATATTCCCTTATCTCATTGTTGCTGCCTATTATAACCTCGGTCTTCTCACCTTTATACCTTATATCCTGAGGCGGCGTGCCGATGGTCGTAAACTGATATATCCTGCAATTGGGCCCTATGCTTGTCCAGCCGTCTATCGTTACATGGGATGATATTACTGTCCCCTTAGATATCTTTACATCCTTGCCTATGATCGAATAAGGCCCTATCTCAACACCTTCATCAATCTCAGCGCCAGGATGGATAACAACGGTAGGGTGGATTTTGGACTGAGGGTTTTGAATTGCAGATTGTATATCTTTCATTAAATGAATCTCCTGTAAAATAAAATTAAATATAGGTTGAGGTTGAGGTTGAGCAAATACCAGTGGAGCTCTTCTTAATCTCAGCCTTAACCTTAACCTGTCTTGCGCTACTTGTCCACTATCGTTGCCATCAACTCTGCCTCGCTAACCAAATTGCCGTCAACAAAGGCCTCTCCCTTAAATACCCATATGGGGCCTCTTTGTTTTGTAACCTCCAGTACAAGCTCCAGTCTGTCGCCTGGCAGTACAGGCCTGCGGAATTTAGCCTTGTCTATACCCATGAAATACACAGCCTTATTTGCCACATTTGCAGTTTTAAACGCAAGTATGCCTCCCACCTGCGCCATGGCTTCCACTATCAGAACACCCGGCATAATTGGGTGGTCTGGGAAGTGTCCCTGAAAAAATGGCTCATTGATTGTGACATTCTTTATACCTTTAGCCCTTTTCCCTGCCTCAAGCTCCACAACCTTATCCACGAGCAGAAATGGATAACGGTGCGGGAGGATTTTTAAAATTTCATTGATGTCAATCATATATAGAACCCCCCATAATTTGGACAATAAGAAAATAGAAAATGGAAAATAAAAGAATCCTCCTGTCTTTTTATATATTTTCTCATTTTCTTACTTTCTCATTTTCTATTTTCTCAATCCTCTTCTCCATTTCCAAAAGCATCTTCCTCATCTCAGGAAGTTTCGCAAATATATTCTGCGCCTTTAACCACTCCCTGTGCGGCATAGCCGGCGTGCCTGAAAAAACTCCCTTATCTTTTATATCCTGTGCAACACCAGACTGGGCGCCTACTGTTACATCATCTCCTATCTCTATATGTCCAACCAGCCCAACCTGGCCTGCAAGGGTAACCCTTTTGCCTATCTTTGTGCTTCCTGCAATACCTACCTGCGCAACAATCACAGAATCCTCGCCTACCTCAACATTATGGGCTATCTGCACAAGATTGTCTATCTTCGTTCCCCTCATTATCACAGTCTCCCCGAGCGTTGCCCTGTCAATTGTAACACATGCACCAATCTCCACATCATCCTCAATCCTTACAATCCCTACCTGCGGTATTTTATGGAACCTGCTGCCGTCTTTTGCGAACCCAAAACCATCGCTTCCTATAACAGCATTGCAGTGCACTATGACCCGACTACCCACAGAACAACCTTCCCTCACAGATACATTGGAATACAGCACAGTACCATCGCCAACGCGAGCACCCCTGCCTATATAAACCCCAGGATATAACACAACCCTGTCGCCTATTTTAGCGTGTTCATCTATATAGACATAGGGATAAATAGAGACAGATGCACCTATACTGGCGCTATGATGGATGTAGGCTTTTGCATGAATGCCGGTGTGCGACAAATGCGGTGGATTAAACAGTGCGAGCACTTTGGCAAAGGCAAGGGGTGGGTTCTTAGTATAAAGAATATTTTTGCCGTCCGGACATTTTATATCCGGCGAGGCAATGATTGCAGAGGCCTTAGTGCCGGAAAGCCTATTAGCATATTTAGGATTTGCAATAAATGTTATCTGTCCCTGGGCTGCATTTTCTATACCTGCCACCCCGCTTATAACTGCATTCCCATCCCCTGAAACACTTCCTCCAACAAGCTCTGCCAGTTCCTTCAATGTCTTTTTTATGCCGGTTTCTTTCATCCTTTTCTATTTGCCCTTATCTTATCTATAATCTTTGCTACCCCACCCAGAATGCCCCATGCGGAAGCCTTACTTCTTTTCCTTTTTCTCCTTCTTGTAATCTGCGTTATAGAGCTTGATTACCTCTTCTGTCAGGTCTGCCTCCTGAGGACTGTAGATTACGCCGGCCTGTGTCTCAAATACGAATGTATAGCCCTTTTCCTTTGCCAGCTTTTTTGCAACCTCCAACAGGTCTTTTATTATTACGGTCTTTTTTTCCTGCTCCCTTTTTTTGAGGTCGTCATTGGACTGCATGTAAAACCTCTGGAACTCCTGCATCCTGGCCTGGAGTTCCCTCTGCTTCTGCTCTTTCATCTCATCGCTCCACACAGACTTTTTCTTTTCTGCCTCCTCATTGAGTTTCTTGAGCTCTTCCTGCTTTGCGTCCACTTGTTCCTGCCTTTTCTTGACCTCATCTTCAAGCTCTGCAACAGCCTCTTTCCCTGCCTGACATTCGTTCAATGCCTTTTGCAGATTTACAACACCGAGCTTTAACTCTGCTGCCTGCATAATAGCCGGAAGCATAATAATCATGGCCATTATCAGACCAATATGTAGTTTTTTCATCTTCCTCTCCTTTTTATAGGCTGATGGCTTAAGGCTAAAGGCTAAAGGAAATAACTATTTTCCCTTCAGCCTGTTTTGCTTCAGCCTTCAGCCTGCCTTAAAACACCGTTCCTATTGTAAAGTCCCACTGGCTGTCCTTCTCGTCCAACTCCGGGTCCAGGTTGTAACCCCATTCCAGTCTCAGCGGGCCTATAGGAGAAAACCATCTGATGCCAAGACCCACAGCCTTTCTCATATCTCCAAGGTCTATGTAATCATTATAGGCATTACCTGTGTCATAGAAGATAAGGCCTTTCACCCTCTGTTCCGTGACGAGGGGGAAAAGGTATTCAAAGTTGAAAAATACCTCTTTATCGCCCCCTATCACATCGTTTGTCACCGGATCCCGCGGGCCTACGCTCCTTGTCCTGAAACCCCTTATGGAATTTATGCCACCGAGATAGAATCTTTCATACACCGGTATATCCTTGCCGCCAAAACTGTGCACATATCCACCAACACCGTGCGCAATAAATGTGGTGTCCCAGAAGAGCGGGAAATATTTAACCCCTTCTGCAATATACTTGATAAAGTTATTATCCCCTCCGAGGATTCCGCCCGCATATTCAACAGACAGAGATGTTGTTGAGCCCTCTGTTGGGAAGAATGCATCGTCTCTCGTATCCCTTCTGAGTGTGCCGCTTAAACTGCTGGTGGTTGTTTTACCCTCCTGCTCTCTTATGAGTTCCGATGCCCCTGACGATACATCCTTTACAGTTACCTCCTCAAGTTTATAGGTCAGGTACCCCCTTGTATCTCTTTCGTAGACCGGGAAACCGAGCCTTACATCAAAACCGTAGCTGCCTCTTGTAAAATCAGGGTACTCCCTGTCTGTCTTAAATATGTCAACCCCTGCTGTTATGGGTTTATCAAAGAGCCATGGCTCTGTAAAGCTTAGCTGATACCGCTCGCTCTTTGAACTTACAGTACCGGATAATTCCAGTTTAAGACCTGTGCCGAGGAAATTACTCTGCGATATGGATGCAGTGCCTATAAGCTTATCAACTGAACTGTATCCAACCCCTGCTGAAAGCGAGCCGGTCGGCCTTTCCTTCACATCCACATTCAGGACCATCCTGCTTTCAGAACTCCCTGGCTGTGTCGTGATATTCACGCTGTCAAAGTATCCAAGCCTCCTCAGGTTGTTTCTGCTCCTTTTCATGCCTGTGGCGGAAAAAAGCATGCCTTCTGACAGCTCAACCTCGCGCCTTATGACCTTATCACGGGTATTAACGTTACCTGATATATTTATCTTTTCTATATATACCAGTTCGCCTTTTTTTATATCTAATGTGATATCCACCCTCTTTTCCTTTGGGTCTGTGTTTGTAATCGGGTTAATGTCAACATTGGCATAACCCTCATCACCATAAACATCGCTCAGGCTGGCAATATCCCCTGTAAGCACCTTCCTGCTGAATATTTCACCGGGTGTTATCTTAACCTTCTCCATCAATTCATCCCTGGTGGTAAGTATGTCTCCTTTTATATCCACCTTCCCAACCGTATACTGTTCCCCTTCAGAGACAGCTATGGTGATAAAAAACCAGAGTTTGTCATTGCTTAAGGAAACCAGGTGGTCTGTTATAGATGCATGTATATAACCATTGTCGTAGTAATGCGCTAGTATCTTATTGAGGTCATTCTGGAATACAGCCGCATCAAAAACACCTGATTTTGTCAGGAAGGAAAATATACCCACTTCCTCCGTATCCATTACATCCTTTATCTCGTCTTCATCATAAGCCTTGCTGCCTATAATGGTAATCCTTCTCACCTTTACCTTGTCCCCTTCTTTTATCCTGAATGTAACATCAGCAGTAGCCTCATCCTTTCTATCCACAACAGGTTCAACTGTTGCAAGATAAAATCCTTCGGCTGAATAGAGGGACTTAATCTTTTCTGCATTCTCCATCAAAATGGCCCTGTTAAGTATGCTATTCCCCTTAACTGTTATAACGCCGTTTATTTTTTCAGTTGTAATCTCATCATTGCCGGTTATCTCCACCTTTTTTACAACAGGCCTCTCCTTTACTATAAAGGTCAGCTCTATCCCTCTATCTGTATCAACGACATCTGCCATTACATCTTCAAAATAACCCATGTCGTATATTGCCTTTATATCGTCCTTTATGTCATCAGGGAAAAAGGCATCCCCTGCCCTGCTTTTAATCTTGGTCTTTACAGCATCTTCATCAACCCGCTTATTGCCGGTAACTGCTATACTGCTGATTATACCCGGCTTCCCGGCGGAAGCCCTGCTGACAGCCTTTGCCATTATGCCTTTAAGGTTAAGGGCAAGGCTGACTGCGGATTCCAGTAATTCCAGCTCACTCTGTCCTTTCACATTGAAAAATCCGGCCAGCCTGTCATTATTAACATCCACCAATCTGACATCTATGCTTATATCATTGCCGATCTTTGTTGTGCTGCCGAGGACGGCAAAAACCGCACCTTCATCCCTCCCTATCCCTGCAGCCATCGCCTCGTCAAACACATCAACTTTTTCCTCAAGCACAAGTTTCTTGAGCCTCTCTATCCCTGCAATCCTGTAACCACTGTCTGCCTCTATGGAAGCCGCAAGTTTATTAAGAAACTGCCTCCGTAAGTTAGAGAGGTTATCCCTGCTGTGTATTGCAAACGGCATGATAATTACCCCGGCATCCCCTTTTTCAGATGTTGTATCAGGCGCCTCTGCCGAGGATAGGGATACAGATAAAAGTAAAGTAAGGAGTATGCAGTAAACAGCAAGCAGCTTCCTGCCATACATTACATACCATCTGCCAAGTTCCTGCCATCTGTCCCCTGGCCTCCTGTTAATATTTACTGGCTGCTCGCTGCCCGGTTTCCTTTGTCCACGGGCACATGGCCGCCAAATACCGACATCCATCACCTGCCTTCTGAACCCCCTGTTCCTTCGCTTGCAGCCCTATCATCATATATCTTTCCATCAACCATCATGAGCCTTCTCCCCATCCTGCTGGCCAATCTCTCGTTATGTGTCACGGCAACCATGGTTATGCCTTTTTCCATATTCAATCTCAGAAGCAGATTAAAAATCTCATCCCCTGTCTTCGTATCCAGATTTCCTGTGGGCTCATCTGCCAGAAGGACATCCGGTGACTGAATAAGCGCCCTTGCTATTGCAGCCCTCTGCTGCTCACCCCCTGAGAGTTCGCCTGGTTTATGATTGAGCCGCTCTCCCAGACCAACGTTGCAAAGAAGCTCCTCTGCCATACCCCTTGCCATATCCCTGTCCCTGCCGCCTATAAAAGCAGGCATCATTACATTCTCAAGGGCAGTAAACTCCGGCAGAAGATGGTGAAACTGAAACACAAAGCCTATATTTTTATTCCTGAACATGGCAAGCCTCTTGTCAGTTTGGCCGAAAATCCTTTCGCCCTTGTAGAAGATATCGCCCTTTGTCGGCCGGTCCAGCGCACCCATGAGATGGAGCAGTGTGCTTTTACCGACCCCTGATGCCCCGACCACAGCAATCATCTCACCCTTCAAAACAGAAAGGTCAATGCCCTTAAGCACATCTACTGTCTTTACCTTATTGCCGTATGATTTATATAGGCCGTCAATTTTTATCAGTTCCATAAATACTAAATACAGGTAATGGGCTATGGGGTTTTCCTATTTCCTATTGCCTATCGCCTCTTGCCTATAGCCTGCTCTTAAATCAGCGCCGCAGACTGCAGCCCTTTTACCTTTATAACGTCTGTAACCCTCGCCTTTATAACATCCTCCATAATCTTTTTTATATCGGGATATTTAGCCAGTATATCCTTTATCATGGGCCGCGAAAACAGGACAAGCTCCGTATCGGTAATGGCAGTAACATTTGCAACACGGGGCCTTGAAGTTGCCAGCGCTATCTCCCCGAAAAAATCTCCTTCTCCAAGTGTAGTAACTTCTATATTCCCCTTCAGCGCGTCATTAAGCCACACCCTGACCTTACCCTCCTTTATCAGATACATCGTATCGCCTATATCGCCCTGCCTGACTATGGTTGCTCCACTCTCATATTTGCTGGAAGTCAATCTTGCAAGGATTATCTTCCTGTCCCCGGTTGTTACCGGTTCAAATACAGAGGACAATGCCATAAGCCTGTCAACCACCCTCTCTTTATAGAAATCAAAGATAACCCCTGCTACCCTTCTATGCCTTTCAATAATATCAGCAATGTCTTTCTTGACAATCTCAAGCATACTTGCCGGTGATTTTGCCCTGACAGATGCCTCCCTCCTTGCATTTGAAAAGAATCCGAACTCTCCGAAGAAATCACCTTCCTTAAGTGTGGATAATACAACATCATTGCCCCGTCTATCCCTGCTGATTATCTCCACCTCTCCGCTGTTAATTATATAGATGGAATCTCCACTGTCCCCCTCTTTAAATACAAACTCACCCTGAGATACTGTCTGATACCTTACCTTGCCTATGAGTGTAACAAGTTCATCCCTGCTCAGGTCAGAAAAAAGCGGGGTCCTCGGGAACTTGCCAGCCTCCCTTCCTGCATCCCCTGAAGGTTTTTCCTCTCCGGCCTTCTTCCCTGTCCCTGTAACAAAACCTTTCTTTGTATACAACTCTGCTATCTTCCTCTGCACATCCGCCTGCGAGGGGTCTATGCCCATTATGACCTTGCAGACACCTATTGCCTTCGTAATAAAACCCTGTGTAATGAATGCATCTGCAGCCAGCTTATATGCATCTATGGCTTCATTATTCTTGCCTATTTTCCTGTATATCTCTCCTATCCGCAGTGATATCCTCGGGTCCTTGCCGGCATACGATTTTATGCTCTCGTATGCCTCAATGGCCTCTTTTAATTTGCCCTTGGAAAAATAGGCCTCTGCCTTGCCCTTAACAGCCGATATTGTTTGTTCATTCATAGCCATAATAATTTAAACTTTCAACTTTTCACTTTTGACTTTTCACTTTTATTCATACCTCAGCGCCTCAACCGGATCCATCCTTGCAGCCTGCCATGCAGGATATATAGTGGCTAAAAAGCTGATACTAATGGAGGCAACGGCAATCATGGATATTAACAGCGGGTCCATCTTCACAGGCAGGGTGGAGATATAGTATACATCGCCTGGAAGTTTTATAAACTGGTATTTTTTAAGCAATGTGCACAGAAAAACTCCCCCCAGAACCCCCATAATTGTTCCCGCTATCCCTATGACCAGCCCCTCTATCATAAAAACCCGCATTATGCCGCCCGATGTTGTGCCCATGGATTTAAGTATAGCTATATCCTTCCCCTTTTCCATAACCACCATTATGAGTGTGCTTATGATGTTGAGGCTGGCAACTATAACTATCAATACGAGTATTATGAACATTGCCACCTTCTCCAGTTTAAGGGCTGAAAAAAGGTTTCTGTTCATGTCCATCCATGTCCTTACATAGTAAAAACCTCCGGCGGCCTTCTGCACATCTTTACCTATCCTCTCAGCATCATATATGTCCTCTATTTTAATCTCTATCCCTGTGACAGTATCCCCCATCCTGAAAAACCTGCTGGCGCTCTCAAGGGAGATGAATGCCATGGACGAATCATACTCATACATGCCGAACTCAAAGACAGCGGATACCTTGAATCTCGCAATCCTGGGAACAGCGCCTGCCGGGGTCATTGTCCCTGACGGGGATATCAGATTTACCTCGTCACCGACAGAAATACCCAGGCTCTTTGAAAGCTCCCTGCCTATTGCTATCCCGGCCAAAGGCGAACCAGGAACATATTTATCCTGAAGCGAGCTGCGCAGCCCCTCTAAACTGCCTGACTTAATCCTGTGCGGCAATACCGTAACCCCTCCAACGCTGTCAATGTCCAAACCCCTCACAGCAACACCTGTAACACCGCCTTCGGTTGAAAGCATGGCCTGATTATATATAAAAGGCGTTGCGCCCATAACGCCGTTAACCTTCTTCACCTTCTCAACTACCTGTCTGTATTCCTTCGTGCCCCTTCCTAATTCCATGACCACCAGATGGGCATTAACGCCAAGTATCTTGTCACGCAGGTCATCCTCAAATCCGGTCATTACAGACAAAACAACAATAAGCGCAGTCACCCCTACCACGACGCCCAGTATGGATATAAATGTTATGACCGATATAAAGGTCTGCTTGCGCTTTGCCTTGAGGTATCTGAATGCTATAAAAAGTTCGTATGACATTGTTATAATAGGTTAAGGTTAAGGCTGAGTAATTCCTTAATCTTAATCTCAACCTCAACCTTAACCTGATTTTTCCGGCCTTAACTGCGGGAACAGTATAACATCCCTTATTGATGGTGAATTAGTCAGGAGCATCACAAGCCTGTCAATTCCGATGCCCTCGCCTGCTGTGGGAGGCATGCCGTATTCAAGGGCCTTCACAAAGTCCTCGTCCATCAGATGCGCCTCTGCGTCTCCTGCCTCCTTTTCCTTAAGCTGCTGGATAAACCTGTCCTTCTGGTCTATAGGGTCGTTAAGCTCTGAAAAGGCATTGGCAATCTCCCTGCCGCAGATAAGCAGCTCAAACCTGTCAACAACCGTTTGGTCATTTTCATTCTTCCTGGAAAGGGGCGAGACTTCCAGTGGATAATGGGTGACAAATGTGGGCCGGATAAACTTCTGCTCGGCAACCTTTTCAAATATCTCCAGTATTATCTTTCCGTGGCTGAAGCCCTCAGGTATATCAAGGCCGAGCTTCTTCGCAAATTCAAAGGCCTT
>Ga0209642_10002677_pt1 | contig 11630 bp, 9 predicted proteins | sample RifCSP19_2_FD_184025 | JGI IMG/M metagenome (GOLD analysis project Ga0209642, IMG submission 184025) | Soil microbial communities from Rifle, Colorado - Rifle CSP2_sed 19_2 (SPAdes) (version 2) | ecosystem: Environmental > Terrestrial > Deep subsurface > Rock core/Sediment | place: Rifle... | reverse complement strand
GTTTCTATTGATATGACAATATCGCCCAAAAGAAACCGTGAGCCGTGACCGTATTCCGTGACTGTGTTTTTACGGACACGGACAACGGACACGGACAACGGTATTTCATACATTGAAAACGAAAGGACATCGGTGGGCTTATCCTTTTTTAAATATCTCTTGTTCAGTTCCTGAATACCTTTGTTATCAGTCAAGAGTATACTTAATTCTGCGTTATCACGGCAGCCCAAATCTTTTAATACCGCTTTTGCCAGACCACTTACCGCTTTTAGTCTTATCTTCTCCTTCTGGTTGTTTTGTATCAAAACCTTCAATAACTTCCCCCTCTGGGGACAGATTTGAAATCTGTCCCAAATTCTCTGATTCAGGATATTCTATCCTCTGATGGAACATGCCGATGAGCGCCCTGTTAAAACATTTAGCAACAGCATGCATATCCTTCAACGTCAGTTCACATTCATCAAGCTGACCATCCACAAATATCCTGTTTATTATCTTTTGAACCATCGTATGAATCTTAGCCGGAGTTGTATCAGGAATAGACTTTGATGCAGCCTCAACTGCATCCGCCAGCATTACTAATCCGGCCTCTTTGCTCCTTGGCCTTGGCCCGGGATATCTAAAATCCTTTTCATTGATCTCATGGATAGTTATACCCTCTTTCTCTTTTGCTTTATGATAAAAATAGCTTATCAGGGATGTGCCGTGGTGTTGCTGTATTATCTCCGTAATTTCCTCCCCCAGCCTGTGCTTATTTGCAAGTTCCACACCTTCTTCTACATGCGATATAAGCATTCTGGCGCTTATATCAGGAGCAAGACTGTCGTGTCTATTTTCGCCTCTCATATTTTCAATAAAATAGGGCGGGTTTTTTATCTTTCCAACATCATGATAGTATGCGCTAACCTTTGCCAGAAGAGGGTTAACATTTATTGCCTCTGCCGCCATTTCTACCATGCTGCCGATAATGATTGAATGGTGGTAGGTACCGGGGGCATGGAGTGCAAGTTCCTTTAACAAGGGGTGATCCATCCTTGCCAATTCAAGATGTCTAATATTGGTGGTATATCCAAATACAATTTCAAACATTGGCGCAACACCGGTAACTATCACCGATGTTATCTGTCCGCCAAGGAACCCAAAGAGGATTGTGAAAATATCTTCTTGTATAGACCATTTACCATTTATAATGATAAGGCTTACAAGGGTAAGTACATTTATACAGCCAAGTATAAGGCCAGCCTTTGTTATCGTAGCCCTTTGCGTAGCATGGCGTACACTTTTAGCTGCTATAACTCCACCGATAAAAAAATATGCCGCAAGACTTAAGCTGCCTTCCAAAAATATACCTGCTATTAAACTTACTACGGTAGCAAAAACCAGGGCCGTCTCTGAGTTTAGAAAAAGCCTTACTAACATTGGCCCTGCAGCTATCGGCAGAAGATACAGATAACTATTAAAGGTTATAAACGGAAAAGTTGTCTCTATAGATTTTGCAACGAATAGTGAAAGCCTGACAAGGATAAGAATCGCCACCAGTATAACACCCATAAGCAGGACATCCTTGGGTTCTGAGGCAAATTTTCTTATATTTCTTGCGGAAAAGGTATAGGTGACATAAAAGAGAATGATGCAAAAAAAGAAAATCCCGATAACGGAAATTAAAAACCCTTTGTCGTAAGAAGTATCCTGGATTAGCGTGAGTTTTTTTATTATATCTTCTGTAATTCTGTCCCCAGCCCTTACTACAATTTCGCCCTTTTTTATGTCAGTCCCTGATGCTGTAATATTTTGCCCTGCCATAACACTTACAGAAGCAATATCACCAACTTTGTAGGAATATCCCATGAACGGTATGCTGGTAGAAAACAAAACAGCCACAATACCGCTAGCAAGAATAGCTGTGGCCCACTTTTGGAAAACCGGGGATTTTATTGATGCTGTATGCATAATAACAATTCGGAGTATTGAGTTCGGAGTTTGTAGTAACTATCAACTACGAACTACTAACTACTACCCTCACCCTCTTCTTTCTTCCTCCCCCTTCCCTCATACGCCTTTATTACTTCCTGAACCAAGGGGTGCCTCACCACATCTTTTTCCGTAAAATAGGCAAACCCTATGCCTTCAACATCTTGTAGTATCTTCTGAGCCTCCACAAGACCTGATGGTTTTGCAAGAGGAAGGTCTATCTGCGTTATATCCCCTGTTATTACCGCTCTTGAACTAAACCCGAGCCTTGTCAAAAACATCTTCATCTGTTCGGATGTTGTGTTTTGCGCCTCATCCATTATCACAAAAGAATCATTCAATGTCCTGCCCCGCATAAATGCAAGCGGCGCAACTTCTATCGTTCCCCTCTCTATAAGCTTTTCTGCCCTTTCAAAATCAATCATATCGTGAAGCGCATCATAGAGCGGCCTGAGATATGGGTCAACCTTTTGAGCCAAATCACCCGGCAAAAACCCAAGCTTCTCCCCTGCCTCTACTGCTGGCCTGGTGAGGATTATCCTCTCCACCTCTCTTTTGGATAATGCCGCAACTGCCATTGCCATGGCCAGATAGGTTTTGCCTGTGCCGGCAGGCCCTATGCCAAAAACGATATCGTATTTTCTTATAGCATCTATATACCTCTTCTGCGCTGGGCTTTTTGGCGAAATAATCTTTTTCTTAAATGAAATATAAACAGTGTCCATAAACATATCAACCAGATGGACATCCTTATCCATTTCAATTGCCCTGATGGCATAATCTATATCCGTCGGATGAATGACATAGCCTTTTTGCATGAGTTCGCAAAGCTCTTTTAAAAGTCTTTCTGCCATCTGAACTTTTTGGCTCTCGCCATGGACTACTACCATATTTCCCCTTGCATCAAGCTTTACGCCAAGTTTCTTTTCCAGACGTTTCAGATTCTCGCCTGCCTCACCAAAAAGGGCTAGTGCAATGGCATTATCTTCTATGGTAACATGTTTAAAAATTTTTTCTTCTATCAACAAGATTGAACTCCTAACTGAGTTGATTAGAGAATGAGAGATTCGAGAATGAGAAAAGCTGATTCGCTAATTCTCTATTCCACTAATCAACTATTATTTAAACTCCAGCTCTTTAAACCATGCAATATCAATATCAGGAAACAGCTCATCTCTTTTCTGGCACATATCAAGAAAGTTTTTATCGCTCTGTGCAATATCCTTTCCTTCGCCTTTTATCCTTGCCAATTCAGCCAACCGTTTAAAATCCTCGTAATGCCTTACAATCCTTGCCTCTGCATAATCCTTGGCAGAAAGGGTGCTTATAAGAAACTGCCAATCAGAGGCCTCTAATATAAGGAGCTCTCTGGCAGCTTGCTTTAGAATATCTTGAAGAAGGGTATCCTCTTTTTTATCACCATATTGCCTGGCAATCTTTATCATCTCTTTTTCCGCCTCATAGATATGCTTCCATGTCCACTGATTCATATTATTCAGCCATATCCAGTGGTAACCGCCCTCTCCCCATGAACCTTCAGGCAATGATATGATCTCTGTTGGTTTGCTTCTGTCAAGATATTCACCCGCTGTCACCAAATCCACGCTCCCATCAATATGAAGCCCCTTTATTACACTGTAAAGCCATTCGGGCCCCTCAAACCACCAGTGGCCAAATAGTTCCGCATCATAGGGAGACACTACTATACCGGGCTCTTTAGCAACCTTGAGATGACTGTTTAGATTTGCCTTAATCAGTTCTTTAAAATGATCCGCATGCTTAGTGATTCGCGCATAAGCAACCTCTGGGACATATTTCTCTTTATCAGCCAAGTCAGCCTTTGAACTCGTAACCTTCCAGTATTTCATTCCGCCCGGAAATCTCTTTTTATGAAAATCCAGATAATTTCCATCTCCGGGATAGCCCCACTCGCCGCTCCATACCTGAAGACCTGTTTTGGGGTCTCTGGTAAAAACAGCCACAGGCATCTTATCTTTTGATGAAGAACCAACCCAATATATCTTGTAAGGCGTCTTTTCTTTGCTTTCCGGCAAAGGTTTATACTGCTCAGAAAACCTTGCCCAAAGATTCTGCAGGGCATCAAATCTATCAAGATATACGCCTATTGCCTTTCCGCCTTTTAAAAGGTGTGCATCTATAAAGAAATATTCAATGTGATTCTCGCTTAAAAATTCTTCTACACCTTTTCTATTATAAGGTTCTACTTTATTGCCGGTATCAACCGGCGGCGACCATTTATATCCTGGCCTATAAGCGCACTCAGGAAGCCATATGCCTTTCGGCTGTTTTCCAAAATGTCTTTTATGAGATGCCACGGCCTGCTTTACTTGAGCCTGTATGCTTATATCCTGAGAAAGGAGAGGGAAATATCCATGTGTTGCCCCACAGGTGATTATCTCTATATGCCCCTGATTCTGAAGGTCTGCAAAGGCCTTTACAATATTCTGTTCATACCTCTCCACAAAATTCTTATATATGTTCCTGTAAAAATCCTGCCACATCTTGGCAACCTTTGCAAAATCAGGCTGGCCAAGGGTCTCAAACTCCACAATATCCCTGCCCGCCGCCTCCAGTCGGTGCCCGAGGTATGTTTTAAACTCTGGTTTAAAGGATTGGCTTGCAAGCATCTCTGTTAAGACAGGCGTCAAACCTATGGTTACTTTAGGGCTAATCCCTTCCGCAACCAGGCGATTAAAAACATTCAGAAGAGGTATATAGGTCTCCGCCGCCGCCTCATTTAACCAGTCTGTGCCATGAGGCCATCTGCCATGAGATAAGACATAAGGCAAATGAGAATGCAAAACAAAGGTAAATGAGCCAATTTTTTCCATAAGTCTCCTCAATACAATGAGCAGCAAACAGTTATCAGAATGTTTTCCACTGTTCACTGACAACTGTTTAAAAAACTATCACAAGGTTACACCTTTTGCAATTTCAATTTAGAGACAGGCAAGAGTTCTAGGCTCAAAGCCTCTTGCTCGACCAGTCCTTCAGATGACTATCCCACCATAGCCCTATACTTCTTAACAAAACCGATCGGCCTATATGTCATCTTGGCCTGCCTCATTCCTTCATCACCCAAATCCTGCTCTCTATTTATGAATTTGTATTTCTCTGGAAGTATTGCGGCAAAACTTTGATTCACAAATTGATACAACCCTTTATAGTTGCTTACCGCTTTCTCAAAGTGAATCACAAAGCTGTCACCAGCCCCCAATTCTTCACCCAAGGTATAAGCAGCCGGTTTTCCGTCCACATAATATATCCCACCGCAAAGTTGCAACTCCTCCATCTTTTCCAATGCCTCTCCTGCGGCAGAGTAATCATCGTAATTACCTTTCTTATGTCGCCACATTTCTAGAACCGTGATAGCATCTGTCACGTATTCTTTTAAAAGAGGTTTGGCCTGGTATGAATAGCTGTTGATAAATGCATTGACCAGATTTTTCTTTTTATGAAACTTGGCGCCCGACAACTTCACCATCTCTTCCCTCAAGTAAAGATAATCAAAATTATTACGATCTTCTACGACAGAATATCCCCTGCGAGTAAGTTTGTCAGCCAGGTCATCTGACACACACTTCATGGATGTGAAATTATGGAATAATTCATCGAGAAGCTCTTTTTCAGGCAGACCGAAGGGGAGCATGAAAAATTGGCTTCCGCAATCCCTACCAACAACCAAAAAAAGGGGGTCTCTTAGTTTTGAAATCCTGTAACTATGGGTTTCCCTGAATAGATACAGATTGGCAAAGGTAAATTCTGAAATCCCATTCTGCAGATTTTGAAAAAGCGGATGAAGCTCTTTGCGTAACTCTATTGTAAGGTTAGAAAATTTAGGGTAGTCAGGAATCATTTATCTCCTGAGAAGGTAAAATATAAGGCTCAATATAAGGCTAATAATAATAGAGGTAACAAGCGGAAAAGAGAATGTAAAGTTATCTTTCTTTATGTACATGTCTCCCGGAAGGTTACCAAACCATTTGAAACTTCCACCTAAACTTAAAAAGACTCCGAGCCCAAACAAAAACAAACCCAATATTATCAAAAATCTTGCCAGCCCAGAAATATCATTCATAGACAACATTTCCCGGTTTAAGTTTCTCGTTTCTACCTTGCACCTGCTTTAGCCTCTTCATACCATTTATCAAAGTGATGTTTAAACAAAAGTTTCGAAAACTCAGAATCTTTGCTAACCATCTCATAGACAATGGCCGGAGTCGTTGACTCAAAGCCTTTAAATATTATTTCCCCTGCCTTGCAAAACACCTCTACCTGTCGAATGTTTCCTGTTAAAAACACTCCAAAATATAACTCCAATGTTTTAATCGGAAAGAAAAAAATATTCTGCATCTCTTTATTTAATTCGGATACATGAATCTCCCGTTTGAAAAAAAATCCTTTTCCTTTGCTTTCTTGAATATAGGCATTTAAAGCATCTTCACTTACCGCTTGCCCTTTATTATAGATATCGCTGGTGGTGTTTAATATCTTAAGAGAAGAGAGAGGCTCCCCAGAAACAATTCTTCTGAAATCCTTAAAAAATTCCTGTGTCAATACTTGAGCCAAATCTTTTACCTCTGGCATGTTTTTATGTATAATAATATTTTCTAATTGGTCATTCAGACCGGGGGGCATGAGTAAACTATATGTGCTACCAATGTAGATATCTAAAGGATATTTGAGATTGGGGTTATGTCTTTTCAGCCTTTCCTCTTCAAGCAGCCTCTCCATTTTTGCCCTTATCATAGAACTTCGATAGGTACCTCTGGAGGCTTGATTTATCTTTTCTCCAATGGCAACCTTCACCTCGCCCCAAAAATCATCCTTCATCACAATAATCTCCGCCTTGCTGCCAAATGTGATAAAAAGCCCTGCCTCCATCTCTTGTCCTATTGCGGCTTCCAGCTCTTCTCTATATGTTTTCTCCAGCCTGTCTTCTTTCTCCTTTACCTCCAGCAGTCTGGATTCCAATCCTTTTTCACCGTCGGCTATCGACTGCTCTATCGCAACCCGCTCCTTGGCACACTCCTCTTTCATTACCTCAAAGTTCTTATGAACTTTGCGAAGAAGCTCCTCCTCTAAGACATGCGGAACCCTTTTCTGTAACTGCTCCTTATATCTCTTCATAACCCGTTGAATATCCCCTGCCAGAGAAATAAGATTAGCAACTCCGCCGGAGAAGACTACGGCATCTCCCAATAAATTATTTAATTTTACCGTCTTTTTATCATCCGCCAAACCGGAAGTTGAAGAGCCGTATCTGCTCGCGGCGCTGAGGATGGGTTTATAAAAATTCGATTCCATAAAGTCAGCCATAGTAATTTCCTTGGCTCTCAGGGTTTTTCGCGTAAAATCCTTCATATCTACAAAAAGATGCCCCTCAGCTTCAATCTCCAATTCTTTGAGAATCGGTCTTTCATCGGCAGAAAAACGATAAATTCTTCCCCTTTCATATTCCATCCTTAGGGTTTCACTGGAGAACTCCCCGCGCCTGTCAACCATCAGCTCCCGCATAGAGCTGACGATTTTTTCTACATCCTCATCAAATTGATATGCAATAAATGCCTCTATAATGGCAGTAGTGACAGCTTCCTTTTTCCTCCCTATTCCAATCAAATCACGTAATGTAGTTTTTGTAATTGAGAATATAAATTCTTCTATTGCATTGATTCTCTCTATCTTAGTCCTATCCTTTTGAAATTGTCGCTTTGCATCATCTAAACCTTGATTTAGTTTCATCATTGCCTTAGAATCAGTGAGTAATATTTGGATAAATCTATTGTCCGCATATAATTCAGCAAGCATTACATTAACCCCTATTCCAGGGGTATCACAATCCAGAAGATAATCGCCTATCAGCCGTCTTAAAAAGTTTATATTCGAAAGCCTGAAGATCTCCTCTGCAAGAGATGAATTCTTTTCTATCTCATTTTCCATATGAGCGATAATGCTTGCAACATCTTTAGCCTTTTGAGCTGCCTTATCATAAACCGGCCTTAATAAGGAAACTACCTTGTCGTGAAGCCCGTAAGGATTTAAATCGCTGCTAATAATATTTCCGCCTTGAATAGCCAAAAAGCTCCGCGGCGTAAACCATTCCTCAAAGCTTTCCAGTTTTGCCGATCCATAGGAAGCCATTATCTGTTTCAGTTCAGACGCCACATTTCTTATAGCAGCCTTATAAACAAAATAGAGCGCAAGCCCAACCGCCTGGTCTAATCTTTCATAGTTGAGACCTTTTACCTTAACGTTTTTTATGATGCTATCTTTCTTCTTTGCTGTGGCATGTACCACAGCCATAGCTGCCAATATAGAGGTCTTTTCCACACCTTCAAGCCGTATCTCTTCAAGCGCAGCCTTTCCCAATATCCCTTTCACCAAAGCATAGTATGCCTTGCCATGTCCGTCCGGCCCAAGCCATACCTTTAATATTCCGCTGTCAATCACCGGCGTCGTGGTTAGTATTTCGCAGGCAATGCCCTTTTCTACGGAATCCGGCAGAAAATAATCTATCTTGTAGGTCTTTTCTATAAGAGATGTTTTTATATTAAGAAAGGATGAAAGGCTGTCTTTTATTTCCTGCTCGGAGCTTGGTTCAAAGCGTCTTTTTAAAAGCGCGATTAATGCCAAAATAGATTTTTCTATTACAGGCTCATCCTCTACTCCAAACAGGTAAGGTATCTTTAAATCTTTTACAGATTCCCCCATGCTAAATCTCAGGTGAGAAGGTTCTATCAGCCATAACTTGCCGGTATTAAGGTCAAACCCTTTCTGTAAAATATTATTAAAGAGTTCAACTCTATCTTTTATGAATTTATAATAAGTGTCTGCCATAAAATTTAGACACCAGACATGAGACTCCAGACCCAAGACTTAAGTCTGTAGTCTTGGGTCTTTTTTGCCTATCGTCTGTCCTTTGATAATCCCCTCAAAAATTCCTCTTCCATCCTCGCCTCCAAGGATGTATTCGCACATCCTTTCAGGGTGCGGCATAGTACCAAAGACATTTCCCTTTTCATTGATGATGGCTGCAATATTATTGACAGAACCATTCGGGTTGGCGTCCTCTGTAATTTTGCCATCTTGATCAGAATATCGGAATATTACCTGATTATTTTCCTCCAGCCTTTTCACCGTGTCTTTATCCGCAAAATAATTTCCATCCGCATGGGCAATGGGGATGTTGAGCACCTGGTTTTTTTGATATGTCTTGGTAAAGATAGTCTTGTTATTCTCTACTCTTATATTAATATTCTGGCAGATAAACTTGAGTGTCTTATTTCTCATCAGAACGCCCGGTAAAAGCCCTGCCTCAGTCAATATCTGGAAACCATTACATATGCCAATAACAAGGCCACCCCTTTTTGCAAACATGGCTACTTCCTGCATGACAGGTGAAAATCTGGCTATAGCTCCGGTCCTCAAATAGTCGCCATAGGAAAATCCTCCAGGAAGGATAAGACAGTCAAACCCTTTCAGGCTTGTCTCCTTGTGCCAGATGTATTCTGCCTTTTGACCAAAAATATGCTTTACTGCATGATAACAATCATGGTCGCAGTTTGAACCAGGGAATACTATGATGCCGAATTTCAAAAAAACCTCCAAAATACCGTTATCCGTGACCGTTGTCCGTGACCGTGAAAAACTGGCTCTTGAATCTTTTTGTTTTTACGGACACGGAACACGGACACGGATAACGGTCTCATTCAATCTCCACTTTATAATCTTCAACAACAGTATTTGCCAAAAGCCTTTCGCACATCTCTTTAAGTCTTTTTTCAGTATTTCCTTTTGATGAAACATCAAGCTCAACCTCTATAAACTTGCCTATCCTCAAACTCTTGACTTCTTTATATCCCATAGACTCCAATGCGCCACATACAGCCTTTCCCTGTGGGTCAAGAACACCTTTTTTTAATGTTATATAAACCTTCGCCTTCATAGTTTTTTCTCCTGAATACAGTTAATTAGCAAATGAGAGGATTAGAGAATTGGCAAATTCGTTTTTGCTAATTCTCTAATCTCTAATCTATCCTTCATAAACCATCTTTCCAGCAACTATTGTCTTGACAACTTTTCCCTGCATTTTCCACCCATCAAATGGTGTGTTTTTGCTTTTGGACTTTAACTTTTTGGCATCAACAACCCATTCTTTATTTAAATCAATAATGGTTATATCCGCATCGGCTCCAACATTTAATTTCCCTTTGCTATCCAGATTCATTAATTTTGCTGGGATTGCAGACAATTTTTTAATCAATTCCGGCAAGGTCAGAATATTGTCAGTAACAAGCCTTAAACATAACGACGCTGCGGTTTCCAAACCAACAATTCCATTCGCTGCTTTATCAAACTCAACATCCTTTTCATCAATGCTTTGCGGCGCATGGTCAGTTGCAATTGCATCTATTACCCCATCCCTTAAGCCAATCTTTATTGCATCAATATCATCCTTAGTCCTCAGCGGCGGATTCATTTTTGCATTGGTATTATAACCGATAACAGTTTCGTCTGTCAGCGTAAAATGATGAGGTGTAACCTCTGCCGAAACACTTAATCCCCTCTGCTTAGCATTTCTTACAAGCTCAACAGAGCCCTTTGTGCTGATATGTGCAATATGAAGCCTTGCGCCGGTAAGTTCTGCCAATGCAATATCCCTTGCTGCCATAATATCTTCTTTAGCATTTGGCAGACCTTTAAGTCCAAGTTTTGTTGCTACGAACCCTTCGTTCATAACACCATCTGTTGCAAGACCAGCATCTTCGGCATGGCTTATAATCAAAAGATTAAAAGGTTTTGCATACTCCATGCCCAACCGCATAAGACTGCTGTTCATAACAGGTTTCCCATCATCAGAGATTGCAACACAGCCAGCCTCTTTTAATTCCCCTATATCTGCAAGGGTTTCCCCATGCAACCCTTTACTGATTGCACCAACGGGAAAAACATTAACAACACCTTCTTCCGCTGCCTTCTTAAGTATGTATCTTGTAACAGAGGCATTGTCATTTACCGGATTTGTGTTTGCCATGCAGGCAATTGATGTAAAACCACCTGCTGCCGCTGCCATAGTGCCGGTTTTGATAGTCTCTTTATATTCATAGCCAGGCTCCCTTAAATGCGTGTGCATATCAATCAAGCCTGGGCAGACAATAAGACCTGCTGCATCTATTATTGTCCAATCATTCAAATCCCCCTTCTCCCCCTTTGGGGACAGATTTGAAATCTGTCCCCAGGGGTTAGGGGGGATTGCAGGTTTTACAGCAGCAATTTTTCCGCCGATTGCATACACATCAAACAGACCATCTACGCCGCTTGCTGGGTCAATCACCCGCCCGCCTTTAATCAGCAGTCTATTCAAACTACCTCCCAATCTGATTTTTGATTTGAGATCTTTAAATCGCAATTCGTAAATCGTAAACCCCCACACCAAAGATTTTGGTGTGGGGGTAAATCGTAATTCTCTTCACTCCCTACTGCCTCCCAGCAGGAGATAAAATAACGCCATTCTTACTGCTACACCGTTCTTTACCTGTTCAAGTATAAACGAATGTTTTCCGTCTGCAACATCGGATGAAATTTCAACACCCCTGTTTATTGGCCCGGGATGGAGTATAACCACCTCCTTTTTTGCA
>Ga0209642_10002675_pt1 | contig 11634 bp, 14 predicted proteins | sample RifCSP19_2_FD_184025 | JGI IMG/M metagenome (GOLD analysis project Ga0209642, IMG submission 184025) | Soil microbial communities from Rifle, Colorado - Rifle CSP2_sed 19_2 (SPAdes) (version 2) | ecosystem: Environmental > Terrestrial > Deep subsurface > Rock core/Sediment | place: Rifle... | reverse complement strand
CCAGGTGATCGGAGTGCTGGCGCCCAAGGGGCAGTCGCCCTGGGGCGACGACCAGGACGACCGCATCTTCGCGCCCTATACGACCGTGCAGAAGAAGCTCTCCGGGCAGGACTGGGTGCAGTTCCTCTCCTGCTCCGCCATCAGCCGCGAAGCCTCGGTGGCGGCGCAGCCGCAAATCGAGGTGCTCCTGCGCGAGCGCCACCGCATCCGGACCGGCAGCGACGACGACTTCCAGGTGCGCACCCAATCCGAAGTGGCGCAGATGGCCGAAGAGACTTCGCGGGTGATGACGATGCTGCTGGGCAGCATCGCTTCGATTTCGCTCCTCGTCGGCGGCATCGGCATCATGAACATCATGCTGGTGTCGGTTACCGAGCGCACGCGCGAAATCGGCATCCGCATGGCCGTGGGCGCGACCGAGTCCGACATCCAGCGGCAGTTCCTGGTGGAAGCGGTCACACTCTCGCTCTTCGGCGGGATGATCGGGCTGGTGCTGGGCGCGGTGGTCTCCGCCCTGATTGCCAGTTTCCTCGGCTGGGCGGTCCTGATCTCCGTGAAGGCGGTGCTGGTGGCGGTGGTTTTCTCGACCCTGGTGGGAATCTTTTTCGGCTACTACCCGGCCCGCAAAGCGGCGCAACTCGACCCCATCGAAGCCCTGCGCTACGAGTAAGCCCCCGCAGGGCGGGACAGGCTAGAAGGGAACGTCTTCGTCGGTGATGTCGGGGGCGGTGGCCTCGGGCGGTTCCGGGCCTTCGGCTTGCATTTCCAGTCCGGGCTCGCCCTTCGGCGTCAGGATGCGCATGCGCTGGATCACAATCTCGGTGGTGCGGCGCTTGTTGCCGTCGCGGTCGTCCCATTCTCGGGTTTGCAGGCGCCCTTCCACGTAGGCCAGCTTCCCCTTGTTCAAAAGCTTCGAGCATTGCTCGGCGAGCTTGGCCCAGGCCACGATGCGGTGCCACTCGGTGCGCTTCTGCCATTCCCCGCTCTTGTCTTTGAACGCTTCGTCGGTGGCCATGGTGAAGTTGCAGACGGCGGTGCCGGCGGGGGTGTAGCGCATCTCCGGGTCGCGGCCCAGACGGCCGATGAGCATGACCTTGTTAACCACGCCCCCTCCTTGGCGTCAGCGCCTCAGGGAGTCGCCGACTCGCCCAGCCGCTCCAGGCGCTCCCGGGCCAGCCGGGCCTCTTCCGTGCGAGGGTACTTGTCGATGAGCGTTTTCAGGACCTGCACGGCCGCTTCGCGCTCGTTCAATTCCAGCAGGGCGTAGCCTTTCTTGAACTGGGCAGCCGCCACCTTGAAGCTGGCGGGAAAGCTGGCCAGCACCTTGTCGTATTCGTCAATCGCCCCGCGGTAGTCGCCCTGCCGGTAGCGGATCTCCCCCAGGTAGAACTGCGCGTTGCCCGCCAGCTCGCTGCGGGCGTAGTACTTCAGGTAGTCGCTGAACTGCTGCCAGGCCAGGTCGTACTTGCCGCTGGTGAAGTCGCGCAGGGCATTGTCGTAGAGGGCCTTGGCGGAGGGAGGCGGCTGCGGCGCCGGAGTCGCTCCCGGCGTCGTCCCCGCGGTCGGGGGCGTCGCCGGGGCCGGCGGGGCCAGCCGCGCGTCCACGCTTTGCAGCACGCTCTGGGTTTCCGACAATTGCTGGGCCATGCGGCCCAGGCGGGCGGCCATTTCGTCCACGGCGTCCCGCAGTGATTGCACCTGCGTGGCCAGGGCGTCGACGCGGGTGTTGGTCGTGCCCTGCGCGGCCTGGACCGACTTCTCCAGCTCGCTGACCGTGGTCCCCATGCGGTTGACCCCGTCGAGCGATTGCTCGACGAGCGTCTTCAGGACGGCGTTGTTGCTGTCGAGGCTGGTTTGCAGGTCGCGCACCTGCTGCTGGAGCAGGGCCACGTCCCGCTGGAGCTGGACGATCTCCTTGGCCACGGCCCCGGCGGGGGGAGGGAACAGGAGCAGGGCGACGAGCGTCGCCCCCAGGCCTGTCGAAACCAGAGTCTTTCTCACCGTGCGTGCCTCCTGTCTGGTCCCGACTCCCGCGACGCCACTACTTCAACAAGACAAAGTGCGCGCGCCGATTGCGCTGCCAGCAATCCTCGTTGCTTTCCGTGCAGAGCGGCCGCTCCTTGCCGTAGCTCACCATTTGGACCCGGTCGCCGCCGATGCCGAGCGACAGCAGGAAGTCCCGGGCGGTGTTGGCCCGGCGGTCGCCCAGGCCGAGGTTGTATTCGGTGGAGCCGCGCTCGTCGCAATGGCCTTCGATCAGCACCCGCGCGTTCCCGTACTCGCGCAGGAACTCGGCCGCCTGCGTCAGGGTGGCGCGGGCGTCGGGACGGATGTCGGCCTTGTCGAAATCGAAGTAGGCGTCCCGCACCCGTTGCGCGAAAGCTTCCTCGGCCGACATTCGAGCGGGCGGCGGAGGCGGCGGCGGAGCGTTGACCGTGACCCGGGCGCTGGCTTCGGCCCGGCCGCCGGGGCCGGTGGCGAGCAGCGTGTAGGTGGTGGAGCGGTCGGGGACCAGGGAAGTCGACCCCTGGGGGCCGACCGAGCCGGGGCCGGGATCGAGGCGCAGCTCAGTGGCGTTGGTCGAGTTCCACGACAGCGTCGTGGATTGCCCCCGCTCGATCACGCTCGGAGTAGCCCGCAGCGTGGCGGTGGGAGCCGCCGGAGCCGGCGGCGGAGGAGGAGTCGGCGGCGCGGCCACGGGTTTCTTCTTGCAACCCGTCATCGCCACCAGCACCAAAAGCGTGAGGAGCCCGCACCACAGCAATCCGCGACGCACCACCATTCCCGCACCTCCGTCCAGAGTCTGGACCTCCCAAAAGTGGCCCCATCATACTACCGTCTGAAAAGTCTGCAACCAAAATCCGCACCCCGCTAGCGGGGCGACCAGTGCGGGGCGGTGTTGGAGCCCTCCAAGGTCAGCTGCCGCACTCCGGTCCCGTCCGCCAGCATCATCCAGATTTGGTTTCGCCCGCCGCGGGTGGACTGGAAGGCCAGGTGGCGGCCGTCGGGGGCCCAGGTGGGCTGCTCGTTGCGCCCGCTCTCGCGCGTGAGCTGCACTGCCTGGCGCGTGGCCACGTCCATCACGTAGAGGTCGAAGTGGCTGTTGCCCTGCTGCCAGGCGAAGGCGATCATCTGCCCGTTGGGCGACCAGGCGGGCGAAACCGCGTAGCCCTCCCCGTTCGTCAGCCGCTCCACGCCGGCCCCGTCGGCGTCCATCAGGTAGATTTGCGGCGAGCCGCCGCGGTCCGACACGAAAGCGATTTGCTTCCCGGTCACCGGGTTCCAGGCCGGGGAGATGTCGACCCCCGGCGAGTAGGTCAGTCGCCGCAGGCGGCCCCCGTCGCCGCCCACGACGTAGATCTCCTGGTCGCCCGTGCGGCTGGAGGAGAGCGCCAACTCCTGCCCGTCCGGCGACCAGGCGGGTGTGGTGGTGGTGCCGCCGAGGTAAGGGAAAGCGAGGCGGCGGTTCATCACCAGCGAGTACAGTTGGATGGCGGTGCGGGTCACCTCCGAGCTCGCGGCCGTGCGCTCAAAGGCGGTGTAAGCCAGGCGGCTCCTGTCGGGCGCCCAGCGCGGCGTCAGGCAGATGAGTCCCTGGCGGGTGATTTGCCGCTGGCCGTGCCCGTCGTAGTCCATCACCCAGATTTCCTTGTTGCCGGTGCGGTCGCTGACGAAAGCGAGTTGCGTCTGGGCGATGCCGGGGACGCCGCCGCTCAAGCGCTCGATGATGTCGTCGGCGAACTGGTGCGCCAGTTGCCGGGCCTGCTCCTCGGTCAGGTCGCCGCGATAGCGCTTGGCGAGCACCGGGGGCGCTTGGGGGTTGCGCACGTCCGAGAGCCAGGCGCTGACGAGCAACTGGTTCTCGGCGAAGCTCAGGTTGCCGTAGGCCACCATGTGGGCGCTGGTCGGAGCCTGGGCCCAGGCCTCGGCCTTCAACTCGGCCGGCAGGGACGGGACTGCGAGGGGCTGGAAGCTGGGGCTGACCAGCTCGATGACCCCGCTCATCTCCAAGTCGTCCCGCAGGACGGCGTAGAAGACGCTGGCGGCGGTCTGGACTTCGGCGGAGCGCGCGGCAAAGGCGGGAACCGCCAGCCGCACTTTCTCCACTCCGACCCCCGTGCCGGTGCGGAACCAGTCCTGCTGCGACTGGAGCCGCGCCGGCCAGACCGACGCGCCCGCCAGTCCGGCCAGCGCCAGCAGAAGAGGCCACCTCACCGGCTGCTGGCGTCGGGCGGGCACGGGCTGGGTCGCCTCCTGTTTCATTCCGGCCGCCGGAAGTCGAACCAGAACTCCACCGCCACCGCATCGCCCGTGTAGTCGGAAGGCAAGCGCTCGAGCGGCGAGGAGTCGTGGAGGGCGCGCAGGGCCGAGCGGTCCACCGAGGGCACCCCGCTCGATTGCAGCACCTGCGTGTTGACAATCGTGCCGTTGCGCAGGATCTCAAAGGTAATCACGGCCCGCGGCGCCCATTTGACGTAGGGATCAACCGTCGCGAGCAGCCAGTTGCTGCTGATGCGGCGCCGCACGCTTTCGACGTACCAGGGGTAGCGGCTCCCGAAGGCGCCCCCTGAGCCGAACGACATCCCGCCTTCGGCGCCGCCGGTTTGAAAAGAGGTGTAGGGCAGGGCCACGGGGCCGCCGCCCGCGGAGGGGATCGCTCCCGGGGAAAGGAACGTCGGGCGGTCTTTCTGGCGCGGGGGCGCCGGTTGTTGGCGCGGTTCTTCGCCGAAGCGGGGGATTTCCTTGGCGAGCTCTTCTTTTTGCGGCTCGGCTTTCTTCGGCTGGGAGGGATGCAGTCCGGGGACGTCGGTGGCCACGCGCCCTTCGGCGACGACGGCAGGGCGGGGGAGGGGCACGCCGGGGAGGCTGCGCACCACCGACACCTGGATGGCGCCGCCGCCGGGTCCGCCCCAGGGCTCGCCCCGGAAGTGCTGGTGGAAGCTGACGAGGAGAAACACCAGCACCAGGGCGTGGCCGCCGGCGGAGACGAGCAGCGGCTTCGTCAAACTCTTATTCGGGTCCAGGGCCGTGGCCGCCATTGTTCCTCGTCTAAGAGCGCTGCCGCTCGCGCAGCGGCTCGGTTACCACGCTGATGTTCTCGATCCCCGCCTGGCGAATGGTGTCCATCACGGTGGCGAAGGTGCCGAAGGGCACCGACTCGTCGCAGCGGACGAAGATGGATTGCTGCCCGGCGGGCATCTTGGCGCGCAGGACTTTGCCCAGGGCGTTGATGTTCATGAGCTCGTTGCCGAGGTAGAGCCGCTGGCTGCGGTCGATGGTCACCACCAGCCGCTCCTCGTTGATGGCCTTGACGGTCTTCGTCTTCGGCAGATCCACCTCGATGCCGGATTGGAGAATGGGCGCCGTCAGCATGAAGATGATGAGCAGCACCAGCACCACGTCCACGAAGGGCGTGATGTTGATGTCGGCCAGCGAGCTGGCCGTGCGCGGATGGCGTTTGGGGACTTGCATGGGGGACCTCCCGGCTAGGTGCCCGCCTTCTCGAGGCGGGCCAGAAACTCCAGCGTGAAATTCTCCATCCGCGTGGCGAAGCGCCGCACCTGGTGGAGGAAGTAGTTGTAGGCGATGACGGCGGGGATGGCGGCGAAGAGGCCGGCGGCGGTGGCAATCAAAGCTTCGGCGATGCCCGGAGCGACCGCCCGCAGCGTGGTGGCGCCCGACTCGCCCAGTCCCATGAAGGCGTCAATGATGCCCCAGACCGTGCCGAACAAGCCGATGAAGGGCGTGACCGCGCCCGTGGTGGCGAGGAAGCTCATCCAGCGCTCGAGCTGGGCGATTTCGCCGGCCGAGGCCACCTGCAAGGCTACGCTTACGCCGGATATGTCCGCCGGCTGATGCGGGTTTTTCGCGGCCACGCCGCGCGGGCCCTCCACCCCTTTCATTCCGGCCGCATAGACCTGCGCCAGCGGGCTGGCGGCGAAAGCGTTGACCAGGGGACGGGCTTCGGGCAGCCGCTCGCTCGCCCGGAAGCTCTCAAGGAACTTGTCGGTATGCTCGCTGGCGCGCCGGAAGGCCATGTACTTGCGGTAGATGACCGCCCAGGAGAGGACGGAAAAGCCCAGCAGGATCAGAAGAACCAGGCGCGCCACCCAGCCGGTTTGCAGCAGCAGCCGGGCCAGGTCGCTTGCGAGGACCCAAAAAGTTGCCGTGGCCATTTGCCTCCAGTCAGAACCTTGCCGGCGCCGCGCGGTTCAACCCAAAAGTAGCACAGGCCCACGAGGCAGTCAATTTGGGTTGATCAGGGCGATGCGGGACGCTCCGCCCCGTCTTGAGGGGCCTGCAAGCCTGTGCTAGACTGGCGCTGATGGGCGCCGGGATGAATCGACCGCAGACGTTTTTCATCGAGACCTTCGGCTGCCAGATGAACGTCCACGACTCGGAGAAAGTCGCGGGCGAGCTCCTGGCGCAAGGCTACCAGCCGGCCGCTTCTTCCGACGAGGCCGATCTCGTCCTGCTCAACACCTGCGCCATCCGCGACAAAGCGGCGCACAAGGTCTTTTCGCGCCTCGGCGAATTCAAGGCCGACGCCGTGGCGGGCAAGAAGAAGGTAGCGGTGCTCGGCTGCCTGGCGCAGCTCGAAGGGGAAAAGATCTTCGCGCGGGTTCCCTACGTCAGCCTGGTCTGCGGCTCGGCCAGCTACCGCCGCCTGCCGGAGCTTCTGGTGCGCCTCGGGAGCGGCCAAGAACGGGTCAGCGGGCTGGCGTACGATGACGAAGCCTTCGAGACGGAGTTCACCCGCCGCGACCACCCCTTTCGCGCCTACTTGACCATCATCGAAGGCTGCGACAAAGCCTGCGCCTACTGCGTGGTGCCCTTCACGCGCGGGCCCGAGCGCAGCCGCACCAACGAGTCCATCCTCGCGGAAGCGCGCCGCCTGGCCGGCGCCAGTTACACCGAGATTCAGCTCCTGGGACAGAACGTCAACTCCTACCGCGACCCTTCGCCGCGCCGGATGAGCTTCGCCGAGCTGCTCGGGGCGGTGGGCGAGGTTCCCGGCATTCGCCGCGTGCGCTTCACCACTTCGCATCCGCGCGATTTCACCGCCGACATCGTCGCCGCCATCGACTCGCGGCCCACGCTCTGCAACCACGTGCATCTGCCGGTGCAGTCGGGCTCGACCCGCGTGCTGCGCCGCATGGCGCGGGAGTACAGCCGCGAGCAGTACCTCGAAAAAATCGCGTTGATTCGCCGTGCCCGCCGTGCTATTAGCATTACGACCGACATCATCGTGGGCTTTCCGGGGGAAACGGAGGCGGATTTCGAGGAGACCTTGAGCCTGCTCGACGAGGTCCAGTACGACGGCGCGTTCTCCTTCAGGTATTCCCCCCGGCCGAACACGCCGGCGCTGGCGCTTGACGCCCCGGTCGCCGAGGAAGAGCAGGGCCGGCGGCTGGTGGCGCTGCAAGCGCGGCAGCGGGAGATCCAGCAGGCCCGCAACCAGGCCCTGGTGGGGCAGGAGTTCGAAGTCCTGGTCGAAGGCAGCAACCGGCCGGGGCAGTGGGCGGGGCGGACCACGGCCAACCGCGTGGTCAATTTTGCCAGTCTAAGAGAGGAGCCGGGCAGCTACGCGGCCGTGCGGGTCACGGGGGCCGGGCCCAGCAGCTTGGTGGGAGAACGGGAGGCGGCGGTGGGAGGTCAACCTCGGTAACACGGGGGGACTGATGGAAATCGAGATGAAGATCCGCGGGCTGATGATGGACCCGGTCACCAACATGCCCATCGTCATCCTCAAGGACGTCAACGGCAACGCCATCCTGCCCATCTGGGTGGGCGTCTACGAGGCCAACGCCATCGCCCTGGAGATCGAAAAAGTGCAGACGCCGCGGCCCATGACCCACGACCTCATCAAGAACGTCCTGCTGGGGCTGAACGCCACCGTCAAGAAAGTAGTGGTGACCGACCTGCGGGACGACACCTTCTACGCTTTGATCTGGCTCGACCGCAACGGCTCCAGCATCACCATCGACTCCCGGCCGAGTGATGCGCTGGCTCTGGCCCTGCGCACCGACGCCCCCATCTTTGTGGAAGAAGCAGTCTTGAAGTCTTCGAAGATCGCCAGCGCCGTCTCCGAAAAAGTCGGCAGCGAGGAGCTGCGGCGCTGGTTGGAGAATCTCGGCGAGGAAGACCTGGGCAAGTACAAGATGTAGGGTTCCTGGATTCCAGCGCGGCCAGGAGTGCGCGGCTTGGCGACGATTATCGCGGTAGCCAACCAGAAGGGCGGGGTCGGAAAGACCACCACCGCCATCAACCTTGCCGCCGCTTTCGCCCAGCGCGGCAAGCGCACCCTGCTCGTCGACACCGATCCCCAGGCCAATTGCAGCATCTCTTTCCTCAACCCGGAGGACATTCAGGAATCGCTCTTTGACGTGCTCTCCGACCACCGGATGCCGCTCGAGACCCTGGTGCGGCCCACCAGCACCCCGAACCTCTCTATCGTGCCTTCGCGCATCTCGCTGGCCAAGCTCGAGCAGGTGATGGTCGGTCAGTTCGACGCGCCCTTCCGCCTGAAGGACGCCCTGGCCGCCATCCGGGCGAACTTCGACTTCATCGTGATTGACACGCCGCCCGCCCTGGGCATCCTGACGGTGAACGCCTTGGTGGCCTCGACCCACCTGTTGGTGCCCATCCAGGCCGCCTACTTTTCTCTGGAGGGCACCGACGACCTGCTGGAAACGCTGGAGCGGGTGCGGGCCCGGCCCAACCCCGACCTGCAGCTGCTGGGGGTGGTGGTGACCATGTTCGATTCCCGCACCAACATCGCCAAGGACAGCTTCAACCACATCAAGCAGGTGTTCGGCGACAAGCTCATGCGCACCCAGATTAGCCGCAGCGTGCGCCTGGAAGAAAGCCCGGCCTACAAGGAAAGCATTCTGACCTTTGCTCCCAAGTCACCGGGGGCGCAGGAGTATCTCAAACTCTCCCGCGAGGTGCTCGAACGTGTCGAAGCGAACCGGCTTGCCCCCCACCGTTAGGATGCGCCACGACTACCACTATGTGGAGAGCATCAGCGCGCTCACCGGCGCGGCCATCGGGAAGATGATTCCGCTCGAGCGCCTCCGCCCCAACCCCAACCAGCCGCGCAAGGAGCTGGGGGACCTGCACGACCTGACTCATTCGGTCCGCGAGAAGGGGGTGCTGGAGCCGCTGCTCGTCCGCTACGAGTCGGCCGACGACATGTACACCATCATCTCCGGCGAGCGCCGCTACCACGCCGCCAAGGCCGCCGGCCTGATGGAAGTCCCCTGCATCGAGAAGGACGCCGATTCGGCCGAGATGCTGGAGCTGGCGCTCATCGAAAACCTGCAGCGCAAGGACCTGAACCCCTTCGAAGAGGCCGAGGGCCTGTACGCCCTGGCCGAGCAGTTCGACTACACCCACGAGGAAATCGCCCGGCGCATCGGCAAGTCCCGCGCCACCGTGACCGAATCCTTGGCCCTGCGCGCCATCCCGCTGGCGGTGCGCAAGAAATGCGAGGAACAGAGCGTGAGCTCCAAGTCGGTCCTCGTGCAGGTGGCCCGGCAGCCGAACGAAAAAAAGATGCTGGAGCTTTTGCACAAGCTGGCCCAGGGGATGAGCCGGTCGGAAGCCCGCGCCGAGCGCAAGCCCGCGGCGCGCCTGAAGCCTTTCGTCTACGTCTATCGCGCCCCGAACGGGGAGTTCGAGCTGCGGCTGCGCTTCCGCAAATCGGTGGTGCTCAAGAGCGAAATTGCTGAAACCCTGCGCGCCGCCCTGAAGGCCCTCGAGCAGCAGAAGAGCTAGTGCCGTTCCAACTTTGTCAGCCTGAGCCGGCGCTCGCAGACACCAATTCAACCCTCGCTCAATCTTTGAGCCACGACGGCGACAGTGGGTTGGAACGGCACTAGTGGAGCTGACCGAAGCGCACCTGCGGCGATTGCAGAGGCTGCTCGAGGAAGGTTTCGCTCCCATCAGCTTCCCGTTGTTTCCCGCCCATGTGGGGATCCAGAAGTACGGCTGCGCCGCCGTGCTGGAGCCGGCGGGGGAGGGGCGCTTCCGCGTAGCCGCCCAGCCTGGCCTCCTCCTCGAAGGGAACATTTCCGTCCTGGTGGAGCAGGGCGGGGAGCAGTGGTTCGTCTGGAAGTCGCGCCGGGTGCGCGCCACGGCGGAACGGCTGGGGGAGCTGCGGCGGTTCCGGGAAGAGCTCCAGCGGGGGCTCGAAACTGCCGGGATTGTTTGACGACCGCCGCCCGCGCCTTTATACTCACGCTCAATGGCGTCGATTCTGCGAGAAATGGGCGAGACGGCGGTGACCCTGGCCAAGGGCTTCTCCGTCACCCTGCGCACTCTCTTTCGCCCCACGGTCACCGAGAACTACCCGGACGAGCCTGTCCGCTTTGAGGCCCGCTACCGCGGCATCCACGTGCTCCACCGGGACGAGAACGGGCTGGAGAAGTGCGTGGCCTGCTTCCTGTGCGCGGCCGCCTGCCCGGCGCAGTGCATCTATATCGAGGCGGCCGAGAACACTGCCGAGCGCCGCATCAGCGCCAGCGAGCGCTACGCCGAGGTCTACAACATCGACTACTCGCGCTGCATCTTCTGCGGCTACTGCGTGGAAGCCTGCCCCACCGACGCCATCACCCACGGCCACGGCTTCGAGCTGGCGACCTATAACATCGCCGACATGGTCTACCGCAAGGAGCAGTTGCTGGCGCAGCCGCTGAAGCCGCCCCGCACCTGACACCGCTTTCGTGTCATCCTGAGCGAAGCGAAGGATCGTAATGAGAATGGCAAGCAGCTTGAAACGGTCTGGACGCTGTGCATGAGAATCGCGATCGCCTCCGACCACGCCGGGTTCGACTACAAGGAAAGAATCAAGCAGCACCTGGTCCGCGCCGGACACGACGTCCGGGACTTCGGGACCGCCTCGGAAGAATCGGTGGACTATCCGGATTTCATCCGCCCGGCGGCGCTGGCGGTGGCCCGGGGCGAGTGCGAGCGGGGAATCGTCCTCGGCGGGTCCGGCAACGGCGAAGCCATGGCGGCCAACCGCATCAAGGGCGTGCGCTGCGCGGTGGGCTGGAATGCGGAGTCGGCGCGACTGGCGCGCCAGCACAACGACGCCAACATGCTCTCCCTCGGCCAGCGCATGCTGGACTTGGAGGACGCCCTGACCATCCTGGACACCTGGCTCCGCACTCCGTTCGAAGGCGGCCGCCACATTCCGCGCATCCGCAAGATTGACGCGGAGACCTAGGAGCGCTACTTCCGCTTCTTGCGGGCTTTCTTCTTGCCTTTGGACCGTCCGGTGGGCCGGTGCTTGCGCGGGTTGGCGGCGGCCTCGCGTTTCGCTTCTTCGAGGGGCGGGGCGGGCTCGGTCATGCGGCGGGGGTCGAGGATCTTCTGGAGCTGTTTCGGGTCGAGCAGTTTCCGCTCGAGGGCAATCTCGGTGATGGGCCGGCCCTGCTTGATCGCCTGCTTCACGATCTCTGCGGTCTTGGCGTAGCCGATGTAAGGGTTGAGCGCGGTGGCGAGAGAGACGGTCGACTGGGCGTAGCGGGTGCAGCGCTCCTTGTTGGCGGTGATGCCCTCGACGCAGGCGACGCTGAACTGGCGCGTGGTGTTCTTCAAGATCTCGGTCGAGTGCAGGACGTTCCA
>Ga0209642_10002669_pt1 | contig 11645 bp, 10 predicted proteins | sample RifCSP19_2_FD_184025 | JGI IMG/M metagenome (GOLD analysis project Ga0209642, IMG submission 184025) | Soil microbial communities from Rifle, Colorado - Rifle CSP2_sed 19_2 (SPAdes) (version 2) | ecosystem: Environmental > Terrestrial > Deep subsurface > Rock core/Sediment | place: Rifle... | reverse complement strand
TTCTCGGCCTTTCACAGTCCATATTCCAGTTGCTTTTGAGATAACCTTTCTTTTCAAGGGTATTCAATAGTGGGTAGATGGTGCTGGGCCCGAAGTATACGCCGAAGGATTTGCGGATGCTGGAGATTATTTGGTAGCCGTGCATGGGCTGCTGATCGAGAAGCTGGAGGATTATCATGTCTAGGAGACCTTTGGTTAATTTTGTTTGAATTTCCTTTTTGTAGTTGTTAGTCATTTACTGTTCTTTCCTTGTGTTTTTGTGTTGTACGGGTATACAATATGTCTCTTCTGAGACATATCGTACGTCTTTATACAGCATAAAGTTCCCTATAAAGGTTAACGCATATCTTAAGCATATCAAAGCATACCTCAAAACGCGGCAAACCATAGACGGAAACATATCCAGCCCCGAAACATGTCCTAAAACGACTGCCCAAAAACCCTTTTCGCTCAGAAAAAAACGCTAAACACTGAAAAAATGAACTGTACAACACCTGCGCAGAAAACCGCAAAATCTATGGGAAAAAAAGAACAAATCACTCGAAACTGTGGCGGAGGCTTTCCAAATATTTTGCAAAAGAGAGTTGACTTTGTACCGGATAAAACTTGAAGCCGTCCACTTTGCGGTGAAGCATCTGAATAATCTTCGTCTCCAAAAGCAAGGAGGCTCTCCCGAAAATATCTTCAAGCGCATGCGCAAATGTTTCAATGTTGCACGGAATGGAATCCCTAACCAACCCGTAATCTTTCTCCAAACAAGAATAAAGAGCCTGTTTGCATGCCCCGCCGAGCGTCGAGAAAACGGAATCTAACGTTTCCTGAAGCAAAAAGTCAAAACTGGACGGGCATAGCTCACGCGTCTCTGTACCTATGTGTATTAAGCAGACTGGTTCAAGTTGGTTTACAAGAGAGGGTGTTCTTTGTTTTTGTATTCGTGTTGTACTGTTCATGTGTGGCACTCAGCTACACATTCGGTATCGTAAATCTTAATATAACACTTATTTTTTATTCTGATATATTCCCAAAATCGATATATGTACATAAAACGACACAAATGAAAGTGACAGACGCTTTCAAAATTTCAAGCTCGCTACAGGCGCAATCTCGATGAACCCATCACCACCTTTCATTTACCTTTAGCTTCCAAAATAGAAAGGATTCAAAAAAGATGACGATCGGAGGGCAAAATAAGAGCTTATATCGCAGCGCAAAGTGTCCGCAGCATACGAACGATTGAGGGGTCGCAAACTGTTCCGCCAAAATTGAGGAATGCAAGAAGTGCAGGTTGGGTCTAAGCCTTAATTATGTTCGCGGTCCATTGAGGCGATGTCTTGATCGCAACATGGTCTTTCACCGTTTTGACCATGCCACTCACGGCCTCGATGCAACAACGCTTGTCCAGCCCATCGAAGCAAAGTCTTGATCGCGTATCGATTTTTCGCTGTTTCAATCGAAGCGCTCAATGCCTCAATGCATCGCAGTTAAAGCGTGCTCCCCGACCTGCAAGTAATACCAATGCACTGGGTATGATATAACCCGTCTTGCACAAAATCTCAGCAACAGACTCATGAATTCGATGGATATTGCTATCCTTTTTGACCAAATCCTACTTATGTGGCTCAAATAATCTCCAACAGTCTGACTGCGGAGTTTTCCATTTTGACATAAACTTTGCAATTTGACATGAACGACGCAATTTTGTTGCAAAATGCGCTGGAAACGTCTGTTTGCACCATTTCGCAGTAGACGCAGTGCCAGGATAATAGCTTATGGTGATCCCAGCTGTTAGAACCTATTTTTCTTGTACACATCCATGAATTTGCTGTAGTAGTCAATGGGTTGAAAAACAGGTGCATAAGTTAACTGATGTTCTAAGCCACAAGTGCAGATTGCAATTACTTCCTTTTTCTTTACGTCTGCCAAAATCTGCAGCAGTTCTTTTTTGCATTTGGGGCAGTAATATGGGCCATTGACCATTTGCTTTGCTTCTTTCACGAGGATTTTAATGCGGTTTCGAGGAACCTTATATGCTGAATTTCGCGGACACATCTTATTTTCAACCTGAACTTGCTGTTCCTGATCCTACAATACTTATTTGGACTTGTGACTAAGATATACCGTTCTCCGCAAAAATGGGTTCTTAACAACAAACGTTTTCACCTTGTCCATGCTTTTTGCAAGTTGCCGATTGGTTGTTGCTTGCCCGCGCGCTTAAAACTTTATGCGTAGACTAATAAACCACTTAAGTTGTGCGTACTTAGTTTGTGCAAAACTTGTCTAACTCTAACATAAAATAGTTCGCCTCTGCCTCATTTTTGGACCCGTTTTCCACAAAAATAGCAGCTTTTTCGCTGACGACGACGGGAATACTTCCAAACTTGAAGCTGAAAGAAGAAGGAGAAGAAGAAGGCGCAAAAACGCGTGAATCTTCTTCTCTTAGTTAACTGGCTGCTCAAAAAATCTATTTGACTCTATTGTCAGAATAGTGAAGAATAGGCTACTTGTGGAACCTGCTGTTTTTCTTCTTCCAAATACAGATTGGAAAGTAAAAAGGGAACGATACTAAACAAATAGCTAAATACGCACCCTGAGTTCTTTTCCCACATCCCAAGCTTTTGCAAATTTATCGCCGAGTTTCCAATAGCTTCGGTCGTTCATAACAAACAAGATGGGCTGCACCTTGCCAAAATCAACAACACCTTCCGTGAGAACAGCCTCATCACAGTATGTAGCAGCTATCCTGCCTACGAAAACATCATGACTTGGAAAATCAACCGTCTCAATCAACTCACATTCCATGTTGATTGCACATTCTTCAATCATGGGCGCCGACTTCAGTTTACCATAAAAAGTCTTGAACAAAGCCGATTTATCCACTGTTTTTCCAGAGACCAAACCGCAATGATCTGTTTCCTTAACCATTTTTACTGAAGGAATATTAACGCTGAAAGTACCATTCGCTTTTATACCAGCGTTTGTGTAATGGACTTTGCTCATACCAAGAGAAACAGACCCCAGATCCATTATGCCCACATGCGCGATAGTGATGTAGTTGGGTTTGCCACTTACTAAGGCTCCAACCAGCGTTGTTGGCAACGGATAAAGACAGTTCTTATCTCCAATTTGTATTTTCAATTTTTTCTCAACCTTCTATTCCAGTTAGTTTAGTGCTTTCATCCCAGGGCGTTGTTGCACAGCTTGCTTTTAGGAATACGCGTATTTTTCCTTTCAAGCCATGTATCATAGTATTAACATCCTCAGCGCGCGATCGAAGAAATAATGTTTTTCCATAAACTCAGGTTGCCAATGCACAACGGGCAAAATAAAGAAAAAGAGTCTTACGGATTAGCAGTAAGCGCTTTCAGTTGCTTCTTACTCAACCCCAGTCCAGGTTCTGCATCAAGACGTAGGCTCACTTTTCCTTTCTCAAAGAGGAGCACTGTAGGGTAATACTCAATAGAGTACTCTTCGCACAATTCAGGCTTCTCATCAACTATTACACTCAGGCATTCTCCCGGTTTGCTCCTCGAATACTCTTCAAAGATGGGCAGGAACCTTTGGCTAAACGGACACCAAGAAGCATAGAAAAGGACGAATACTCTATCTTTACGTTTTATTTCATCGTCAAAAGTATCTTTTTCTTTCTTCTTCGACTCGTGCGTGTTAGCTTTGCTCATAAACTTTCACATTATTTCAAATCTGGTTTCTTACCTTGAGCAAAAAGGCAACTCGCCCTTTTCTCTATGATCTTTCACACACTCTCCACAATTGCCATGATGAACACATTTTTTCTTGGGACAAGGACAATTCGGAGCCGCCATAACAAAGATTATGTCACATCCTTATAATTCTTTAACGCATCCCCTAAAGGAAGAGGAACACGCTGCGTTTGTTCCCAAAGTGTATTAACACTTGAGGGCAAGCCCGCGTGCATCCTTTAACAAAGAACCCAGTTTTAACGCCTCTTATTTCAATTTTTGTTTGATTTAAACAGTGAGCATCAACTTTACGTGACCAAGATGCTATATCAACACCCACGTCTAAATACCACGCGAAGATCTGAATAAAAGTTGTGAATCAATGTAATCGGCGTTTTCTAATTATGTATAAAGCTGTGCCGTAGCGAGTAATGAAAGAATTGCCCAAGAAGGAAAACCTGGAATGATCTGAGAAGGCGAAGCAGTTAGAGTTATGACTTACGAATGCCTCAAAAATGGAAACACAAACCAAGACGAATTCCATTTAACGCAAAAGAACTGTTTTTTCCTTTATAGTCCTTTTCGCGCTGCAGTTTCTCGTGATGCTCTATATCTTCAGCAATATTTGCTTTTCCATACAGTTCTTCACTTTAGCAGGCGTTAGAGAATAGAGAAATCCAAAACCTCCTCCTCACCTTGCACCGACCCAGAACGTTGTCGTAAGCTTTAATACAAAAACAGTTTATGCTAAACTGGGAAGGAAGAAAAACGCCGACTGCAGAAATACGCTGTCCCAAATGTGGTTCACCAGCGGTAGAGAAAAACAAAAATCAAGAGCGTCGCTGCACCCAATGCGGAGAAATCTTCTATTTCGTTACACCTAAATGTGGTTCTCAACTTGATTCAAAGATATACGAACTTTAACGGTAAAATGCAACTATATAACATTTTATCCAAAAATGGCGTGTTAAGTCAAGAAGAGCCTGAGACATTTCATTTTGCCTTGTTAGGCTTTTTAGAGCAAAATTGCATATTATTAAACGCTATCGTATAGATGTGAAACCCTAAATTTCTCGACAATATTTGAGCATAATATCAATAACAAAAATAACTGAAAAAATAAGCTGAATTTGTAAATGGCGCGGGATGTTAGGTTTACACCCACGTTTAAATTACACACGAAAAGAATCCAGCATGCATAAACCGCTCTTTTCAAGGCTACAAACATTTAAGGTAATTGATCAACTGTTGAAACTCCCCGGTTTTCTTCATCTGCTTATTTTGAAGCATTTCCACTATGCTAGACTTGATGTAAATTCCGCCGGGAGGATACAGTTGACGGGCAACTAAGGTAAAGACTTTGCAGTTTTCTTTTCCTATTGCCTCTTCCTTAAACCGCCATTTGTAAGGAGTTCTAGGTGGAAGTAGATTTTCAGAAAGAACGATAACAGCAAAATTCTTCACCCTGGTGGTTGCTTCAAGCTCATTGAATTTAACGCGCAGCACCTTATTCAGGTCTTCCCGCTTTCCATTTTCCAAATTTTTGCCACCGACAGCGTTATTCTTGACCTCAATTACCATCTTCACATTGTCAAACGGGAAGGCTTTCTGGTTTGGGTCTACGCCGTTCTTTAAAAGAAGCAAATCATTTTCGATCTTGGAACCCTGAATTGTGACGTTTGGAAGCAGTGAAAGGTTAAGGTTTCTTCTCCTGAGGTGATCGCGTATGACTATTTCCGTTGGACTGCCCGATTTTTCGCGAGCTGTTTTGTCGATTTTTTGTTTCTCAAATTCTTCACAGACCTCAATTAGCATGGTATATTCTTCATCGGTAGCTGTTAAGAACGGTTGCTTGGAATAATTGGGCATGAATAGAATATCAATCTTTAACCTAAAAAACTAACGTAACTCTGGTTTACAAATTCCGCGACAAATATGCGGGCATTTTTCCTCTCAGCTTTTCCGTTTCCCAAGAGACTAACCACTACTTGCGTTTTTTGCTGTTAAATTGGCACAAAATTCCCTTCTTGACAATACTCACTTGAACTTTGGACAAATCGCGGTAGCGGAAGGCAAGACGAATAAGGGTGCAGTACACTATCTTTGATAGTGAAGGCGGGCATTAGATGAAAAGCAAAACTAAAAACAAACCCAAAACTGAAAAACAAACAAACCAAACGAAAAACAAAGGCAAAAAGGAATGGAAGCAGAGATAAAAAGAAGGCGCAAAGCGCTTACAAAATTAATTGGGATTTGAACGCTAGCCCATAAGTACTGTATAATGTCTGGCCCCAATTTGAGCCTAATTACTAAAATAATGCTAAAAAGCAAATAAACACTTTCACGCCTCTTAATGAGTCTCTCTATTCGGCGTTTTTCATGCGGTTTCCGAAGTGATTATAAAAAAGTATAGCGACAATAAGATAGATTCAAGATAGAACAGGCGAATTTGGAAATGGCGCGGGATGTGGGAATTGAACCCACGCGGCCTTTCGACCACAGACTTAGCAGGCCTGCCCCATACCAGGCTTGGGGAATCCCGCACGCCAATGTTAGACGCTACTGAATGCATCCGCTATATTATATTTTTTTGTTTTTTACTGAGGCAGCTAAAATCTTAGCGTACTGCTCACTTCTCTCCAGCAATAATACCTTTCGTTCCAACCTTGAAAGACAGCTTCAGCGGTATCGCAAAAATAATCTTTCAACCTATTATGATTATACCGTAGTCTCCCCGCAAATTTCCAAACCACTTCCCACAAAAAACAGTCAAACACACACTCAAAGCAGGCAACGCATTTACTTAATCTCAGCAATTCTACTTTCTAATCGAGAACAAGAGGTTGCGGGCTCCTTCCACACCAAACACAAGCACACAATATGTAGTGAGTTTGTTAACTTCCAACTTCCTCATCAACTTCCAACTTCCCAACAAAAAACGCAAAACAACCTTTCAGCAAACCAAAGCCTGAAGCACAAAGAAAAAGAGAAGTTGATAACGCAACACACGCTATCAACAACGACTTGACAGACAAAAAATTGTATACCGCTTTTCTCCACATTGAATAACTTGTGTCAGACAGACCTGTAATAACTGAATTGGCAGGTGCAGGCGGGTTATAAAGCAAACGTACAGAAAAAACCGCTAATAGCCAAATTCATGCTGAATCAAAATCGAGTTTGTGCTCTAGAACTTGGCGCATAAATTATCCATAGCAAACAAATCCCAAGAATTCTTAAGCAACCAAAAAGGAGGTGTTCCAAACTTTAGAGTTGGCAACATTTCATAACTATGTTCTTGGAGAGGTTTTAAGCAATCGTCCTTCGTGGTCCATTTCGCCCTTGCGTATCCGGGTGGTAGATATTGGCGTGCAGTTCTGCGATGGAACCATATTAACCGTGATAACCTTGAGCCGAGGTAAACCTGCTCTCTCCCTATGCTCGTTAATCGTGGAGGCTACTGGTTTGGTTTCCTCGCTCACGACAAGCGCTTGGATGCTGCTGTCCTTAATTGATGACCCATATGGGTCGTCTAGGCGGACAACCTCCGTTTTGCTCCACAGATTCAAATCTGTTAAAAATGCTTCAAGCGCGATTAGTCTTTCTTCATAAGAAGCTGTAACGTGAGGCTTACTCATTTTTTCAACGAGCATGTCAGAAGATAACCCGATGAGCACACGTTCACCTATTTCGAATGCTTTCATAACCAAGACTTTGTGACCTCGATGAAGCTCATCAAATGTTCCGCCGACAGCCACTTTTCTAAATTCTTTCATGCGTGCCCACCAAGCGTGCGCCCTGAAAATCAATCTTGCTTTTGAGGACTTTCTCTTTAGGCAGCACTTGTTTAAAAGCTTCTGCCACGTCATCAGCGTTTTCCTCTAACGCAACAGCGTGAACCGCTTCGCCTATCATGTTCTGCGCTGCATTCACCGCTCCAGCCTTCTTCGCCAACTTCACCAGCTGCCTTACCCGTTCCGTGGCAAAACCCGTTTCCTCTGCGAAACTCCAGCAGCTTGAAAGGAAGTTTTCTAAGGTGGGTTCTGCGAGAATTGCGTCCAAAGTTTTTCTGCCACAGAGGCTGACTCTTTGGCGCTTATCAGCTGACGAAAGCACTTGCTTTGTTGGCATGAAACCAAAAACACCCGTCACCACAACGTAATCTGGGCGGAGAGGTATGCGATCAATTACTCCTATGCCTGGCGCGCCTGGTTCCACGGTGATTATGCATCCACCCAACATAATGGGTCCGACCGTGCCGAGTCCTGTTTTGCATTTAACTTCTGCAACATGTGCTATTCTTCCTAGTTGGTTGTAGGTAAGGTTCAAATCCAACGCGGTTGATAAGGCTAAGGCAGTTCCCAACGCCCCCCCTGCGCTGGAGCCGAATCCTGCACCTATGGGAATCTCAACAAAGTGGTTTATTGTTACTGCATATTTCTTGTCTGTCTGGGTTAGGAGTCTTTCCGCGACCGTCCGCGTGGTTTCTGCCTGAGGCGCCAACTGCCTGTCTATTAATACTTCAACTTTGTTGCGTTTTGCTTCGGAGACTTCCACTTTGGTGTGGACGAATCCTCCGCCTCTGCTCCCCACACGCTCCAACTCGGTGATTGACGTGCCGTCGGCTGCCATGTCGCAAATTTCAAAGAAACTCGAGATACCCGCTGGAGAAAAAGCCTCAGCAGCCTTTGTCAACAATTATTTTTCCCTTTCTTCATTTTTCTGAAGTCGCACCAAGGCAGGGAAAGCTCTGGAAGAAGCCTTTATTAGCGGTGGACCAAGGAGAAGCACAAACGGGATTTCTGTTGCAAAGGTCCAGACGAATATTATGGGAACAAAAGTAGAAGATATTGGTGCTTTAATGTAGCCTTCAGGGGAATAGAAAAGTTGACTGTAAATCCAAAGACCAGCCGTAAGTACAGCAGCTCCTATTCCTTGCCCGATAACGGCGGCCACGCTAAAGTTCCTCCATTCAGGCCAAAACTTGGAAACAATTGCAATTGCAGCAACAATGGCAATTACCAATCCGGCAAATAGAGTAATAGTCTCTGAAAAGGAAAGTATTGTGAAAGCCAAAGATTCCGTCGGCAAGACGAAAACAGGCAACAAGAGACCAACCACGATTGTAATGCTTCCAATAAGAACACCTAAAATAAGTTTTTTCCGGTCAAGATTCGTGCGTGCAAGGTAGCCAATTAGAAAGAACGCTGCGAAATTCCCCGTTACCCCTGCAGAAAGACTTAGCAAAGGATTACCGTGGAACACCATGTCTCTTATGAATATGCCTATAGATGCGCCGACGCCGCCGACCCAAGGTCCGAAGAGGACAGCGAAGACAGCTGGAATTACCGCGGCGGGCCAGAAAGCTACTCCTCCCACGTTTAAACCAAAACTGGTTAAAAGACCTATTACAGCGTACAATGCAGAGCAAATGGCGATTATGGCAATGTCAAACGCTTTCATTACGCTTTTTCCCCGATTCTTATATGATTGACTCTGTTCAAACGTGGCTTTCGTAGATAAAACTTCCCTATATACAGTTTAAACATGTTTAAACTTCTTGCGTTTTTGCTGAATAACCACCACAAACTGGCAAGGAATTCAAGCGGCAAAAGATGAATTGAAATGACAAAGAAGAAAAGGTGCTAAAAAAGAAGTAAGACCTTTAGCATGTTAGCTCAGAATCTTCGTGGTGGTCTTCGTTTTGCGTAACACTCTCGGCAATATACTGGCCTGGTGCCGTCTGGCTTGAATGGAACGTCGCATTCCTTTCCACAGTCAGCGCAGGTAGCCTTAGACATCTCTTTTCTATACATTATTCTATTTCAACTCCTGTTCTACTGGTTAGCGCAAAAACAGGTTTTGCACGCGCTCTCCTATGAGGCTTCTATGTTTAAGGTTATCGTCAAAAACAGCTATATTTGACCCGTTAAGAATTGAAAACGGGTTTTTCACTGTAAATAAGGGATCTTATTTTTTGTGCCTTCTTATCCTTTCTTGCTTCTGAGATTTCATGCGCCAGTCTCTCTTTCGCTGAGTCTGCACCGTAAACCTGTCATGACGCTGCGTAGGGCCAATGTCTCTGCGGTACCGCGAAATATTCGTATAGAATGTTTCAGGGTTGATAATATTGTTTTTTAGGTCCTCTATGTTGCGGTTCAATTCTTTCTTGGCGTCAGTTCCAGCTGAGTGGTCATATGAATCTGAATAAACCACATAGGCAGCGTGGAACTGAAAACTCGAGGGGTCATCAATTAGCAATTTTTCAGGAGCGGGCTCTTGATTGTTGGATGGTTGTTCAGTCATGTTCGTTCAATCTTCTGCATCAGCTTAGAGTGATACATCTTCTTCTTTATAGCTTTTACACATATAGTCTCAACAAAACAGTGTTCAAAGCTACTCTGAACCGTTGAATGATCCGTGCTCCAATCGTCCATGCACTTTTCTGAACTCTTCACAATGTTCCACTTTGGCGTTACCGTAATTTTCCATATGCCGCTTCAAATCAGCATCGTTGCAGAAGCAACATGGACAATAGGGGCACTTGGAGAGGTTGTTAACGTTACCTTGGGGGTTTTCTTTCTCTTCCATCGAAGTTCGCCTACGTTAGCCAGTCTAATAGTTCAATGCTTCTCAAGTATATCATTTGCTTAATAAAAAGTTCGTACAAAAACTTGAAGAAAAATTGTTATTTGCGGCCCATCATAGCGAAGCAAAAGACACTTATTAAGGAAAACGTAGCAAAAGAGATCAGATGATATTTCTGGAATCGAAATATTGCTGAAAATTGCCTAAGCCAGTTATATGGCATGCTGAAATAAAGCTTATTAAAAGCCTGTAGCAGATATGAAGGTGGAGAAGGCTTCAGAGTCGGATATCAATATGAACTTTGTGGAAATAATCTTAACAGAAAAACTTAGGGACATGGACCCAGCCCTTGACATCTTGGGTTCCGACCGAAAAGTACTGCAAGTGGCATGTCAAGACTTTACAAACTACCTTAAATTCCACTGGAATCTCATCGGGAAAGAGGCAAGCAACTGCGAACTTGTGGAGAAAATAGAACAATTCTTCAAAGAAAACCCTGCTGAACTAGAAGCCTTCCTGACTGTTTGGACAGGCATCTGGCTAAGAAAGTGGAAAGAACGCGTGAAACTGCTCATAGGCAACCAAAGCGCGAACAAATGGAACAAAGTCACCAAAACACTCAACAATGCCGAACCGCTATGGAAGAAACTTGAACGCAAACTAGAAATCATGGAAGTCGTCACCTCCACACTCATAAAAAACGGAGAAATCTGTGGAACCGAAATCCTCTCTGAAAACCTGCTTAAAATGGAACTGGGCGAAAAAAACAACCAGAACCTCAGCGAGGCAGAACAGATCCTGACCGTCCTGAACAACGCCTTAAGAAAGGCACGCGAGATGGCGCAAAGCAGGGGTCCCTTAATCTTTGTCAAAATAGACAAAGGCTACTACAGCGCTGGAAGCTAATGGTAAAGATTTTTTCTCTTTTTCTGATTCAGAAAATAATGTTGGATAAAGTAAACCCGAAGAGCGACTGTGGGTTTGTGGGGATCTATAGGAAAAATCGGAAAACTGTTAGGATATTCTTTGCCTGAGCAGCGTCTTAGTCTGCCACTTGTAGCTTCGGATTGTTGTGGTTTCTCCATATCCGCATGCCGCGCATCGCTTGTTGCGTACGTGATAAGCCCTTCTGCCGCAACGCCTGCACTTTATGTGGACAGTTTTACCTTGGCGTTTGCCCATCGATGGAGTGCCTTTACCCACTTAGGTCACCTTGGAGGCGGGGATATTAGAACGACGTTGTCTCCCCGGACAATTATCAAACCCAGTTTACGTTGGTTTTCAACGTTTGTAGTATCTTCTGTTTCCTCTAAAACAAGATTCAGGTGCTGGTCGAAGCCTTTCAATCTGCCGCGTAAG
>Ga0209642_10002659_pt1 | contig 11669 bp, 17 predicted proteins | sample RifCSP19_2_FD_184025 | JGI IMG/M metagenome (GOLD analysis project Ga0209642, IMG submission 184025) | Soil microbial communities from Rifle, Colorado - Rifle CSP2_sed 19_2 (SPAdes) (version 2) | ecosystem: Environmental > Terrestrial > Deep subsurface > Rock core/Sediment | place: Rifle... | reverse complement strand
CTTTATACTGATGTTGAGTATCTGGATCTATAAACACATGCTCTTTAGAGCCTTGAAAGGGCTTAAAAGTTAAGAAGTTGATTGGCATATAACTGATTATAAAGATTAACCTAATGAGTAAGCAATACCCCTTTGATGATATTATATACGCTGAAGACTGGAAAATTGAAAATAAGTTAGGAAAAAGAATAGTTATTATTGGAAATAAAGAATTTACTTATAATCATCCTTTTGCAATACATGCTAAACTTTATAGAGAAAGTAAAAATTCTGAAGAAAAATACCTACATATAAAAGCTATGCACGATTATGCGTGGCCTCATTTAATTCCTACATGGAACTATTGGGATGAAAGAAGACTTCAAGCGCACTGTAATGGTCATAACTATATAACTTACGCAGGCGGTGCAAGTACTGGTAAAAGCCATATGGCTGCTCGTATAGCAATATTATTTTGGCTAGCTGCTCCTAATAAAAGAACGGTAATTGTCGCTTCTACCACCCTAGAATCGGCTACAACACGTATCTGGGGGTATATCACTCGTTTATTATCTGAATTAGCTATTCAATATCCTTATAGGTACTTTAGAGGAAACTGCCCAAAAGTCTTATATGATAAAAACGATCCAATTCACGGCATGTACGCGGTTGCCGCAGGGCGCGGCACTGATGAACAAACAATTTCAAATTGGATAGGAAAGCATCCTAAAGAAGCTATAATGGTAGTTCTTGACGAAGCTACTGATTTAAATCCAGCAATTTTAAAAAGCTTACCTAACTTAGAAGCAGGTGGTGTTGAATTTAGCTGTATTGCCATAGGAAACAGCGCTTCTAAATTTGATCTTCATGGGGCACTGAGTACTCCTTTAGCAACCTGGAATTCAGTAGATCCTTATAAAGATAACAAATGGGATACTACACAAAAAAATGGAATATGCCTATTTTTTAGCTGCTACGAGTCCCCTGCTATCCATGAGGGAGACCCTATAAAAAAAGCTTTATTAGAAAGATTTTTTGTAACACAAGAGCAAATTGAAGAAAAAGAGAAGCTTTATGGTAAAGAATCTGACTCATTTTGGCGTATGGTAATTGGCTTTTGGAAATTAGATAGCACAGAAGAAACAGTTATAAGTAAGCTATTTATTGATGATTTTAGAGTATTTGAAAAAGCTGAATGGTCAGGAATAGATAAACTTAAAGTTATAGCTGGTTTAGACCCCGCCTTTAGCACGGGCGGCGATCAATGTATTTTAAGACTAGCTATACTTGGTCAAGATGTGACTGGAAAAATAATATTAGATTTTAGAGGAAATGAATTACTATTTAAAATACCAATAACAGCACATAGTAAAGACAGTGCCGATATTCAAATAGCAAAAAAAGTTATAAGTATTTTAAAAGATTATGGTGTTAGATTAGCGGATTTAGCAATTGATGCTAACGGGCAAGGCAGAGCACTTGGTGAAGTAATAAGACTTCAAGCAGGCGCACTAGATGTGCCAATTAAAATATATTGTACTAAATCAGGGCAATTAGCTGTAAAAAGCTTTGATGTCACTATAAAAAATCCATATGAACTATGGTTTTGCTTTAGAGATTTTATTCAAAATAAACAAATAAGGGGATTAGATAATATAACAATTTATCAACTTACAACAAGACAAGTTCACTATAAAAATGGAAAAGCTAGTTTAGAACAGAAAAAAGATTATAAAAACCGTATGGGGGCGATTATGCCTAGTCTAGCACGTAGTCCAGACGAAGCAGACGCAGCAGCACTATGCCTTCAAGTAGCTATAATTAATTATGGCTTTCATGCAGGACAAATGGTTAGAAAAAAAGAAGATAAAGCCTTTGAATATGATAAATTCAGTACCTATCAAGCGTTACTAAAACAAGAAAGAGAAATTAAAGCAGTTAGTAGAATGGGCGGAATAGAAGCATCATTTACTGGCGATTTAGCAGATATTAAATTCCCTTTCTCTTAATTCTTTTATTAAGTTCTTTTTTTATAACAGTCTTCATTTTGGATTTAATATCATTAATTAAACTTTCTGGATGGGCTATAAGTGTGCCGTCTTGAAGTTCCACACCATGCGCTCTATCAGAAGTAATAAGATAATGTTTAAGATAGTTTATATTTATATTTAAAACACTAGCAGCTTTTTCTTTTGAATAGAATTTTTCAAGCTTAATACGCTTTAATCGCGGACAGCGCTTATAGAAAGCCATTTCAATCAATTGGGTTAATGAAATCGCTCTTGAAGCTGATACTTTTAGCACCATATTGCTGCATTAAAATGTTGCGTCTTTCTTTAATCGCATTAAACGTAGCGGCTGAGAGCTTACACACTTGTCCAATAGTAGTTACTTTGCCCCAAGCAGCATGCATAGCATGTAATATCCCATTAGCAAATCTTAGATCTGCCTCAACAATATCTTCTATGGTAGAATCACGATGCACAGGAAGCGGCTCTTCAATACTAGCTAACGGATCATCTAAGTCTGTTTCTACTGGTATTAAAGCCATAGTTTCCTTTGACATAGAAACAGTATAACAGCTTCATTGGAGTTTAAACAATATGCACGATAAACTAGATTTTGTATGGGAAGCAGCACAAAAATTTAAAATAAAAGCCAAGAAAGACGAGTTTCTAGCACTTATTAGAATAATGCATGGAAGAAAAGTAAAGTCTATATTAGAAATTGGCACTGGCACTGGCGGTTCGGCACGTGGATTCCTTGAACTATTTAATAGAGTTACAAGTGTGGATAAGATAAAATATGTAGGAGTCGATGCACTGATAAAGAAATTCGGCTGGCGTTTTAATTTTATATTGGGGGACAGTCGTGACGTAGAAGTTATTGGAGAATTTGACGTACTTTATATAGACGGTGATTACGAATATGCTGGAGTCAGGAATGATTTTGAAAGATTTAGTCCACTAGTTAAACACGGTGGATTAGTAATATTTAATAATATAGTAAAAAATGATAACGAAGCAATTAAAGGGCATGAAGTATGGAAACTATGGGAAGCACTAAAAATGCAATACATGCACATAGAATTAGTATATGAAGATCCTAAATGGGGTGGGGTGGGGGTGCTATTTGTATAGGTGCATATTCAATCAAATAGAATGCTTTATATAGGTATAACAATCAAAAAGATTGCTTGTGTATGAGGGAAGCTGCGGAATGAGTAGTTCAATATAAGTATTTCAATCAAAAAGATTGCTTATATATGACGATGTGAGTAAAAAATACGGATGTACATATAGAGTACATACGGGGGTGGTCTGAATTATCCTACTCATCTTGAATTCCTATAAAAAAGAAATTGTTTATTTTTAACCTTCCAGTCCTAATCTAATCAAAGTCTAGATCACGAGAATTATTATTCTCGGGATGTGATGCATAGTAAGGACTTAGCTAATAACACACATAATATATACATATAATACATTGAATATACTGAATTAATATACTAATAAGTGCGAGGCTTGCGGCATGAGCTAAATGTGTGAGTGTTTTTATGTGTGAGTGTGAATAATTTTTATTATTTCAATCAAAATGATTGACACATATTAAAAATTATGCGAAAATGTTTTTATTGCAAATAATGCAATAATTTAATCAATTAAATCAATCAGAAGGATTAAAAAATGAATAAAAAATTAAAATTAGAAATTGGCTGCTACTTAGACATGAGTATTAGAGATAATCGTAATGTACTTGGTTTTTTGCATGACTTACTAAATGAAAGTCTAACAATACAATTAGCTATAAAATGCAATAAAACAAAGGCTTTATTACTTGAAATAGGTAAATTTATTAGTTCAACTAATAAAGAACTAAATGAAATATATCGTAATTCTAATGTAGATTCTGATCTAGATGGTGAACTAGAATCTATTGCAGATGAGTTAGTCACTGAAGCATGTGATATACTTAATACCTACACTCCAGACTATACATACCTAGGTTTTAACGATGGATCTTTTGGCTTATGGTGCAGCATAGAAAATGTAAAATATGACTTTGACGGTATAATTTTGCAAGGTCTCGATACTCATTATCTTATACCAAAAGACTTTATGCATCTTGTACCAGAAAAATTTACTGGACACATATTATTAACTGATAATTCTAATAATCCATTAGAATTATTATTAAAAACAGAAAATGTTGAAAAAATAGAAGTAATTTGGCGTATATAATTACTGTAATTGATAACTCACATTGCATTATTAACATATGAGTTATTATTAGAGTAATTATACTCTCTTAAAGAAAGGCATAATATGGACTATACAAAAAAAGCTAAAAACGAGCAAAGTTACTATAAACTAACTGATAACGATTATTACAATGCTGCAATAGCTGATTATGTGCAGCAGTATAATAAACGACCTCCACATAAAGATATACCAACAAAACATATGATTAAGGCTTTGCGACTCATGCCGTGGGAAAATACATGTGAGGATTGGGCTAGACTGCATGTAACTGAAATGTTTTTAAGAGCATAATATATGATACAACTACTTGATTTTATTAAACCTTTTGTACAAATAACTCTAACAGCAATTATTCGTATAATTGGATTAATTATTATATTAAATTTATTTTGTATTTAACTTGACTCAATCATTTTGATTGATTATACTTAAGAAGTAAATTCAATCATAAAAATTGAAGATTTTAACTTCAAAAAAGGTATAACTTATGAATAACACTGAAGAAAAAAGAGAATTAACGCAAGCTGATTTAAATCAATTTTATGGTACTTTTAACTATCATAAACTCACATTGTTTAAAAATGTCGTATTCACAGACGGCATGGCTTATTTAGCTAATGAAGCAAATTGCTATTGGTTAATGAATGAAATAGCCGCTAAAACATTAGAATTATACAAGAAAAATAATGATAATGTATTTATTGTAGTTAGATTATTTAAAAAAGGAAAAGAAGCGGTTATTCAATATTCCGACGGTAACAATAATATTCTAGATCAAACTAAACTAAGTTTTACTGACTTTCCGCTTAGTCCTTTTCAATGTTACAGCCAACTAGCTGATTATGACCCCGTTAAGTTTGTCATAATGCTCACCACTGAGTATTAGGCTAAGTCATTGATGCTAGGTACATGGTCTAGCATGTACTTAGCTAAAATCGTTTAACCTAGACCTTAAAAAGGGCTAAAAATTATGAAAGCAACAACTAAAAACTTAGAAGGCATCTTTAAAGTATTTTGTGACAGTTACGGATATAGAGTAGCTAAAAATAGATTAGACGAAGGCGCATTGGCACTATGGGATAATGGTACTAATTCATGGTCTATAGCCCGTATGTTAGATAATTATGGAATTACTATGCCGTTTGGACATGAAACATACACTAAAACAGAACTATACTATAATTTAAAGTTTGCTATTGAATTATCAAGAGATATTAAACGCGCACAAGCTATGCCAGCAAATGCAAAATTAATAGGTAATGATGATAAAGGCAAAGATTTGTACACTCAACATTTAATTAACAATATACAAGGCAACTTATGAACAAAGCAAAAGAACTAGCAGAATCGTGGATAAATGGTAATTTATCGCATGTGTTTAGTGAATTAAATTACGACTTTGATCTTATATTTGATGTATCGGTTCAATTGGACACTCAAAACAAAATTAACTTTCTTACATTTTGTGTGCAACAATTAATTAATAAACCGTATAAATCTGAAAATGAAATATCTCACACAGTCAATATCTCACATATTAAAGCTCTAAATACTAAACTCTCTAAAGCACAAGCCAGAGAAGTATTAAATCACCTCAATAACAATATTGATGATGAATTCGGACTAACCGACACTACAATAAAGTGCGCTATTGAAGAATTATTTGATTTATAAAAGGAATAAATATATGAATAACAATATATTAACTGAACTAATTGACATTATGCATAGTGATTTACATGCTTGTTTTTTTGACGCTGAACAGCATCCTAAAAACACATTTCAACCGACTAGTAATTTGTCTGATTATAGTAAAATAGTTTATTATGCACCTTCATTATTAGTTTACGGCGATTACACTGGATGCAGTGTAACACGTTCTAATCATGAAGTTTTTTATGAAAATTTTAAAAATATGCCATGGCTGGAAGTGTATAAAGAGATGCATAATTCTAAATCATTACTTATAAATATAAAGCTATTTGACAGCATAGAAGCCCTTAAAACTTTAAAAGACTTAGAAAATTATCCATTAATTAATGAAGAACACCATAGTAATCTTGAAAATGATTTAGAATGGGAAGCCTGGGAATCAATTTATAGATCTGATTTTAGCTATAAATTAGTAGCTCATTTAGAAAATAATACTGATTTTAGCCCTAAGTTTATAGAAAAAGTAGAATTATTATGTGATGCAGCACTATTTAGCTTATTTCAAACCCTAAAAGAAACAACTAACACATATTTTTCACATGAAACTGGCTGTGAGTGTTCAATTGATCTAGATAGGCTTATTAATCCCATTGGCACAAGTAAAACTTTTGATATTTATCATAATTGTGAGCCTATAACTCTCTTAGATGTTACTTTATCAGAGCAAACACTGGATAAAATCATAGATCCGTATAAATATCATGATCCTAAGCAAGTAAAACTTTTATAAACTCATATTACTTTTATTAGGTAATTTAAAATTAATACCCCAATCCCAGTCTTTAGGCTTATATATAGTTGCGTTTATATTTAATTTAAAAGCTTTTACTTTCCAATTTAACATTAAAGCTGCTGTAATCATTACGCCATTAGAAATATAAGAGCTTAACCAGCGCTCACAAACATGTTTTAAGCTATAAGAACTAAAGTTATTACCTTTACTTAATATTTTAGGCTGAAGTTTAGCATACAGCAAAAATAACATAGCTGATTTTATGCTCGATTCGGCAGTTATTAGTTTATTTCTTGAAACTAAAAACTCCTCTTTAAATAAATCCTCCCCCCAAGAAAAACCAAAAATATGTAAGTTTTCATATATAGAAAGCACTTCATAGAGTTTATAGTTAAATTTCTTATTCATCATAGGTTTAATTGACTTAAACCAGTTTGTCCACCCTTGCAAATTGACTTAAGTTATTCATAATAATGTAATTTTCCGAAAATTTGTCCACCCTGAGGACAGGCTAGGACACTCTGATTCTTATAACCTATTGATATTGTTCCACTGTCCACCCTGTCCAGGCTATTCGGGCATCTCTTTCCTATATATAAATATATACACTATATGTCCACTCTATAGTATACCTATATAATATTTTATATAGAATAAGGTTAAGTAATATAAGACACAGCCTGGACACACATACTTAACTTATTGATAAATATAAATATGTTTGTCCAGTCCAGGCTAGCCCAGGCTAAAAAAATCGCTTAGCCTGGACACGGAAACACGGTTACATATATATTTATCAATAAGTTATGTGTTAAGCGAAAAAAGTACAGCCTGGACACGGAAATTATTTTATTAATAAAACCCGCATTTTTACGCAATAAAACGTGGCTTTCACCTTATTTTTGTGTGTTCGTAACTTTAACACTTTTTGCTTAGATGTTAAAATAGTGCCCAGTTGTTGGATACTTATCGGTGTTAAGCTTGAATTTTTATTATACCATTCTTGGATACTATTTAATGAGTGCCAGTCGTTTTTGTTGTTTTCGTCACCTTTTATTATTAATTCTGCTGCTGTTTTCTCATGTATAAAGTTATCTGCCCTGTATTCAATAAGCTTTACCGTACATTCTTCAGGATAATTAAAACTATCTAAAATTTCCTCACCGTTTTCATCTTTTTTGATTTCTAAGTAGCGTACTAGCCCTTCTATTGCCCAATTTAATATACCTGAGCTTTCTTCTCTTATCATTTTTTGTAATAATGCTTCTTTAGCTGCATTAGGGGTAAATTCTCTATTGTAAGGGATAATGCATAGTCGTCGAAGCAGTGCTTCACTTTCGCTCTGTGTTTTAGGTATATCATTACAGCCTATATGGAATTTAGCTCTATTTAGTACTTCCTCCTCTTCACCAAAGAGCTTTCTTGATAATACATATGCTCCTAGTAGACTTTTAACTAGTGCCTCTCCCCATACCGAATCTGTGTCAACTTCATCCATAATAGCAATTCTTTTACCTACTAATTTAACTCCTATTCTAAGTGGATCTTTTTGTATTCCATATTTTGTAGTGCTTAAAGATTTACAGTCTAAGACAGCGGCATAATTATCAAGTAAATAACGTAAGCAATATAACACAATACTTTTGCCGTTTGAGCCACTGCCGCAGTGTATGAATAACTTTTGTGCTGCAATAGAGGCAGTTAAACTATAGCCGAATACTTCTTGCAGAAAAGAAATCATAGCTTCTGGTGCTTCGTTATTTTCAAAAATCTCAGCTAAGAATTGTTTCCATTTTGGGCATTTTGCCGAAGCATCAAAAGAGATTTTTGTTTTTAAAAGCAGATAGTCATTGGATTTTGGTGCTCTAATTGTGCCTTCAATTAAATTTACATAGCCATTTTTGCAGTTAAGATGTGCTTTATCACTATCAAAATCATCTAAATTCTTTGTTTCAATATTAAATACTGAGTTTTTTAACTGTGCCAGCACTCCTGATATACGATTATTTGATAAATATTTTTCTGTTTCTTTATCGTACTTAAGTGTAGAAAAGCCTTTTTTATCGTAACATCTTTCTTTAAACTTTTGTTCAGTGAAAACATCTTTAACGCATTCAATTGCAAACGCATTAACTACGCTTGTATTGTCTTTTTGCGAATACCAATTATTATCATGCTGGTTGAAAGCATAAAGTACATTGCCTACAGCGCATAAGTACTCCTTATAACGTTGTACTATTCTAGCTTTAATTGACACGTCTGATATTGTGCCTGTCATTATGTGTGGGTCGCTATAATCGTATTTAAAGCTCTCACACCGCTTTTCTTCACTCACACCACCTTGACTACCCTTTTCCTCATAATGTCCGTTCTGCGGCTCGCTTTTAGCCTCTAATCCTCTTGTTATAGCGGAAGTTATAGTTTTAGTGATTTCTTCTTGACTAAGTGGTTTCTCAAAATGAGAGTTAGCATATTGTGCCAGTGCCGCAACTTCCTCACACAGCCTTTTTTTACTTTTCATAGCTTTATTTTTCCTAATATATGTAGAAAGTATACTATATAAACTATTGTTTCTATGACCGATTTTGCCTAGTTCAGTAGCTAGTGCTGCATTAATGGATTCACTAAAACAGCCGTTTGATTTATTTTCAATTGCTTGTGTTATTAAATTATTTATCTTTTTTTTACCTTTATTTTGTGCTAGAATTGCTTTCTTGCCCTTCCCTAATATCCCTGGAAATATTGCAGTTAAATCAGTTAGTACGTATGGTTTATGTGGTAGGTCGCAGTCGTATAGAGTCGGCATAAAACGCACATCGGCGACACCTTTACATATGCGCTCACATCCAGGCACACGAACTGTGTGCTGCACCTGTGCTAAATTTAGATCACCATCAAACTTGGCAGCAATTCCTGCTTGCAATAGTTTCCAATTTTCTAGGCTGATTCCTGGATCAATTTTCCAGTAAAAGTGATAGCGTTTCGGCGACGTTTCGACTACAAAATTTACCTCATACCGTACTATTTGTTCCCACTCCTTTCTATCCAATTCTCTATCAATATCCAAACATAATACCCTTGGTGCTACCATGTGCTCACGACGTCTGCCTTTAAAATTGGTTTGGTTTAAGCACACGTGCAGCGTGAACGGTTCACATATTCTAGCTAAGTATTCACTCACTTCCAAAGACTGTAGCTGCACTGTGCCACAACCTGGAAGCACTTTTTTACTTTCTAAATCCATAAAGCTAAAGCAGAGCACATCACAATCAATGACACTTAACAGTTTTAAGTATCTCAGTATTTCTTCTATTTTATAATTGACTTTGTTATTTCTAGGTGTTATAGATGATTCATACTTATCATTCATAATTTATGCCTTAATTAATCGTAGAGTGCTGGAATTTAACTTACTTAACTTCCAGCATTTTTTATTTTAAAGAGCCAATATTACAATATTTTTGATTGCATACACTCGAATTGAGTGTATTAAAAATATATACGCTAATGAAATTAATTTGGCTAGCTAAATTTAAAATAATCAGTTATTATAATTTTTAAGCAGTCAAAGTACGACTGTTCTCCTTAAATAGACTTAACATAAATAACAATAGTATTTCGGCAGCCTCTTAGAATTAATATTTTAAGGGGCTGTTTTATTGTACTGATTATAATATGGCTTAGTAGCAAAGTGGTAATGCATTGGATTGCAAACCCAATATTCGTGAGTTCGATTCCCACCTAAGCCTAGTTCATATCAAAATGATTGACAGCTTTTAATTCTCGTGCTAATCTTTATAAAAGTTGATCAAACTTTTAAAAAAGCATGGGCTTTCTGTGCGCCGTAGTACAATCATGCTGCGGTGCATAGTTTTTATTTTTAATAAAGGTATATATGTCAGAAGCTTTTAAAATCGGAGAAAAAGTATTTATTAGAACTGTGACGTATCATTGCACAGGCGAAATAACTGAAATAGTAGGTGGTTTTATATTTTTAAAAGATGCTGCTTGGGTAGCAGATTCAGGACGTTTTGGTGAAGCTATTGAGACGGGCACTTTAAGTGAAGTCGAATGTGTTACGTGCCCAATTAGAGTTTCAATTGCATCTATTGTTGACGTGTATGAATGGCGACATCCTTTGCCAAGAGAAACTAAATAATGATTTATTTTATAATTAAAAAGCCTTATTATTGTTCTAGATCAAAAAGCGCTTATTTTAAAATGTGTGGTTCAGTCTGTAGAGTACATAAATATGAGTATAAATTTACTTCTTTTTGTGCATCTCGACTAGATTCCAGATGGAGAGTTTGTTCTAGATCTTACTCTAGATTTAAAGATGGATTTTTTGGTTTTGCATATTCTAATTCACTTTGTAATTCAGGTAGACATTTATGATGCACTTTATACGCAATTATAAAAATAATAGGTTTTCATATTCCCACACATATCATTGGCAGTATAGATGGTCATATTCAAGAAGCGGAATGTGGGAGTTACCATATAGCGATTCTACTTCTCAAAGCTTAAAACCATGACTCATTTAGTAGCTAATAAATTGAAACCCTGGATTTGGTCAAGATCATTTTCTAGACAAAAATTTCTATCTACTTCATTAAATTGGTCTTTAACTAACCCAAAACCTTGGTCATGGATGTGCTCTAACTGCAAGTCTAAAATGTGGAAAAGATATAAATCTAATTCTGGTGAAAGATTATGATTTATTTAATGGTTAAAGAGTCTTATTATTATTCTAAATCTAGAAGTGCTTACTTTAAAATAGGTACTTCAATTTGTAGAACACATAACTATGAATATAAATTCAGTTCTTTTTGTAGGTCTAAAATAGATTCGAGCTGGAGAGTTTGTTCAAGATCTTATTCTAGATTTAAAGACGGATTTTATGGGTGTGCCTATTCTACTTCACTGTGTGAATCAGGAAGAAACGTATAATGCTGCAAACTCCTTTAAAACTTTTTACATTT
>Ga0209642_10002656_pt1 | contig 11672 bp, 8 predicted proteins | sample RifCSP19_2_FD_184025 | JGI IMG/M metagenome (GOLD analysis project Ga0209642, IMG submission 184025) | Soil microbial communities from Rifle, Colorado - Rifle CSP2_sed 19_2 (SPAdes) (version 2) | ecosystem: Environmental > Terrestrial > Deep subsurface > Rock core/Sediment | place: Rifle... | reverse complement strand
ATGCGTGTCAGCAACGTAGAAAAGCCCTGCGAGTGAATTAAAATCTACTCTCAAATCTCTCGGAATATCGACTTCCTGTTTGTATATCAAATGGTGCGATACAGAAGCCCACGCATCCATCAGTATCGTGCGAACTTGAATCTCGCATTTGATATCTTTTATTGAATCGTATCTTGCACCCCTATAATCACTTGAAAGTTTTACAACATAGTGGTCACTTGCATACCCAAACGCTGCTTCTGTTCTTGTCCTCGAAGTATCCGCATCCACCACAAGGAAGCAGCCAGATATTATATCCCCTATTTTCTGGAGGTCAGACCTGTAAAGGCAAATCACTCTCACGCCTGCTATATCTTCGATTTCATTACAGTTCTTAAGGTTCTTTCTTTGCAGCTTATCGCAAACACTTTTGAATGATTTGATTTTTTCTGGTCTAGACGTTATGCTATGAACTCTTATGCCTTTTTGGCTAACATCACGATTCAGAACAAAGAGTACTTCATCAACCATGCTCTCATACAAGGTCTTTAAACCTTGGTATTGTTTTTCGAGGTTAGCAATATTTCCAACTGGATTCATTTCTGTCACAATAACCTTCAGTATGGCAGATTGTTGTATATATAAATTTCAACTCAATCAGTCAGCAAAGATTGATGGGGGATATGAAATGTTCCATCAAAGACGTAAATAGTCATAGCTGTGAAAAATGACTATTTCCTTTCTAAGACCTAACTTCAATGTGCTTATCTGGAGACTTGGTGCAGAGTGGAAAAAGGAAAAGGTGTTAGTTAGCTAGTTAGCTTTTTTGAATATCATTGTTCAGTCTGGCGTTGTTAGCTGATAGGTGAAGTCTGCTGCAAGCAGTTGTTTGGCTCTTTCTTTGTCTGTTGTTCCTTCGACTATCCATTCTCCGTTTGTTCCTGCGAGTAGGGGCATGTACTTCTGTGCGGTTGTTTTAGGTGTCTCTCTACACCGTCTCTGGTGTTGCGCTTCTGCCTTTTCTTCTAAGTGTATGAGCAGTTTCTCTAGCTTTAGAAGGGTATTTATGTTCAAGTTTCCGTCTAAGTTGGTGCTGTGGGCGTGTAGCTCAGTACGGACAGAGCACCAGCCTCCTAAGTTGGGGGTCGTGGGTTCAAATCCCACCACGCCCGCCACAGACAAACCAGAAAATTTCAAGCCGTAGAAAAAAATGCGTTTATGTCGATAATTGTATTGTTGCCAGCAAATTCCAGACAAGAAAGTGGCTCTTTAAGCAAGTCCACTATTTATGTCATAAATTGTTGCTGTGATTGCACAACCACATATTCTTATATGTTTTTCCACATAACCTTTTCATCAGGAGAAAAGAAAAATGTCTAAAAAAATTGCAGTTTACGCATTTGTATTCAGTGCAATCGCAGCTCTTCTGCTATCACCCATGATAATCACGATTGGTTTTGCACAGATGGGAGGCGAAGTACCGGTCCCACACTATTTCGGACCATATCCCAACTATGCCACCAGCCAGCTACCAACACTCAATCCTGACGGCACCGTCACCGGCGGAATCAGGAAATTCGTAGATTCCCTGCCTGGACTCGGACCAGCAGGCGCAAACAACCTAGGACAATACTTACCAATCGCGGTACCAGACACCACCACATATCCAGGTGCCGACTATTACGAAATCGCAGTAGTTGAATACTATCAACAGATGCATTCGGACTTAGCTCCGACCCGATTGAGAGGGTACGTTCAGTTGGACACCTCAGTAATTCCTGGCGCAGGAATTCCACTGACGAATCTCAATGGAACTAGTGCTACTCCAATTCTTATGCCCAACGGAGTTCAAGCAGTTGGCGTTGACATTCCCAGATATCTAGGACCAGTTGTCATCGCCGAAAAAGACAAACCAGTGCGCGTCAAGTTCTACAACCTGCTACCAACTGGTACCGGAGGCGACTTGTTCCTTCCTGTTGACACAACTGTCATGGGATCGGGAATGGGGCCCATACCGATGCTGAATCCTGACGGATCACCTATGCTGAACCCGGATGGAACTGTAATGTACGAGAGTTACACACAGAACCGTGCTACGCTGCACCTTCACGGTGGACGCTCGCCTTGGATCAGTGACGGCACAGCTCACCAGTGGATAACTCCGGCTGGAGAAGACACCGTTTATCCAAAAGGCGTCAGCGTTGTCAATGTCCCCGATATGCCTGACCCCGGTCCTGGAGCAATGACCTTCTACTACACCAACCAACAGAGCGCTAGGCTGATGTTCTATCACGACCACTCATACGGTATTACCCGTCTGAACGTATACTCTGGCGAAGCCGCTGGTTATCTGCTGACGGATCAGGTCGAACAAGCGCTAGTCGCTGCGGGAATAATACCTGTTGACCAGATTCCATTAGTCGTACAGGACAAGACTTTCGTGCCAGACAACACAGTGCCAATCACCAACATGTGGGGAACCTTCGCTTCACAACTCGCATTCCAAGATCCAACTTGGGATGTCAATAAGTGGGGCGGACCCGGTAGTCTGTGGTATCCTCACGTCTACGTGCCGATGCAGAACCCAGGCGATCCTTCAGGAATGAACGCTTTTGGCAGATGGCACTATGGTCCATGGTTCTGGCCACCGACGACGGGCATACAGTACGGACCCATACCGAACCCATACTACACCGGACCAGGCAACCCCATGGAGCCATACTGGTACCCTGGAGTACCTAGCATATCTTCACCGGGCGAAGCCTTCATGGACACCCCAGTCGTTAACGGCATTGCTTATCCTTACCTCGATGTACAGCCAAAATCATACAGGTTCCGCATACTGAGCGCTGCTGACGACAGATTCTTCAACTTGCAATTGTATTTAGCCACTTCAGGAATTGTCAGCCAGATCAATATCACAAACGGAGGTAGCGGCTACACCCGAGCCCCAGCAGTCACAGTCACAGACACCACAGGACAAGGTTACGGCGTAACGGCACGAGCAACAATAGATCCAGCGACAGGCGCGATTACCGCAATCGATATGATCACAGTCGGCAGCAACTTCACCGCAACCTCGAATGCAGTGGTCACTATCAGTCCACCTCCAATTGGAGGCACACAAGCATCTGCTGTAGCAACAATCTACACTGCCCCCACCGAAGTTGGAATGGTTCCCGCCGCGCCAACATCAGGATACCCAGAAGGCTGGCCCACAGACGGACGAGATGGAGGTGTCCCAGATCCAGAAAAGATTGGCCCATCGTTCATTCAAATCGGCAATGAAGCTGGATTCCTACCGGCACCTTACGTAATCCCGATGCTACCTGTCAACTGGAACTATGACCAAGGAACCTTCGACTTCGGACTTGTCAACCAACAGACTCTCATGTTGGCACCTGCTGAACGCGCAGATGTAATCGTCGATTTCTCAGCCTTTGCAGGTCAGACCATTATACTCTACAACGACTCACCAGCGCCAGTGCCAGCCTCTGACCCACGACAAGACTACTACACATCCAAACCAGACCAGACAGATAGTGGTGGCTCACCTTCAACTTTGCCAGGTTACGGTTCCAACACTCGCACAATAATGCAAATCCGCGTGGCTAACACTACTCCAGATGCTCCATTCGATTTGGCGGCATTGGAAGCTGCTTTCGCTTCAACAGCTACAACTGAGGGCGCTTTTGCTGCCTCCCAAGAGACGACCATCGTTCCGCAAGCCGCCTACAGTTCAGCCTTCAACACATCATTCGCCGATGTCTACTCGAACATATTTGACAACTCGTTGACTTTCACTCCAATAAACTCGGCCACTCCAGTGACGATTCCGTTCCAAGCCAAACAAATCCAAGACGAAATGGGCGAAGCCTATGACGAGTATGGACGTATGCTGGTTGTACTAGGACTCGAGTTGCCCAGAACGGCAGCCGGACAGCAAAATATGATACTCTACAACTTCAATGACCCACCGACAGAAATCATAAAGTCTTCAATCAGTGGCACTCAAATCGGAACATTAGGGGATGGAACTCAAATCTGGAAGATAACGCACAACGGCGTCGACGTTCACCCGCTACACTGGCACATGTTTGAAGTACAATTGATCAACCGCGTAGCCTGGGACAACAACATCAGACCGCCAGACCCCAACGAACTTGGATGGAAAGAAACAATAAGAATAAACCCACTGCAAGACACCATCGTAGCGTTGAGACCAGTCGTTCCCGATGTACCCTTCGACGTGCCTAACAGTGTTCGACTGCTCGATCCTACGATGCCTGAAGGCGCCATACTCAAGGACTCCATTGCAGTTGAGGCAACTGGCATGGGTAGAATGGCTTTCGCCCCGAACGGAGAGCCGATAAACATCGTCAACCACTATGTCAACTTCGGCTGGGAATACGTCTGGCACTGCCACATACTAGCGCACGAAGAGATGGACATGATGCGAACAATTCCAATTGCGGTTCCACCTAGGGCGCCTGCTTACCTCGTTGCTCTCAAGAAAGGAACAACAGCCACTTTGATGTGGACTGACAACTCCTCAAGCGAGACTAGCTTCACCATCCAAAGAGCAAACGACGCAAACTTCGCGACAGGACTGGTAACTTTCACAGTTGGAGCGAACGTAGAGACATACGTCGACACTACCATCAGAAACAACCAGAACTACTACTACAGAGTTCAAGCAAACAACGTAGTTGGCGACACTTGGGATTACACAGATCCCAACATCAACGAAGGCGCTAGCTTCCCAACGATAAAAGTCGACTCGACATGGTCCAACACTGCCCTGGTTGGCACGGGTCAACCCCCAGCAGCACCGTCGAATCTCGTCGCAACTTTGGTGACAAGAAACAGTGTATCTATAGCGTGGAACGACAACTCCAACAATGAAAACGGCTTCTTAATCCAAAGAGCAACTAACAGCGGCTTCAGCCAGAACACTGCGTACTTCGCCGTCGGAACTAACGTAAATACATTCACCGACACCACTGTTGCACCTGACACCCGCTACTACTACAGAGTCTTAGCCTTCAGCGCGACAGGAAACTCAGCATGGTCCAACAGCATAAACGTCAGAACACTACTATAAGCCAAGCATAGACCCCTTCGAAAGGAGAACCCTTCTCCTTTTTCCCTCTTTTTGTTTTCAGTGTAGCATGATCGAAAACATCAGTCACAAAGCAAACGACCTTTTTTGCCAAATAAGAACCAAACACACCTGCAATCGAGAAATAAAGAAGGTTTATTTTCGGCTTCATCTCTTTTTAAGCAAGGAACCACAACGCAAAATGACATCTGAACAACAAGAAAAAGAAAGCACGAAAGCAAGACCAGACCGTTTATCCATTCCCAGACTGTTACTTATTGGAGGGATTTTGCTGGTTCTTATAGTCGCGCTGGGATTTTTTTTGAGTCACATACCTGTTACACAGTTTCAAATTAAACCTCGCATCGCTTTCGATTTTGACACCAGCTTTCCACTTCTCGCCGAAACTCAAAACACACCTTTCAACCAAACATCGAACGGAATCACAGCATACTTCAGCGCGCCCTCCGATACCGCCGTTGCCCCTGCGTTTTCAATCCAAAGCTACGATACGACATTCATCAAGCTCTCAAAATTTTCAGGAAAATACATCTATGACAACAAAGCATCCAGGGATATTCTGGAAATAAGGTTCAGCCAGCAGCTCAAGAGCGTTTCACTAACGTTTGCGACTGTGGAGTATCGCACAGAAACCAGCAACATTACATTAACGGCGTACCTAGATTCAACCAACACAGCCCCCTTGGGATCCACAACCGCACGTGCAACCTTCCAAAAAGACCTTTATCCGCAAGGAACCTTGTCATTCGATTCAGATAATCAACCATTTAACCTAGTGAGGATTGAGATATCTTCCCAAGAACCTGGCGGGGCCACAAATTTCTTCGTTGATAATATCACCGTCGTTACAGTAGAACAAGAACAATGAAAGCTCCTTAACAAAAGATCAACTTTTTGGCTCTTGGGAACCATCCATCTCTTTTTTGCCTTTCGTGAATACGAGCAAAACGCAATTTCTCGCTTTCAGACTAAAAGATTTATTTTCGTGCTCGCTATTTTTCTAGAAAGTTAACGTCATAACAAGAACTGGACCAAGATAAAGATGACTCAACGTCGTTTACCTGGCCGCCGACTTTTGCTCGGATCAATTGTTGTGCTCATACCGATCATAGCAGCCATAGTCTACGGTGCAAGCCAACCAAACTCACCGTCCGCGACTCCAAAATCTATGCCTACTATTGTCTTCGATTTTGACACTGGTTCTCCGCTTCTTGCGGCGGCTCAGAGAACCCCTTTCAGTCAAACGGCAAACGGTGTAACGGCGCAGTTCAGTTCGTCTTCTGACCCTGCTGCTTTTTCTGTCCACAGCTACGATGCCAATGGTTTGAAGTTGTCGCAGTTCTCAGGCAAGTATCTTTACGATAACAAAACCTCAAGCGACATCCTAGACATAGAGTTCAGCACTGAAATAATCGAAATCAAATTTACTTTTGCTACAGTCGAACTTCAGGGCGGAGCCATCATATTGCCGAGCGATATCGTGCTGGCGGCATACAAAGACACCAAGCTGGTGGGTTCAAGCAAAACGTATGGTAGCTTTTCGAGCGATTCATACCCTCAGGGCACGCTTTCTTTTGGTTCAGGTCTGCCGTTCAACTGGGTCAGAATTTCAGTACCTCCCAAAAGTTCAGGAGCAACTGACTTCTTGGTAGACAACATCACAGTCACAACAATCTCCAAATCCTCCACACCGTAGTTTAAACAGGCGTCTCAGCAGCAATATCAGGGCAACTTAGGCTTCTTCAGGTGGTCGCTGGACGACGATTTTCTCTTTTTTCTTGCAGCTCTCATTTCCCGCGTAGCCGCCAACGCCGATCGCTCGGCAAATGAAGTTGGAGCATGGAGAGAAGACAGTGCAGTGGAACGCCGCGTAGGAGATACCTGTTTTCAGCCAGAAAATGACCAGACCTCCGAGCAAGGCTACAGATGCACTCAAAGCTGGATCTATTAGCAGAGCCGAGTAGAGTGCTATTGTGATTATTTGAGCGTATCCCGCGAAAGCGTATCCTTGAGCCTCAACGTTACCCGCGATGGAGCGCACGATTATCACCTTGTCCACGGGGATAGGTTGTCCCAAAGAGGCGAAGACGAGAAGTAAAGTGACCAGCTCAAAACCCCAAGCGACGAAAGAAAGCAGCATGGGTTTAACCAGCATTCGGGGATTTTCCAGCAGAATCATCATACCGCTATGATATTCTTCCAGAGTGTTCTCCATACTAGCCTGAAACTTGGTCAAATCCCACCGCTTTCTGCCAATGCGAGAAACCAAACGGACAATAGCTCTTAGCACCTTCTTTGCTCCTGCAGGGTTGAAGCTTATGACCAGCAACACAACCAGCGGCAGAGTCAAGAGAACCATAATTCCGCCGATTGTGAGGAGTATGCCGTTGTCCGTTAGGTTGTAATTCAGAAAAAGCACCACAAGACCCAAGATCATGCTGCCAAGGTTGAATATGGCTTCGTACACGTTCTTGGCCACAACTGAAGCCACCACTTTGCCACTGTCCAAGTTTGGGTCTCTTGACAGCAGGTAAGCCTTGAACAGGTCGCCTGACCATCCGCCTGGAATCAGGTTGTCCACGAAAACTCCAACCCAATACAGGACATATGTTCTGCGGAAACCGAGTTTTACTTGTACAGAATTGAGGAGCTGGAACCAAACTAGAGTGTGGAACAAAAGGGACACTATCACGCTTACGAGGGCTAGCGCATAAATACCCAGATTGATGCTGCCTAAAACCGAGAACAACCTGCCCACATCAACAAAAAAGAAAAGAAAAAACAACAAAGCAACGTAGCCTAGCAATGCCGAGACAAGAATCCATTTTTTGACGGATGGGTTGATGGGTTTTATCGTCACGTTATCTTGCATGGGCTGCTTCACTGTCTAAACGACCGAAGCGTCTATTTCAGCTTTGTTGCCAACAGTCTGTCTGGAATGATTCGTCCGTGGAGGAGAGAATTCCATCAGCATTACTAAAGAGTCTTGAAATACAGAAAAAGACAAGTTGAACTCCCTCTGCGGACTAACTGAAAAAAAGGTGTCCGATGGGAAGCTATTTTCTAACAACTTCAAAGGTCTTAGGCTTGCGGATCAACGCAAGTATCGGGGTAGAGGATTCAATTACACCAAGTCCTATGGAGGTTACAAGAATTAAGAAGTGGAACCAAACTCTCTTTGCCCGAGGGAGATACTTTCCGTTCAGAAAAGCTCCGATTTGATAGGACAACAACCATAGAATTGTCGTTATGAAGAAAACAAATCTAAGATAAATCGGCATTTCTTGAGGAACAATTAACGCAATTAGTGAAGCTAACCCTGAAAAGAAACCGAGCGACCAAATAAACGCTCTTGCAGTTTGTGAAATTCTGTCCTTCAGAGGGATGTACTTTAGGTTTTGAATCAAGCCATAGAACCATCTTTTTCGCTGCCTGACGAAGTCACGATGCTCAGTGGACTCATTTCTTCAACCACTCCGCCATGCCAGCCGAAAACGGCTTTTCCGCATTTTATTTTAGCTTTCACGGCGAACAGCGAGTCTTCAGCTATTGTTTTTCCGTTTTCCCAGCCTACTTTCTGTTCAACATCGCTTCTGACCAACAGATTCGACTCGTGCATGTAAGCTGGGCTTCCTCTGTTCATGAAATCCAGACATTCAAAACAGCAGAAGGGCCTCAATGTGTCAAGAAGGTGTGTAATTCTGATTTTTCATCCTTTTGTATAGGGTAGATTATCAAGCCTTCGCTAATCGGGGCAGGATTATCCTGCAAGAATGTAAGTATGCTGCACAGAGTCTGCTTCGTAATTAGGCTTTCATCGTCAAGGTGTAAGACGTAGATACCGTCCGTATTCTTGTTTTCCTTCCTACGAATTTCCACGGTGTATTGCAGAGCCCTCCCTTTGTGAAGGGCGTTACATGAGTAGTCCTCGGGGACGACGATGGTTCTGCAGTGCTCAAATTCTTCGCGCACGTCGGTGACAACCCATATTTCGTACTTCTTGTAATCGATTTCCTCGCAGACGGCGTTTACTCGGTTCACAGTTTCTTGAACTACTGGAATGTTCCCTTTAGTTGTTGTTTGAAAGACTACTCTGGGTGTTCCGAACCTTTCTCTCGCTGGTTTGGCGATCATTCTGGATTTGTACGCAAGAACGTAGATGTATACTCTCACAAGTGACAGGGAGGAGATTATCCATACTACCCAAGCATATTCCCAGATCACTTGCAAGACCTCGATTCACACTCTATTGACTGAAGGTAAGGAAATTGAGGAACTGGTGCAATCAATGAAAATAATCTTGCAAGACCTCGATTCATACTCTATTGACTGAAGGGGATTTAAGTCTAAACGTTGGAACAGGATGGTCAAGTTCGGACTGTAGTCATCTTGCGTCGTGATCTTTTCAAGGTTGGAGATTGAAAAACACCGTTTTAGGTTGAAGCGAAACTTGGCTAGCAGCATAAGGGAAAAAGGGGGGTTGGGAATTGAGCTATTTCTTAGCTTTTGCTTTAGGTTTCGGTTTTGCTTTCGCTTTTGCTTCTTTGACGGGTTTCATAGGCGTTGCACAACACACGAGTTCGCATGGTTCGCAAGCGCAAGGGTCTTCCACAACGACGACTAGTCCGCATTGTTCACACTTGTATTTTTCACCTTTCTTGTTTGCCAAAAGTTCACCGTCCACAAAACACTGAGATATATTTAGTGAGCTGTCAAATATAAGAGTGTTCTCGCCGCCTCGGCTGGCGATTAGTCCTCTTCTTTGCTTTTTGCTCCTGCTTTGCCTTCTGTGAATTCCCTGAGTTTTTCAGCCATTTCCTTGAGGCGCTTGTCGACTTTGTCGTTGACGGTTCCTTCTTCGAATGTTCCGTCAGGAAGTCTTTTGCCCGGCTTGACTCCCGTGAGAACTTCTATGCCATCGTCAATCGTGTTTACTGAGTATATGTGGAACTTACCTTGTGTCACAGCTTCCACCACCTCTTCCTTCAGCATCAGGTTTTGCACGTTACTTGCGGGAATCATGACTCCCTGCTTGCCTGTGAATCCTTTCGCCTTGCAGACTTCGAAGAAGCCTTCGATTTTCTCGTTCGCGCCGCCGATGGCTTGAACCTCACCCTTTTGGTTAACCGACCCAGTCACAGCCAAGCTCTGCTTTATCGGTAGCCCACTCAACGCTGAGAGCAACGCGTACAGTTCCGTGCTTGAGGCGCTGTCGCCTTCCACTCCTGAGTAGCTCTGTTCAAAAACCAGACGCGCCGAGAGACTCAGAGGCTTGTCCCTTGCGTACTTCTCGTTCAGGTAACCGCTCAGAATCAGTACTCCTTTGGTGTGGATTGGTCCGCCCATCTTGGCTTCACGTTCGATGTCGATTACGCCTTCTCTGCCCAAACCCAAGGTCGCCGTTACGCGCGACGGGTTGCCGAAGGCGAAGTCTCCTAGACCCATCACTGATAAGCCGTTGACTTGCCCCACGTTCTCTTCCGTCGTGTCGATCAGTAGGATTCCTCTCTCGATCATCTCCTGAATTTTCTCTTGGATAAGTTTGGACCGGTAAATCTTCTCGTCTATAGCTGACTTCACATGATTAGCGTTTATGCGGTCCGATTTATCTCGAAGCGCGTAGAAGTTGGCTTCGCGGATGATGTCGGCAACCTCTGCGAATCTTGTGGAGAGCTTCTCCTGGTCTGCCGCGAGCCTTGAGCTATGCTCAACAATCTTTCCCAATCCTGAACCGTCGAGGTGCTTCAGTTTTTCCTTCTCGCACAAGGCGCAAACGAAAGCCGCGTACTGCTTCACGTTCTCTTCAGTCCGCGCCATGGCTGTGTCGAATTCCGCTTTAACCTTGAAAAGCTCGTTGAACTCCATGTCCCGCGTGAACAAGAGCTGATAAATGTACGGATCACCAATGAGAATCACCTTGACGCTTAACGGGATCGGCTGGGGTTTCAGGCTTTTTATGCTCAAGAAGCCGAACCGCTCTTCGGGTTCCTCGATGACGATTTGCTTGTCTCTCAATGCTCGCTTCAGTGTGTCGTAGGACAACGGGTTGCGAAGCAGTTCGTCCACTCGAACGATTAGATAACCGAAGTTTGCTTTGTGGAGGGCTCCTCCGCGAATCATGGTGAAGTCAGTTATTAACGCGCCAAACTGTGGCTCTTTCTCGGTTCGCCCGACGAGGTTCTGGTATGAGGGGTTCAACTCCATTATTACTGGTGCGCCTTTGACGTTGGAGTTGTCAACAACCACGTTAACGCCGTACTTCTTGAACGGTGCTTCCCTCATCCATGGAAGCGGAAACGAAGCTTGCGGCTGTGGCTCCTCTCCTTTTATGAGTTGTGACAGATTGTCTAGGATGTCGGTTTGGACGTCTCGCAGGTAACCTGTGACTTCGGGGTTTTCCTTGTACTTCTCCATAACGTCTTCGACTAGGTGACCGATAGCGTACAGGGCGACGTCTCTGTTCAGCTTTTTGATTTCCTCGTGGATTTTTCTTTCCATGTCGAAGAACTGTCTCATCGTACTACGCAGTTCGGATTCCAGCCGCTCCCTTTTCTCTTGAATCTCATCCTTT
>Ga0209642_10002654_pt1 | contig 11674 bp, 11 predicted proteins | sample RifCSP19_2_FD_184025 | JGI IMG/M metagenome (GOLD analysis project Ga0209642, IMG submission 184025) | Soil microbial communities from Rifle, Colorado - Rifle CSP2_sed 19_2 (SPAdes) (version 2) | ecosystem: Environmental > Terrestrial > Deep subsurface > Rock core/Sediment | place: Rifle... | reverse complement strand
TCGTCCGCCATGCGGACGCCCGCCTCACGGAGCCTCTGGACGAGTGAGCGGTTCACATCGTCCTGGAACCAGACGTGCACGCTCTGCGCGATCTCGGGGCCGATCTCCTCGACGGCGTCTATCTCCTCGACCGACGCCGCGGCGATCGCGTCGATCGAGCCGAAGGCCCGAGCGAGCACCTGCGCCACGTGGGAGCCCACGTGGCGGATGTTGAGGCCGACGAGCAGCCGCCAGATCGGCCGGTCCTTCGAAGCCCCGATCGCCCCCAGCAGGTTCCCGACCGACCTCTCCTTGAACCCGGGAAGCTCGACCAACTGATCGGCGGTCAGCGTGTAGATGTCTGCGGGGTCGTTCACCCAACCCTTGTCTCGCAGCAGGATCCCCGTCTTGTAGCCGAGGTGTTCGATGTCCATCGCCCCGCGCGCGGCGAAATGGACCAGCCACTCCTCCTGCTGCATCGGGCAGCCTCGTTTGTTCGGGCACCGATGATCCGCCTCGCCTTCGGCACGCACGAGCTCCGTGCCGCACGCGGGGCATCGCTTCGGCATCCTCCAGCGCCGCGCGCTCTTCGGCCGCTTCGACACGACGGGCCCGACCACCTCGGGGATCACATCCCCCGCCCGCCGCACCACCACGGTGTCGCCGTCCCGGACGTCCTTGCGGCGCACCTCGTCCTCGTTGTGCAGCGTAGCGGTCGTCACCGTCACGCCGCCCACGAACACCGGCTCGAGCCAGGCGAAGGGCGTCACCTTCCCGGTCCTGCCGACGTGCACCTCGATCCTGCGGAGACGCGTCGTGCGCTCCTCCGGCGGGAACTTGAACGCGATCGCCCAGCGCGGAGCGTGGCTCGTCGCTCCGAGCTCCTCCTGGTCGGCGATCAGGTCCACCTTCACGACCACCCCGTCGATCTCCCAGTCGACGCTGTGGCGCCGCTCCCGCCACCTCTCCGTGTAGTCGAGAACGCCGTTCGAGTCCTCGAAGACCTCGGTGGTCGGGGCGACCGGCAGCCCGGCCTCGGGGCACCACTCCAGGAACTCCGAGTGCGACCGGAACCGGACCCCGTCTGCGTAGCCGAAGCTGTGGCAGAAGAAGGACAGCGGCCGAGACGCGGTCACCCTCGGGTCCTTCTGGCGGAGGCTCCCGGCGGCCGCGTTCCGCGGGTTTGCGAAAGGCCGTTGTCCCGCGCGCGTGAGCTCCTCATTCAACCGCTCGAACGCCTTGACGGGCAGATATATCTCGCCGCGGACCTCCAGCAGCTTCGGCGGCTCCTTCGTCCACAGGCGCTGGGGGATGGACCGCACCGTGCGGACGTTCGACGTTATGTCCTCGCCAACGGAACCGTCGCCGCGAGTGGCGCCCTGCACGTACACCCCGTCCTCGTAGGTGAGAGCGACCGCGACGCCGTCGATCTTCAGCTCGCAGGCGTAGTTCGCGCCTGCGCCCAGCGTCTTTTCGACGCGCGCGAACCACGCCTCGAGCTCCTCAGCGGAGAAGGCGTTGTCGAGCGAAAGCATCTGCGCGCGGTGCTCGATTGGGGCGAACAGGTCCGCGGGTACGGCCCCCACCCGCTGGGTCGGACTGTCGGGGGTGATGAGCTCGGGGAACCGCTCCTCGAGCGTGGCGAGCTCCCGGACGAGCTCGTCGTAGTCCGCATCGGCGATCTCCGGCTCGTCGAGGACGTGGTAGCGGTACGAGTGATGATTGATCAGCTCGCGGAGCTCCTCGACGCGGACCTTGGCCTCCGCGCGCTCGCGCTGGCCGGCCATCCCTACGCTGCTATCTCCACGCCGCCGGCCACGCCGATCCGCTCGCCCGACACCACCAGCCCTCCCAGCACGCCCGGCACCTTCTGCAGGTACGCGAGCGCGGAGCGAAACCCGTCGGGCTTGGGCAGGAGCGCCTGGAGCCCGGCCGTCGCGGCCTCGGCGAGCATCGTCGAGGTAGCGAGGACCGCCCATCCGTCGGCGCCCGGGGCTCGGCGGGCGCCCAGCGTGGTCGCCACACCCACGCCCTCCCGCCGGGGGTCGACCACGATGGACAGCGGCGACCCGCTGTCCGGCCGGTGCACCGTGAGCTTCATGCGCTTCCTCGTGACGATGAAGAAGGAGCCGTCGACCGCAACCGTGAGCTCGGGGACCTGGGTGGCCAGGAACCTGCCGACCAGGTCGGCCAGGGCTCCCTTCACCGTGAACGTCGGGCCCACCCCGGCCGCGGCGGCCGAGCCGACCATCTCACGCACTATGTCCGGCGCGCCCTGCGGGACTTGAAGGACGCTCTTGCTCGTTCGGAACTCCGGATGCTGGAGCGACCACGACTGGATCTGCTCCCAGAACGAGAGCGCGGCCGCGCGGGACTCCTCCTCCAGGTCGGGAGACACGGTGATCCGAAGGAGCACGTCGTGCACCTGCACGTCGAAGCTCCGGGGCTTGCGCTTGAGCAGCCGCACGCGACCTCCCTTCGGGCGTCCCGATGATAGCGGAGCCCCACCGGCCTCCCGGCCGGCGGGGCTCCGGGGCCGCGCCTCGGGCGTCTAGCTGCCGAAGAGGGCGTCGATCCCCTCTTGATTCTCGTTGTATCCCCAGAACTCGGTCGCTTGCCCTCCGGACACGTGGTAGACCTGCACTGACCGCGACCGTGCAGAGCCGTCTGGGCCCTCCGCCCCGAGGGTGACGAGTGCGACGACGTGCTCGTCGTTGCCGACGATGTCGTGGATCTCCTCCATCGAGACCTTCAGGCCGGCCTCCGCGATCTGCTGGAACCGAGCCATGATCGCGTCGCGTCCGCGGAAGCCTCCCGAGAACCGGTTCTTCCCCGGTATGTGCCACACGGCGTCCTCGGCGATCATCGACGCCAGCGTTTGAACGTCGCCCTTCATGAACGCCTCGAGCGCCTTTCGGGTCGCCTCCACGTTCGGATGCTCGGCCATATCCCCCCTCCTTCAGACCGATTGGCAGGAGGCTATCCCGACACGGGTCAGACGGGCAAATCTCAGCGAAGGGCCTCGACGATGCGCCCGCCGCCGAGCAGCTCGTCGTCGCGGTAGAAGACCACGCTCTGCCCCGGCGCGACCGCGCGCTGCGGCGACCTGAACTCGACCCGCGCGCTTTCGCCGTCGGGCTCGACCACGGCAGGGACGTCATCGCCTCGGTACCGGATCCTCACGCTGCACTCGCACGGCCCGCCGTCGGGCGGCCGCCCGGCTACCCACGTCACGCGATCGGCCAGCAGCCCGCGGCGCGCGAGCAGCCGCTCCGGTCCTACGACCACGCGGTTGGCAGCTTGATCGACGTCCACGACGTAGCTCCGCTCACTGGTCGAGACCCCGAGCCCGCGCCGCTGTCCGATCGTGAAGCGGAACGCGCCACGGTGCGTCCCGACCACCCGCCCCTCCGGGTCGACGACCTCGCCCTCGCGCACCAGGCGCGGGACGAACGCCTCGAGGAAGGCGGCGTGGTCTCCGTCCGGTACGAAGCACACGTCCTGCGAGTCAGGCTTGCGCGCCACCGGCAGACCGAGGCGCTCGGCGTGCCGGCGCGTCTCCGACTTCGACAGCGAGCCGACGGGGAACAGCGAACGCGCGAGCTCCTCCTGACCCAGGGTGTGGAGCATGTAGGACTGGTCCTTGGCGGCATCGGCACCCCGGTAGAGGTGCCAACCCCCGGCCGCGTCCCGCTCCGCTCGTACGTAATGGCCGGTCGCGACGAGGTCGGCCCCGACCTGCTCCGCACGCTCGAGGAAGGCCCCGAACTTCACGTGCTCGTTGCATCGGACACAGGGGTTCGGCGTCCGCCCCGCCTCGTGTTCGGAGAAGAAGTCGTCGAGCACCGTCTCCTCGAACGCGTCGGTCATGTCCACGACCTCGAAGGGGAAGCCGGTGATCCGCGCGACCTCCCCCGCGTCGGCTCTCGCCCGTGGCCCGCAGCAGCCGTGATCGACGCTCCCACCGGCGAGATGGACGAGCTTCATGTGGCAACCGACGACCTGGTATCCGCGCTCGTGGAGCAGGCAGGCGGCGACCGAGGAATCCACGCCACCTGACATCGCGACCAGCACCCGGGCGCCCATCGCGCCCGAGGCTAGCACGGCTCCCCGGCCCTGCCGGAAGTGCCCCCTAAGCGCCGACCTGCCACCATGGTCGGGTCATGGAGTCGCGGTGATCGAAGCCCGCTTCGACGACCTCACGCCCGGTGGCGCCTCGTTCAGGCTCGCTGTCCCGGCCGGCGTGGTCGAGGCGCGGAGACCCGACGAGGTTGTGGGCTGCCTTGAGGCCGCCCGGGCGGCAGCGGCTCGCGGTCTGTGGGTCGGCGGCTTCGTCGCGTACGAGGCAGCGCCCGGCCTCGACCCCGCACTGGTCGTCCGCACCCGTGAGCCGGGCGACCCGTTCGAGGCTCTCCCGCTCGCTTGGTTCGCGATCTTCGAACGTCGAGAGCCCGCGACCCTTGCCGAGCCGGACGAGCCGGGACCCGGGCATCCCGCCTGGAGCCCGTCGGCGTCGCGCGAGGAGTACGGGGCGGCCGTCGGGCGGATCCGGGAACTGATCGCCGAGGGCCAGACGTACCAGGTCAACCACACGATGCGCATGCGCGCCCGGATCGTCGGCGACGAGCGGGGCCTCTACAGGGACGTGTCTCTCGCGCAGCGCGGCGCGTACTCCGCCTACCTCAACCTGGGTCGCTACAGGGTGCTCTCGGCGTCGCCGGAGCTGTTCTTCCGGATCGACGGCGACCGGATCGCGACCCGGCCGATGAAGGGAACCAGCCCACGAGGACGGTTCTCGGAGGAGGACGAGCGCGCCGCGGCCTCGCTGGTCGCGTCATCGAAGGACCGGGCAGAGAACGCGATGATCGTGGACCTCCTCCGCAACGACCTCGGGCGGATCGCCGTGCCCGGCTCCGTCCGCGTTCCGGAGATGTTCACTCCCGAGCGGTACGAGACCGTGTGGCAGCTGACTTCGACGATCGTCGCGAGGCTCCCTTCGGGGGTCGGCCTGCCCGAGGTCTTCCGCGCGCTCTTCCCGAGCGGCTCGGTCACCGGGGCGCCGAAGATCCGGACGATGGAGCTCATCGCCGGGCTCGAGGACTCGCCTCGGGGCGTGTACTGCGGCGCGGTCGGTTTCCTCGCCCCGCCGGGTGCCGACGGGCCTTCCGCGGAGTTCAACGTGGCGATCCGCACCGTCGTTCTGGATACCGAGGCGGGAACGGCCGAGTACGGCACGGGTGGGGGGATCACCTACGGCTCCGACGCGACCGCCGAGTACGAGGAGGCGCTCACCAAGGCGCGTGTGCTGGCCTTGCGCCGACCGTCCTTCGAGCTGCTCGAGACCATCAGGCACGACCCCGAAGACGGCTTCCGTCACCGCGACCTGCACCTCACGCGTATGGGGGCGTCCGCCAGCTACTTCGGCTTCCGCTTCGACGCGCGCTCCGTCCGGGAGACTATGGAGAAGGCGGTGGCCGGGTGGCAGGACGGGCCGGCACGCCTCCGCGTCACGCTGGCCCGCGACGGAACGCTCGAGGTGAGCCTGTCCCCCGCGCCGCAGGCGCCGATCGGACCGCTGCGGGTGGCGATCGACGACCGGGCGGTCGACCCCTGGGACGCGCTGCTGTTCCACAAGACGACACGCCGCAAGCTCTACGAGGAGGCACTGGCGCGCCATCCGGACGCCGACGACGTGCTGCTCGTCAACACGAGGGGCGAGGTGACCGAGTCTACGATCGCCAACGTGGCGGCGAGGCTCGGCGGGAGATGGTGGACCCCGGCGCTCGATTGCGGACTCCTGCCCGGGACCGGTAGAGCGGAGATGATCGCCGACGGCAGCCTGGCCGAGCGGCGGATCTCCGTAGACGAGCTGCGGGAGGTCGAGGAGATCGCGCTCGTTAGCTCGGTGCGGGGGTTCCGGCCGGCGGTGCTCGTCTAGCTCGCCTCGCCCTCGGCCGGGCGATCGACCGGGAACGCGAAGGGCATCATGCGATCCTCGTCGAGCGGGCACGCGCAGAGGGGACATCGGGGCGGGTCCTCGTACACGAGCACGACGCGCTCGCAGTACGGGCAGCCCGCCTTCCGCATCGAGGGAGGCTCGCGCAGGTCGTCAGGCATCCGGTTCGTACGCTCCGGGGGGAGCGGTCGTTTGGATTGTCGGTACGGACACCCCGGAGCTTTACGAAGGCCTGGCACGAGCTACGTACGTAGTTCCGATGCGGGGCAGGCCTTCTGAGGAGTGCTACGTGACCGCCGGTCGACTCCGCTACGCGGCGCGGCGCTTGCGCTTGCCTCGCGGGACGTACGCGTGCACCGGTTCGTGCTGCCAGCAGTACTGCCACTTGTTGTACCGGGAGAGCTTCGTCCCACAGCCGGGGGCCGCGCACACTCGTCCCGACGGGTATGTCCGGTTGGGCCTGGGGAGCGCCGCCACGCGAGCGCCCCGGTATCCGGTGTCCTGGGCCACGCTGCTCCCTCCCTTCAGCGCGCTCGGGCGGCTCCCTCAGGAGCCCCTCGTGCCCTATTCGAACCGGGAGGGATGCCGGTTCATTCCCGCGGCCCCTCGTCGGAGTCGAGCCGCGCGACGAGCGCGTCGGTCGCCGAGGTGAGCTGGACCACCCGGGGCGTGAAGCCCAGTCGCTCCCAAAACTCCATGGCGCCCCGGTTGGGGGCGAAGGTCTTTAGCTCGACCCACGTGATCCCGTGCTCGGTAGCGAACCGGGCGGCCTCTCGGACCAGCTCGCGCCCGACGCCCTTGCCCCGGTAGCCTCCCCGGACAACCACTCCGGAGATCTCGAGGGCCCGTTCATCTGAGAAGCGGGACGGGACCCTGACCTCCCCGTAGGCCATGCCGACCACCTCGCCCTCGTCCTCGGCTACCAGGACGACGGCGTCTCCCCGAGCCGCCATCGCGGCGCGGTACTTCTCTCCCACCTCGTCGTAGAAGCCCGGCCGCGGGGTGAACACGCGCCAGTCCCGCTGCATGCGTTCGAGCTCCTGGAAAAGCACCACGAGGGCCGGGAGGTCCTCGGGGGTCGCCTGCCTCACCTTCACGTCCTCACCTGCCTTCGAACCTCGGCTCCCGCTTCTCGACGAAGGCGCGCATCCCCTCTTCCTGATCGTAGGTCGCGAACAGCTCGCAGAAGGCGTCGCGCTCGAACCGCAGCCCCGCCGCCGCGTCGCCTGCCAGGGCGACCTGAAGAGCGCGCTTGGCGGCCGCGAGCGCGCGCCTCGGACCCGAAGCGTACCGCCGGGCGTCGGCCACGGCGGTAGGGTAAACGTCCTCGGGGGCAACGACCCGATCGAACAGGCCGACCTCGCTCGCCTCAGCGGCCTCCAGGTGCCGCCCGGAGTAGACGATGTCCTTGGCCCGCGAGAGCCCAACAAGTCGCGGCAGGCGCTGCGTCCCGCCGGCGCCGGGGATCACGCCGAGCTTGATCTCGGGCTCCCCGATCCTGGCGTCCGCGGCCGCGTAGCGGAGGTCGCAGGCCAGCGCGACCTCGCACCCACCGCCCAGCGCGTACCCGTTGACCGCCGCGATCGTCACCTTCGGCAGGGCCTCGAGCGCCTCGCAGGCATCACCCAGCGCCGAGACGTCCGGCCGGATCTCATCCGGGCCGTAGCCGACCATCGCCTTGATATCGGCGCCGGCGGCGAAGATCTTCGGACCCCCCCAGACGACGAGGGCACCCACGTCGTCGCGGTCGGCGGCCTCCGCTATCGCGGCCGCGAGCTCCTCCGACATCCGGCGGCCGATGGCGTTGGCCGGCGGACGATCCAGGCGGACGGTGGCGACGCTCTCCTCCACCTCGAGCCGGACGAAGTCTCCCACGCGCCTCCTCTCGCGACGCACTATCTTTCCAGAACCCCGGCGCCAGAACCCCGGCGGCGCGCGGTCGCGTCCCGCGTTTGCACCTGCAACCCTTTGCTACACTCGGCGAGTGGCGATCCAGCAGGTGCCGACGACCGCCGAGGTCATGGAGCTCCTCCGCGGGCGCGGCCTGCGAATGACTCCCCAGCGCAGGGCCATCGTCGCCGAGGTGATGCGGACCAGCGGGCACATCTCCCCCGGCGCGATCTCGCGGAGGGTTCAGGCCGACATGCCGGGCGTGAACACCTCGACGGTCTACCGGACGCTCTCGCTCCTGGAAGAGGTGGGCGTCCTGTCCCACGCGCATCTGGAGGGCGGCGCGGAGTACCACCGGGCAGAGGAGGCGGGCCACGTGCACCTCATCTGCACGAGCTGCGGCGCCGACGACGACCTCTCGATCGCGGAAGCCCAGGCGCTGGAGGACCTGATCCACCGACATCACCGCTTCGCCCCCGACCTCACGCACTTCGCCATCTCGGGACTCTGCGCGGACTGCCAGAACTAGGCAGCCTACCCGCCGAACAGCGCCGGCAGGACGGTCTCCTTGCCCAGTATGAAGAGCGTCCCGATCACGAGGCTGACCACGGCGGTGAGGATCGCCACACCCGCGTAGATCGCGAAGTTCTCCGACGCCTTCAGGAACCCCACGGCCGAGCCGAGCGTGATGATCGAGTTCGAGGTCACGAGTCCGACGATGAACGAAACGAGCACGGCGATGCCGACGAGGCGCCCTCCGGCGCCGGCGGCCGTGAGGAAGATCAGCACCTGTGTGGGCGTCTCGGCTCCGACGCCGTGGATCATGCCGACGGCGAACGCCGTTCCCTTCGCGTAGTTCATGAACGCGTCGTGCTGACCGCCCGGATCGTGGTGATGGTGACCCGGCCGCCCGTGGTGTCCGTGGTGCCAGTCCGAGACCGGAACGTCGGCGGCCTCGGTCGTCATCGCCATCACGCCGTTCCGCGCCGCCTTGGCCTTGACCCAGTGCACGCCTCTCCGTACTCCCGAGAACACGAGCATCCACCGGCTCCGCAGGCGGAATTCGCGCCCGTGCTTGATAAGCGAGTAGAAGACGTAGACGCCAAGGAGAACGAGCGTCGCCCCGACGACGCGGGTCATCGATTCGTCGAGCCTCTCGGGGATGAAGTCTCCCGCGATGATGGCCAGCACGCCGAGAACGAGTACTACGAGGGCGTGCCCGATCGCGTAGAGGGTGCCGAAGACGATAGCCTGTCTGCGCTCGTGATGTCGGTGATGGCCGCTATGTGGTCCCAGTCGATCCCGTGGCGGAACCCGAACCAGAACGCCGTAACGAGGAGCCCGAAACCGACCCCTTGCTCGGCCGCGCCGATGACCGCCCTCACGTCGATCCTCCCCCCGCGACGCCGATGACCCCCTGCGACCACGGGATGCTACCGAATTCTCGCACAAGACTGCAACTGAGAACATATGCAACTGTCGGCAGCGCTCGGAGAGGTTCGCTCCGGGAGAGGTTCGGCCCCGGGCAGGTCGCGGATCAGTCGGCGAGGACGCGCTCGACCAGGTTCGCAGCCGCGGCGTAGGGATCGGTTTTCCGCGTCGCGAGGTCCTCCGCGACATCGGCCGCCGCGGCAAGGGCGCCGGCGATCCTGCCTCGCAACCGCTCGGCGGCGAGCGTCTCGACCTCGCGAAGCAGCCGCGCGCATCGTGCCGTCTCCAGCTTCCCCGTCGTTTCCAGGTGCTCTCTGTGACGGGCGATCGCCGCCCGTAGGGGCTCGGTGCCCTCCCCCGCGGCCGCCGCGGTAAGCAGGACGGGAGGGGTCCAGGCGAGCTCCGGGCCGCTCCGCAGCATCTGCTCCAGGTCTCGAACCGTCTCGTCGGCGCCCGCCCTGTCGGCCTTGTTCACGACGAATACGTCGGCGACCTCGAGTATCCCGGCCTTCGCCGCCTGGACGGCGTCTCCCCAGCCGGGGGCGACCACCACGAGGGTGGTGTCCGTGGCCGCGGCGACCTCGACCTCGGACTGCCCCACGCCCACGGTCTCAACGATCACGAAGTCCTTTGCCGACGCGTCGAGTATCCGCACAGCCTCGGGCGCGGCGAGCGCCATCCCCCCCAGGTGGCCTCGCGTCGCCATCGAGCGGATGAAGACGCCGGGGTCGGTGGCGTGCTCCTGCATCCGAACGCGGTCGCCGAGCAACGCGCCGCCGGAGAAGGGCGACGTGGGATCGATCGCCAGGACGCCCACCGACCGTCCTTCCGCCCGCGCGAGCCGGACGAGCTCGCGGGCGATGCTCGACTTGCCCACGCCCGGTGCTCCGGTCAGGCCGATCGTGTAAGCGCGGCCAGTGTGGGGGAACAGCGACCTGGACAGCTGCTCCAGCTCGGGGACGCCGTTCTCCACCATCGAGATGGCCTGGGCGACGGCCCGGGCGTCGCCGGCAAGTATGCGATCGAGCAGATCCTGGTCCACGTTGGGGAGCCTACCCGGCGCGATCCCTCAGTTCGCCGACAGGAGCTTGGCGAAGCGCGCGAGACGCCGCGGGTGGCGGAACTGGCCCTCCACGCGTAGCTTCCGGCGGAGCAGCTCTCCCAGCACGTGCCGGCCGTCCCCCAAGAGCGGGTCGGGGAAGCCGAACCGAAGGGCGCCCGCGAGAGTTCAACCAGGGTGGCGGAGTCCGCTCGGAAGAGGAGGTGAAGCGTTCGCACCCCGATCCCGTTCGCGATGCGAACTCGCCGCCGGTCGATCGTGACGGTGATAGAGACGTCGGCGTCCGGCGCCGCGAGGCCGATCCGGGCCGGTCGGAGCAGCGAGCGTCGTTCAGGGTCCCTGGCCAGGTTCGACTCGATCAGCCCCCCCGACGATCGTCGCGAGGCCGTTCGGGTAGGCGTCCGCGTACTCGACGCTCACGGCAGTAGCAGCACCTTCGTAGCCTCCCGGGCGTCGAACAGCTCGTAGCCGAGCGGTGCCTCCTCGAGAGGGAGGCGATGGGAGACGACCGGCCGCGGGTCGAGCCGCCCGGCCACTATCTCGTTCAGCGCGCGCTCCCACCATCCGTGGACCGGGCAGATCCCGGCGAACCGAAGGTCAAGGGCCCTGGCCCAGTAGACGCCGAGCTGCACGGGAACGGTCTCGCCCGCGTACATCCCGACGACAGCCACCGTCCCGCCGCGCCTGACGATATCCACGGCGGTCTCGAACGCCGCCGGTTGGCCGACCGCCTCTATTACGACGTCGGCACCGCGACCCTCGGTCGCCTCGTGGACCGCCGCCTGCGCGTTCCGCTCGGCCACGTTCACGGTCTCGGCTCCGGCCGCTTCGGCGAGCGCCAACCGGTCCGGCTCCCGATCGAGCGCGAGCACCTTCCCCGCGCCCAGGAGCCGGGCCGCCCCGACCGCGACGAAGCCGACCGGCCCCACGCCGATGACGGCCACCGTGTCGCCCCTGTTGATGCCGGCCGTCGCGGCGCCGTAGTACGCGGTCGTTCCGACGTCTCCGACGAAAACCGCGCGCTCGTCGTCGATCTCATCGGGGAGCCGAAGGAGGTTCACGTCGGCCCGAGGGACCCGAACGAGCTCGGCCTGCGCGCCCCCGAGATCGCCTCCGAAGGCCCCGGCGCCGAGGTTGCGGAAGTCCTCGCAGAGCTGGGTCTGCCCATGGCTGCAGAACCAGCACACGCCGCACGCGATCACGAAGGAGACGACCACCCGGTCTCCGGGGGCGAACCGCCTCACCGACGCCCCTACGGACTCCACGACCCCAACGGCCTCGTGGCCGATCGTCTGTCCCGGATCGATGGGCGCCTTCCCGTGCAGGAAGTGCAGGTCACTACCGCAGATGGCCGAGGT
>Ga0209642_10002653_pt1 | contig 11675 bp, 8 predicted proteins | sample RifCSP19_2_FD_184025 | JGI IMG/M metagenome (GOLD analysis project Ga0209642, IMG submission 184025) | Soil microbial communities from Rifle, Colorado - Rifle CSP2_sed 19_2 (SPAdes) (version 2) | ecosystem: Environmental > Terrestrial > Deep subsurface > Rock core/Sediment | place: Rifle... | reverse complement strand
GATCGTCGAGATCGTCCTGCCGAGGTTCCGCGACCGTGCCGGAGATGGGAACGGCTCGGCGAGGACCGGTGCCCAAGCGGGCGCTGGATGGTCGGAGCCGTACGCGCGGCCCGCCAGGCCCGGCGGGGGCGGCATCGCGGCTCGCCCCGGGAACGGGCGGTAGCACTGCCAGCAGAAGGCCGCCGCCGTGCCGTTCGAGGCGCCGCAGCCCGGGCAGGTGGGTTCGCTCGGCTTCCGGGCCGAGGGCTCGCCTGGTGTGGTGGGTGCCTGCATCCGAAATCCCTCTCCCTGAGGTTTTCGGCACGTCCGCCGGCGACCTGAGTCGGGTCAGGTCCGCCGATACACCCGCACGCCGAGCGGCACTGCCACCGCCAGGATGCCGAGGAACCAAGCCGTCGACTGCCAGAGCAGCGTCCCCAGCGCCGGGACGTCGGGGAACTTGGGGCTCTGCGTGTACAACTCACCCAGCGTGAGCACGCGGAAGGTGTCAACCCAGATCGTAACCGGGTTGACGTTCGCCCAGGTCTGGAGCCAGGTTGGGAACGTCTCGGCCGGCACGAACGCCGAGCTCGCGAACACGAACGGGAACACGATGGTGAAGCTCGCGGCCTGGACCGCCTCGACGCTCTTCAGCGAGAGGCCGGTGAAGGCCGCCACCCACGTGAAGGCGTACCCGACCGAGACGGCGCCGGCGAACGCGAGGAGGGCCTCCGCGATCCCTTCGTGGAACCGGAAGCCGACGAGCCAAGCGACGGCGAGCATCAACAGGATCTGGAACGTGAGCGAGACGGTGTCCGCGGCCGTCCGCCCGGCGAGGACTGCCGACCTGGCCATCGGCAACGACTTGAACCGATCGATCAGCCCCTTCTGGAGATCCTCCGCCAGACCGACGCCGGTCTGCAGGGCACCGAAGATCGCCGTCTGCACGAAGATCCCGGGCATCAGGAAGTCGACGTAGGGGACCGTCGGCGGGAGCGCGCCCTCGATCGCGCCGCCGAACACGTACACGAACAGCAGCACGAACATGACCGGCTGGATCGTCGAGAAGACGAGCAGGTCCGGCTTTCGGATGTAGGTGAGCAGGTTCCGCTTCGTGAGCACCCAGCCGTCGGAGATCGCGGGGCCGAGCCTGCTCCCGGTGCGCGTATCGGGCGCCGTCGCCGTCGTGCTCATGCTTGCCTCCCACGTCGCCTACCCGGGGCCGCGGTCCCATCCCCCTCCGAGGCCGCCCCCTCCGCCGCGTGCCCGGTGAGCGACAGGAACACGTCGTCGAGCGACGGCCGACGCAGGGCGATGTCCGCGAGATCGATCCGTCCGGCGTCCAGGCGCCGGACCGCCTCGGTGAGGATGGCGGTCCCGTCGGGGCCGACCGGGATGGTGATCTCCCCGGTGTTGTTGTCGGCCTTGCCACCACCGGGCCCGAGTCCGAGGACCGCGCCGGCGGCGGCCGCGACCTGCCCTCGGTCCGAGACGCGGAGCGCGAGCACCTCCCCCCCGACCCTGGCCTTCAGCTCATCGGAGGTCCCGTCCGCGATAACGCGGCCGTCGTCGATCACCGCGATCGAGTCGGCGAGGCGGTCCGCCTCCTCCAGGTACTGGGTCGTGAGGAGCAGCGTCGTGCCGTCGTGCACGAGCTCCCGGATGATGTCCCACATCTCCAGGCGGCTCCTGGGGTCCAGGCCTGTCGTCGGCTCGTCCAGGAACAGCACGGCCGGCCGGCCGACGAGGCTCGCGCCGAGGTCCAGGCGCCGCCGCATGCCGCCGGAGTAGGTCTTGGCGGTGCGGTCGGCGGCGTTCGTCAGGTCGAACCGCTCGAGCACGGCCTTGGCGCGGTGCCGGGCCTCGGATGGCGTTAGGTGGTAGAGGCGACCCACCATCTCGAGGTTCTCCAGCCCCGTGAGGTTCTCGTCCACGGCCGCGTACTGCCCGGCGAGGCCGATCACGTGCCGGAGCTCCTCCGCCTGGCGGACGACGTCGCGGCCGGCCACGGTCGCCCGGCCCTGGTCCGGATGCAGGAGGGTCGTGAGGATCCGCACGGCGGTGGTCTTCCCTGCGCCGTTCGGGCCGAGCAGGCCGAAGACCGTCTGGGGTTGGACCTCGAGATCCACGCCCCGCAGCGCCTGGACCTTGCCGAAGCTCTTCGTGAGCCCTTCGCAGACGATCGTGGGTTCGGACATGAGCCCGCATCCTACCGCCGGTCCCGACGAGGGCTACGGACGGGCGCGGAGCGGGGGGTGGGTCAGTCCGGCGACCGGTCGTCGCGGAGCGTCGTGAGGAGCCGCTTCTGATCGGTCTCGAGGCGGCGAAGCGTGTCGCGGTCCAACCGCAGGTTCCCGTATCGGACGTCCTCGTAAGCCCTGGTGAGCGTGCGGAAGTCCTCGCCGCACGCAGGGAATGAGCCCGTGACGATCGGCGCGAACTCGCCGGGGGTGAGCGCGGGATCCTTGGGCAGGTCTCGAGCCCGCAGGGTCAGCAGCACCTGCGCGTACATGCGCCGCACGGCGTCGGCGGGGATCTCCCGACGGAACGGCGAACGCCGCTGCGGGGCCGTTCCCTCGGCGGGCAGCGGAGCCGCGCTCACCGAGGCGACAGACCTGCGGTGGTCCTCCGTGGCCAGCTGGGGACGGTACCGGCGTAAGACCCGGTACAGGGCGTACCCGATCGCGGCGAAGGTCACGACCCCGAGGAGTCGCTGCCACACGGACGGACCGGGGACCCGCATCTCGCCCTCTGCCTGGCGCCGGAGGCCGCCTTCGCGCAGGCCCTCGAGGAACCGGCGAACCGCCTCGGGGTCGATTCCGAGCCGGTCGACGAGCCAGAACACCGGCCGGGCCGCCTGCCCGAGGAGGTACGCGAAGAACGACGCGAGGGCGTCGGCGACCGGCGCGAGCCAGGCACCGACCCGGTCGAACACGCCGCCGCGAACGCTCAGGACGACCGCGACGACCATCGCGGCCAGCAGCCCGCTCGTCGCGAGGACCGCGCGGCGGATCCAGGCGCCGCGTAGGTGCTCGTCGAGGTCGTCCGCTCCGCCGCTCGTCCAGACGGTCGACGCGCGGCTGGCGAGCGACGCGACGAAGAACGTCGGCACGAACACCAGCAGCAGGGGTCGCCACTCCGGCTCGGCCCCGGCACCGACGATCGTCTCCAGCCCCAGCGCGGCGGCCCCCCATCCGAGCTCCGCCTCGATCGGCGCGCGCCAGTCGCGCGAACCGAGCGAGACCACGCGGAGGGCGAGGAGCAGCGACACCACGAGCGTGAACACCGATCGGTTGAGGTCCCCGCGCCCCAGGTACAGGCCGGCGAGCACCGCCACGACGACCGCGGCGGTCGCGAGGTTGCCGGAGGAGCGGAACCGGCACGCGAGCAACGTCCCGACCACGAAGGCGGCGAGGAAGGGGACGGCGAGCAGCTCGATGTCGAGCTCCAGCCCTCGCGTTTCGGAGAAGACCATGTACAGCGGCAGGTAGACGACCCCCGCTTCTGCCAGGGCGGCCAGTCCCGCGGCGCGGAGCTCGCGCGCCCCTGGAGCGGGCACGTCGCGTGCGGATCTCATGTCCGTTCCACCGAACGCCCGAGCGCGCTCATGAGGCCTCCCGTCCCAGGGCCTCCAACGGGGACAGGTGCACGACATCCGACCCTCGGCGACGGAGCACCTCCATCTCGTGCACGAGGGCCGGCCCCGGCCGCGGCGAGATCACGATGAACGTCGTCCGTCGCAGCAGGCGACGTCCCACCTCCCGCAGGACCGGACCCAGATCGCTGGTGGGCTGGTTCGGCATGCGGGCCAGCGCGACGAACAGCGCGGCCTCCGAGCGCGGGTGCGTCGCCGGCGGGACCCGGAGCGGCCCCCGGCCCTTCCGCAGGTGCGTGTTCGCGATCAGCCCGGTCTTCCACCCCGCGTGGATCGCCTGGCGCGCGAGGTAGCTCGCCCATCCGATCGCCTCCTCGGCCGTGTCCGGGTCTACGGCGTGCCAGAAGGGCTCCCCGTTCGAGACGTCGATCGCGAAGAGCACCTCCGCCGATCTGGTCGGCTCGTACCGCTTCGTCTGGAGCCGCCCCGTGTGGGCGGACAAACGCCAGTGCACGTGGTGCATCGGGTCCCCCGGCTCGTAGTCGCGGACGCCGGCGAAGTGCTCGCGATCCTCGAAGAGACGCGCCGCGGGCGCCGGGGAGCCGAACGGCAGGCGCCTGGCGATCCGAAGCGGCACGCCGACCCGCGGCTCCGGCATGACGAGGAGCGGGCGCTCCACCTCGATCTCGCGCTTCACGGGAGCGAGGTCGAAGGGATCGGAGAGCTCGACGTCCACGGCCTCGAGCCAGTACTCACCCCGCGTCGACACGATCACCGGCAGTCGGAGCGTCGCGGAGCTCCGTCCGGCGATCGACAGCCGGCGCCGGTGTCCGCGGAGCGCGGTCGGCTCCGGCTCGGCCTCCGGCAGCAGACCCGGCGGGAAGCGCACGAGCACCCGCACGATGGGGAGCGGGAGGCGCTTGTGGTTCTCGATCCGGACGCGGATCGCGATCTCCTCGCCGATGAAGGCGCGTGCCGGCTCGAAGCCCACTTCGACGCTCACCGCGTTCCATGCCGACCGGGCCCAGAACGACGCCGCGATGGCCATCCCGGCGATCGCGGCCGACCAGAGCAGCACCACGACCTGGCCCCACGCCACCGCGAACAGGCCGATGAGCCCGGAGACGAAGAGCGCGATCTGCCGACGCTCCGGCGTGTTCGTGGGTGGCCTCCTACTCGCGGAACTCGGTCGGCACGGGGACCGACCGGAGGACCTCGCGCAGGATCTCGTCGGCCATGCGGTCGCGGATTCGCGCGTCCGTGGTGGGAACCAGGCGATGGCCGAAGACGGGCTCGGCGAGGGCCTTCACGTCGTCGGGGAGCACGTAATCGCGCCCCTCGAGCATCGCGTGGGCGCGCGCCGCATCGCCCATCTGCTCCACCGCGCGCGGGCTGACCCCGACCGCGAGCTCGGGGTGGTCGCGCGTCGCCCGAGCGAGGGCGATCACGTAGGTCCTGACCGAGTGCTCCAGGCCTATCGCCTCGGTCGAGGCACGGAGGTCCTCGAGCGACGGGAGATTGGGGAGCGGCGACGTCGGGAGCGCGCGATCCGCCGGCCGGGTCTGGAGGATCCGTTCCTCCTCGCGCTCGTCCGGATAGCCGAGCTTCACCCGCAGCAGGAACCGGTCAAGCTGCGCCTCGGGGAGCGGGAAGGTGCCTTCGAGCTCGATGGGGTTCTGCGTCGCGAGGACGAAGAACGGGTCGGGGAGCGGGTAGGTCTGCCCGTCGGCCGTGACCTGCCGCTCCTGCATCGCCTCGAGGAGGGCCGCTTGGGTCTTCGGGGTCGCGCGGTTGATCTCGTCGGCCAGGAGGATCTGCGTGAACAGGGGCCCGGGCCGGAACTCGAACTCGTTCGTCTTCAGGTTCAGGACGGATGTGCCGGTGATGTCCGACGGCATCAGGTCCGGTGTGAACTGCACACGCTGGAACCGGAGCCCGAGCATCGTCGCGAGCATCCGGACGAGCGTGGTCTTGCCGACCCCCGGCACGTCGTCGATCAGGACGTGGTTGCCTGTCAGGATGCCGACCATGACCAGGCGGAGGGGCTCGCGGACGCCGAACAGGCGCTCGTCGACGCGGTCGGCCAGCTGCTTGAACAGGGCACGGGCGAGGTCGGGCTCCGACACCGCTCAAGGATAGACCGCACCCGGGGCCGGCTGGCTTCCGGCTCCCTGCCCTCGGAGGGGTCGCCGAGGTGTGGCCCTAGAGCATCGTGCCCAAGGCGGTGCCGCACCGGCTGCAGTACGCGATCTTCACCCTCGCCGGCTCCTCGTCCAAGGTGATCTCGATCACCTTGGCGGCGAGGCTATCCGTCAGCGGCGCGGAGCAGGTCGGGCACGTCGGGGGATCCTCGCCCGATGCCTCAGGAGCGGAGATCACATCCCGGTAGGTCAGCTCCCCACCGCCCTCGGGCATCCTCGAATGCCCCGCTTCGCCCGTGTAGCCGGACAGGAGCTGGATCACGGTCTGACGGACGCGGTTCAGGTCCGCGCCGAGCTTCAGCACCTGGGCGGCCACGCCCTCGCCCTCGCGGATCAGGCCGAGCAGGATGTGCTCGGTCCCGATGTAGTTGTGGCCGAGCTGGAGCGCCTCGCGCAGCGAGAGCTCCAGGACCTTCTTGGCGCGCGGGGTGAACGGGATGTGCCCGGTCGGGGCCGCCTGGCCCTGACCGATGATCTCCTCGACCTGCTGCCGTACGGCCTCCAGGGAGATGTTCAGCGACTCGAGGGCCTTGGCCGCGACCCCCTCGCCCTCGTGGATCAGGCCGAGCAGGATGTGCTCGGTCCCGATGTAGTTGTGGTTCAGCATCCTCGCCTCTTCCTGGGCGAGGACAACGACCCGGCGGGCTCGGTCCGTGAAGCGTTCGAACACCGCCCCACGATAGGGCCCGACGCTCGCTGGCGGGAGCGACTCCGAAGCCATGTAATCGTGCTTACATCCGGGGAATAGGCGCGGACTCGGCCGTCGTTGTTGCGGGTAGACAAGGCTCGCGCGAAGACTCGCGCGAACAGCGCGAAGAGGAGAAGGAAGCCCCGATGGCCAAACTCGATACCCAGGTCCTGCCGCTGCTGCCTCTCACCACGGGCGTGGTGCTGCCGGGCATGGTCGTGACGCTCACGATCGAATCGGACGACGCCCGGCGAGCCGTCTCCGCCGCCGAGAGTACCGATGGCGAACTCCTGCTCGTGCCCAGGGTCGGCCAGCGCTTCGCACAGGTCGGCACGGTAGCGAAGGTCGAGGACATCGGCCGGCTCCGGAACGGCATGGAGGCCCTCGTGATCCGGGGGCTGCATAGGGCGGTGGTGAGCCGCGGCGTGCCGGGAACGGGCGACGCGATCTGGGTCGAGATCGACGCCCGGCCCGATCCCGGCGAGTCCTCGCCGCGCGAGCTCGAGCTCGCGCGCGAGTACCGGGCGACGATCGAGGGCGTCGTCGAAGCCCGCGGCGTGCCGCAGGTGGGCGAGTTCCTGCGCGGCATCACCGACCCCGGGCAGATGGCGGACACCTCCGGCTACTCGCCCGATCTCACGTTCGAGCAGAAGGTGGAGGTCCTCGAGACCCTCGAGGTCGAGCGGCGCCTCGAGAAGGTGCTGGGTTGGGCCAGGGAGGTCCTCGCCGAGGTCGAGCTGAAGGACAAGATCCGCTCCGACGTTCGCGAGGGGATGGAGAAGACCCAGCGCGAGTACCTACTGCGCCAGCAGATGGAGGCGATCCGCAAGGAGCTCGGCGAGGACCCCGACGAGAACGTCGTCGAGGAGTATCGGAAGAAGATCGCCGATGCGAACATGCCCGAGGGTTCGCGGAAGGAGGCCGAGCGCGAGCTCGGGCGCCTGGAGCGCACCTCGGAGCAGTCGCCCGAGTACGGGTGGATCCGTACCTACCTGGACTGGATGACCGAGATCCCGTGGGACGTGCGGACCGAGGACAACCTGGACATCCCGGACGCGCGCAGGATCCTCGATGAGGACCACACCGGGCTCGAGGACGTGAAGGACCGGATCGTCGAGTACCTTGCCGTGAGGAAGCTCCGCGAGGAGCGCGGGCTCGGCCCGGCCGTGGGCCGCGGCTCCGGCGCGATCCTGACGCTCGTCGGCCCCCCGGGCGTCGGGAAGACGAGCCTCGGCGAGTCCGTCGCGCGTGCCCTCGGCAGGAGGTTCGTACGGATCTCGCTCGGCGGGATTCACGACGAGGCCGAGATCCGGGGCCACCGGCGGACGTACGTCGGCGCGCTGCCAGGTCGGATCGTGCGCGCCCTGAAGGAGGCCGGCACGAAGAACCCGGTCATGATGCTCGACGAGGTCGACAAGGTCGGCGCCGACTGGCGCGGCGATCCGTCCTCCGCGCTGCTCGAGGTGCTCGATCCCGCTCAGAACCACACGTTCCGCGATCACTACCTCGAGGTCGACCTCGATCTGTCCGAGGTGCTGTTCATCTCGACCGCGAACGTCTCCGAGGCGATCCCGGGCCCGCTCCTCGACCGGATGGAGGTCATCCGGCTGGACGGATACACCGAGGACGAGAAGGTGGCGATCGCCCGCGATCATCTGCTGGGGAGGCAGATGGAGCGCAACGGTCTCCGCGAGGAAGAGGTCGAGGTCACCGACGCCGCTATACGGCAGATCGTGTCCGACCACACGCGCGAGGCGGGCGTGCGGAACCTCGAGCGCGAGCTCGGCAAGGTCCTCCGCAAGGTGGCCACGAAGCTCGCGAGTGGGTCGTCGACCGCGCGGGTCACCGTGGACGGCTACGACGTGCGTGGATACCTGGGACGGCCGCGGTTCTTCTTCGAGGCCGCCGAGCGCACCAGCGTGCCGGGCGTGGCGACCGGCTTGGCCGTGACCGGCACCGGCGGTGATGTGCTGTTCGTCGAAGCGACTCGCCTCGACGGTTCCGACGGGGACGGGCTCCTCCTCACTGGCCAGCTCGGCGACGTGATGAAGGAGTCGGGGCAGATCGCGCTCAGCTACGTGCGGTCGCACGCCGAGGAGCTGGGCGTCGACCGGACGAGGCTCGGAGGGCGGTTCCACGTCCACGTCCCGGCGGGCGCCGTCCCGAAGGATGGACCGAGCGCCGGGGTCTCCATGGTCACCGCCCTCGCGTCGCTCCTGGCCGACCGGCCGGTGAAGAGCACGGTCGGCATGACCGGGGAGGTCACGCTCGTGGGCCGTGTGTTGCCGATCGGCGGGGTGAAGCAGAAGGTCCTCGCCGCGCACCGTGCCGGGCTGACCGAGGTTATCCTTCCGAAGCGGAACGAGGGAGACCTCGACGACGTCCCGGAGCAGGTCCGCGAGCAGATCGCGTTCCACGCGGTGGAGACGATCGACGAGGTGCTCCGCGTGGCGCTGGAGCCATCCGCCGTGGCGAGCGTGGCCTGACGAACGCCGCGGGCGTGTCGAACACGGCTCCCGCGGCCCCGGGTTCCGGCCACCGGCACTAGTATCGCGGGCGTGTCCGAACCGGAGGAGATCCCGGGCGGATCGGTGGGCGGGAGCCCGTTCCCGCCGATCGGCGACTACGCGTTCCTGTCCGACGGCGAGGTCCAGGCCTTCGTCGCGCCCAGCGGGAACGTCGAGTGGTTCTGCGCCCCACGCCCGGATAGCCCGAGCGTCTTCGCCGCGATGCTGGACCGGTCGGCGGGGCACTTCCGCGTCGGGCCGGCCGATGTGTCGGTGCCGGCCGGGCGCCGGTACGTCCCGGGAACCCTGGTGCTCGAGACGACATGGCAGACCCGCACGGGATGGCTGGTCGTGCGGGACACCCTCCTGGTGGGTCCGTGGTACGAGGACGAGCAGCGGGCCACCGACTACCAGCGACCACCCCCGGACCATGAGGCGGAGCACTGCCTCCTACGCACGATCCGGTGCGTGAACGGCCACGTGGAGCTCGCCATGGACTGCGAGCCCGCACCCGACTACGGGCGGGTCCGGCTCCGCTGGGCCTACTCGGGTGAGGGGTACGGGCGGGCCGAAGCCCACGGCGAAGGGACGGATCTTGTCCTCGGACTCACGACGGACCTGCGGGTCGGCTTCGAGGGCCGGCGGGCCCACGCATCGACCACCCTGCGCGACGGCGACGAGCGGTTCGTCGCCCTGTCCTGGGGTGGCCCCCCGGCGCCGGATACCTACGCGGAGGCAGCGGACCGGATGTGGCGGGTACAGGAGTACTGGCGGGAGTGGCTGAACCACGGGGAGTTCCCCGACCATCCTTGGAGGATCTACCTGCAGCGGAGCGCGTTGACGCTGAAGGGCCTCACGTACGCGCCGACGGGCGCGCTGCTCGCGGCGGCGACCACCTCCCTGCCCGAGACGCCGGGCGGCGAACGGAACTGGGACTACCGGTACAGCTGGATCCGCGACTCGACGTTCGCCCTGTGGGGCCTGTACACGCTCGGCTTTGATACGGAGGCGGACGGCTTCTTCGAGTTCGTCGCCGATCGGTGCGAGGAGGGCGACGAGCTCGGCGTGATGTACGCGGTGGGCGGGGAGCGCCAGCTGCCGGAGTCGACGTTGGACCTTCTTGGCGGCTACGAGGGCGCCAAGCCGGTCAGGGTCGGCAACGGCGCCTGGGACCAGCGCCAACACGATATCTGGGGCGCGCTCCTGGATTCGGTCTACCTGCACGCGAAGTCGCGCGATCGCCCATCCGAGCGCGTGTGGCCGATCGTGCTGGCCGTCGTCGACGAGGCCATCCGTAACTGGCGCGAACCGGACCGCGGGATCTGGGAGGTGCGCGGCGACCCGAAGCACTTCACGTCCTCGAAGATGTTCTGCTGGGTCGCCCTGGACCGCGGCGCCCGCCTCGCTCGGGTCCACGGCGACGAGGATGCGGCGAAGTTGTGGCAGGCGATCGCGGCCGAGATCCACGCGGACGTGTGCGCCAACGCGCTCGACGAACGCGGGGTCTTCACGCAGCACTACGAGACGAGGGCGCTCGACGCGGCCGTGCTGCTGATGCCGCTGGTGCGCTTCCTGCCCCCGGAGGATCCGAGGATCCGCGCGACGGTGCTCGCGATCGCCGAGGAGCTGACCGTCGAGGGCCTCGTGCTCCGATACCGCGCCGAGGAGACGGACGACGGCCTCACCGGCGAGGAGGGGGCGTTCGCGATGTGCTCGTTCTGGCTCGTTTCGGCGCTCTCCGAGATCGGCGAGCACGAGCGGGCACGGAAGCTGTGCGAGAAGCTCCTTTCCTTCGCGAGCCCATTGGGGCTCTTCGCGGAGGAGATCGACCCGCACACCGGCCGGCACCTCGGTAACTTCCCGCAGGCGTTCTCCCACCTCGCGCTGGTCAACGCGCTGATGCACGTGATCCGGGAGGAGCAGCACGAGGAGAGCAGGTTCTCGATGCCGCATCGGACCGCGAGATGAAGGCGATCGTGGTGGCGCCGAGGGCTCCCGGCGGCATCGAGCTCCGGGACGTGCCGGAACCCGATCCTCCGCACGATCACGCGGTCGTCGAGGTTCGCGCCGTCTCGCTCAATCGGGGCGAGTGCGTCGCGCTCCGCACCGCCGAGGACGGTTGGCGACCCGGCTGGGATCTCGCAGGCGTGGTGAGGACGCGAGCGGCGGACGGGAGCGGTCCGGCGGTCGGCTCACGCGTGGTCGGGTGGGCGAACGGCGGAGCCTGGGCCGAGCTCGTCGCCGTCCGAACCGACCATCTCGCGGAGATCCCGGCGTCGGTCTCGTTCGAGACCGCCTCGACGCTCCCCGTCGCCGGTCTCACCGCCGTCGGGGTCCTGTCGGTCACCGGCTCGCTGCTCGGGGAGCGCGTCGCGGTCACCGGAGCCGCCGGCGGCGTCGGTCGGTTCGCGATCCAGCTCGCGCATATGGCGGGCGCACACGTGACCGCGGTGGTCGGCACGCCGGAGCGGGCAGAGGGCCTCCGCGAGCTCGGGGTGGACGAGGTGGTGATCGGGCTCTCGCCGGAGGGCGAGCCTTTCGACCTGATCGTCGAGTCCGCGGGCGGCGCCTCTCTGACCGCGGCCGTCGCCCGGGTCGCGCCTCGGGGCGTGATCGTGAGCTTCGGCAACTCCTCGGGCGAGCCGGTCACGTTCGACCCCCGTGCCTTGTACCGCAAGGGCGGGCCGTCGATCCTCGGATTCCTC
>Ga0209642_10002652_pt1 | contig 11681 bp, 14 predicted proteins | sample RifCSP19_2_FD_184025 | JGI IMG/M metagenome (GOLD analysis project Ga0209642, IMG submission 184025) | Soil microbial communities from Rifle, Colorado - Rifle CSP2_sed 19_2 (SPAdes) (version 2) | ecosystem: Environmental > Terrestrial > Deep subsurface > Rock core/Sediment | place: Rifle... | reverse complement strand
AAAGGAAATAGTTTTAGATTTTGGCGGGGCGTTGCGTATTAAATTTGACTTGAAACATAGCGGTAGCGGCACTACTTATGGGCGGATATATAGGAATGGCGTCGCAGTCGGAACAGAAAGAAGCACCACAAGCGGCACGTATGTTACTTTTTCCGAGGATATATCAGGATGGAGTCCGGGGGATTTATGCCAGTTATATATTAAGCAGGCCTCAAATCCCAACGCAGATTGGAGAAACTTCCGGCTATACAGCAGCGCCTTCAGCCGTCTTGAAGCAACCCTGGATACTTAGTTGTCATTCTAAACGCGCCTCGCGGCACGCCTCGCGGCGACGCGGGCGACGCGGACTTGGTTCATAATCTCGCTTCATGTTTAAAATGCAGACCCTGAAATAAATGCAGGGTGACAATTTAGGGAGGACACATGGAAACAAAGATTGAATATATTGACAACGCGGACAGGGAAAGGCTTCTTTCCGAGAACACCGGCCTGTCCCTCATAGAAGACCAGATATACCTTGTCGGGAACTTTTTGATTTTCAGCGACACGCCGAGGGGATAAGGAAAGGTTAACCCATGACATCAGAGGAAAGAAAATCTTTCAGGGAAGAAATAAGATTCGACGTGAAAGAGGCAATCCATGAGGAACTCGGCGCGTATAAGGTTCCCAAGGAACAGCATTATCTCGACCACGTCTGGATAAACGAATGGAGAGATTGGCAATCCAATATAAGAAATTCCGTCGTCAAATCGGTTATCGGAATGATGATAACCGCTATCGGCGCCCTTATTTTTTATGGCTTTATTTTCTTAAGGAGTTCTAAGGGAAATTGAATAGTTGTCATTCTGAACTTGTTTCAGTGTAGGGCAGGGCTTCAGCCCTGCATGGGAGAACCGGAGATTATGACGTTATCCGAGAAGCAGAGAAAATTTACAGTCATGGTAGGTGTTTTAATCCGGTGGGCGGATGATCGCCAGTATGGACTCACCTTCGGCCACGCCTGGCGCGACACCGAAACCCAGAGAAGGCTTGTAGAGCAGAAGTTAAGCAAAACCATGCAGAGCAAGCACTGCGATAGGCTCGCGGTGGATTTGAACCTTTTCAGGGATGGAATATTTCTCACAAAGACAGAGGACTATAAACTCCTCGGGGAATATTGGAAGACCCTTGATCCTTTAAACCGTTGGGGAGGGGACTGGAGCTTCGGCGACGGGAACCATTTTGAATATGGGGGGTAGGTTATGAGCTGGGTCGGCAGTCTTTTCGGCGGGGCAACGGCAATCGGAGCCAAGACGGTTCTGGGCGAGGTCGGAGACGCGGCCATTAAATTGAGGGAGGCGATTACCGGAGACCTCCCTCCGGAAAAGAAGGCCGAACTTCAGATGAAGCTCGCCGAACTTGACAGGGCGGTGATGGAGGCCCAGTCCAGTGTCGTAATCGCCGAGGCCCAGGGGCAATCATGGCTTCAGAGGAACTGGCGCCCCCTTCTTATGCTCGTGATTATTACGATTGTAGCGAACAATTACATCGTCCACCCTTATCTGTCCATCTTTACCGATAAGGTGAAGGTGCTTGATCTCCCCGATAAACTCTGGGCATTGATGGAGATAGGGGTAGGCGGGTATATCCTCGGGAGAACGGTTGAAAAAGTGAAGGGACAGGAGTAAATCCATGTTGAAAAGGCAACGCAGATGATATGGAGGAGGTAGGGAAGGCATTACAAGACATCACGATTTCCTTGACAAAAGGTAAAAATTAGGTATAAAAGTTACAGACTTTGTGCTATTATATTAATTAAAGGAAAAATATCTATGCCCTTAAAGGATAGAATAGGGTTAATCAAGAAAGTCGAAGAATACCGGAAATCGAGATTGATTTGTTATGTTACAGGAGACAGGCAACCTTTTGCGACAAAAATTGCCGATGATGTAATTCCTATCTTTGAGCGGCATCTTCAAGAAATAGGCTATAATAATAAAATTAGTTTGTTTTTATATACACGGGGCGGCGATATGCTGACCCCGCTCCGTCTTGTTAAACTGATTCGTAATTATTGTAAATATTTTGAGGTAGTTGTGCCATATCGAGCGCATAGTGCAGGGACTTTAATTGCGCTTGGTGCGGATAATATTGCAATGGGTAAGATGGCAGAATTAAGTCCTGTAGACCCGACAACGGGACATCCATTTAACCCAAAAAATCCGGCTAATCCAACCCTGCCTTTAGAAATTAGTGTTGAAGATGTTAATTCTTATTTACTTTTCGCTAAAGAAAAAGCAGGGGTAAAAGATGAGCAGATGTCGGGTATATATTCGCACTTGACAACCCATGTGCATCCTCTTGCTATCGGGAACGTATATAGAGGTTATAGGATGGCAAAGATGCTTACGGAACGATTGTTGAAGATTCATATGGATGCAAAAAATGATGCTGAAAAGATTAAAAGTATTATTGATAACTTAACTGGACTCATCTGCATACATCATTATCCAATAACTAGAGACGAGGTCAAGGAAATTGGCTTAAACATTACAGAACTTGCCGGCGACGAAGAAAAGACAGTTTGGCAATTGTACAACAATTATGCTACGGAAATGAAATTGGAAAACCCTTATACGCCAGTTGAAGAATTGGGAGATCTGCCAGAGAAACTTTTTTCATATTATGGCGCCTGTATTGAAAGTTTAAATATTTCAGACGTTTTCGTACACCGTGGAAAACTGCAAAAGGTTCAACAACCGGTTCCCGGGCAAATAGGAGTAAATATAAATTTTCAATCTCAAAGATGGGAGGCGGTTTAAATGTATATTTGCAAGACAAGCGTTTTACCTAAAGATGAGAAATTTATTTCTCCGACCGCCGAAGCGCCTATCGATCTCCAAGACTTTAGATGGCATTATTTTACCGAAGCGCCTCTCATTACCGAAGTGCCTTCCATGAATTTTACAGTAGTATGGCCTATAATTAAAATAATTCAATTAGTGGAGAAAATTGGGTCAAAGAAGATAGATGAAGATGAGACAAGTAAACCGGAGGTCTTACAATTTTGTCGTAAACACGGGCTAATGAAATATTTGTCGGACGCTATTAAACTAATTGAGAACTGTTTTTTGTCTATTCAAGAATTCCATATTGAGGTTGAAAAGGATCCCGAGACCGAGGAAGAGTGGCTTACGCTTGCTGTTACTATTCAAGGAGAAGTAGACAAAGTTTTGAAAGATTATAATGGCTACATTTCTCTATTTGTTTCCAAAGTTCCATGGCCGGAACGGGATAAGATTCGCCTTTCATATAATATCGTTTAAAATATGAATCCACGAGATTTTTACGAACTTGCTTCGAATCTTGCCGCTAATAATAACGCAGCCCATTTAAGAACAGCGGTAAGCCGTGCCTACTATGCCGCTTATAATACTGGGGTTGAGATTCTAGAAAAGATGGGTTTTACAATAAAAAAGAGTCCTGAGGGACATGCAGATGTCCGCATGTGTTTAAACAACAGTGGAAACACGGAAGTAGAAGAAGCAGCCTCGAAACTGAGTACGCTTTCAACTCAACGAATCCATGCAGATTACCGTCTTAATAAAGTAGATGTAGAAAATCCCAAAACCGTAGAAGCTCTAATTAAAGATGCGAATAATATTATAGCCATACTAGATTCTTGTATTTCCGAACCAAAACGTTCACAAATTATAAAATCAATTAAAGAATGGGAGGAAAAAACCGGTAAAATCATTTAATTTTCCGCACCCCCTTCACCCCCCCCTTGACCCCATCCCTCAAAAACGTTACAATCCTGCCTTATGCATACCTTCTCCTTTGCCGGAAAATTCCTTATAATAATAGGGCTTATAATAGTAATCATAGGGCTCATATTAACTTTCGGCCCCAAGATACCCTATATCGGCAGGCTCCCCGGGGATATATATTACAAAAAGGACAACTTTGTATTTTATTTTCCGCTCGCGACATCCATACTTGTAAGCATCATATTATCACTGATATTTTATCTTTTCTTCAGGCGCTGAGCCCGGAACATGTCCTGGACAGGTGTTGCAAAAATGAGAATATTTTAGAAGATTATTGCTTTTTTGACACTAAATAGATATACTGTTAAAATCATCCGCTTGATTTTAAAGGATTTTTTATGCTGGCACGTTTATTGCATTATAAAAAGGCTGATATGTTCCAGACAACTGTAAAAGAGATAATAGAATTTTCAGGCATAGGGCTTCACACGGGCTGCCCTGTCAAAGGGCGGATTCTTCCGGCAAGGGAAGGCAAGGGGATCCGTTTTATAAGAAAGGATATCCCCGGGGCCCCTTCCATAAAGGCAAAAGGCGAAAACGTCATTGCCACCCGTTACGCTACGACCCTTGGTAAAGACGGCTTTACCGTATCAACGGTGGAGCATCTTCTGGCCGCGTTTTACGGCCTCGGCGTTGACAACGCCATTGTTGAACTTTACGGCCCGGAAGTGCCCATAATGGACGGAAGCGCGGCGCCCATTGTTGAGCTGATAGAAGAGGCGGGATTAAGGAAACTTTCATCCGCCAGAAGGTATCTTTCAGTTGAAAAGCCCATCGAGGTTAAAAGCGGGGATAAGTATGTCTGCCTTCTTCCTCCGGACAGGGGAAAAGAGGTAATGTTCACGGTTGATTACACAATTGACTTTTCACATTCCTATCTCGGTAAACAGGCCTTTTCAACCCTTCTTTGCCCTGTGGCTTTCAAGGAAGAGGTTGTAAGGGCAAGGACCTTCGGGTTCTTAAAAGACGTTGAGATGCTTAAAGAAAACGGCCTTGCCAGGGGAGGAACACTGGACAATGCCGTTGTTATCGGCGATAACGACATACTCAATAAAGAAGGCCTGAGATATCCCGATGAATTTGTAAGGCACAAGGTGCTTGACCTTATAGGGGACCTTTCTCTTCTCGGTCTTCGCCTTATGGGAAAGGTAAAGGCGCACAGAAGCGGCCACACCCTGAACCACGCCCTTGTTAAAAAGGTCATTAAAAACCAGGGTTGCTGGAAGATAGTTGAGTTTGCCCCGGCGTCCCCGGCGTCAGAAGACAAACGCTACGAACCCTCACTCATCGGGGAAGAGCTTGTAACAGCCTGATTCCTTCCGGCTGGATTCCTTTTTTAATCCTCCGTGCCAATATAGAGATGAGACACCGCCGCCATGTTAAATCACCGCAGAGGCGCCCTGCGGCCTGACTTCTGGCGGTTTTTCCCGGCAAATTCTAAAATTGCAAAAACCACGTCCATGTGGTAGACTGTTGATTTAAAATAGTTTTCTCTGAAATGTTAATTCAAATCCTAATTTCTGGGGGTATCTGTGGAAAAACTCGGCTCTTTCGTTTTGGTGCTTCATGCCCATCTTCCTTATGTCCTTTCCCACGGCACATGGCCGCACGGCAGTGACTGGCTCAACGAGGCGGCTGTTGGAACATATATACCGCTTCTCAATGTGCTGAACCGCCTCAAGGACGAGGGTTTAAGCCCGAAGGTAACGATTGATATTTCTCCGGTGCTGGCGGAGATGCTTGCAAATGACGAGTTCAAAAAGGGTTTTAAAGCGTATCTGGAACTTAAAAAAACCGCGGCAAAAAACGACATAGAGGAGTTTACGAGGATTGGCGAAACCCATATGGCAAAACTCGCCGGTATGTGGCTTGACCTGTTCGGGAAGATACACCGGGATTTTACCTCAAGATACAATGAGGATTTACTCAACGCCTTCAAGACCCTTCAGGACCAGGGCCATATAGAGATTGCCACATGCGGCGCGACCCACGGCTATTTCCCCCTTCTATCGGAGGATGTAAGCATACAGGCGCAGATTAAGCAGGCCGTAAGCGCATACAGGCGCCATTTCGGAAAAGACCCGCGCGGCATATGGCTCCCCGAGTGCGCATACAGGCCCTCTTACCGGTGGAAAAAGCCGTTCGAAGAAGGAGGCCAGCCGTATCTCAGGAAGGGCATAGAAGAATTTCTGAGCGAAAACAGGATTGAGTATTTCTTCGTTGACTCCCATCTTGTAAAAGGCGGAAAGGCCATAGGGGTGTATCTCGACAGGTTCGAGGACCTGAGAAGCCTCTGGGCAAACTTTGAAAAACAGTACAAGCCCCTTCCGGAGACGGCTGAAAGAACCCCTTACAAGGTGTACTGGGTCGGCGCGGGAGAGGGGATGATGCCGGTTGCTGTTTTTTCAAGGGACCCGAAAACCGGGCTTCAGGTATGGAGCGGGGAGTGGGGTTATCCGGGGGACGGAAACTACCTTGATTTTCATAAAAAGAGATTCCCGGGAGGATTAAGATACTGGAGGATAACGGACGCAAAGGCCGACCTTGCGGATAAAGGGCCTTACGTTCCGCAAGACGCGGCGGCAAGGCTGCCTGAAAACGCGGGACATTTTGTCGACCTTATTAAAGAGAATTTGAAGGCGCACACCGAAAAAACAGGCGAAAAAGGGATAGTTGTCGCTCCCTATGACTGCGAACTCTTCGGGCACTGGTGGTTTGAAGGGCCGGAGTGGATATACAGGGTAATAAAATGTATACACCTGGACGGGAATGTGGAGATGCAGACGGCCGGGGAGTACCTCGGTAAAACAAGGCCAAGAGAGGTTATAACCCTTCCTGAGGGCTCGTGGGGGGAGGGAGGCTATCACTGGATATGGTTAAATGACATGAATAAATGGACGTGGAAGCACGTATACGAGGCCGAAAAGGAGATGAAGGAACTTGCCCAAAAATACGGGGAGCGGCGGACAGATTCGCTCCTTACGGACATTCTGAAGCAGACGGCGAGGGAACTCCTTTTACTTGAGTCATCCGACTGGCAGTTTCTGATATCAACGCGCGCGGCCGCGGATTATGCGGAGACAAGGGTTTCGAGGCACTTTGAGGATTTTAAAAGGCTCGCGTCCATGGCGAGGAAAAAGGGGGAAGGGGAGGGTCTTGGCGAAGGGGATATAAACTTTCTCCATTGCATTATGGAAAGGGATGACCTTTTCCCGGACATAGACCCAGCGTGGTTTGCCGAGGTTGAATACAAGCCCATGGGGGCTTGAACCAATGCCCACCGGCACCCCCGCCATCTGAGGCGGAATTTATTCAAACCAAGAACTAAAAAACGGAAAAACGGATTAAATAATGGAAGTTAAAGAAAAGGCAAGAAAGCAGGTAAACCTTGAGGACAACGCCATCGCCAGAAGCCTTTTTGGGGAGGGGGGGGCCAATCTTAAAAGGTTTGAAAAAAAGCTCGGCGTTGAGCTTGATACGCGCGGAACCCTCGTTACCATCCAGGGTGAGGCGGACAAGGTGGCAACGGCCGAGAGCATCATACTTGAACTTTACGAGTTTCTCTGTTCGGGGCAGACGCTCTCCTACACGGATTTCTATTACGCCATAAGGATGCTCCTGTCCGACAAAGGCATACGCCTGAAAGAAGTATTCATGGACACGATATATATTTCCTACAAGAAAAAGCATATCGCGCCTAAAAGCGTTGTGCAGAAAGAATATGTAAACTCCATAAGGAAAAACGATATCGTCTTCGGCATAGGCCCCGCAGGCACCGGCAAGACCTATCTTGCCATGGCCGCGGCTGTCGCGGCACTTGCCAATAAAGAGGTTGACAGGATTATACTCACAAGGCCGGCCGTTGAGGCGGGCGAGAAACTGGGGTTTTTGCCGGGCGATATAACAGCCAAGGTTGACCCGTACCTGAGGCCCCTCTATGACGCGCTGCATGACATGATGGATTTCGAGCATGCGCAAAAACTTATGGAAAGGGGGACGATAGAGGTGGCCCCGCTTGCCTTTATGAGGGGAAGGACGCTTAACGATTCTTTCGTGATACTGGATGAGGCGCAGAACACCACCACCGAGCAGATGAAGATGTTTCTTACGCGTCTGGGATTTGGGAGCAGGGCTGTAATCACGGGCGACATCACACAGATAGACCTTCCGCTTGCAATCCCTTCAGGGCTTATTGAGGCGCAAAAGATACTTAAAAATATAGAAGGCATTGCCTTTGTCAATTTCAGCGAACTTGATGTCGTCCGGCACCCGCTTGTTCAGGAGGTGATAAAGGCGTTTGAAAAGGTGACGAGGAAAAAACAGGCTACCATTGTGGACGCATGAGCCCCCTTTTTTCAAAAAACCGCGCCTCTTCAGAAACCTTCCATGAGATTACCGCGTATAGAGACACCTTGCCCCGGCTACTTGCCCAAAAACCGGCGCCTCAAGAAACCTTCCCCGGAAACCTTCCCAGGAAACCTTTCATGAGGAGAGCCCGGAGATGAAGACGGCGGCCAAAGTAGGGCTTCTGGTTGAGCCCAAAATCAAAATAGAAAAAAAGAAGGTGCGGCATGCCGCGGAGGCGATATTAAACGAACTGGGGCCGGTTAAAAAAGAGCTGAGTATTTTTTTGACCGGCGACAGCACCATAAAAGGGCTGAATAAAAAATACCGCCACATAGACAGGCCCACCGACGTTTTGAGTTTTCCGATGGACGACCCCCGGCTCCTGGGCGATGTGGTCATATCCGTTGAAATGGCAAAGAAACAGGCAAAGGGATTAAAAGTGGGTTTTTATCAGGAACTTACAAGATTGCTTGTCCACGGGACTTTGCATCTTTTGGGATACGACCACGCAAAGGGCGGAAAAGAGGCAAGGAGGATGAGGGAAAAGGAGGAGGAGATTATAGAGGGGGCCAGGAAGAAAGGGGTGTTTTAGAGCCGTGGGGTGGGTTAGCGCAGCGTAACCCAACACCTTAAATCGTATTGCGAGACTTAGTAGGAGACGCTGGAGCGTAGGAACGATAAAGCATGCAAATAACTATTAGGCCTATCATATGACCGTAACTGAGAGAATTGAATTCGACATTCAGAACTTGAACCTTGTAGGGTGGGCAACGCCCACCGTTTTAAGGTTCACAAGCAGTTATTTGGTGGGCAGTGCCCACCCTGCAAAACTATATGGAAAAACAAAAAGACCCCGTAAAGCCCCAAAACTGGCTCGAATCCCTTAACTGCGCCTTTGAGGGGATTATCTATGCCTTCAAAACGCAGAAACACATAAGGTATCATTATGTGACAGCCGCCGCCGCGCTTTTTCTGAGCCTTTTTTTAAGGCTTTCGCCGTCTGAATTTGTTTTATTTGCGATAGCCGTTATCATGCTTCTTGCCGCCGAGATGTTCAACACCGCGATAGAAGAAACCATAAACCTCGTTGAGGAAAAATACCACCTGACCGCGAAGAACGCGAAGGATGTGTCGGCCGGGGCGGTGCTTATATCCGGAACGGCGGTGGCCATTATGGCTTACGTCATATTTTCCCGTTACCTTTATGAGCCGGCGCGCGCCGTCTTAAGGGAGTCTAAAGAGATTTCAGCCCATATTGCCGTTGTGGCGCTCCTTATAGTTTTAATAGGGGTTGTCGCGGCGAAGGCGTTTTTTGGAAAGGGAAGGCCGCTTCACGGCGGGCTTCCAAGCGGACACGCGGCGGTCGCGTTTTCCCTGTGGACATCCGTTACAATACTTACGCTTGACCCTCTTATAAGCATCCTTACGTTCATAATGGCGTTTATGGTAAGCCACTCAAGGCTTCTGGGCGGAATCCATACGAGGCTTGAGGTTTTTTTAGGGGCGCTGTTGGGGACAGGCCTTACGTCTCTTATCTATTATCTTTTTACGCAGCTCTTAAAATGAAAAAAGGACTGATATTATCCTCTCTTTCCGGATTCTTGCTTATCTTTGCCTTTGCCCCGTTCTCCATGGGGTATATCGCATGGGTTGCTTTTATCCCGCTTTTTTTCGCCCTCGAAAGTAACGCAAAAACCCTTAAAAAAGCGTTTTTTCTGGGCTGGGCCCGGGGGTTCATCTTTTTTACCGGCGTCACCTACTGGGTTATTCACTCAATGTATTTTTACGGCGGCATTCCTTTCCCCGCGGCATTTCTTATAATGCTTCTTCTTGTCTTTTACCTTTCTCTCTTCGGGGGGCTTTTCTCTTTATTTTTTACCCTTGCCGGGAAAGCCGGATGGATGCGGTTTGTCTCCCTTCCTTTTTTCTGGGTTTTTCTTGAGTACCTGAGGGGGTGGCTGCTCAGCGGCTTTCCATGGGTTCTTTTAGGGTACTCGCAGGTTGGATATCTGAAGATTATCCAGATTGCCGACATCTTTGGCGTGTGGGGGGTCTCTTTTTTTGTAATGGCGGTAAACACCCTCCTCTACCTTGTCATAAAATCTTTAAGGGAAAGGAAGGATCGGGTCGCGCTTACCTCCGCGGCTTCGGCTGTTTTCCTGTTTTTTGCGGTTTTTGGCTATGGTTTTTTCAGGACAAAAGAGATGGACAGGGCCGTATCTCTCTGGAGGCCCATTAAGGTTTTTATAGCGCAGGGGAATATTGAGCAGTCTTTAAAATGGGGAGAAAAGATGAAACTGGAAACCGTTGATATATACCGGAATATGAGCGAAAACCCCGCATCAGACCTTATTGTGTTTCCAGAGACGGCCATGCCTTTTTACCTTGCCTACGAAAAAGAACTCGCGTCCGTCGTGAAAGGGATTCCGGAAAGGTCAGGCTCGTATCTTCTTACCGGAGCGCCTCATTATGACTATGATATGAAAAAACATGCCTACAACCTCTACAACAGCGCGTTCGTTTTTAACCCGCAGGGCGATATAACCGGAAGATACGACAAGGTCCATCTTGTCCCGTTCGGAGAATATGTGCCTCTGAAAAAACTCCTTTTTTTTGCGGAGAAACTAACCGAGGGGGTCGGGGATTTTATCCCTGGAGAAGGCCCGTTCCCGGTTGGATTCAACGGTTACTCCGCCGGGGTTTTAATATGTTACGAGGCGATATTCCCGGAGATTTCAGCCGGGTTTTTAAATAACGGGGCAAACCTTCTTGTAAACATAACAAACGACGCGTGGTTTGGAAAAACCTCCGCGCCCTACCAGCACTTTGATATGAGCGTTTTCAGGGCCGTTGAGAACAGGGTATATCTGGTCAGGGCCGCGAACACGGGGATAAGCGCCTTTGTTGACCCCTCCGGCAGGATTCTGGATAAGACCTCCCTTTTTAAAAGAGAGGTCTTGAAAGGAGAGGTAAGGATTAAAAACGGGCAGAATTCGTTTTTCTCCGGACATCCGCGGATTTTCCCTTGCGGGGCATCCGTTTTTTCGGCTATTATGATACTTTTAGCGATATATAGAAGGAGGAAGGCCGGTGTTTGAAGAGGTAAAGCAGAAGGTTGGCGAACTGAAGGAGAGGTTTTCCGCTCTCGGAGGTTATCTTTGACCAGGATTCAAAGAAAAAAGAACTTTTAGAGGTTGAAAAAGTTTCCTCAATGCCCGCCTTCTGGGAAAACCAGGACGAGGCGAAAAGGCTTCTTAAGAGGAAGTCGGTTCTGGAAAGCGAACTTTCAACGTTTGAGAGATTAAAGAATCTGATTGAGGATTCCGAGGTATTGATTAGCCTTGCCGAGGAGGAAGGAGACAGCGCTACCGCAAAAGAGGCGGAAGAGAAAATATCTCAGGCCCTTTCGGCCGTGAACGATATTGAAATCAAAAGGATTCTCGGGGGGGAAAACGACCGCCTCAACGCCATTGTCGCCATACACCCGGGGGCGGGAGGGACCGAGGCGCAGGACTGGGCGGATAT
>Ga0209642_10002648_pt1 | contig 11692 bp, 10 predicted proteins | sample RifCSP19_2_FD_184025 | JGI IMG/M metagenome (GOLD analysis project Ga0209642, IMG submission 184025) | Soil microbial communities from Rifle, Colorado - Rifle CSP2_sed 19_2 (SPAdes) (version 2) | ecosystem: Environmental > Terrestrial > Deep subsurface > Rock core/Sediment | place: Rifle... | reverse complement strand
CATGCCGCGGTCGGGGTCGACCAGACCGAGCCACCCCAGCAGGGCCACCTGGTGGGTGCCGGCAATGAGCGCGCCCACCAGCGCCGGGAACTCCGTGATTTCCGCCCGGGCGTCGATGCCGGAGGAACGGAGGATACTGATCAGCAACTCCACGATCTGGATCCGGTTGGGGTCTTCGCTGTGGGTGCGCACCACCAGGGCGAGGTTCTGCCCGCCGCGGTCCAGGATGCCGTCGCGGTTGCTGTCGGTCCAGCCGGCCTCCGCCAGGAGGGCCTTGGCCCGGGCGATGTCATGCCCCGGCTGCGTGATGTCTTCCGTGTAGATCCCGCTCCAGGCGGGCAAGAGGATCGAGTTCGCCGGGCGGTCCATCTCCTGGTAGATCTGCCGCACGATCGTCGCCTGGGGGATCAGGTGCGCCAGGGCCCGCCGCACGCGCAGGTCCCGGAGGATCGGGTCGGACTGGTTGATGTTCAGGTAGGTATGCCCCAGTCCGGTCATCTGTGTGACGCTCACGCGCGACACCGTGCGCAGGCGGCGCACGTCCTGCGGCGACAGCGGCGAGTGGATCAGATCGACGTCCCCCGACTCCACTGCGGCGGCGCGCGTGGTGTTGTCCGGGATGATGTTGAAGATGATCTGGTTCAGGCTCGGCCGGCCCCGCCAGGAGGTCGGGTTGGCCTCGAGCAGGATGCGGCTGTTGCGCTGCCAGGAGACGAACTTGTAGGCGCCGGTGCCGACGGGATTGCTGGCGTACTCCGCGCCTAGCCGTTCCACGGCCCGCCTAGAGACAATCCCCCCAGCCTGGGATCCGTCGACATACTTCAGCAGCGGCGCGTACGGTGCGCTCAGGGTGAAGCGCACCGTCTCCGGATCCACGGCCTCGATCTTGCTGATCGGAGTGACCAGGCCGCGCAGGGGGGCCCGCAGACCCGGGTCCAGGATCGTCTGGTAGGTGAAGACGACGTCGTCGGCCGTCAGCGGCGTACCGTCGTGGAAGCGCACGTTCTTGCGCAGCTTGAAGACCCACACCGTCGGTGAGACCTGCGTCCAGGATTCCGCCAGCGCGGGACGCGGCTGCAGCTGGGCGTCGAGTTCGACCAGCCCGTCGTAGACCTGCTCGATGACGCGCCGCGCCGTGGTGTCGTTGGCCAGGCGCGGGTCGAGGGTCCCCGCATCGACATCGATCCCGATGCGCAGGGTCCCGCCCGCGGGAGCGGCGCGGACCGGCATCGTACTCGCCAGCGCGAAGACGAAGAGCATGACGACGGCAATGCGTCTGACCGGGGCGATCATCCGCTGATCCTCCTTGTGTGCCGGGGTACCGGAATTGGGCTGTGTGGTTTCCCCGCGGGTTCGCCGGCGGCGGGAATGAATCCTCTACGTTGGCTGGCGTTCCGTCAGCGGTTCGACTCCGGTATCAACTTAAAGACGGGCAAGATGCCCAGGCGGTGGATGTCGGGAATCTCTTCTCCCTCCAGCAGGATCGCGGCCTTCGCCACCACTTTCCCGCCGGCCTGCTTGACCAGTTCCTCCATCGCGTGCAGCGTTTCGCCGGTGCTGACGATGTCATCGATTATGCCGACGCGTTTGCCCTTGATCTTCATGGCGTCACGGCCGTCCATGAAGAGTTCCTGCTCGGTCTTGGCGGTGATGGGCTTGTAGCGCACCACGAGCGGCGAGAGCATGAACGGCCGGATCTCTTTGCGGCAGCAGACGTAGGGCTTCAATCCCAGATAGGTGGCGATGGCGTGGGTGAGGGGGAGACCCTTCGTCTCGGTGGTGACGAAGATGTCGCAGTCCGCCACCTTCGGCGCCAGGAGGCGCGCCGCCCGGTCGATAACCTCGGTGTCACCCAGGCTGTAGTAGTAGGCGATCCAGGTGTCGGGCGCGACTTGGATCAGCGGCAGGGTGCGGACCGTCCCGGCGACCTCCAGGTCGTAGGTGGGCTGCCCGCGGAACGGCAGGATGTGGGCCATAGATCACCTCGGCTCATCCCTTCCAGGGCGCTTCTGCCTTTTCCTGTGCGCCGCCCCGGCCCGCCGCGTGCAGCCTGGCGGCATGCTCCTGCAGTAAGTCCCAAGCTGTCTGCAGGTGCGCCTCCGTGGTGCGCAGGTTGCCCACGGCCAGCCGCACGGCGAAGCGGCCGCGCAGCCGGGTGTGGGAGAGATAGGCGCGGCCGGTGGCGTTGACGGCGTCGAGCAGCCGCTCGTTGAGCGCATCGAAATAAGCATCCCGCTCCTCCTCGGGCCCGACCGGCAGGTCGGTGGGGCGGGCGCGGAAACAGACGACGCTGAACGGGGTCGGCGCCAGCCGCTCGAAGTCGGGATGCGCGTCCACCCACGAAGCGAAGAGGTGGCCCAGGCGGATGTGCTCGCGGATGCGCGCGGCCAGCCCCTCCCCGCCGAAGTAGCGGATGACCATCCAGAGCTTGAGGGCGCGGAACCGGCGGCCCAATTGGATCCCGTAGTCCATGAAGTCCCGCACCGCCGCCTGCTCCGCCTCGGCCGTGCGCAGGTATTCCGGCACCAGGCTGAAGGCGCGGCGCAGGACGGCGGCGTGGCGGCAGTAGAACGCGCTGCAGTCGATCGGCGTGAAGAGCCACTTGTGCGGGTTGATGACGACGGAGTCGGCCCGCTCGCACCCGTTCAAGGCCCAGCGGAATTCCGCCGCGACGGCGGCCATGCCCGCGTACGCGCCGTCCACATGCAGCCACAACCCTTCGCGGGCGCAGACCTCGGCAATGGCGGGGACCGGATCGACGCTGGTGGTCGAGGTCGTGCCCACGGTGGCCACGACGCAGAACGGCCGCCAGCCGGCGCGGCGATCCTCCGTGATGGCCTGGGCCAGCGCCGCCGGGTCCATTTGGAATTCCGCGTCCACGGGGATCTTGCGCACGCCCTGCTGGCCCAACCCCAGGGTGATGGCCGCCTTTTCAATGGAAGAGTGGGCCTGCTCGGAGGTGTAGAGGCGGAGGCGCGGTCCGCCGGCCATCCCGTCGCGGCGGACGGCGTCGCCTGCGGCCTCGCGGGCGGCGGCGATGGCGCAGAGGCTGGCCACCGAGGCGGTGTCCATGATGATTCCGAACTGCGGCGGCAGTCCCACCATCTGCCGCAGCCAGTCCAGCGCTACCTCCTCCAGTTCCGTCGCCGCGGGGGAGGTCTTCCAGAGCATGCCGTTGACGTTCAGGGCCGCGCTGAGCAGTTCCCCCAAGATCCCCGCCGCCGATCCGCTGATGGCGAAGTAGGCAAAGAAGGCCGGGTGGTTCCAGTGGGTGATGCCGGGGATGATGTGGCGGGTGAAGTCCGCCAGAATCGCCGCCATCGGTTCGCCCTGCGCCGGCGGTTCCGCGGGCAAGGCCCGCCGCAACACGCCCGGCTCCGTGCGGGCCAGCACGGGATAGCGCTCCGGGTGCGCCAGGTAGTCGGCGATCCAGTCCACAACCTGGTACCCTTGCCGGCGGAACTCCTCCGGACTCATGTCCGTCGCCGGCTGCTCATGCGCTGACATGGTGTTCCCTCCTACTGGGGCTTCCCTCGCAGTGTTCTGGCTCGCCGGATGTCACGCCTGCTCCCGCGACGCAGGAAGGCTCAGCGGTGGCAGTGAAGGTGAAGGCATGGACCTCCCGCGCGTGATTCAGGTGGCCCGCGGGCTCCAGCCCGCCGATCTGCTGCTGGCCAACGCCCACGTCATCGACCTCTACAACCATGAGATCGTGGAAGCCGACGTCGCCCTGGTGGAAGACCGCATCGCCGGCATCGGCACGACCCCCGGCGCGTATAAGGCTAAAGAGAAGCACGACCTGAAGGGCGCCTACCTGGCTCCGGGGTTGATCGACGGGCACGTGCACATCGAGAGCGCGATGGTCAGCGTGCCGGAATTCGCCCGCGCCGTCGTGCCCCATGGCACCACCACCGTTATCGCCGATCCGCACGAGATGGCCAATGTCCTGGGCATGAGCGGCATCCGCTATATGCTGCAGGCGGCCAAATACAACCCGCTGAGCGTCTTCGTGATGGCGTCCTCCTGCGTCCCCGCCGGTCCCCATGAGAGCGCGGGCGCGGAGATCACCGCCTACGACCTAGAGACGCTGATGCAGGACAAGTGGGTGCTCGGGCTGGCGGAGGTAATGAACTACGCCGGGCTGCTCGCCGCCGACGAGGAGGTGCTGGCGAAACTGCGGGCCGCCGGCCGCCGTCCTGTCGACGGGCACGCCCCGGGCGTGCACGGCCTGGACCTCAACGCCTACATCGCCGCCGGCGTCGGGTCAGATCATGAGTGTACGACGGTGGAGGAGGCCCGGGAGAAGCTACAGCGCGGCATGGTCATCATGATCCGCGAGGCCACGCCGGCGCGCAATCTGAAGGACCTCCTGCCGTTAGTAACCCCGCAGAACGCGTGGCGCTTCATCTTCGTTACTGATGACCGCAGCCCGATCCACTTGCTGGAAGAGGGGCACATCGATGCGATGGTCCGGCAAGCCATCGATCTGGGGCTCGATCCCTTCCTGGCGCTGCAGATCGGTAGCCTGAACACTGCGGAGTACTTCGGCCTGCGCGACCGGGGCGCGGTGGCGCCGGGAAAACTCGCCGACCTGATCGTCTTCGATGACATCCTTTCGCCCCGCCCGCGCTTGGTCTACCGACTGGGCCGCCTCGTGGCGAAGGACGGCGACCTGCTGCCCTACGAGCGCCCGGAGAGACTGCCGGCGCTGCGCGGGTCGGTGAACGTGCCGCGCGCGACCTTGCACTTCCGCATTCCGGCGCGCGGCCGGCGGATCCGCGTGATCGACGTCATCCCCAACCAGATCGTCACCGCGGCGGGAGAGGCGGAGGCGACGATCGCGGCGGGGGAGGCGGTGGCCGACCCCCAGAAGGACCTGCTCAAAATGGCGGTCATCGAGCGGCATACCGGCAGCGGCCGCGTCGGCTTGGGCTTCGTCCGCGGCTTTGGGCTGAAGCTGGGCGCGCTGGCCTCCACCGTGGCGCACGACGCGCACAACATCATTGTCGTGGGGACGAGCGACGACGCGATGCGCGCCGCGGTGGAACTCGTCCTGGAGATGCAGGGCGGGCTGGTGGCGGTGGCGGGGCGCGAGGAGGCGCGGCTGCCGCTGCCTATCGCGGGGCTCATGTCCGACGAACCGGTGCCGGTCGTCGCCGCACAGCAGCGGGCACTGCTGCGCATCGCCCGGCGGATGGGCTGCCCGCTGGACGATCCCTTTATGACCCTCTCGTTCCTAGCGCTCTCGGTAATCCCCGTACTGAAACTGACGGACCGGGGTCTGCTCGACGTCACGCGGTCCGAACTCGTCCCGCTCTTTATCGACTGACCTAGCGCTTCGGCCGCACCGACCAGATCCAGGCAATTAACAGCGCGTTGATGATGATCGGCACGATCACGTTGCGCGCGGTGTAAGTTCGTGTGATGAAGAAGTAGAGCAGATCAAACGCCGAGATCAGCAACCCTACGACGAACGCCCAGGCCATCCCACCGTAGCGCTGCACATCGGACGCTGCCACCAGCGCGAGAATCCCGACGCCGAGGAGGCTGCTGCCCCAACCGGAGACGACCGCCGGGTCCTTCAGCGGATACGCGAAGACCTGTGACCCCAGGGAAGGGAAGAGCAGCAGCAGTCCCACAATGCAGGCGTAGACCCCCTGGACCAGCAACGCCGGCCGCAGTCCCACCGTCCTGTTCACGCACGCACCTCCCCAGACTAGGATCGACGCGGAAGCATCATTCTGCTTTTTCGGGGTCAATGCCCTTATACCCCCTGCGGCGGTCTATTGACAGGCTCGCCTGTCTGATCTCCATTACCCTGCACGCCGAGGGCGAACGGACCTGGGTGACCGTGGTGCACAGCGGATTCGAGCGGCTGCCCGTGGAGTACCCGAAGCGGATGTTTCAGGCCTACAGGGAGGGCTGGGACCACGTCATCTGGAGGTGTGCCGCTCCGAGTGCCTACTTGGTCGCGGCAGGCCGGAGGGAGTCGGCACCAGCCCGACGAAAAATCCGCAGGGGCCGGCACCGGCTAGTACACTTCTGGGGGGCGTGATGATCCTCGTACGCACGTGGTTCCGGACGAAGTGGGGCGCCGCGAGTACGGTGGTGGAACTGCTGAAAGGCATCTCGACGACGCTCGAGGCGGCCCGCCGGGCGCGCATCTACACGGATTTGTCGGGGGAACTCTTCACCGTCACCTGGGAGACGGAGTGGCCCAGCCTGGCCGCGTACGAGGCGGCCTTCGAAGAGATGCGCCAGAGCGACGAGTACCGCGAGTTGATGACCGAGATCGTTGATCTCGTCGAGACCGGAGGGCGGGAGTACCTCCTACAGCGCTGGCCGGAAGGCTAACGCGCCCGCCGACACCGAGAGCCGGGAGGCTAATTCCGCCGTGCCCATCCGGTTGAGCCGCCCCCGCTTTGAGCGGCTGGTCGAGGAAGCTATGGCCAGCATCCCCGAACCGCTGCGGCAGCGCATGGACAACGTGGAGATCGTGATCGAGACCTGGCCCACGGAGGATCACCTCGAGGCCGCGGGACTGGAACCGGACGACTGGCTCTTCGGCCTCTACGAGGGGACGCCGCTGATCGAGCGGGGCATCACCGTCGATCCACTCCTGCCGGACAAGATCACCATCTTCCAGGGCCCGCTGCAGGAGGTCTGTAGTTCCGAAGACGAGATCCGCCAGGAGGTCCGCACGACTGTCATCCACGAGATCGCCCATCACTTCGGCATCGACGAGGACCGCCTCGCCGAACTGGGGTACGACTGAGTGGCCCTGATCGCCGACCTCATCGCCAACCTCTTCCGGCTGCTGCGGAACCTTCTGACTTTCTTGGGACGGCCGCCGGAGTACGTGGTGGTCGACATCTCCGGTTCCTACCCGGAGCGCCGCGCGCCCCGCCCGCGCTTCCAGCCCTTCCGCGGCGCGCTGCCGTTTTTGCAGCCGCCGCCCGAGGAGAGCCTCGAGGACCTGCGCGGGGTGCTCGACCGGGTGGCTCACGCGCCGCAGGTGCGGGGCGTGGTGGTGCGCATCGGTGAGCTCCCGGTGGGCCTGGCCACAGTGCAGAGCCTGCGGGATGTGCTGCTGGCGCTGCGCCGGCGCGGAAAGCGCGTCGTCGCCTACCTGACGACGATCTCCACGCCGCAATACTACCTGGCCGCGGCTGCCGACGAGATCCTGCTGCCAGAGAGCGCGATGGTCGGCTTTACCGGCCTGCGCACGGAAGTCACCTTCATACGCGAGGCTCTCGACCGGCTGGGCATCGCCCCGGAGTTCGACCACATCGCCGAGTACAAGACGGCCGCCGACCGCTTCCTGCGGCGCGAGATGTCTCCGGCGCACCGGGAGATGGTGGACGCCATCCTGGATGCGCAGCTGGATCAGATCATCGAGGACATCGCCGCGGCTCGCCGCCTGACCCGCGAGCCCGTGCGCGGGGCGATCGACCGGGCGCCCTTTTCGGCCGCCGAGGCGCTGGCCATGGGTCTGGTGGACGGCGTTCTCTTCGAGGACGAGCTGCCCCGGCGGTTCGGCGCTCCCGGGCGCGAGGCGGTCCTCCAGCCGTGGACCCTGGCGCGGCGGCGCCTCCCGGCGCCCTACCGCTGGCCCTCGCTGCAGGACGCCGTCGCCGTGGTCACGCTGCGCGGCACCATCGTACCCGGGGAGAGCCGCGAGTTCCCCGTGCCGCTGCCGCTGTTCGGCCGCCAGACGGCGGGGTCGAGCACGCTCGCCCGGGCCTTCCGCGCCGCCGAACGCGCGCCGCGGGTGCACGCCGTGGTGTTCTCCGTCGATTCGGGCGGCGGGTCCGCCCTGGCCTCCGACCTCATCTGGCGAGAGGTGGAACGGGTGAAGCGCCGCAAACCGGTCGTCGCCTTCATGGGGGACGTGGCCGGCTCGGGCGGCTACTACGTCGCCTGCGGCGCGAACCGGATCATCGCGCAGCCCGGCACCATCACCGGATCCATCGGCGTGGTCAGCGGCAAACTCGTCCTCGCCGACCTGTTCGCACGGCACGGGCTGCACCATGAGATCCTCAGCCGCGGTGCGGCGGCAACCATCGACTCGCCCTTCGTCCGCTACGACGAGACGGGATGGACGCGCGTCCGCCAGGAGATGCAGCAGATCTACGAACGGTTCATCGGCCGGGTCTCCCAGGGACGGTCGCGGCCCGCCGCGGAGATCGAGGCCATTGCGCGCGGCCGGGTCTGGACCGGCCGGCAGGCCGTGCCGCTGGGCCTGGTGGACGAACTGGGAGACTTCACCGTGGCCGTGCAGCGGGCCAGGGAATTGGCCGGGATTCCGGCGGGCCGCGAAATCAACGTGATCACCGTGCGTCCGCCGCGCGTGGCGCCGGTGCCGGCCTTCCGGAGTGCGGTGGACGAGATGGTGGCCGGGCTGCGCCAGGTGCTGGCCCTGGCCGCCGAGCGCGTGCTCCTGCTGATGGAGGCTCTGTGACAGACCTCTCCGGTCACGCGGTCGCCTCGCGGGCGCGACGTAACCTGCGCGTGCGCATCCTGCGCAGCGGCAGCGCCGGGAACGCCATCCTGCTGGAGGCGGCGGGGACGCGGCTGCTCATCGACGCGGGGATTCCGCTGGACGTGATCGCGCGCGAACTGGCACCGCTTGATCTGGAGTTATCTGACCTCAGCGCGGTCCTGCTGACCCACGAACACGACGACCACGCGCGCAGCGCCGGGACGCTGGCCCGCGCGGCGGGCATTCCCGTCATGGCCAACGAACACACGCTGCAACAGGCGGCGAACTTCCTCGGCGCCGCCGCCACAGAGCGCTTTACCACCGGGACCACGTTCAACGTCGGCGCCTTCACCGTCGAGCCGTTTCTCATCCCCCACGACGCCGTCGAACCGGTGGGCTTCACGCTGCGCGTGGACGGCCTGCAGGTGGTGGTGGCCTACGATCTGGGTGATGTAGACGGCGCCCTGCGGGAGCGCTTGCCCGCGGCGGACGTGATCCTGCTCGAGGCCAACTACGACCCGCGGCTGCTCGGCGTGTCCGGCTATCCGTGGTTTCTGAAGAACCGCATCCTCAGCCCCACCGGGCATCTCTCCAACGAGAGCGCGGCAGGGGCCGCAGTCTGGGCGGCGCGGGGCGGGAAGGCGCAGACGGTCTACCTCCTCCACCTCAGCGAGGTGAACAACCTGCCGCCCCTGGCCCGGGACGTGGTGCGCTGGGCGCTGGAGCGCGAGGGCATCAGGACGGCGCGCGTACAGGCGGTCCGGTCGAATGCCGCCGGTCCGCTGTGGGAAGCCGTCCTCGCGGATGCGGCCACTCCCTGAGGCGTTCTTCCAGCACGGCGACACCGCCCGGCTTCGCCGGGCCGCCGCGCGATGCCTGGAGGCGGCGCTGCAGGCCGCGGATCCGCGGGCCGCGGTGCGCCGCGCCCTGACGCTGGACGGCCACTGGCTCGTCGTCTTTGGGGACGCGTCCGACCTGAATCATTTTAGCGCCATCTTCGTAGTCGGCGGGGGCAAGGCGGGCGCGGCGATGGCGGCGGCGCTGGAGGAGGTCCTGGGTGACCGGATCAACGCCGGCGTCGTCAGCGTCAAGTACGGACATACGGCGCCGACGTCGCGCGTGCGGGTTGTCGAAGCGGGGCATCCGCTGCCCGATGCCGCCAGCGTCGCCGCGGCGGAAGAGGTCCTGGCGATGGCGCGCCGGGCCGGGGAGCGCGATCTGGTCTTCGTCCTGATCTCCGGAGGCGGCTCCGCGCTGCTGACCGCGCCCCCGGACGGGATTACCCTGGAAGACAAACTCGCCGTCACCCGCCGGCTGCTCGACGCCGGCGCGCCAATAGGCGAGCTCAATACCGTCCGGAAGCACCTCTCCCGAATCAAAGGCGGTCACCTGGCCCAAGCCTTCGCCCCAGCACGGTCCATCGCGCTCATCCTGTCCGATGTCTTAGGTAATCCCCTGGACGTAATCGCCTCCGGGCCAACTGTGCCCGACCCTACCACCTTTGCGGATGCGCTAGAAATCCTACGCCGCCGAGGCATCCTCGACGTGGTCCCGGCGGCGGTGCGGGCGTACCTGGAAGCGGGCCTCGCAGGTCGCGTTCCCGAGACGCCCAAGCCTGGCGATTCCGAATTTGCGCTTACACGGGCGGTCATCATCGGGGATATCACACGAGCCTTGGGTGCTGCCGAACAGGTGGCGCGTGAATGGGGGTTCAACATTGTCATTCTTTCGGCGGCGGTCGAAGGCGAGGCCCGCGAGGTCGGCGCCGCGCTAGGCCGCCGCGCGAAGGAGGCGCACGAGGGGCGGTATGGTCCTCTCCCCGTGTGCCTGCTCCAGGGAGGCGAGACGACCGTGACCGTGCGCGGTCATGGCAAGGGCGGCCGGAACCAGGAGGTAGCACTGGGCGCTGCCCTGGAGATCGCCGGCCTCCCCAACACCCTGATTCTCTCCGCCGGCACCGACGGCACGGATGGGCCGACCGATGCCGCCGGGGCCGTCGCCGACGGCACGACCGTCGAGCGGGCACGCTCCCTGGGTCTTGATCCACTCGACGCGCTGGCGCGCAACGACGCGTATCCCTTCTTTGCGGCGCTGGGGGATCTGCTCATCACAGGCCCGACCCTCACGAACGTCAACGATCTCATGCTGGCGCTGATCGGGCCGGCGCCCGGCCGCGCTCCGGTCGACCGGCCGCGGGATGGCGCGGGCTGAGGGCGGCACGCGGCTGGGGAGCGGGGCGCCTGAATTGACGCTCCCGATGACCCGTGCTATAAGGGGTTCGCTGTGAAGGTCCTCTATAGCGTCTCTGAGGCCGTTCCCTTCGTCAAGACGGGTGGTCTGGCCGACGTCGCCGGCGCGTTGCCCGCGGCCCTGGCCCACCTCGGGCACGACGTACGGCTGGTGCTGCCGCGCTACCGCAGCATCTCCACAGAGGGCCTCGCGCCGCTCTTTCCCTTGCGCATCACCCTCGGCGACGCGACGGTGGAAGGCGCGGTCCTGGAGGGACGCTCCCCCGCCGGCATCCCGATCTACTTCATCGAATGCCCGCGCCTCTTCGACCGGGGGGGACTCTACGGGGAGGGCGGGCGCGACTACGCGGACAACCTGGCGCGCTTCGCCTTCTTCAGCCAGGCCGTCGTCGCCGTCGCCGCGCAGGCCTTTCCGCCGGACCTGATCCACTGCAACGACTGGCACACGGGTCTGGTGCCGGCCTACCTGCGGCTGCGGGAGCGCGCGCGGCAGCAAGGGGCGTGGCCGACGCTCTATACCGTGCACAACATCGCCCTGCAGGGCAGCTTCCCCGCCGAGCAGTTTCCTCTGCTGGGACTACCGCGGGACTACTTTGCGCCCGAGGGGCTGGAATTCTGGAGCCAGGTTAACTGCATGAAGGCGGGATTGGTCTACGCCGACCTCATCAACACGGTGAGCGCGACGTACGCGCGCGAGATTCAGACGGCGGAGTTCGGCGCCGGACTGGAAGGCGTGCTGGTGGCCCGGCACCGCGACCTCTATGGCGTGCTCAACGGCGTGGACTACACGCAGTGGGATCCTCGCGTCGACGCCTACCTGCCCGCCCGCTACGACCCGGAGGACCTGGACGGTAAGCGGCTGTGCAAGCGGGCGCTACAGAAGGAGGCGGGGCTCGAGGTCCTGCCCTACGCGCCGCTGCTGGCGATGGTCAGCCGGCTCACCGACCAGAAGGGATGCGAC
>Ga0209642_10002647_pt1 | contig 11693 bp, 10 predicted proteins | sample RifCSP19_2_FD_184025 | JGI IMG/M metagenome (GOLD analysis project Ga0209642, IMG submission 184025) | Soil microbial communities from Rifle, Colorado - Rifle CSP2_sed 19_2 (SPAdes) (version 2) | ecosystem: Environmental > Terrestrial > Deep subsurface > Rock core/Sediment | place: Rifle... | reverse complement strand
AAGGGCGCTTGCGGCTTGTGCCGTGAGCCGCCGCTGGAAAGCGATCGTCCAGAGAGGGATGAAAATGAATTTCTCGTGGGAGGCATCCGCGCGCGAATACGTCGCCTTGTACGACAGGGCGCTGAACAAAAGGAGGTAGACCCATGAACGTCGAGTACCACAAATGGTGGAGTCCGAATCTGAACCAGGATATGGAAATGAAGGTGTATGGCCACGCGGGAAAGCCCATCCTCGTGTTTCCCACCAAGGCGGGAAAGTTTTACGAATACGAGGATTACGGCATGGTGGAGGTCTTGAAGCCCTTCCTGGACGACGGCCGGATCCATCTGTTCGCCGTGGACAGCATGGATGCCCAGTCCTGGCTGAACGAGGGGGTCCCCATGCCGGACCGCGTGAGGCGGCACGACCAGTACGAGGCGTATCTTATACACGAGGTCTTCCCGTTCATCGCCGGGCGCTGCGGCAACGGGCGGATCACGGTGACCGGGTGCAGCTTCGGGGCGTTCCACACGGTGAACTTCTACCTGCGCCACCCGGATCTCGTTCACACCGCGATCGCCCTGAGCGGGCCGTTCCATCCGAGGTTCTACATCGGTGACTACATGGACGACGGGGTCTATTTCAACGCGCCGATCGCCTATCTTCCCGGCCTCAATGACCCGTGGTACTTGGACTGGTACCGGCAGAGCCGCCTGGTGATCTGCGTGGGCCAGGGGTATTGGGAAGACAAGTTCCTCGCGGACACCCTGGAACTCAGGCGGATTCTCGAAGAGAAGGAGATCCCGGCTTGGATCGACATCTGGGGCCACGACGTGGCCCACGACTGGCCGTGGTGGAGGAAGATGATCCCCCACTTTCTCAAGGAGCTCGGGTATTGAACGGAAAGGAGAAATCTCGTGCGTCCCCACCCTGACCTTCATGGCAAACGCGGCGTTGATCTGCTGCACGACCCGGTTTTGAACAAGGGCACGGCCTTCACCGAGGCGGAGCGCGACAGGCTGGGCCTGCGCGGCCTCCTGCCGGCGCGCGTGTCCACGCAAGAGGGACAAGTGGCGCGTGTGCTGGAAAACATCCGCCGCAAGACCAGCGACATCGAGAAGTACATTTTCCTGATCTCGCTGCAGGACCGCAACGAGAACCTGTTCTACCGCGTGGTCATGGAAAACCTCGAGGAGATGATGCCCCTCATCTACACTCCGACGGTAGGCCAGGGCTGTCAGGAGTTCGGCCACATTTTCCGCCGCCCGCGCGGTCTGTATATTACGTACAAAGATCGCGGTCGCGTCCGGCAGCTTCTGCGGAATTGGCCGTATCGCGATATCCGCATGATCGTCGTCACCGACGGCGAACGGATCCTCGGCCTCGGCGACCTCGGCGCGAACGGCATGGGCATCCCGGTGGGAAAGCTCTCGTTGTACACCGCCTGCGCGGGCATCCATCCCACGCAATGTCTGCCGGTCACGCTGGATGTCGGCACGAACAACGAGACCCTGCTCAAGGATCCGCTCTACATCGGGGTGCCGGAAAGGCGGTTGCGCGGCGCGGCGTACGACGAGCTGGTGGACGAGTTTGTCACCGGCGTGCAGGAGATCTTCCCGAAAGCCTGCATTCAGCTCGAGGACTTCGGCAACACGAACGCCTTCCGGCTGTTGCATCATTACAGGAACCGCGCCTGCACGTTCGACGACGACATCCAGGGCACCGCGGGCGTTGCGTTGGCGGGGGTGTACTCGGCCCTGCGCATCACCGGCGACAAGCTGTCCGATCACAAATTCCTGTTCCTCGGCGCGGGCGAGGCCGGCATCGGCATCGGCGACTTGATCGTGACCGGCCTGATGGAGGAGGGGATGACGGAGGCCGAAGCCAGGCTCAAGTGCTGGTTCGTGGACTCGAAGGGCCTCGTCGTCCAGAGCCGCACGGACCTTGTCGAGCACAAGCTGCCATACGCGCACGACCATGTGTCCGTCACCGATTTCCAGGCGGCCGTCGAATCGCTCAAACCGACCGCCCTCATCGGCGTCTCCGGCATGCCGCGCACGTTCACGAAACCAGTCGTCGAGGCGATGGCGCGCTTGAACCGGCGTCCGATCCTCTTCGCCCTCTCGAACCCCACCTCGAAATCGGAGTGCACGGCCGAGGAGGCCTATACGTGGTCGGAGGGCCGCGCGATTTTCGCGAGCGGCAGCCCGTTTCCGCCGGTTATGTACAAGGGCAAGGCCTTCGTCCCCGGGCAAGGCAACAACGCGTACATCTTCCCCGGCGTGGGTCTGGGCGTGATCGCCAGCGAAGCCGCGCGCGTGACCGACGAGATGTTCTTCGTGGCCGCGAAGACGCTGGCGGACCTGGTCACGGAAGACGATCTCGGGGAAGGCCGCATCTATCCCAGCCTCACCCGCATCCGGGATGTCTCCGCCGCAATCGCCACAGCCGTCGCGAACCTGGCCTTCCAGCGCGGCCTGACAACGATGAGCCGGCCGGTCAATCTGGCGGCGCATGTCAAAGCGCAGATGTACGAGCCGACCTATAAGGAGGGACGATGAAGGTCGACCACCACAAGGCGTGGAGCCCCAACCTGGACCAGGAGATGGAATTGAACGTGTACGGAGAAGCCGGAAAGCCCATCCTGGTGTTTCCTACCAGGGGCGGGAGGTACTACGATTACGAGGGCTTCGGCATGGTGGAAGCGTGCAGGCCCTTCATCGACAAAGGCGGCATCCGGATGTTCGCCGAGGACAGCGTCGATTTCCAGTCCTGGCTGAACGAAGGCATCCATCCGGCGGACAGGGCACGGCGGCACAACCCATATGACCGGTATATCGTCGACGAGTTGCCTATCTTCCGAACCTCACCGATCCCTGGTACCTGGACCGGTGCCGCCGGGGGCGCATCGTCGTATGCGTGGGTCAGGGAGCCTGGGAAGAGACATTCCTCGCGGACACGCGTGAACTCAAGCGAATCTTCGAAGAGAGGCAGATCCCGGCCTGGGTGGACATCTGGGGGCATGACGTCGCCCACGACTGGCCGTGGTGGGAAGATCATGATGCCCTGCTTTCTCAATGAGCTGGGTCTTTGCAAGAAGGGATCTCGCGGGGCCGCCCCAGGAGATAGCGATGGACGATCTGTTCCCCATGCTCCTCTCCGCCGTGCTCGGGACGCTGGTGGGACTGCAGCGGCAGATGGCCCACAAGCCCGCTGGCCTTCGCACCCACACCCTTGTGTGCATCGGCTCAACGATGTTCTTGCTGGTTGCACCCCACGCGATGCGGAGCTTCGGGATGGCGAGCTTCGACCCCACGCGCATCGTGCACGGGGTGGTGGCCGGCGTGGGTTTCCTCGGCGCGGGCACCATCATGCGCACCGAGCTGCAGGTGCACGGGCTTACGACCGCGGCGAGCATCTGGATCGTGGCCGCGATCGGGGTCGCCGTGGGGGCGCGCGCCTACGGGCTGGCGGCCGTCGGCACGTTGCTGGCGCTCCTGGTGCTCATCGGATACCGGAAGGCCGAAAAGGCGCTCTCCCTGGCCGGCGACGGCTGAGGGGAGGAGGAGGCATCGAAACCTGTCGCCCCCTTGGGGCCCGGCGTTTGAAATTGGGCCGGAGGATGTGGGGGGCCGGCACAATCTGACGGCCGCTTCGCCACTTCGGCCGTGAGGCGACGAGAATGGAGCAGGACGATCTCGCCCGGCTGAAACATGTCGGTGTCTACCGCAAGAAGTTGCTTCACGAGCATGGGGTCACGACGATCCGGCAGCTCCATGAGATGCCGGAGGAGAATCTTGCCGCGATCAAGTCGATCGGAAGCCATTACGCAAGGATGATCAAGAACTCGGCAGCCGAACATTACAAGGAGAGCCAGGATCCGTTATCCGCCGGGATCGAATCATCCAAGGAAAGAAAAAACGAGGAAACCAGCCGTGAATTTCAGGAAACCATGAAGAGGATAAGAAACAGCTTGACCCGGGCCCAGGAAGCTTTGAGGCCCTTGGGAAAGAAAAAATACATTCCGTTTTATATTGATTTCCGGAAGCAACGGAAGAAACTCAAAGCCGTTCTTGATGAGACAGATCATCTTCAAGGGAAGCTATCCAGGAAGACCAAGAAGAAGATCATCAAGAAAACGACCGGCCTTGCGGAATTCTTGAAAAAAGCCGGGAGGAAACCCAGGAAGAGAAACTACAAGAAAACAAATCGGGAAATCCGGTCTTTTACCGGAAAGCTGCGCGATGTTATTTCCTGATTTCTAGCGCCCGCGGGACTGCAACCGCTGCCTGCGATGAAAAGAGTCCTCCTGATGAGCGACATCCACGCGAATGATCCGGCGCTCAAAGCCATCGAGGAATTCGTCCGGCCGCATCGATTCCACCGGATCGTCCAAGCTCCTCAAGCACGAATCGAGCCAGGACCGTCCCATCTTGTTTCAGGAAGTCGTACGGCGTCTCGCGGGAAGATACTTCCACAAGCCGGATCAAGGCTCGATTTTTTATGATCGGAACCAGATGTTCCTTCAACTTGCTATCGGGGAAATCACGGTGTCATCCCCGGTCGAAAATCCATGAAGCCGATCCATGTGTGAAGCGTCCACATCGGTGCGCTGTGGACGACGAGGTTTACTTTCCTGCGTCACTCTGTTATAAATATTGCCTCAAAACGCGCGACACCGGGCCTGGTCATGCCACGGGCGCGTCGCCGACGGCGCAAGCCGAGCGAATCGGGAAGACAAATGCTTCGCCGATACCCTTTCCTAAAGAAATCCGGCTGCGGATCCGACAAGAAGCTAGTGTACCGTCTCGTAAATAGCTTGACGCACCGAGAGCGTCGATGCGCCGCGCCAGCAAGGCGCGCGACTGAGGCATACCGTTGAGTATGGTGAAGAAGCGCAACGAAGCGGGAGCGGATGCAGCGGCGCTCGAATGCCAAGGTATTTGCGAGACGGTGCACTAGAGAATGCGGTGCGGGGAGAGCTCCGCACATCTCCATCATGGGGAGAAATCGTTGTGAACATCGAGTATCACAGGTGGTGGAGCCCGAACCTGGGCCAGGAGATGGAAATCAAGGTGTACGGCCACGGGGGGAAACCGGCCCTGGTATTCCCCTCCATAACGGGGAGATTCACTGAATTCGAGGATTGCGGCATGGTGGAATCTTGCCGGTCTTTCCTTGACGGGGGCAAGATCCAGATGTTCACCGTGGACAGCATCTATTTCCAGACCTGGCTGAACGAGGGTGCTCCCCTGGCCGAACGCGCAAGGCGGCACAATCAATATGTGCGGTATATCGTCGAAGAGGTCGTTCCTTACGTGCATTGGCGCCGTGGGGATGGCGGGATCTTGGCGACCGGGTGCAGCTTCGGAGGGTACAACTCGACAAACTTCTTCCTCCACCACCCGGATATCTTTGACACCGTGATCTCCTTGAGCGGCTTTTACCAGTTGAGGCATTACATCGGCGACGCCATGGACGAGAGCGTGTATTTCAACGTACCGCTCGCCTATCTCCCCAACCTCACCGACCCGTGGTACCTGGAACGGTACCGGCGCAACCGCTTCGTCGCCTGCGTGGGTCAAGGGGACCAGGAAGACAAATTCCTCGCGGACACAATAGAGCTCAAGCGGATTCTCGAAGAGAAGCAGATCCCGGCCTGGATCGACATCTGGGGCCACGACGTGGCCCACGACTGGCCGTGGTGGAGAATGCAGATGCCCTATTTTCTCCAACATCTCGGTTTCTGACCTGTTAACGGACGTCACACCCGTTCCGCTATACCATGGCGCATCAGGCGCACTGAAAGGAGGAGGGCGATGCCGACCTACGTCAGCCTGCTCAACTGGACGGACCAGGGGATCCGGACGGTGAAGGAGACGACCAAGCGGGCAAAGGCGTTCCACAACATGGCGGAGAAGATGAAGGTGAAGGTCAGGGAAATCCATTGGACCATGGGGCGTTACGACGTCGTGGTGGTCATGGAGGCCCCGGATGACGAAGCCGTCAGCCGCCTCATGCTGGGCCTGGGCACGTCGGGGAACGTCAAGTCCGAGACTCTCCGGGCATATTCGGCTCGAGAGATGGCCCGGATCCTCGAGGGGATTCCTTAAGGCATGGCTACGGGCCCTCGCTCCTGAAAAACACGGCCGCCAGGGGAGGTACGACGAGATTTAGGGTGTGAGGGCGTGCATGGAAAGTCGTGGGAGAAGCATGGATTCCTCCCATGTTGCCCTGGCCGCTTCCGCCGTATTCCCGGGCGTCGCTGTTCAGAATCTCCCGCCAGAATCCGCCCCTCGGGACGCCCACGTGGTAATTGTGGCGAGGGATGGGGGTGAAGTTGCAGACGGCGAGAATGACTTCTTCGGTGGAACGACCCCTACGGATGAAGCTGAGGACGCTTTGCAGGGCGTCGTGGCAGTCGACCCAGTCGAAGCCCGCGGGATCGAAATCGAGCTCGCGAAGAGTGGGCTTGCTTCCGTAGGTCCGGTTCAGATCCTCCACCCACCGGGAGAGCCCCGCGTGAGCCGGGTATCCCAGCAGATGCCAGTCCAGGGATTTGTCGTGGTTCCATTCCCGCCACTGGCCGAACTCGTTTCCCATGAAGAGGAGCTTCTTCCCCGGCTGGCCGTACATGTACCCGAGGAGCACCCGCTGGTTGGCGAACTTCTGCCTTTCGTCGCCGGGCATCTTGACGAGGAGTGAACCCTTTCCGTGCACGACATCGTCGTGGGAGAGGGGCAGGACGAAGTTTTCCGAGAAGGCATACATCCTGCGGAAGCACATTTTCCCGATGCCGACATTTCCCGATGCCGAAATGCCCGATGCCGAAATTGACTTACCCGGCCAGATTCATTAGCATATCTTGTTTACACTTCCCAGGAGAACCAACATGGAAGAGTTTCCACGGATCAAGCGGCTTCCGCCGTACGTTCTGGCTGTCGTGACCGACCTGAAGGCGAAGATGCGCAAGGCGGGTGAGGACATCATCGACCTCGGGATGGGAAATCCCGACCTCCCGACGCCGAAGCATATCGTCGACAAGCTGATCGAGGCGTCCCGGAACCCCCGGAACCATCGATATTCCGCCTCGCGGGGGATCCCGAAGCTGCGCCTCGCCATCTGTAACTGGTACAAGCGGAAGTACCACGTGGAGCTCGACCCGGACACGGAGGCGATCGCCACCATCGGCGCCAAGGAAGGGCTGTCCCACCTCATTCTGGCCATCATGGGCCCGGGGGACATCGCCCTGGTCCCGAACCCGACCTATCCGATCCACGCCTACTCGGTGGTCATCGCGAACTCGGACGTCCGCTCGATCTCGCTCACGAGCGGGGAGGGGGACTTCCTGGACCGGACCCGCCGGGCGATGAAGACCATCTGGCCCAAGCCGAAGGTGTTGATCATCTCCTTCCCGCACAACCCGACGACGGAGGTGGTGGATCTGGAGTTCTTGCGGCGCATCATCGAGTTCGCGAAGGAGAACGAGCTCCTCGTCGTCCACGACCTCGCGTACGCCGACCTCGTGTTCGACGGGTACAAGGCCCCTTCCATCCTGCAGGTCCCCGGGGCCAAGGACGTGGCGGTGGAACTGTACTCGATGTCCAAGGGGTACTCGATGCCCGGATGGCGCGTCGGGTTCGTGGTGGGAAACAAGCGCATGGTGGGGGCCCTGGGCCGCATCAAGAGCTACCTCGACTACGGGATGTTCCAGGCGATCCAGATCGCCGCCACGGTGGCGCTGAACGGCCCGTACCGGGTGGTGGAGGAGGCGGTGGAGGTCTACCGGAAGCGAAGGGACTGTCTGGTGGACGGTTTCGCCAGGATCGGCTGGGAATTCCCGAAGCCGCAGGGGACGATGTTCGTCTGGGCCCCGATCCCCGAGCCTTTCCGGACGATGGGCTCGGTCGAGTTCTCCAAGCTGCTGCTGACCAACGGGAAGGTGGCCGTCTCCCCGGGCGTCGGTTTCGGAGAGCACGGGGAGGGGTTCGTGCGGTTCGCCCTGGTGGAGAACGAGCACCGGATCCGGCAGGCGATCCGCGGCGCGAAGGCCGTCCTGCAAGCTCCCGTCAAAGCCAGGGCAAGATGACCCGGGCGGTCCAGGAAATCGGAATCGGGATCATCGGTTTCGGAACCGTCGGATCCGGGACGGTCAAGCTTCTGCAGGACAACGCCGAGCTCCTGCGTCGGCGGGTGGGAGTCCCCATCCGGATCGTGAAAGTCGCCGATCTTGACCTCGAGCGCGACCGCGGGATTTCGCTGCCGAAGGAAATTCTGACCACCGACGGATTCCAGGTGATTCGGCACCCGGGCGTCCACATCGTGCTCGAGCTTGTGGGCGGAAAGGGGGCCGCCCGGGAATTCCTTCTCGATGCGATCCGACAGGGGAAACCGGTCGTCACCGCGAACAAGGCCCTTCTGGCCGAACACGGAGAGGAGATCAGCAGGGCCGTGGCCGCCGCCGGGGTGGACATCGGGTTCGAGGCCAGCGTCGGAGGCGGGATCCCCATTATCCGGGCGATGCGGGAGGGGCTGGCCGCCAACCGGATCAACGAGATCTACGGGATCATCAACGGAACGTGCAATTACATCCTCAGCCGGATGACCAACGAGGGGAAGGAATTCCCGGACGTCCTGGCGGAGGCGCAAGCCGTCGGTCTCGCGGAGGCCGACCCGTCCTTCGACGTGGACGGGATCGACTCCGCACACAAACTCGCCATTCTCGTCTGGCTGGCCACCGGGGGGAACGTGTCCCTCGGGGATATCTACGTCGAGGGAATACGCCACCTCTCCGCGCAGGACATCGCGTTCGCTCGCGAGTTCGGGTATACGATCAAACTGCTCGCCATCGCGAAGCAGAGGGGAAACGGCATCGAGGTGCACGTGCACCCGACGATGATCCCTTCCAACCACCTGCTGGCCACGGTCGGCGGCGCATACAACGCGATCTACGTGAAGGGCGACTTCGTCGGGTCTTCGTTGTATTACGGGCAGGGGGCCGGGAAGCTCCCTACGGCCTCGGCGGTGGTGAGCGACGTGATCGAGATCGCGCGAAACCTCGGGAAGGGAATCTCGGGCCGGATCCCGCCGAGCGGGTTCCACAACCAGCTCGGCGGGAAAGGAACTTTCGTGTTCCCCTTCCCCGAAGTGGACTCCGAGTATTATCTCCGTTTCCAGGTGGTCGACAAGCCGGGCGTCCTGTCCAAGATCGCCGGAGTTTTGGGGAGCCACCAGATCAGCATCTCCTCCGTCATCCAGAAGGGACGGAAGCAGGAGAGCGCGGTTCCGATCTTCATCGTGACCCACCAGGCGAAGGAGAAGGACGTGCGCGCCGCCCTCGCGGAAACCGACCGGCTCCCCGTTGTCCTCGACCGGACCCGGATGATCCGGATCGAAAACAACCTGTAACCCGCGGAAGGAAGCCGTCCGATGCGCAGGGAAGGAATCATCCGCCGGTACCGCGATCTTCTGCCGTCCGTACCCGACGAGTGCGTGGTGACCCTTCTCGAGGGGGACACTCCGCTCGTCCCCGCCCCGAACCTTGCCCGTTCCATCGCCCCGGGAACGGAGATCTACCTGAAGTACGAGGGATTGAACCCGACCGGGTCGTTCAAGGACCGCGGGATGACGATGGCGGTGTCGATGGCGAAGGCCAAAGGGGCGGACTCCGTGATCTGCGCATCCACCGGAAACACCTCCGCGTCGGCGGCGGCCTATGCGGCGAGGGCGGGGATGAAGGCGTATGTCCTCATCCCGGAGGGGAAGATCGCCCTCGGCAAACTTTCCCAGGCGATGATCCACGGCGCCCAGGTGATTCAGGTCCTGGGAAACTTCGACGACGCGCTGGCGCTCGTCCGGGAGATCTCGGAGAAGCATCCGGTGACGCTGGTCAACTCGCTCAATCCGTACCGCATCGAGGGGCAGAAGACCGCGGCATTCGAGATCTGCGACACCCTGGGCGACGCGCCGGACTGCCACGTTCTCCCCGTCGGCAACGCGGGAAACATCACGGCGTACTGGGCCGGCTACCGGGCATACCAGGCGGCCGGCCGATCGAAACGCCTCCCGAGGATGCTCGGGTGGCAGGCCGAGGGGGCCGCTCCCATCGTGCGGGGGCGCCCGGTACGGAAGCCCGAGACGGTCGCGACCGCGATCCGGATCGGGAACCCCGCTTCCTGGAAGCAGGCCGAGGCGGCGCGCGACGAGTCGGGGGGCCTGATCCGCATGGTCAGCGACGGGGAGATCCTCGAGGCGTACAAGCTTGTGGCCGAATCCGAGGGGATATTCTGCGAACCCGCGTCGGCGACATCGATTGCCGGCGTGATAAAATTGGGCAAGGAGTCGTTTTTCCGCAAGGGGGAGCGGATCGTCTGCACCCTTACCGGCCACGGCCTGAAGGACCCGGATAACGCGATCGCGCAGTCCGTGGAGCCCATCACCATCCCGGCGGACATGGGGGAGGTCCTGAAGGTGCTCGGTTTCTGAAGGGGAGGCAACGTGGGAAGGAAATACATCATTCTCATCGGGGACGGGATGGCCGACTGGCCGATCCCCTCTCTCGGCGACCGAACTCCTCTGGAGGCGGCAAACAAGCCCCACATGGACTTCATGGCCTCCCGGGGGGCGTTGGGCATGGTCCAGGTGGTCCCGGAAGACATGTATCCGGGCAGCGACGTATCGAACCTGAGCATCATCGGGTACGACCCGCGGGAGGTGTACACGGGGCGTTCCCCCCTGGAGGCCGCCTCCATGGGGGTGGAGCTTGGGGAAAACGACGTGGCCGTGCGGTGCAACGTGGTCTCGCTGAAGAATCACGGGGCGAAATCCGAGATGGAGGATTACTCCGCGGGGCACATCAGCACGGGGGAGGCCGCCGAGCTTCTGCTCGCACTCCGGGCGAGGATCGCAGGCAGGAGCGTGCGCTTCTACCCGGGGGTAAGCTACCGGCACCTCATGGTCTGGCCCGGCGGCAACGACGCGGTCGAGACGACGCCGCCCCACGATATCCACGGGAAGAACATCACCGAATACCTGCCCAAGGGGGAAGGTGCGGAACTCCTCCTGGAGCTCATGGCCATCTCGCGGGAGATCTTCCCCGACCATCCCGTAAACCGGAAAAGGGTCGAGGCGGGCAAGCGTCAGGGGAACTCCATCTGGCTGTGGGGGCAGGGAAAAGCACCCCGGATGAAGACGTTTCCGGAGAAATACGGTCTGCGGGGATCGGTGGTGGCGGCGGTCGACCTCATCCGGGGGATCGGCGTATACGCGGGGCTGGAGGTGGTAACCGTCCCCGGCGCCACGGGGTATATCGATACGAACTTCCGGGGAAAGGCCGAGTACGCCCTCCGGGAACTGGAAAGCAAGGACTTCGTCCTGATCCACGTGGAGGCCCCTGATGAAGCGGGTCACAACGGAAACGCCCCGGACAAGGTCCGGACCATCGAGCGGATCGACGAGGAGATGGTGGCGCCCATCCTCGACCGGGCCAGAAACGGAGGCGACCTGACCGTTTTGGTGTTGCCCGACCATCCGACCCCGGTCGCCATCCGGACCCACTCGCAGGAGCCGGTTCCCTTCGTCTTTTACCCCGCCCCCCCCGGACTTTTGTCCTTTCCGGGGAAAAGGTACACCGAGGCGGACGCGAGGACGACGGGACAGTTCCTGGACGCCGGGACGCGCCTCATCGGGTTCCTCCTCTCGGGAAAAGACGCGTA
>Ga0209642_10002645_pt1 | contig 11696 bp, 14 predicted proteins | sample RifCSP19_2_FD_184025 | JGI IMG/M metagenome (GOLD analysis project Ga0209642, IMG submission 184025) | Soil microbial communities from Rifle, Colorado - Rifle CSP2_sed 19_2 (SPAdes) (version 2) | ecosystem: Environmental > Terrestrial > Deep subsurface > Rock core/Sediment | place: Rifle... | reverse complement strand
CAGCCAGGCGGAGGGCGAGGAGTATACTTGGCGAGATGAGCACGCCCTCATTGCCCCTCCTGCATGTTGAATCCCTTAGCAAGACCTATGGCAGCGGCGCGGCCTCCGTCACCGCACTCGAGGACGTGACCCTCGCCGTCGCAGGGACGGCCTTCGGCCTTCTGGCAGGTCTTTACCTCGGACGGGCCATCGTGCTTGGGATGGATGCAGCGGGCTTCCCATTCCCCTACCACTTCCCGCTGGCGGGCATGCTGATGGCGATTGCCGTCGGGCTGCTATTCGGCGCGCTGGCCGCGTGGATCCCGGCGCGTCACGCCGCTCGCCTGGATATCGTCACCGCCTTGCACTACGAGTAGCCCATCCACGTCGCCGGCGGGGTTCGGATCGGATTCGCAGATAACCGTTTGCGGCGCTTCCCACGAGGGCGAGATGCGACGTGCGGTCCTTGCGCGGTTCTGCGCGACAGCGGAGTTCGTCGCGCCGAGGCTCTCCATCAGGACAAAGCTCGCAGCCCCCGCCTGCCTGGCCTTGCTCCTGGCCGGCTGCCGCCCGGCGGCGCCCTTTCAACCGCCTCCATCACCCACCCCCACTTTGTCCCCATCCTCCACGCCCACCCTGCCCCAAGCGACACCCTCCCTGATCCTCATCCGACTTGCCGTTCCAACCGAGTGGCTGGAAGCCGCCGTGAACGCAGCCGCCGCCGAAGCGAGTGGGGCCTGGGGCTGGATCCCATTCCCTTCCGAAGGCCCGGCCGCCGAGCTTGCCGCCGGCCGGGCCGATGTCGCCCTCTCGAATCGCGACGTACCTCTAGCCGTCGCCCTCCGGCCGCTGGCCCTAGCAGTCCCGCTGACGTCGGTTCGAGAAGGCGCGAGCGGCGCAGAGGCCGATGCTCTCGCTTCCGGCGCCGAGCCGGGGTTGTCTATCGTCGATTGGGAGGCCCTTCCCCAGGGGTATCGGGCGTTGCGCATCGACGGCCTCGCTCCCGACGACCCGGGCTATCCTCTACGTCAGGCATGGTCGTTGGAGGCTGCTTCGGGCTTCCAAGCCGCTGCCGAGGCGCTCGCCGTGGCGCTGCGGCCGTTGCTCGAGCCAAGTCCTACCGTGCGCTTGGTCGCGGTGGGTGATGTGATGCTGGATCGTCGATTGGGTGGCGCAATCCAGCGCGGCGACCTAGAGTACCCTTTCGCCGCGGTCGCGCACCTCCTCCAAGATGCCGATATCACCTTCGCCAACCTCGAAGCTCCCATCGGCGACTTGGGTCTTCCAGCTGTGAAGAGCTACACGTTCCTTGCCCCTCCCTCCGCGGCTATTTCTCTGGCCTGGGCCGGCTTCGATGTCGTCTCCCTGGCCAACAATCATGCCTTCGACTATGGCCCCCAGGCGCTGCTGCAGACGATCGAGTTGCTCCGCGCGCAGGGGATTGCAGCCGTCGGCGCGGGCCAGGACGAGGCCGCCGCCCACACCCCGACTTTGCTCTCGTTGGCCGGCGTTCGCTTGGCCTTTCTGGCTTACGTCGACGTGCCGGTCGAGGGCGGCGGGTTCGACACGCGCACATGGGCTGCGACGGGTGCAACGCCCGGCCTGGCCTGGGCAGAGCCTGGCCTCATCCGGCGTGACGTGGTTGCCGCGCTCAGCCTGGCGGACGTGGTCATCGTCAGCCTGCACAGCGGATTCGAGGGACGGGAACGGCCCAGTCCTAGTCAGGTCGTTGCTGCACGAGCGGCAATCGACGCCGGGGCGAGCCTTGTGCTGGGCCACCACGCGCATCGCTTGCAGGGCATCGAGGTCTACCGTCACGGCCTGATCGCCTATGGCCTGGGCAACTTCGCCTTCGACATGGACGCGCCTCCTTCCTCCATGGCGATCAACGTCTGGCTCGACTCCGATGGTGTGCGCCAGGTAGAGATCATCCCGATCATGATTGCACCGGATGGCAGGCCCAGGCTGGCGAGCGCGGCTGAAGCGAGCGCGATACGGCGAGCGATGGACAGGCTCACGGAGGAAGTGGCGGCGCCTTGACGGAAGGCATAGGTGATTGGTTATTGGTGATTAGTTGTTGGTGATTGGTGGTTGGTCGTGATTGCATCACACGGATCGGCAGGCAATAACCAACAACCAATAACCAATGACCAGAGATCAAGCTCCGTTCACCGTCCCGAATACGTCCGCCGCGTGGACTGTGGTAGCCTTAAGCCCGGCGCCTCTAGCGTCCTGAGGGCGGACTCCGCGTCAAATGACCCCCACAGCAAGGATGAAGGCATGGCCGAGAACGTAGCGAGCCGCGCGAGCCCTGTCTACTGTTCAGAAGCGTGCCAGCTTGACACGCCGAGCATGTTTGGCACCGCCTCCCAAGCGGAAGTCTGGCTCTTACTGGAGTATTCACCGCCCTGGGGCGCACAGGCCTTCGAGGAGTGCACACTTCCTCCTGCCGTCAAGGAGCGCATCTCCGCCTTTCTGCGCGCCACCCCGAACTCCCGCCTACAGCTGATCCACCAAGATCCGCGCCGCTTGAGCAGCGGCATCGCCATGTTCCTTGCGCTGTCGCGTGAAGTCGATCCGGTCTTGGTCCGCGTCGAACTGCAAAGCTATGAGGATCTCCTGGATCTCGATCTCGCCTCCCTCCTCGGCAACGGCCTGCGGCTCGACGGGCTCCGCGGTGAAGAAACAGTCATTCTTGTGTGCACCAACGCCAGGCGCGATCGTTGCTGCGGACGTCTCGGGGCGCCGGTTTACCGAGAGCTGTCTGGGCCCGAATCCACCTTCGTCTGGCAGACCGTCCATGTCGGAGGCCACCGCTTCGCGGCCAACTTGGTCTGCCTGCCACACGGCATCTACTACGGGAGGGTCGAGCCGGCAAGGGCCCGATCGGTGGTTGAGGATTTCCGGGAGGGGAGGCTAGCTCTCGACAACTTTCGCGGGCGATCGTGCTATTCGCCGGTAACCCAAGCAGCCGAGGGTTTCCTGCGTCAGCGCAGCGGAGAACGAGCGTTGGACGCCTACCGATTGGCTGGCGTCACGCAGCAGTCCTCCGGCATTGTCACCGTCGAGTTCCGCGCCCGGACGGACGGGAAGCTTGAGCGCGTGGAAGTTCGTGCGGCTACCAATAGGCAGGAGAAGATGATGGGCTGCACGCCGCCAAAGTGGTCTCAACCGGAGGAGTTCGAGCTCGTGAGGTGATGACCGGCTATGCGCATGACGACGCTCTTCGGCAAGACCCTGCGCGAGGACCAGGGAGCAGCTCCCTCCGAGGGGTATCGCCTGCTGCAAAGAGCGGGTTTCTTGCGCGCCGTTACTCCCGAAGCCAGCGTCGCCCTCCCCCTCGCCCAGCGCTCGCTGCGCAAGATCGAAGACCTCGCCCGCGAAGCCCTCAACGCCATCGGTGGGCAGGAGTTCTCTCTTCCGCAAGAAGCCTGCACCCCTCACAGCACGCTACGACCGCCGTCGCCCACATCGGCCCTTAACCCCTCGGGCGACGGTGCGGCGAGCGAGCCTGGGATGAAAGGCATACGATGGGTCAGCGCTCTGGCTCGGCGGGAAATCCAATCCTATCGGCAACTCCCACTCACACTCTTCCGCATTGCCACGCTCCCCTGGGACAGCGCACCCGCGCCGAATGGCGCATCGCGCACCGCGCATGAACTCCTGCTCGAGAGCTTCAGCCTCGACAGCCGTCGAGACGGCCTCGAAGCTCAGCTCGAAGCCCATCGCAGCGCATTCGCCAGGTTGCTGGAGCGCTGTTTCTTGCCCGCCAGGCTCGTGGTGAGCGGCAACCCCTCGCCATTGCCGGCCAAGGCGTACGCCTACCTGGCTCCCAGCGGGGAAGAGATCTACCTGCTGTGCAGGGAATGCGGCTACGCCGCCGATCGGAAGGTCGCACGACTCCACAAATCGCCGGCCGACCGCGAAGATCCCAAGCCGACGGAATTCGTGGCCACGCCCGGCGCCAAGACGATCGAGGCTCTGGCCTCCCTCCTGGACATTAGCACGCCGAGGACGGCCAAGGCAGTCTTCCTCATGGCCAAGTCCGCGGAAGAGGATCGGCTCACGGAGGATTTCGTCTTTGCCATCGTCCGCGGTGACATGGAGGTCAACCTGGCGAAGCTCAGCCGGACGCTGGGCGCCATCGCACTACGACCGGCGACCGAAGAGGAAATCCTTTCCGTCGGCGCCGTCCCCGGGTACGCTTCGCCGGTCGGTTTGAGCGGGGCACGCGTGATCATCGATGAGGCCATTGCCCTCTCGCCAAACTTGGTCGCCGGCGCCAACCGTGCCGGCTACCATTTGCTCAACGTGAATTACCCCCGCGACTTCGCCGCCGACCTCGTCGCCGACATCGCCCTCGCACGCCCGGGCGACGGGTGCCCCATCTGCACAACCCCCATGCATTCCCATCGTGGCAGCGAGGTCGCCCATTGGAGTGAAGTCGGCGACGACCGACTGCGCGACCGGCCTGTTTTCCTGGACCAGGACGGCCGCTCCAAGCCAGTCTGGCTCGGGCGATACCAACTCGGCCTTCTGCGCCTATTGGTCGCGATCGCCGAGGAGCACCGCGATCAGGATGGGTTGCGCTGGCCAGCCGCCGTCTCTCCATTCCAGGTTCATCTCGTCTCCCTCGGGGCGACGCGCGCCGATGCCGATCGGCTCTTCGAGGAGCTGAGAGGCGCGGGATTCGAGGTTCTCTTTGACGACCGCGACGAGCGCGCCGGGGTCAAATTCAAGGATGCCGATCTGATCGGCCTACCACTGCGTCTCACACTCAGTGAGCGATCGCTGGAACAAGGCGGAGTGGAGTTCAAGCGTCGCGAATCGGCGCAGGTCGCCATCGCCCCGCGCCAGGAAATCATCGTCGTCGTGAGGAGGATGCTCCGTGAGAGCGCCTCTTCAGCAGCTTCGTAATTCGCATGACAGCGTCCGCCGACCGAAGTTCTTCCCTCACCCGACGTCGGCATTCAGCACTCGCAAGCTCTGCACCATGGACCGCAACCGTTTCGACCAGGGTCGGAAACGGATTTCGCCCAACGCCTTGATCATCCCGTCGAGCCGCGCGCTCGGGCGGCAGCGCTGGCGTGTTCGCTTGGTGGTTTGAGGGTGCTCGACTTCCGTGTAGACGGCTAGGGCCAGCTTATTGGCGCGGAGGATTCCTCCGGGCTTCTACCTCTCAAGCCTCCAGACGAACACACGTTCCGCCGCGTCCACATCGCGCAGGGTGAGCTCTAATTCACGGGCGCCCTCGAGCAACGGGCGCCCGTCCGCTTGGGCAGGGAAGGAGAGCGTGCCAGCGACGTGATGTCCGCCGAGCGGCGCGTCCCAGAGCTCGGGCCGTACTGTGCGCCCGTCGTCGGTGGAGAGCGTCGCCAACACGGCCAGGTCCATGCTCAGGTCGACGGAGTGCGTGTCCATGACGACGGCGAAGTCGAGCGTCGGCCCGGGGGCGTCAAGGTTCAACGGGGTGACCTCGATAGTCACGGCTCCCTGGCTATCGACGCGGGTGAGAGCCTCTGGTTCTGGCGCGGTGGCGGAGGGAGGGGGAGTTGGCGTCGGCGCGCTCGGTGGCTCTTCCGTGGGGGCGGTCGCCTGGCTACAGGCAGCGAGCAGCGCGCCGCCGAGAACGAGGCTAGAGATGGCGGCTCGGGCAGTCATGGGACCTCCGGCGCTGGTGTCAGAGTCATGTAGCGTCGCCGCTCGCGCACGAGGATCAGGACCATGACGGCGATGCCGAGGGCCGTGGTCCCCAGTCCGAAGAGCATGAAGGCGATGCGGTAGTCGGCCAGGAAAGCCGCTGCAGCGCTCAAACCGAGCAAGGGCAACACATCGCTGACGTGGTGCGCGCAACAGGCAACCATGGCGACCGACGACGTGGCGCCTCCAGCGCCCATCAAATGGGCGCTCGGACCGGCAGGGACGAACAGCCTCTTCTTCAGCACCGTGTAGAGCGCGGCCTGCACGCCAAAGCCAACCATGATCGGGATGACGATCCAGCGGTCTTCCCAGAAAAGCTCCACGGCGTGCTGCGGGCTCTCCGCCCAGGAGAGGATCCCGAAGTACAAGGCCGCCAGCGCGGCCGTGCCTGACAGGCCGACCGCAGCGGGCAGGAGCAAACGCCGGTCAATACCCATCCATCACTCCTTGAACGCCCCCTTCCAATCCCTTGAAGGAGACTGCATTGATCTTAGCTGCGCCGCGCCTGCAAGTCATGAGCAAGCTCACGGCCATGTGCACGGGCCGAATAGCCTACGCCCACAACGCTCGCACCACGAGCGTCCGGCGCGCGAGCAGGGCATGGCTAGCATTCCAAGGCACTCGGTGTGCCACCGGGGCTGCACGGGCGGGCGGAATCGCGCGCAGGGGCCGCGCCATTTCCCGCTTCCGACTCCTGAAGACGCCCGCTAGACTGGGAACGGACCGTGAATCTAGCGCAATGCATGCGCAGTTTGCGCTATTGGATGGTGAACTGATGAAGGGACAAAGTCGCATCGCCCGTAAGAGAGCCCGCCGGCGACAGAAGATGGTCCGCCTGACCGTTTATCTAGGCCTGGTCTTGATCGTGCTTGGCCTCGCCGGTTATCTGTTGGGCTCGGCGTTCAAGCGGCCGGACCTGACTCCGATGGCGGGGACGGTGATTGACGTCGCCGCCGACATGGCTGGGTTTGACAAGGACACGATCCGTGTGAAAGCCAACGAAGCGGTGACGGTTCGCCTCACCAGTCTGGACAACTCGCATCATACGGACGGGGGCGGCAAGCACCAGTGGGCCGTCGACGAACTCGGAGTGAGTATCATCGCCCCGCCGGAAGGAAGCAACTTCGCCACCTTCACGCCTCAGCAGCTCGGAAGTTACACCTTCTACTGTGACATTTGCTGTGGCGGCCGCGCCAATCCGACGATGCAGGGCACGCTCATCGTCGAAGCCTAACCGATGACCTCGACCCCGCTACGCCGCCTCGTCGTCTTCTCAACTTTGGGGGTGCTCGCCTTGGGCGCCGTCGCCCTCACCGGGCTATGGCACCCGAACGCGCCCTCTGAGGCGATGCAGGTCTATCTGCCGAAGATCACCCTACCGGCGGTGGTCGTCGCCGGGCTAGTGGATGGGATCAACCCGTGCGCATTCACCGTGCTTTTGCTTTTCATTACCGCCATGCTGGCGACCCTGCAAGGGGGAGCTCAAAACGTACAAGCGGTTCGATTGCGCCTATTCGGCATGGGTTCGATCTACATCGGCGCAATCTTCTTTACCTACCTGGCGCTGGGGGTCGGATTGCTGAAGTCGCTCGACTTCTTCACCCGCCAGCACTTCCCGGCTCGGCTAGGAGCTTTGCTTGCCGTGCTCTTCGGCCTGTGGATGCTGAAGGACTACTTCCTGCCCGACCTGGGATGGCGACTACAGGCGCCGGGGAAGGTCGGAGAGATCGCCCGCGCCTCGGCCCGCAAGGCCACGCTGCCAGCGCTGATCGCCGGGGGGTTTTTGATCGGCCTGTGCACTGTTCCGTGCAGTGGGGCGGTGTACCTGGGCGTGCTCAGCCTGTTGGCGCTTCAGCCGACCGCGTTGCAGGGCTACGCCTACCTCGTGCTCTACAATCTCATCTTCGTGCTTCCCCTTCTGGGCATCCTGATCGCCGCTGCCGCCCGTCCTGCGCTACGCCGCTTCGCGCACTGGAATCTGCATCATAAGGAGTGGGTGCGATTGGCGCTCGGCGGCGGCGTGGTCGGCATGGGGATGCTAATCCTCGCTACGGTGTGACCCGTCGAAGGGCCGCTGGCCGGCGCGGCGCTCATGCTGGCAGAAGGTCAGATGTGACGAAGATGTGCGTCCGATTGCCGCGACGGGCAAAGAGCGACAAGCTCATCGTCACGCGCGTGATCGATGCGGCCATAGAGGCCGGACTTGGAGGGGATCCCCTCGCCATCATCAACCTCTACGTCTCCCTCAAGTCCAAGCCCATGGCGATCTTGACCGGGCCGGCGAGAAGTGGAAAGGTCGCGCTGCTTCGGGCGTTCGGCAAGGTCTTGACTGGCGCGAACCACTGGCGGTTTCAAGAGATGGTGGGCCATCCTTGGTGGGCCTCTCAGTGCCCTGGCGCAGGGCTCCTCGCCGAAGCGCAGACCCTGTTCAGCACCGAGACTGGCTTGGTGGGCGGGTTCGAGATCGTGGGGCGTCCCGCAAGACCTACAAGACAGCTCCGAGGTGGCCTCGTTGCGCATACGCGCCGGATGTCAGGCCTCGACCGCCAGGCATGTCAGGGTTTGGGTAATGCCCGGGATGGGCTGGATCGAGTGGGCAAGGATGCGACCGATGGCATCGATATCCTTGCTTTCGACGACGGCTAGCGCGTCATACGGCCCGAAGGTCATGGTAGCCTCGACGACTCCCTCAAGGCGGCGCAGCTGCCGCACTACGTCGCGGATTTCACCAGCCCGAACGTTGATCAAGACGTATGCCTTCATGGAAGGGCCTCCCCAGGCTTGACTAGGGCTCGCCGTTGCGCAAGAAGACGAACCAGTAGGTGATTGCGACCAGGACCGACCCCCCAATGACGTTGCCCAGGGTGACCGGGACCAAGTTCGCGACGAAGGCCACCCAGGTGAGGCCGGCGGTCTCGACGCCCGAGCCGGCCATGAAGGCGGGATCGAAGTCCTGGATGAGCAGCGCAACCGGGATGAAGTACATGTTTGCGATGCTGTGCTCGAACCCGGCGGCGACAAACGCGGTGATAGGAAAGATGACGGAGGCGATCTTGTCCACGGTGCTCCGGGCGCTGTAAGTGAGCCAGACGGCGAGGCACACGAGGGCGTTGCAGAGGATGCCTAGGCTAAAGGCCTCGACGAAGCCAAGGCCGACCTTGGCCTTGGCGATGGCTAGCGCCGCGACGCCCACCGCCCCGTCTCCAAACGTGTACTGCCGGCTGATCAGGATCAGGACGGCTGTTCCCAGAGCGCCGATGAGATTGCCCGCGTAGACGATCGCCCAGTTGCGCAGCATGCCGCGCGTGGTAACCTTGCGGCTTGCCCAAGCCATCACGATGAGATTGTTGCCGGTGAACAGCTCGGCGCCTCCGACGGTGACCAGGATGAGCCCCAGGCTGAACACCAATCCCACTAGGAGGCGGGCGACGCCGAAGGGCAGGATACCGGAGGTTCCGGCGGCGACGGTGGTGGCAAAGACGGCCCCCAGCGAAATGAAAGCGCCGGCCAGGATCGCCAGCGTGAAGGTCGACAAGGCCGGCGCCTCTGCCTTGCGGGCGCCGAGGTACTCGGCCCGCCGAGCCATCTCGGCCGGAAGCAACGCGTCGATGCGCATCTCGCTGGTCATAGGCACGCTCCGCGATGGCTAGGCGCTATGGCTCCCTTGCACAGGAATCGGCGTGAAGCCTTCACTTCTGTCCCAACGATCGAACCCAATCTACCGCAATCGGGCTGCAACAGCAAGGGATACGCCGCTTGGGGTGCATCCCGCGTAGTGAGGCAACCGTACGTCCGCAGGCCTCTAATCCTTCGGTGATGTCCAAGACCAGATTGCTCCCTCGGCGGGGTAGGGGCGAAGCATTCGCCGTTGAGCCGAGGGAACCAGATTCAATTCCCACGGCGAATGCTTCGCCCCTACGCGACACCCGGTATCCTCGGTGCGAAAGATGGGCTCGACAGCTGCCACATCAGAGGGGATGCACCCGCCGCTTGGCGAACCGCGCGGCAGCGACCGCTGCCTTTCCCCCGCCAGACGGCGCGCCCTCGCCATCGGCCAAATAGCCCTCAACCATTCACGCCGACTTCGTTAAACTCTCTTCCGACACGGGAGGTGAATTAGGTCGGCCAGCGCAGGACTAGCAGGAAGAAAAAGCGCTAGCAGGCACGCCCGCTCCTGTCACCCGCCGCATTCAACGCAGCGCCAAAGGAAGGAGTATCGATCGATGAGGAAGCTAGCGGTCTGGACATTGCCCTTGCTGGCCGCCGCCTTTGCGGCGTGCGCCCGCCAGCCCGAACCGCTGGAGGTCACGCTCAAGGCCGGCGAGTTCAACTTCGAGCCGTCGACCCTCGAAGTGACGGCCGGGCAGCCTGTGAACATGACCTTTATGAACGCCGGGACAGTCGAGCACGATTTCAGCATTCTGGAGATCCCTTTGCTGGAATCGAGCGTCTCCTCTACCCCCGCAGCCGGGCACGAGATGGGTGGCATGTCCCAAGCACCGCAGCTTCATGCCGCGGCGATGATGGGAGAGTCCACCCTGCTGACGTTCACACCTACGAAACCCGGAACTTACCCATTCATCTGCACCGTGCTAGGCCACAAAGAGGCTGGCATGGTGGGGACCCTCATTGTCAAGGCTCCCTGACCCGTGGGCCCGGTCGTGGCAACCGGCACGAAGAGGAGCTTCTTCAGGAACGTATTTGACCACTCCTGGACATCACAGCCGAACATGACCGGCGTAGTGAGCGCCATCTCCTGGAGCGGTTCGAGCCGACTTCCCAGGTTACCGGCAGGCTCGCGGCGGCCATGGCGAGCGCCATCAGCGGTGTCTTGCTGCCGCGAGCGAGGCGCGCGGGAGAACCGATGATTCACACGCACGGTGGAGGGAGGCGGCCAAAGGGCATTCGCAGGCATTGGAAAGGCGCACTGCTCGCCGCGACAGTGTTCGGGGTGGCGTTGTTCTCGGTCATGAAGGGCGGCTGGTTGGCGCTGGCCCCATTCGGCCTGGCCGCAGTTATCCTCTTGTTCCTACTGGCGTTCATGCGCGCGATGGACCATGTCCGGAAGTAAGTGATGGACTCGGGCTCACCATCCGCCCAAGTTGCGAGGTTGGCAGCGAATGATCACCATCAGTATCGACCCGGTCATCGTTCAGATCGGTCACTTCGCCCTGCGTTGGTACGGCGTGATCGTCGCGGCGGCGATCACGCTGGGGGCTTGGGTCGCTTCCCGTGAGGCCGGGCGCAAGGGCCTCCGGCCGAGCGACTTTCAGGACGCGCTCATCGGGTCCGTGCTCAGCGGGTTGCTCGGAGCGCGGCTCTTCCACGTGCTCGACCACTGGCCGCACGAGTACGCCGCAAACCCGCTGCGCGCGCTTTATCTATGGGAGGGCGGGCTGGCCATCTGGGGGGGCGTCGCCGGCGGGTTGTTAGCGTTGGCCGTCTTCGCTCGCCGCCGACGCCTCGCGCTCGGCCGATTGGCCGACATTGCCGCGCCGGGTCTCGTCCTGGCGCAGGGCCTCGGCCGCCTGGCCTGCATCATCACCGGAGACGCCATGGGAAAGCCGACGAACGGGCCCTTCGGCTTCGCCTATGTCAATCCTGGCGCGATGGTCCCTGCGCTCGGCGTGTACTACACGCCCATGCCGGTCTACGAGCTCGTTACGAACCTGGGCATCTTCGCCTTGCTGTGGCAGTTACGGAAACGAGAATGGCCCGAAGGAGCCTTGTTTCTGGTGTACCTGAGCCTGTACAGCGTTGAGCGCTTCCTGCTGGCCTTCGTCAGCTCATACCAGATCATCGCCTTCGGGCTAACCCAGTCACAACTCGTCGCCCTCTTAGCACTCACTGCCGCCATTCCACTCTGCGTGTGGGTGTTCTTGCGCGGCCGGAGATCGAAGATCGCCTGAACGGCTTGGGGGTTGGAGAGCCGTCCGCGCAAACCGCGTGGGGAGGTAGACGGCGCGTTCGCAGCAGGCCAGCCGGCGCACACGATTCGGCCTACAATCGAAGCATGA
>Ga0209642_10002643_pt1 | contig 11704 bp, 9 predicted proteins | sample RifCSP19_2_FD_184025 | JGI IMG/M metagenome (GOLD analysis project Ga0209642, IMG submission 184025) | Soil microbial communities from Rifle, Colorado - Rifle CSP2_sed 19_2 (SPAdes) (version 2) | ecosystem: Environmental > Terrestrial > Deep subsurface > Rock core/Sediment | place: Rifle... | reverse complement strand
AAGGCGGCGGAGCGGAGAGGGTGGAAGCTCACCCTCAACTCGCTCGTTCCCCCCTCCCCCTAACCCCCTCCCGCCAGCAGGAGGGGGAAACAAAACGCCCGCGTGCCCTTGCCTCTCCCGCTGGCGGGAGAGGCAAGCAGCCGCCCAAGGCGGCGGCGCGGAGAGGGTGGGAGCGCAAGCGACCGGTGGCCGAGCGGAGAGGTATCTAACCTGCATCCGTGACCGATCGCCTCCTGACCCGTCCCTTCGTGCTGGCCTGGCTTGCCAATCTCGTCCAGGGTATGGCATTCACGATGTTCCTCCACTTCCCGGGCTTCCTCTTGAGTATGGGCGCCGGCGAGGTCGAGATCGGACTGATCGTTGGACTCACCGCGGTGGCATCGATAGCCGTCCGGCCTTCGGTTGGTCGAGCCATGGACGAGCGGGGCCGGCGACCTGTGATCCGGCTCGGAAATCTCTTGAACGTTGGAGTCCTGGCGCTCTACCTGACCGTCAACCACTTGGGAGTCTGGCTGTACGCCGTTCGTATCACCCACGGGTTCGCCGAGGCGCTGCTCTTCACGGCTCTATTCACCTACGGCGCCGACCAGGTTCCGGCCTCGCGACGCACCGAAGGGATCGCTCTGTTCGGGATCTCCGGGATGTTGCCGATTGCCATCGGAGGGGTGCTCGGCGACGTCGTGCTGGCACGGTGGGACTTCCACGTCTTTTTCGTCGTAGTGCTCGGTTTCGGGATCCTGGCGCTGCTCCTGTCGCTCCCCCTTCCCGAATCGCACCTAACCGGAGGGCCCGGTGAACGGCCCCAACGGTTTTTCGCGTCGGTAACGCAGCGGAACCTCTTGCCACTCTGGTGGGTCACGCTGGTGTTCTCCTTGGCGCTCACGGCATACTTCACGTTTCTCAAGACCTTCGTCATCGACACCGGCATCGGGTCGGTCGGCCTGTTCTTCTCGGCGTACGCCGCAACCGCCATAGGACTCAGGCTGTTCGGCGCCTGGTTTCCCGATCGGGTCGGGCCAAAACGTGTCCTCTACCCCGCCCTCGGTTCGATGGTGTTGGGGTTCATGGTCCTCGCCTCCGCCTCCGGTAACGGAGCGGTGACCGTGGCCGGTGTCTTGTGTGGCGCCGGACACGGCTATGCGTTCCCGATCGTCATGGGCATGGTGGTGTCGAGGGCTGCCGATGCGGACCGGGGATCGGCGATGGCGATCTTCACTGGGTTATTCGATGTGGGTGCCCTGCTGGGCGGCCCGGCATTCGGCACCATCATCCGTTTCGGCAGCTACTCGTCGATGTTCCTGGCGGCCGCCGGTTGGATGCTGGCCGGCGGCTTGGTGTACGCCTTCTGGGATCGGGCTAATCCCGTTGCACCACCGACCATCCCCCGGCGCCGTCTAGGAGGAACCTCGATGATCCCGGGCGAGAGTGCGGCAGTCCCACCAGACGCTGCTCCGCCCGACGTGTGAGCAGGCCTCACCAGGCTCCACCGCCGCCTCCTCCGCCGCCCCCTCCGCCGCCACCGCTGAAGCCGCCTCCGCCGCCCGATGAGCTCGGCGGGGCGAAGGCACCACTCAGAGCCGACTGCAACCCGGCCAGGGCGTTGGTCGAGTGGCCGCCGGAAAACCCGTGATTGCCGTACCAGTAGATGTGACTCGTCTGGGCAAGTTCCTCCGGGGCGTGGATCCGGGCGGCCTCCAATACGTCGTCGGCCACTCCCAAGGTGATGGCATAAACGAGATACTCATCCCAAAGGTCAAGGGCGATCGGGGGTGCCTCATGCAGACGGCTGAAATCCTGGAGATATCGTTTGAAAGCCTGCCAGCGCACCGCCAGCAAAGCACCCTGAACGGTGCGCTTCACCCAACCCGTCCGGCGGAATCCGAATACGGCCACGATGGCGATGTTGATGACGAAAGCGACGATCAAACCGGGTACCAGGAACGGCGCCCACCGTGATCCGGCCACGGCGGCCCAGAAGGGATACACAACCGCGAAGATGACGATGAGGATGCCGATGGCCCAAGCGAGCGGCTTGGCGCCGCTCCGATCCAACAGGCCGAGCCGTACCAGCTCTTTGCCGGCTTCACTCTCGAACTTGTCGTAGCTTTCGGCGTTGGCAGTCGCGGCGTCACGTATCTCGTGCCGGAACTCGGTCAGTGGGAGAGGGCCGTCCGAAAGCACCCTCTTCAGGATGTCCATCACCGGCTTCTCAACCGCACCGCCGGCGAGGGCGACGTCGGCGAGTCCGATCTCCAGATCGGAGATGTCCTCACGACGGAGCCCCATCCATGTCTTCTTCTCGACCGTCGCCGGCTGGGCGCTGAGGGCACCGCGGCGGATCAAATCGAACATCGTGGCGACGAAGTCTTCGGTACCGACCGGGCCTTGCCGCAGCAGACCTCCGATCACGGCGGGGGGATGCTTGGAAGGTGGCTCCTGTTCGTATTCCCGGTCGTAGGCGACATCCGGCTCGCGCCCGTGACGGCGGTAGATGATCGCCGCGGCCAGCGTGGCCGGCAAGAAGGCCAAAAGGCCGAGCGTTGCCACCAGGAAGATGAGAAGGGTTCGATCGGTAGCAGCCTGATCGCCCTGCGCTTCTTCGTAGGCGAGAATCTCACCCAGACCGTTCCCGGAGATGACGCTCGCCCCTTCAGTCGACGGCAGGTCGGAGCGAGGGAACACCACCCGCAGCTCAACCCATTGGCCGGCCGGAATGCCTTCGGCCGTCAGACTCGGAGAGACGCCATCTGCCCCCAGCGAGGTCGCTCCGTTGACCCAGCGAGGGTGACCCCACACTCGCACGTCGGCCGGAGCCTGGTCCCCGGGCAGATCCATCGTGGCAAAGAGGTGTCCGAGCGGCTGGTCCCACTGATCGCCCCACACTTTCAGATTGACGTCCACCACGTCGTCGTATGCGACGGCCAGTCCCAGCATCCTGTAACTGATGGTAAAGGTGCGGGCTTCTACAAAGGCGTCGTAGTGCCACACGACCCGGACGAACCCGGCCCGTTGTTCAACCCCGAAGGTCCCCGGATCGCCTTGCGAGCCGAGTTCCGTTGCAGCACCGGGTCGATAGGCGAAACCCTCCTCGCCCACCTGGACGTCGACCACCTCCTCCCCGGCTCGCAACGGGATGTCGCGCCAGGCTCCCGTGAACAGATCATCGAAGTCGTAGGTGATGTGCTCGACGACCGAAACCGACCCATCCGGCTCGACGACGATCTCGACGTCCGTGTTGGTGAGATTGAACGACTTGGCGGCGGCCGGCACGGCAGCCAGCAGCGAGAACAGCACCGCCAGAAGGGCGACGAGACCGAATGATCGAAGCCGCCCGATCCTCCTCAGAAGCGGACCTCCGGCGTCTCTTCCGCCTCGTCGGGAGCCTCGAAGAAAGGCTTGACCGTGAAACCGGTCATTGCGGCGACCATGTTGGACGGCACCGTCTGCACCCGGTTGTTGAACGTCAGCACGGAGTCGTTGTAGATCTGTCTGGACACCGCGATCTTGTTCTCCGTCTCGGCCAGCTGCGCCTGCAACTCGGAGAAGTTCTGGCTTGCTTTCAGGTCCGGATACGACTCGGCAAGCGCGAAGAGTTGCCGCAGGGCACCCGTGAGGACGTTCTCGGCCTGGGCCTGTTCCTCAACCGTCCCCGCCGCCACCGCCCGGTTCCTCGCCTCGACGACTCGCTCAAAGGTGGACTTCTCATGACCGGCATAACCCTTGACGGTTTCGACCAGATTCGGAATCAGGTCGTAGCGCCGTTTCAGCTGGACATCGACCTGTGCCCAGGCATTGTCCGCCCGGTTGCGCAACCGGACCAGCCCGTTGTAGATGCCGATGACCGCCCCCACCAGGACGACGACCACGACACCGGCAATCACATAACCCACGCATCCCCTCCGATCGACTGGTGGTGAGTCTAGGACCAGTACGGCCGGACCAGGGGTCAGAAAGCCTACAATCTGGCGCCGTGCAAACTTTGTCCAGGCTCCGCACGTTCACCACCGATTCCCGGCGATTCCTTGCTTCCGCTTTCCTGTGGGGCTTCGCCTTCTCGGTGACCTGGCTGTACCTCAACTTCCTTTTTGAGAACCTCGGATTCTCCGACTCAATGGTGGGCGCCGCCAACGCCATCCCCAACATGGTGGCGATCGTTTTGGCGCTTCCCGTGGCCCGATTGGCCGAACGGTTGGGGTTCATTCGCACCCTCCGCATCGCGGCGGTAGCGGCCGGGGCAGGGCTCATCGTGCTCGGGTTCGTCGAAGCGACCGGGCTGGTTATCGGCGCCGTAGTGCTGGTCGGCGTGGGTGGGATGGCGTTCTGGGTCGTCCCCTCGCCTTTGATGACGGCGTTGGAGCCGGCCTCCAATCGCACGTACTTGTTTTCCGCTCAGTTCGCCGCCCAACTGATCGCAGGGTTCCTCGGCAGCCTGATCGGCGGCCGGATGCCCGATCTCTTCGCCCGGTTGGTCGATGTCGAACCGAAGAGCCTGGAGGCGATCCAGTGGACCGTGATCCTGTCCGGACTCATGTACATGCTGGCGGCCCTCCCTCTGCTACGGTCGGGCGAGGTCAAACCGGACGAGCCCGGCCGCGGACCGTTGTGGCATATCCCGCGCCAAGCCCGGCCCGTCTTCATCAAACTGCTGGCGCCCAATGCGTTGATCGGCCTCGGGGCCGGTCTGATCATCCCTTTCCTCAACATCTTCATCGAGGGCAAGTTTGGTGTTGCCTTTTCCACCCTGGGAGCGGTGTTCGCCTGGTCACAGCTGGGCATGGCCCTGGCCGTGATGACCCAGCCGCTCATCGCCGAACGGCTGGGGAAAGTAACGAGCATCGTCCTGGTTCAGGGGCTGTCCCTCCCCTTCATCGCCATGCTCGGCTTCTCCAGCAGCTTCGCGGCCGTGGCGATAGCCCTGTTTGTCCGATCGGCGTTGATGAACGCCGCCAATCCGATCTACGCCGCGTTCACCATGGAACAAGTCAAAGAAGCATGGCGCCCTTCGCTGGCAGCAGCCGAGAACATGGTCTGGGCGACCGGATGGGTGATCGCACCGCTTGCATCAGGCTTGGTGCGTGAGGCGCTCGGCTTCGAGACCGGGTTCCTCGTCCTGTTTGCCGCCATGCTGGCACTCTATGCCACCGGGATCACCTACTCGTGGCTGGTGCTCCGGCCGCTCGAAAGAGTTGCCCATGACGTCGAGGAGGAGACAAACCCGCCGTCGGCCTAACCAAACCGGCCGGCCCCCGCCTGCCAGATCAACACGCCTCCGAGCACAACCGGTAAGCCTCCGCTGCCGGTCAGGATCCGGCGGTACCAGGCCAGGCTGAGAGATCGCCTCCCGCGTGCAACGCCCCAGGCCAGAGTGAGCTTGCTCCCGACCAGCAGACCGTAGAAGCCCACCAGGAATGCAGTCGCCCGGATCGCTCCTCGGTCCCACGCCGATACCAGCAAAGGCCCGCCGACTCCGAGCCAGAACAGCCAGGGATGAGGGCTGGCTCCAGTTTCGGATTACCGGTGGCAGGTTCCTGCGACGCCCCCCGGTAGTGGGGCGTCGGGTGGCACCGCACCGTTGCCTACTACCCGAGGGCGTCGGCCATTGCCCGGCCGATCTGCGTTGGGTCGTCCAGCACGACGGCCCCGGCCGACCGTAGGGCGTGCATCTTGGCTCCGGCTGTTCCCTTGGAACCGGAGATGATGGCGCCGGCGTGCCCCATCTTCTTTCCGGGCGGGGCCGTCACACCGGCCACATAGGCCACGACCGGCTTGTCGACGTGGTCATTGATGTAGGCGGCAGCCTGCTCCTCAGCGTCCCCACCGATCTCCCCGATCATCACGATGCCTTCGGTATCCGGATCGGCCTGGAAGCGGGACAGCACATCGATGAATGACGTACCGGGAACGGGGTCACCACCGATGCCGACACAGGTCGTCTGGCCGATACCGAGCATGGTGAGTTCGTAAACCGCCTGGTAGGTGAGAGTTCCCGACCGGGAAACGACCCCAACGTTCCCGGGGAGGGTGATCTCGTGAGGCATGATCCCCACGTTCGACTTCCCGGGGGAGATCAGACCGGGGCAGTTGGGGCCGATCAGCACGGTGTTGGGCGACGTTAGTTTGAGGTAGTTGTACACCCGTGCTTCGTCGTGGGCCGGTATCCCTTCGGTTATACAGACGATGACGGCGCATCCGGCCGCGGCGGCCTCCATGATGGCGTCGGACGCGAAGGCCGGAGGCACGAAGATCAACGACGTGTTGGCCCCGGCCCCCTCCACCGCCTGCGCGACTGTGTCGAAGATCGGAATCCCGGCCACTTCCTCGCCGCCCTTCCCGGGTCGGGTGCCCGCCACCACGTTGGTGCCGTACGCCCGGTTGCGCAGCGCGTGGAACTGACCCTCCTTGCCGGTCAGGCCCTGCACGACGACCCTGGTTGCCGTATCGATCAGAATCGCCATGTCAGGCCACCTCTCCCTTGGCAAGACCGACCGCCTTCTCGGCCGCCTCGCGCATGGTGGCGGCCGGAATGAGCTTGTCCGACTCGACCTTGGCGAGGATCTCCCGGCCTCTATCTGCGTTGGTGCCGTCCAGTCGAACGACGATCGGCCACGGTAGGTCCAGGCGTTCGAACGCCTCGAGGATGCCCTGGGCGACCAGGTCGCCCCGGGTTATACCCCCAAAGATGTTGATCAGAACGGTCTTGACCGACGGATCCTGCATGAGGATCTCGAGAGCAGCCGTGATGGTATCCGCCCCGGCACCTCCGCCAACGTCGAGGAAGTTGGACGCTTTCCCACCAACGAGGGACACCACATCGAGCGTCGACATCACTAACCCGGCCCCGTTGCCGATGATGCCGATGTCACCGTCCAGTTTGATGAAATTCAGATCGCGCGCTTTGGCCATCTTCTCGACCGGGGGGATCACGTGGTCGTCGGCCATTGCAGGGAAATCGGGATGCCGGAAGAACCCGTTCTCGTCGAGGGCGACTTTGGCATCGAGGGCCACCACGTTGCCTTCGTCGGTGAGGATCAGCGGGTTGACTTCGACCAGGTCACAGTCGAATTCGACGAAGGCTTGATACAACTTCTTCAGGAGAGAAACGGCGCCCCGGGCGGCTTCCGGGTCCAGCTCGGCCCGGTAAACCATCTCGGTCGCTTGCCAGTTGGTGAGGCCGATCACCGGATCGATGTGGATCTTCACTACTGCTTCCGGCTGGGTGGCCGCCACCTCCTCGATGTCGACGCCTCCCTTGGCGCTGATCATCCCCAGGTGCTTCTTGGCCGAGCGATCGAGGGTGAAAGAGGCGTAGTACTCGGCCTTGATGTTGGAAGCGCTCTCCACCCACACTTTGTGGACCGTGTGTCCCTTGATGTCCATGCCGAGAATGGCCAGGGCGTGGTCGTGGGCCTCATGCGGCGTCTCGGCCAATTTGATGCCTCCTGCCTTGCCCCGCCCGCCAACCTGCACCTGGGCTTTGACCACGACCCGGCCACCGATCTCTTCGGCGGCCCGTTGAGCTTCGGTCGGTGAGGTGGCCACCCGGCCGTCAGGCACCGGCACCCCGATGCGGGCGAACAAAGACTTCCCCTGGTATTCCAGTAGGTCCACGGTTTCTCCTCGTCAGCGTTGCGGAACGTGCTTCTCCACCCAATCGGTGATCTCGCTCAACGACGTCCCGGGCGTGAAGATCCCGACCAGACCCGCCTCGAGCAGAGCAGCGGCATCAAGGTCGGAGATGATTCCCCCTCCAAACACGACGATGTCGCTCACTCCCCGCTCTGCAAGCAGCTCGACGATCTTGGGAAAGAGCGTCATGTGAGCCCCGGACAGCACCGAGAGGCCGATCCCGTTCACGTCTTCCTGGATAGCCGTTTCGACAATCTGCTCGGGTGTCTGATGAAGACCCGAGTAGATCACCTCATTGCCTGCATCCCGAAGGGCCCGGGCGACGACCTTGGCGCCCCTGTCATGTCCGTCCAATCCCGGCTTGGCGATCAAGATCCTGCGTGGCATTGCGGACCCGAGGTTACCGCAATACGAAGCCGGCTGATTCGCCTCGAGCGTCGGTGCCATGCTGCCGCATGGAATCAGTCGCCGGGTAGCGGCACCGGGAAGTAAGTAGCACCCGCTACGGTTGGACCTACCGGAACCACCGCAAGGGAGAATTGATGTCCAACATCCACGGAGTCGCCGCCCAGGGCCAGAGCATCTGGATGGACGAGATCTCGAGGCAGTTGCTCGAACCGGAGGGTCTGGCCGCTCTCGTCGAGGGCGCAGCCGTTACCGGTGTGACCTCGAACCCAACCATCTTTGCCAATGCCATCGTGCGGTCGACCGACTACGACGAGGCAATGCGCGACCTGGTAGGGCGTGACGCCGACACCATCGAGATCTACACCGCCCTGATCACCCGGGACATCCGCGACGCCTGTGATGCCCTCAAACCGGTCTGGCAGAAGAGCGGCGGGGCAGACGGGTTCGTTTCCGTTGAAGTGTCCCCCGAGTTGGCAAACGAAACGGAGGCAACCATCCGGGAGGCCCGCGACTGGTGGAAGAGGGTTGACCGGCCCAACCTCCTCATCAAGGTACCGGCCACCCCGGCGGGAATCCCCGCTGTGCGGCAATTGATCGGTGAAGGCATATCGGTCAATGTAACCCTGATCTTCTCGCTCGAGCGCTACCAGGAGGTCATGAACGCCTATCTCGCCGGCCTCGAAACCTACGCACAGACCGGCGGGGACCTCTCCCGGATCAATTCGGTAGCTTCGTTCTTCGTGTCGCGGGTCGACACCGAAGTGGACAACCGCCTGGGGCGGATTGGAACCGAAGGGGCCCTGGCGCTGCGCGGCAAAGCCGCCATCGCCAACGCCCGGGCGGCCTACGGACTGTTCCTCGAGACCTTCGCCGGCGAGCGCTGGGAATCTCTCTCCTCCCGGGGAGCACGTATCCAACGTCCTCTCTGGGCGTCCACGAGCACCAAAGACCCTGCCTATCCGGATACCATGTACGTCGACCAACTCGTCGCAGCCGACACGGTCAACACCGTCCCGGTCAAGACGATCGAGGCGTACCAGGATCATGGCAATCCGCACCCCACGGTTTTCGGCCCGGTCGAGATTGCAGATGCCAATACCACGCTCGAGAAGCTGGAGAGCGTGGGTATCGCCTACAACGACGTGGTGCAGGTCCTCGAGGACGAGGGCGTCCAGAAGTTCGCCGACTCGTACCGGGAGCTGCTCGACTCGATCGACCAAAAGCGCGTCGCCATCAAGGGATAGCCGCCTCATCCCCGGAGTCTCAGGCGGGAAGGTGGCCGCTCGACCTCATGTGGGAGGGGACGAGGGTCTCACGTTCCGCTGAGCGGGATTGAGCCGTCGGTACGGTGATATTCGTTGTGAGCAGCGATGAGCGGCTCCCAGTCGGGATGATCGACGTCGACGGCCACCAGATGGTGGCTGCCTGGACCGGCTTGCCGATCGAACGAGCGTGCCCTGCGAAGCAACGCTGCCGAAGCATCATCAATGCGACGGTGCTGGGCAAGGTGCTCATCCCACGACACACACACGAACACTTCGCTGATACGGTGCGGGTCTTCACTATTTCGGTACAACCGCCAACGGTAGGCGCCGGTCAGTAACCGCACCTTGCGGATCTCGGTCATCAACGCCACGAAGTCCTCGAGATCGGCCCGATCGATCCGCCAGGTGTTGACAATCATCACCGGCCCTCCCGCCGTGTCGACGTGGGGCGAAGCCTGCCTGTCTTCCGTGTATTCGGGGGTATCGATCTCATCGAGCGAAGGGATGCGGAAGAGGGGCGCCAGCAGACCCAGGACGATGGTGGCACCTGACAAGGCGACCATGGCGCCACCCGCCCCGATGGCATCGGCCAACGCCCCCGACATGATCGAACCGATCGGATAGATGCCCGAGAAGGCAAGGGTGTACAGGCTCATCGCCCGGCCGCGTATCCACTCCGGGGCCATCAGTTGGCTGCTGACATTGACGGTGGTGAGGGTCAGCACCCAAGACGCTCCCGCCACCGTCATCCCGATTGCTGCCATGAGAGTCGAAGGAGCCAGCCCCACCGTAACGCCGGCTACCCCGAAAACTGCGATCGTGGTCGGCACCGCCCGGGCCCCGAGTTTCTCGACAACATGCGGGCGTACCAATGCTCCGATCAGAGCACCCGCCCCCATGAACCCCAGCAGGATTCCGTAGGTCGTCTCCGAACCGCCCAATTCGCTGGTTCGGTTCGGAAGAGTGGCCTGCACCACGGCAGAACTGATCGCAAAGAGTGAGACCAAGCCAAGCAGACGCCGGAAGGCCGGCGTGAAGCGCGCGTACCGAATAGATTGAGCGATCGCGTTGGTCATCGAAGTGCGCTCCAGGGCTGTCAAGCTGAGCCGACTCCCGACCACAGCGATGACGGCGATGACGGCCAGGAAGGAGATTGCGTTGAGGCCGAAGCCCAGTTGGGGACCGGCAGTCGCGACGATTACTCCGCCAAGGGCAGGTCCAATGGCCCGGGCAACGTTGAAGCCTGCCGAGTTGAGAGCGACTGCGCTGGCGACCATGCCTCTGGGCACGAGGTCGGGGACCAGCGCTTGCCACGCAGGTAGGTTGAAGGCGACCCCCACCCCCATGACCAACCCCAAACCCAACAGCAGGCCCGGAGTAATGAGGTCGGTGGCGGTGAGAATCGCCATGGCGGCCGCTGAAGACCCCATCAGCAACTGGGCGACGAGCATCACCTTGGTCCGATCGACGGTGTCGGCCACGACCCCCGAGACGAGCGCCAGAAACAGAAGCGGCAGCAGATTGGAGGCGAGCATCAGTCCCACCCACGTGGCCGAGGAGTTGGTGAGTTCTTTCATCAGCCAGGCAGCCGCCACCGTCTGAAAGAACGAGCCGATGTTGGAAAAGAGAGCGGCGATCCAGAGAGCCCGGTAGTAGGGCAGCCGCAGCGGAGCAATGGCCTGTGACATGTTCCCGAGTGTAGGAAGCAACCGGGCTCGTCCGATCGGATCTTCGAGAGGTCCGGGAGGCAGTAGCTCTCGATGACCACCTCGGCCAAAGCGCCGGCGTCAAACGATGGGGGTCGGGTGAGGAATCTCGGGAACCCTGAGCAGCAGAACAATCGCCATCCCGGCTAGTGCCGCCCCGGTGGCGAACGCCGCGGCCGGGCCAACCGCTGCATAGATACCGGCGAAAATGAGACTGGCCGGCAGGGCGGCGATCCCGATGGTGCCGTGGTAGAACCCGAAAGCACTCCCGCGCAGCTGCTCCACCGTCAGTCCCGCAACCCAGGCTCGCTCAACCGGTTCGGTGAGCCCGAAGTACAGCCCATAGGCGAGGAAGACGACGATCAGCCCCGCCCGGCTCGATACGGCGGCGAACGCAACGTACACCGCGCCGTACACGACCCAGCCGGCCACGATCAACCGTCGGCGGCCGGTACGATCGGACAGCCGGCCACCCAGGTAGGTGGCTGCCATCTTGACCACATGATGGCCCGCCCAGAGGAGCGCAATCGAGCCGGCCGCCAACCCGGCTTCAGAGAGCCGCAAGAGCAGGAACGCGTCGGTGCTGTTGCCAAGGGTGAACACCAGGAGAGCCAGCAGCAATCGTCGGAAGTCACCGCCCATGGCCGACCAGTCGCTCGCCAGTGAGGTGCGCGTCGTGGCCCGACGTTCGCCGAGCCG
>Ga0209642_10002637_pt1 | contig 11720 bp, 20 predicted proteins | sample RifCSP19_2_FD_184025 | JGI IMG/M metagenome (GOLD analysis project Ga0209642, IMG submission 184025) | Soil microbial communities from Rifle, Colorado - Rifle CSP2_sed 19_2 (SPAdes) (version 2) | ecosystem: Environmental > Terrestrial > Deep subsurface > Rock core/Sediment | place: Rifle... | reverse complement strand
CGACGGGTGACCACCACCTCTTTTTTTCGGGACAGAAATCCCGTCAGCTTTTCCTTGAACTCCCGCACGCCTACGAACTGGAGGCCGGTCGTCTTGGCCATAATGTTCCCTCCTTTGTGGTCACAACTATGTACCATCATGCCACGACCTGTGCCGGGCGACAAGGGTGCTGATATTAACAAGTATTGGTGGAAATGGTTCTGGTGCTAGGAACGCTTTTTTGGAGCAGACCCGATGACGGATTGTTTAGGAATGAATGCATAAAAAAAACGAGGCAGCCCTTGGGAAACAAGGGCTGCCTCGTTGCTTCGTTGTCTCGTTGTTTAGCTCGCTTTCGCCTTGGCTAGCTCGTAGTTGCCTTCCCAAGTGCATTCGAGCTCGGTCTCTGACTTCATTACGCTCTTAAACGTGCCGCCGCCGGTGATGCCGCGGTATTCGCCATCGCCGCCGGCGAATTTAAACGTGCCTTGAACGATCATTCCGCCGCCGACAGTGCTGACTCTGGCCTCAAATGTTCCCCAATCGCGGCCCGTCCCAGGATGGTGGTTGTCGAAGTAGCCGTGTTGCGTGCCCTTGCCGTCGAGCAAATCCGTGACGCCCCAGTATGCGATCTTCGAGTTGTTCCACAGCGAATCGGAAGATTTCTGGGTGCCGTGAACCTCGGCGATATTCATCGCGTGATTGGGTTGGTCGGTGAGTGTGAGTGTGGACTGCTGCGTGATTTTCCCGGCAAAAGATCCTGTGATGTGATTCATGTCGTCTTTTCTCCTTTCGTTTGATATTGAGGTGGCGTCCTCGCCGCATTCAAACCCTCATAAAAATAGATGACGGCGCACGCCTGAAGGTTACGTGGTGGAGTTTAAAATGGAAATCCGGGATTAAACACCGGAGGCCTGTTACCACAACAATCATGCCCCTTACATAATCTTCGTTGGGAATTCGGAGGGAGAGAGGATACCCACCGGGTTTTGTGGCCCGGTGGGTGTTTTATTCCCGGAAAAAGCTGCATTTTTTTGTGACCAAATTGTGCCCACGAGGAATCAAAGTCGTTCGAAGCGCTTCGCAACCCATTAAAATCATTGATGAAAATTTTGGCCTACTTCCTCAATAAAAGGCGAAAAAGCCAATTATATCAATAATAACAAGCACTTACTGCAGAAACTCATAATGGGGGTGCAGGGCATCGGTCGCGGCCTCCTCCCTCGTCCCCGTTTCTTCCAGGGCGTTTTACGCTTCGGCTACTTATCCTCCGGATACCCGCCGACCACGTCACCTTCGTAGTCCTCGCGCAAGATCCCCACGATCCCCACCGCAGCCGTGCGTGGGATATTGCACGCGACCATGATGGCGATTACCGCCTCTTCATCGGTGATCGCCGTGTCCTCGACATCGACGCCGCCGGCCAGTTTGACGATGATCTCCTCGAACCTTTCCCTCTCCTCGGCGGTCGGTCCTTCCGGCAGGAACTCGGTCATGGCCGCTCCCCCTTCCCCTTTGCGCCGTTTCCCCCTCGGTTCTTTACAACTTGAACGCGACCCACTCCTTCCCAACTTCAATGGTAGATTTATCGCGGAGAAGTCGAATAACTGCGTCTGGTGTTCTCTCCAGCGAGTTTGGCTCGTCTTCCGTTAGGCGATCCTCCGACTCTTACGCTGCGCGTGACTTGTAATCCGGTTGGTAACTATCCTTGAACCGCCTATGCTCGCTTCCGGTATCAGGCACTTGATCTTACGTATCTCCTTTGCAGCAGGGGAGTGGGCGGTATGGTAGAGATCCCATGCAAGTTGAAGATTAAGCCAGAACTGTGCCTCCATGCCAAAAAGTTTCTCGAGACGGAGTGCCGTATTCGGTGTGATGCCTCGCTTCCCGTGAATGAGTTCATTTACGCGAGGATAAGACACCCCCATTTTCTCTGCCAATTCGGACTGCGACAAGCCCATGGGCTTCAGAAACTCCTCCGATAGCATTTCGCCCGGATGCGTTGGTTGTCCATGCGTTGGGATGCGAACCATTTTGTCCTCCTTGATCCGCGGTGTTTCCAGGTTTAAGTCGTTTGGACATCAGTGGTAATCCGTAATCTCAACTCGGTCAGGGCCGTCATCGGTCCATATAAAAAAAACCCGATACTGATCATTGATCCGTATGCTGTGCTGTCCCTTTCGGTCCTCTTTCAATGCTTCCAGTCGATTCCCCGGAGGGATCCGGAGGGAAACAAGGCCGACTACGGCGTTCAGTTGATCCAGTTTCCTCCGGGCCATTCCCCAGATTTGCACGGGGCAGGTTCGCCGGGCTTCCTTTGAACGGACTCGGTTAAAGAGATCCTCCGTACCCTTATCGAGGAACGATTTGATCACATAAGCTCCTTGACCAACCGTCAAAGCGTAGAACGAATTATAATGGATAACGTTATACGTGTCAACCTCTGCTGGATTGCTTGGAAGTGACTCGTGGCAATCCTGAGCATGAACGAGAGGCATGGTGTACCGACCCGGGGAAGAGAGCACCCACCGGGTTTTTGGGCCCAGTGGGTGTTTTATTTCGAGAAAAAGTTGCTCAAATGGTGGGTCAAAATTGAAAGCCGATTGACACCCCCCCCCGCAGGGCTGTTAAGCCCGCAGATGAAGGAGATCGTCGCCAAGCTGACCGTTGAGGATATGGTATCGATCACTGCCTATACGGCTTCGCCTACTCCGTGACCGACGTCGTCTCGAACCTCTCTGCCAATTTCGGGCCGGCTTAAGCGCGGGAACCGGATCGTCCGGCAGGCCGTGGAGTATTCCATCGGGGATCCCGGCAGAGCCGGAGAACAAAATACGACGACAGTCGATCATTGATAATGATGGTTAATGTCTCTACTCACCGGGGATGAGGTAGCGTCAACGGATTGAATGTAAAGGGTTTCTCTTTATTCATTTCTATCTCTCCTACGAGGGGCTTACTCCATGAGTAGTAAGCCTCCCCACGGGGGGATGGGGTTCGATCCGGCCCCCACAGAACTTGCGCCACCGCCCCCGCGTAGACAATGGCGATGCAAACCACGAAGACGATGAAGTCGGAGTCGGTCATACTCCCTCCTCAATGGACAGAGTTTGAAATCCTCACCTGTTTCCCCTTATCGCCATTGCGGTCGTATTAATTCAGTAACCTTGAGTTGAGGCAAAGGCAAAGAGGCAATGTTGCCTCAACTTCGACACCGCCTCAACGGAAGCGCCTGAAAAGATTGAACTAATTAGGTAATATTGTTGAGGCAGTGGAACTATCAGGCAATTGGCATTTTGCCTCAACTAACGGGAATGAAAGAATTGAGAGGATTATCAAGTCACGGACAATGCACCAGAATATTGCAGGGGAAATACCGGAAACAATTGTCTATGTTCTCAAGTTCTAATGAAATCAATGGGTTAAACCTGATTGGACTTCCCCTGGTTTCGTAGACACCCACCCCCGAAGGTCGATACCTTCAAATCAGTTTAACGGAAAGAATATCCAATCCCAGGTTGGGGCCTGTGCCCGAATTGTGACCAGATCATTGGGCGTCTCTTCTCTACAGAAACATTGGATTGCATAAATTCGGAATATCGGATTGGAGGTGCGCGATGAAAGGGAATATCGTCGTTTCCGCGAGAGGGCAGATTACCCTGCCGGCGTCCATGCGGAGGCGCCTCGGGATCAAGGCGGGCGGCGTCCTGGTTGTCGAGGACCGGAAAGGGGAGCTGGTGCTTCGGCCGGCGGCCGTTGTGGAATTGGACACCTACACGAACGAGGAGATTGCCCGATGGGAGCGGGAAGACCGGCTTGCTTTGGGTGAGCGGTCCGGGATCCTGAAGAAGTTGGGTCGAAAGCGTTGATCCGCATTTTCCTGGACTCGAACGTGCTGTTCACGGCCGCTTACAACCCGGAGGGGAAGGCGTCCCTTGTCATCGAACTGGCCGCGGCGGGGAATTGGGAGGTTGTGACCAGCGCGTATTGCCTTACAGAGGCGCGATTGAACCTGGAGCGGAAGCATCCTGAAGCCCTTGGCCGGTTGTCCGAGATTCTCCGGACAGTCCGCCAGGTTCCTGATGTGGCGGGAGAGCGGTGCACGCTTTCGCTTCCGGAGAAGGACCGGCCTGTATTCGCCACTGCGCAACGATGCAAGGCAACGCATTTTCTCACCTGGGATCGACGCCATTTCGGTCCATACATGAACAAGTCAAATGATACGATGGGGATCGTCGTACAATCCGCCGATGATTTCCTCTCGGATATTACGAAACAATAGATGCCTGCACCCACCCCGAAGGTAGGTGGCTACAATAACGGCGAACCTTATTTGGTGTTGTGACCAATCTGTCACTCGTTCGCGCCTTTCCCTGCTCTTGGTACCGCTGCTCATCGGCCTCGCGGCTCCATCTTCCCACACCGCAACCAGCATCCTCGAAGGGACCGTGGTCAAGATTGCTAACGGCAACGCGATCACAGCCCTTGACTCCATTTCAATAAGCTTGACCTGTATGGGCGCATCGTGAGGAAGGTGTGGGTGAAGCCTCCCGACCGTCCCACATGCGGAAAGACGCTGGACGTGGGACTCGCGCAGATCACGACGGGCATGGCGTGGTGGTACCGAAAATATGCCCACGAGCAATCAACCCAGGACGCAGACCAGGGACGCTACAAGTTTGCAGGGCAGGAAGCGAATGCGAAGAAGATCGGGTTGGGGCAAGATAAGAATCCGATGCCACCGTGGGAGTTTGGGACGAGAAACCGCTGAGGGCGGGTGTTAGGCTGACCGCCAAGCAGTCTAATATGCGTTAGGTTCACGCCTTGTGCAAGGCCTATTGACACGGCATAATATTCTGGCTATATTATGGCCAGAATGAGATACAAGATTGTTCTCGCCCCCGAAGCCGCACAGGACCTCAAGCGCCTCAAAGCCCATGTCCGGGCGGAGGTGAAGGATGCACTGGATAGGCATCTACGATACGAACCGGCAAAGGTGAGCAAGAGCCGCATCAAACGGCTTCGTGGGCTCAGCCATCCGCAGTATCGATTGATGGTGGGGGAAATCCGGGTGTTCAACGACATTACGGGAAGAGTCGTGGAAGTGTTGGCCATTGTTCCAAAATCAGAAGCAGCTTCCTGGCTGGAAGAGATGGGGGAATAAACTATGAAAAAGGTGGCCCTGTCCGAGATGAAGGATGATCTATCAAGATTTCTCCGGATGGCGGAAAAAGAAGAAATTGTGATCACTCGCCATGGGAAACCGGCAGGTGTCCTGATTGGTTTCGAGTCAGAGGACGAATGGTTCGATTATCGATTGGAGAACGATCCCCGGTTTCTGAAACGTATCGAGTCGGCTAGGAAGAGCCTCCGGGCCGGCAAGGGGATCCCGCTGGAGGATGTATAGCGGAACCTAACCGGTTGAAGCTGACGGCTCGCCATCGGTGAGGCATGAGCGCCCGCAGCTGAAGCAGAGCGTTAGGTTGTCGTTTTTATTGCTGAAAAATAATTTGTGCTTCGGGAGAGAATCCTTGGATGTCGATGCTTTGGTGGCCTTCCTCATCCAGAATGGACGAAAGTGGATCATTGATCAATGCGAGTTTCATCATCCGCATTCAGTTCCACTTGTTGAAAGGGAAATCGAGATCCTAAAAATGTTCTATCGTAAGGCGACAATTGAACGGACTCGCATTAGGCATGTGCCGCGGATTGAGAATCCACCATTCTATACAGAGTTGGCACGAGTCGGAATTTCTGTTCCATTGGATTTCAGCCAAAAGTGCCGGAATGAAGTTGCCCCCGTTTCGACCGTACACCCCTGTTGCTGAATTTAAGTGACACGGGGCACGGGATGAGCGAGGAGGTCAAGTCGCATATATTCGAGCCGTTCTTCACCACGAAGGAACGGGGCAGCGGAACGGGCCTGGGCCTTGCGACGACCTACGGCGTGGTGAAGCAGTCGGGTGGCTCCATCGAAGTGTACTCGGAGGTCGGTATCGGGACGACCGTGAAAATCTACCTGCCGCATGTCGAGGAGGAGGCTGTTAAACCGGTGGAAGACGCCCGGCCGACGGACCTTCCGGGCGGGACGGAGACGGTGCTGGTGGTGGAGGACGAAGAGATCGTGCGGAATCTGTGCGTCCGGATTCTGGAAGATCTTGGGTACAAGGTTATGCAGGCCCGGAACGGAGCCGACGCGATCGTGCACCACGGGGTTCTGTTCGAGGGGGTGTCGTTCATCGGGAAGCCGTACACCCCTTTGGCGCTGGCATTGAAGGTCCGGGAAGTCATCGACAAGGCGTGATGGGAGAGCAGTTTACGGAGCGCGGTCCGAAGAAGATACTTAAGAAGCTATAGTGAGAGAGTTTTCTCCCAGAAGTGCCCAGATCCATCCTGCACGGGGAGCCAAGCAGGACTCGATATCCCGAAATCATGGAATTGGAGCAATGTTACACATGGCATCCACCCCGAATGAGGCCCCGTTTATTTTCTGCTTGAGCCCCCCGGCCCCTCCATGGGCACCCCCATCACACGCATACTGTTGATCGGCTATTACATGGGTCATTCTTCGACGCCGATGTGGGTCGAATCCGGATGCCGATTCACACCTTGCGAATGTCTTGCCGTTCTTGCGAATGTCCGCTTTGGGTCGGAAGCCGCCGTTCAAACCGAGAGCCCGGCGGGACCTAACCGGCCTTCTCAACCTTGATCGGTGCGCCTGATTTTACCGATTTGAGTTGCTTCACATCGCCCTTGGCCTTGCCCCAGATATTGGTCCGGGCCGCGAGGCGGATTTCATCGCCGCGGGATACGGGCGTGCGACCGAAACCGATCGCGATGGAATCGCCTTCAACCCAGAAAGCGAGCTCGCCGGGCTCAACGACATCCCGGGCGTCGGACTCCCGTTTCACCTTAACCGGAGTGGAGAAATAAACTTCCTCGCCCCAGGTATTCGCCTTGGAGGTGAACGGTAAGGCATTCCAGATTGCCTCCGCCGTGGGCGTCTCGAGGAGTTCGGCATCGAGCACCACGGAACCGATGGTCATTTTGATTTGGCGCATGGATAACCCCCTATTGACTGACCTTCTCCCTTATTCCTGGACATTCCAAAAGATATAATACTCGGTGAAAGCGGTATTCCAGCCGGTAAAAGCAGAGATTGATTTTCTCATGCTGTCGGCTTGGATTGAGATGCCAGTACGAACCCCCAAGCCGATAGAATGCCCGGAATGATGAAACCGGGAATCGAGATCCAGCGGGGAACGGTCCAACCAGCGATTGCGATTTCCCATCCCAGGATCCAGCGCGTTATATGTGCGGCAGCGACAACGAAGAACACCGCGCCGCAGAACAGGAAGTACATCTTCTGACTCATGCGCCGCCTCCAGTCCGAAAGATTCTGCCCCGTCTCTATTGATCGGTCTATCTTGATCTTACTGTAGTATCTTTTCTGGCGTCTCTATCGGTTGTTGAAGGGGAAGCCGCTCGGACTGCAAACCCTGTGCAAACAACTCGCTTTTTCGGGATGGAAAAAGGGTTCCCCGGCAGGGGTGTTGACGCGAGATTTCCCTTGCAGTGTGGTGACTTTCCTCACACGCGCGCCCTTAGCTCAGCTGGGTAGAGTACTTGACTATGAACTGGTTCGGGGCACTCGTCTATCCCCCCGTCTTCCCAGCGTTATCAGCCAGTTAGGCCCTCCGTCGAGTGGTCAGGAAGTGTCAGTTTGTGACAGGAAGTGACAGCAGAACGCAAACCCTGCGCAAACAACTTTCTAAGCTGAATGATCACCCATATCGCCTAAAAAAAAGTTCAACTCCTGATCCTGCTGCGATTTCCACATCCCCTGTGGACTGTCTGTGGATTACCCTGTGGAAATTCAGGGCAGTTCTTATCGCGGTTGATCTTTCATCAGACTGCCTAATTTTTAGGCGCCTCATCGGGTCGCAGATTCCGTGGATGGTTGCACACAGAAATTTCAGGAAGTGACACCAGAATTCAAACCCGGGGCGAACGGACATTGATTATCTGTGAATCCCACACAACTCTCATTCCCGGGGGTTGTACTGGTGGACCATGAAGGATTCGATTCTACATCTATCGAACACCCGGGGCCACTCCGGCAACAGAATGCTCGCGATATACAGGGATTATGAAATTAGGATGGTCACGACTCCTCCGCCCGTGGCAAGACCCTGGACGTGTGCCTGGCACAGGTCGCTACGGGGATGGCGGGTTGGTACAGGTTGCACAATTGGGAGAAGCATGCAAAGTCAACTTCCCGTTGCCCTCCTTGGTGGAACCATATTTAATGTCGTCTATCTGCTCCTCGCGCACCCGCTCGCTGGCGTTTCGTTTCCAACCCCCTACGCCGGAGGGAGCCATGGGAAAAAAGATCGCTCTTCTCGTCCTTCTCGGAGCCTTCCTGTTGAGCGTCTCGTCGTTCGCGGAAAGTCTTCAAGGGGAAGGCGGGTGGAGGGACTACGACCGCGATGAGCGCAAGGATACTTACGTCCAGCCGTCCCCGCGCGCGAAATCCGACTCCGTCCGTAAAAAAGCAGAAGCAGGGGACGCGAACGCCCAATACATCCTCGGCTACATGTATAGAACCGGTGAGGGTGTTCCGCAGGATTACAAAAAGGCGGCGATATGGACCCGGAAGGCCGCGGAGCAGGGATACCCGCTTGCCCTATGCAACATCGGGGAAATGTATGCCACCGGCCAAGGCGTCCCGCAAGACTACGTCCAGTCATATTTCTGGTCCAGCCTGGGGGCATCGAGGGCATCTGGTGATGCATCCAGGCAGGCTATCGTCATAAGGGACCAGGCCGCGAAACGGTTGACACCCGAAAAACTCATGGAAGCCCAGCGCATGACAAGAAAATGGGAGAAATCGCACCCGAGGAAGTGATGCCTTTCCCAAGGCCCCGCAACGGAAATCGGGCGATGTGCCGCCCCCTCCTGAAGCGGCAGTAGAGACAGCCCTCATCGTTCTGTGAGGTACCGGTCTGTGTGAGAAGTTGCGCGGTTTTGAACGCTCCGCTTCAGCTGCGGACGCTAATGGATCACCATTGGCGAACCGTCAGCTGCAAGCGGTTAGATGGCAAATGATATTAATTTCTCCAATCTGGAACTGGCGCTCCACAATCTTCACAAAATCTCGCTGAAGGTGAAACAACATGTCCGTTCCTGCAACGTCTTTCCTTGTCTAATATTTCTGTCTGGCTGGCGGAATAGAGAACTGAAAATGCTGCCGAGTAAAACACCATCCAGAAACCAGAGAATAATCTGTATTGTTGAATCTCGTTTCCTATGTCACCGCATTTTGTCGCTTGCCCCGTGGATATAATCCATATCATATTGATGGCACCGTACAAAAAAAATAGATACGGCATCCTCTTCATCCAAATAGGACATCCCCTAAGCATTGCTTGAAATAATTCGCTTTGTTTAAAATCCTTCGACAATCGTTTTCCTACAGACGCTGCCGGGAACCAAACGATGAATAAGCCTACATGTAAACCATATGCCAGATTCCCGAATGGAACCTGTTGCCCAAGGAATGCATAAATGTGAACAATAACGCTCAGTAATAGACCTGTCGCCGCAAGAATCGAGACAGGGGGTAGAAGTTGATTCATTATGATTTCTCCACCCATCCTCTATCGCCTGAAACACTCCCCAACATTAGAATCCGTAAAAGGAGGGGCAAAATGAAGAGGCTGATCGGGTCTCGCTAAGGGGAGAGGTGGTGGTGGGGAAACCCGTGGGAGTTCGAGTCCCCCCTTCGCTATTGTTCAAGAGCTTCCGGTCCGCTACTGGATAGTCGAGTTGACAATCTGTCGGTTCGTGTCGCTGTGCATCGATATACCAGGCAACTCATACCAATACCCGCCGCTGTTTTGACGTATCACGGAATCCTCAATGTGGAGCGTTCCGGTATGATCGTTGGTGATGAAAAAGATCGCGGAACCGTGCATGTTCACTTGGTTGTTTTCGATCAGGGTCCCGTAGAGAGCAAGTGTCATGGTATTGCCGTCGTTGTATATTGCACCGCCGCTCCCCCCGCCCGGAGTCCCGGACTGAGCCGGATTTCCCCCGTTACCGATCGCCCGGTTGTGGGAAAAGAGACTGTTGTAGATCGCCCAGGAAACCCCGATACTGCTGATCCCGCCTCCATTCGCACCGGTATTGCCGTAACCTGCAGCTCCTCCGAATGTGCTGTTCACCACGTAGACCGGCAATCCCTGGTATTGGCTGAAGACCCGAATGGCGGCGCCGCCTACGTCAGGCCCCAGGTCGGCGCATACATTGTTGAAGAACCGGCTGTTGACAACCTTGAATCGTCCCCCCCTAACCCAGATGGCCCCGCCTCCGTCATACTCCGAATCGTTCTTGGAGTTGCCGTCGATGAACGTCAGGTTCTGGACGGTCAACCGAGGTTGCGCCTGATCCTGGCAGTGATTCGTAGTCCAGACCTGGTTCGGATCGCATGTATTCATGTAAAGGATACGTGTTGCGCCGCCGCCGCTGAGAGTGATCAACCCTCCGCCGTCTATCACGACATCCGGCTTGTCGTTGAAGACCTTGGCTGGATGATCGAGGGTTATGGTGTAAGGATTGGGTCCGCAGTTAAACTTTATCTTGCCGCCTTGAGCAACCGCCTGGATAAATGCCGCTGCCGTGCAACTCCCGGGCGTGCCGTTGCCGACAAGACGGTCCGGCGAAGAGACATCTTCTGCCACGGCTTCCGCCGGGACAGGGTAGTGTCCGGCCGGATTCCCGGCAGGAGGGCCGTTCAACGGGTCTGTGTGCGGATCGACGGCTGGACTTTCACCAACGCCGCCACCGCCCCCTCCACACGAGCAGCAAATAATGAAACTTAGTAGAGCGAGTGTCTTTGTAAGGTTGTTCACGGCACCCTCCAGGATTCCCGGCAAACCCTCTAACCAACAAGATTTATGCCGGAATCTCCCACCGGAGATGAATGCACGATTAGCGCATAACACATTGAAACAATTTGATATTCCTGTAGACATGAAGTTGCCGGATGAGGCATTCTGCGCCCACTCATATATTCGTTATGTAATTCTTATTGCAAATTGGAAATCTGTTGGGGAAACCCGTGGGGTTCGAGTCCCCCCTTCGGCGCCATCGCAAAACTAAAAGGGAACTTGGTTTCGCGCCGGGATCGACTCCCTTTTTCCGTAGTACACGTCATCCGGCGGAACCGCAGTGACCCCGTCCGTGAGCGAGTGGAAACGGAACGTGATGGGCTACAAGACGGCCTTCATCCGCCATCCGAAGCTCGAGATTGGCGGGCAGACCGCCCGCCCGGTTCATGGGGGTCAACATCCGGTATCCACATCCGCCTTAAGGAACGCGCGTTCCAGAAACGAATTCAACGCGTCCAGCCACCCGGTGGGGCCGGCGCTCTCCGCCGGTTCCGGGCGCGGGTTCGGGGTCTGTTTCGGGTCGGGGCTGTTGCTTTCGTCGCTGTAGCTCATGGACTCTCCGCCGTCGGGATCATGCCTACTCGATTCGCCTGATTCTGCATAGGAACCCATATGTCCTTTTGCCTTCCTCACTTCTCCTTCGGCAAGGACGCCATGTCGATGACGAAGCGGTATTTCACGTCGCTCCGGAGCATCCGCTCGTAAGCCTCATTGATCTTCCGGATCGGGATCTGCTCGATGTCGGACACGATGTCGTGCTCCCCGCAGAAATCGAGCATCTCCTGGGTC
>Ga0209642_10002632_pt1 | contig 11737 bp, 18 predicted proteins | sample RifCSP19_2_FD_184025 | JGI IMG/M metagenome (GOLD analysis project Ga0209642, IMG submission 184025) | Soil microbial communities from Rifle, Colorado - Rifle CSP2_sed 19_2 (SPAdes) (version 2) | ecosystem: Environmental > Terrestrial > Deep subsurface > Rock core/Sediment | place: Rifle... | reverse complement strand
CCCCCTTTTCGGGAAATCCTTGCCGTTATCCTTGCCGTAATCCTTGTTGTTTTGGCGCACGGCTATTAACGCGAAGCCAAAACGACAAGGTTGCGGCAAGGTTTGTTTGCATATGAAAAAGGCTCCTGAAGGTACCTGACCCCTTTTTATACGCGTTCGACGTATTCACCGGTTTCGGTGTTGACGCGGATTTTGTCGCCGGTGTTGACGAATAGCGGGACATTAATCATCGCGCCTGTTTCAATCTTGGCTGTCTTCGTGCCACCTTGCGCCGTGTCGCCTTTGATGCCGGGCGGAGCTTCAGTAACCTCAAATTCCATCTTGATTGGCAATTTAATGCCGGTAATCTGTTCTTCATCGTTTTGGGTGAAGATCATGAGATCAATCATCATGTTTTCTTTCATGAATTTTATTTTCTCGCCCACTAAATCAGTTTTCAAACTGAATCGGCCGCGGAGATTTTTAGGATCAGCAAACCACGCCTCGCCTTTGGCGCTGTAAAGATATTTGGCTTCGCGACGGCCAATATCCGCTTCGCGGACTTTGTCTGAATCGTGAAAAGTCACCTCGGCGATGCGGCCAGTGATGGCGTTCCGGAGTTTTGTCTGATTAACGGGCTTGCGCTGTTGTTTGCGAAAAACCCAACTCGTGAGCACCTCAAACGGCTCGTCTTCATAAATAATGATTTTTCCTTCCTTGATTTCGTTGTAAGCAAGCATTGGGGGGCAAACTACTACCGGCGAGATTCGAGCGAGGCCACTCTTTTTTCAAGAGAAGAAAAATCATCGTAATCCACTTTTTTCTTTAAATCAGACTTAAGGAGAGAAACATTTGACTTAATCACCGTAATATCTTCCATGATGTGCCCAATCATTTCAGTATGAGAAGCTAAAATTTTCGAATGCGAATCGAGTATTTTCGAATGCGAATCGAGTTTGTTATTAATAACACCAAAGCCCTCTCTAATCGCTTTGAGATTTTCAACGTAGTATTCCTGTAAAGAACCTAAATGATGACCTAATTCTTTTTGGGTGTATGTTTTGTTGATTTTCTTTGGGCTTTTTTTCTTCATAATTTTTATCGTATTGAAAAATTTACCGCGCTATAAACGGCAAGAGGCCGAGGAAGCGGGCGCGTTTGACGGCTTCCGTCATTTGCCGCTGGTGCTTGGCGGAAAGACCGCTTTTGCCGCGCGGCATGATTTTACCCGAAGGCGAGAGAAAACGCTTGAGGATTTCCGTATCCTTATAATCAATATTGGTGATGCCGTGGGCGAAAAAATAATCTTGGATCATATTTGACGTGCTTTAAAATATACTAAAAAGGAATGTCTTTAGTCAATTCATCGTCCGGATATTCGATCGTGTCAATTTCGCCAACATCTTCGACTTTTGCCTTGCTGCCAGATCCGGCATTCCCGCCGCCGCTTCCGCTACCCCCTCCTTTGGGGCCAAACTGGACCCGCTCCGCGATGACTTCCGTTCGATATTTCTTGACACCCGACTGGTCTTCCCAAGATCTTGTTTGAATCCGGCCCTCAATGAGAGCAGAAGCGCCTTTTTTCAAATACTGGGCCGTGGTTTCCGCTTGGCGGCCGAAAACGACGATGTTATGAAATTCCGTTGATTCTTTTTTCGCGCCCGCTTGATCGCGCCAAACCCGATTGGTCGCCAGACCAAAAGAGCAGACTTTAATGCCGGAAGGCAAAGATTTTAATTCCGGATCGCGGGTAAGATTGCCGATGAGAAGCGCTTTGTTTAAATACATAATTTTTGTTGTTACGGGCAATCTGTTCTTGTCGAACCGTTCCCTATTGGTTGTCTAGGTGAGACAGGGACAGATTGCTCGTGATTACTTTTAAATTGCCAATTCCTCAATTTTTTTATCCAGCTCGAGAGCGGAAGCGGGTGTCAGGGGCGGAGTGCTTTCCGCTTTTTCTTCTTTCTTTGTCCAAGTCGGCGCTGCCGGTCGGCGGCCAACCACGATATTTTCCCGAACCGTTTTGATAATGAGAAAACGAAGCAGTTCTTTGGCTAATTTCAAAGATTTTTCCAGCTCGGCAAGTTTCTCCGGATTTAATTCAAATTTCACCCAGCCGAAATAAGCGGTGTCAAATTTATTCTTTTTATTATCGATGACTTTTTCTATCGAGTAGGCAAGACGGGTGACGCGGGGATTTTCGTCAGAAATCACAACAGCGTTTGATTTTTCCAGAGCGGCCTTGAGATCTCCGACGGCTGCCGCGACTTTGTCTTCCGGCAATGTGGGCAAGACAAGGTAGCCTACTTCGTAAATGCGATTATCGTTCATGTGTTTTCATGTTATCAAAAGCTTTGTTTTATGTCAAAACTACCGTTATTTTTGCATCAAACGAGCAGAAAATGGCAAAAAGAAGACCTCAAGCTCATTTCGTTTTACATTACTTGTTAGTTGAATATCGCCCTTTGAAATAAGTAAATTTCTTAAAATACCGGCTTCGGCAACGGCGCCAGCCGAATCGTTGTTCGTTAAAATTTGATCAATGATTTTTAAGCACTCTTTCCGGCCGACTTCAGATAGATCTTTTTCCTCGCTTTGAAGCCAAGAAAAAGTGCGCATGAGGGCACTGCCGAGATTAGCCATTAGAAATAATGTTGATCTTTGCGACATTTATTCTTTGACAATTTTTTTAAGAATCAAATTAATTTTTTCTCGCAAGGTGGGGTCGGTAATTTCCATCGTGATGTTTCCTTGGTTAGGACGAATATTTATAAGTGAAGTGTATTCCAACCAACCTTCTTCGCCAGGCTTTTTATGAAGATGAATATTGAAGCCCCAGATATTTGACTGCTTGGAACCAGCGCCGATTAAAATCATATTGGCATCCATGTGGTACTCCCCGCCAAAGGCGGCGATTTCTTCTTCAATATCAACCACGCCTTTAATCATGAAATTATAAAATTCTTTGGCCACCTCTTCGAGAGTAGCGAGAGAGATTTCATCACGGACTAGCTCAATGCGCATGAAAACATTATACTACAAGCCAAAAACCCGCTTGGCATTGGCAACAAGCTCGCGCTTCGTGTCTTCGAGGGATATTTTCTTAATTTCGGCAATTCGCCTGACCACCTCTTTGACGTATTGCGGATAACACGTCTTTCCTCGGTAAGGCGCCGGCGCGGCAAAAGGCGCGTCAGTTTCAGAAAGTAGCATCTCAAGCGGCGCGTATTCAATCACCCGGTCATAATCAGGGACAAAAGTAATCGGCCCGGCAAAAGAAAGGGTAAAGCCGATATTTAAAAATTCTTTGGCGATTTCGAGATTGCCGGCAAAGAAATGGCTGTTTCCCGTTACGCCCGGGTAACTTTTGAGAATTTCAATTAAATCACGGTAGGCATCCATGGAATTCTTGCTTGGCCGGCAATGGATCATGAGTGGCAGTTTTAATTCTCGCGCCAGGGCGATTTGTTTTTCAAAGTTTTCTTTTTGCCGCTTTTTGGCATTCTCTGCTTCGCCGCCCCGCCAGCTCCCTCGACCTAAGGTCGAGCCGGGAACGGTCTCGGAAGCTGGCGGGACGGCTTGCGATGTGAGATAAAGCTCTGGCACAAGTTCTGCTGAACCGTTCCCTATCGGCTGTCCAGGTGAGGGGGGACTCGCGTCAGGTCGAAGATGAAAGTAATCCAAGCCGCACTCCCCGATCGCGACGACTTTGGGATCGCTTGCCAATTTTTTAAATTTTTCGTAGTCAAAAGTTTCGCTTTCCGTAGGGTGTAAACCAACGCAAGCGTAAAGGTTTTTGCTTTTGGTAGTAAGGGTTACAGCGGCTAAACTAGTTTCGTAATCAGTACCGACGGTTATCGTGCCGATTTTTTCTTCCTCGAGTATTTTGATTATTTTGTCTTTCTCTTCCGCAAGCGGCGAGAGATTGAGATGCGAGTGAGAATCGAAGTATGAGAACATATCAGATTATTTTCGCACCCTGTATCTGCCTTCCTCGACAATAATAGTCGAACCATGAATTTCCTGCATATCCACTTTTTTTAAGAAAGAGTTTAGAACTCTTTTTATTTCGCGGGCAATATAAAAATGAGGTAATCTAAGAATAATAATTCCATAGTATTTTGCTGAAGGGAAATTCAGAATATTGGCAAAATCAAAATCTCGGCTTACTAAAGCTGCCTGATTCTTTTCTGCCCAAGAAATTATTTTTTCATCAGTTGCTTGTTCCAAACCAAGATCTCTAACATGAACAACTTTATGACCACTAAAAACTTCCTTGGCGGAGTACGGAATGTTAGCGTCGAGCAAGAACTTCATAATTTCTAATCTCTTCTCCTTTAAACCATCCTGAAACATAATTAAGCGCGGCTGAGATTTGAGCTTTATTCAAGCCATATTCTTTTTGAATTTCTTTAAAATCCATACCACCAGCTAAAGCACCTACTATTTCTTCAATAGTAATTCTAGTGCCTTTAATGATTGGCTTACCGAATCTTATTTTAGGATTTATAACAATACCTGTTTTCATGTTTTAAATCATACCAAAAAACTTGAAAAATGCAAAATTCTGTATTAATTCAATAAAAAATAACTGTTTTTTCTTCTTCAAGTATTTTAATTATTTTATCTTTCTCTTCCGCTAGCGGCGCGAGATTGAGATGCGAGTGAGAATCGAAGTATTGGAACATGAGCAACCAAAACCTTGCTTCAATCGCTAAGAAGACGCATCTATATCTGCTGAAGGACTTGTGGTGAATGGTCGAACTCGGTAACAGAGATCATCTGACGCTCCCGGGACCTTTTTGGTAACTTCAAGAGCTGCTTGATAGGTGGTCCCGCTAGCTAAACCAGTGGTTGCTCCCGACAAGGATTTAGTTAAATCGGTTCCGGTGATTGTACCCGTGCTTTTTTTACCTGTAAATAAATTAGAAAATGGCGGATTACCGGTCGCGGGCCCTCGAGTAAGTTTTAGCTCATAAGTGGTGCCAGACGGATTTGGTGTTTTAGTGGGATCGTAGGCAACAGTGGCGCCGGCGGTCGCTCCATTAGTTGAAGGATTGATATTGAAGTTTGTAACCGAGAGCGCGCCATTCCCTCCTGATTCTGGATCAAGAAGATCTACAGCGCAAGACGAAGGGGGTGTGGTAAAGGCCGCAGATTGAGAACAGGAAGATTCATGTACCAGGCCATCCAGATTTGCTGGAGTTGCGGAGGCAGGATTAAAACCTTTTTTAACAATTTCAACAGCTACTTTGTAGGTAGTATCGTAAGCCAAACCAGTGGCTATCCCCGATAGGGATTTAGTTAGATCGGTCTCCGTGATTGTGCCCGTGTCTAGCGTGTTAGAAAATGGCGGGTTGCCGGTCGATGGCCCTCGGGTAAGTTTTAGATCATAAGTAACTTTAGGCGGCGAACAAAATGCTTTAGTGGGATCGTAGGAAGCAGTAGCGCTGGCAGTCGCTGTATTATCTTGGACTGTAACATTAAGAGCGGGAGAAATTGAGAGTGCACCAAGATTATTAAGATCTACATCGCAGGTATGGTATTGCACAAAGCGGGACAACCCCCACTTCTCCTTCTTTACCATCTCCTCCTCCCAAAAGACCAGTAACCCAATCCCAAATAAATTCAGCGGCACCGACAACGGCGTCAATAGTAACATCGAGGGCATCTTCAATAGCATCTCTTATTTGGCCTAAAAATGTTGTCGGCTTTGTTGGCGGACAAAATTCGGTAAACACACCGACGTCTTCGATATAGTAACAATCAGGTGATAATACCGGTAGTGCCTCTAGTTGTTCTTGGATTGCTCGTTGCTCTGCTACTAATCTTTCCTGCTCAGCTAACACTTCACACGAAACCGGAATCAAAATATCAAGGTCATCAATAAAACATTCAGTCGGCGACAGTATTGGTTCTTCTGCGGGAGCTCTTGTCACGGAAGGGATTATAAAATAGATTTTTCTAACGGAAAAACCACTGCATTCCTCTTGTACAGTTTGTATGTCTTGGGTAGTTTGTGTAACTGACCGACAAGCGGCAGCATCAAACGCGAGCAATTGACCACGGACAAGGTCGGTTGTTATTTGGTGAGTAAGACTAGTTTCAGGAGCAGAAGTATATACCGGCGAGAGTAAAGAATAGCTGGGGGCAGGACCAACTTTTGAAACTCGGTAGATGTAGTAATCCGCGCCGGTAACTGGCCCCACTAAAGACAAGGTTGGCCGAAGACTTGAAATAATCGTCGGGTCGGCGGGATTAGTTGAAGCAGGTGTTGTCGCGGCCACCACGGCAAAAGCCGGAGTTGGGGCGAGAAGACTTTGGTTTTTCCCAAATCCAGAGAAGAGGCCAATCACAAAAAGAGCGATAATGAGAATGCCGACCGAGAGTTTTATTTTGTTTGTTGGTTGCATATTTAATTAGAAATTAGAACAGAAATAATATGTCTTTATTCTACTACCAATTTCCCCTTCAAAGCAAAGGGTACTGGGGAAAACCCACCCACCTGCGAGAACAGTGATCCTTTGAAGGATAGTTTTTGGGCCTTTGGAATCCCCAACAGCATTTAAGGTATGATTTTTAATTCCCATTCCTTGTTAGCTGCAGGCAGGAGTTTGATTACATTATTTTAATGAATACTGTTAAATATAAAAACCACCCGATAGGGTGGTTTTTATATTTAATGGCTTAGCAAAACTTTTAGGTTGCGCAATCCATTTCTCCTTTGCCATCTCCTCCGTTTCCTGGCATATCACCTGGTCCGCAAGAACAGCATATCGCCCCGCAGCTACAATCGTTAATTCCTGTTTGTCTTAGTGTTTGTCCCACAAAATTTGAATCTGGGTGAATTAGACTATTTGATCCAATAACGGCGGCTGCAGTCAAAAGAGTGTGGACATATAAAATCTGGCCGGTGGTCCACACGCCCGGAGAAACAGGATTAATCCCTAAACCCACAAGAGCATCTTCATCACTCCATAACCCTTGTTCGATTATGATTTTTATTTGGTGAAAAACATTGCCGCTTATATCGGCATCTATAATATCCTTTAAACCTGTTACTATTACTGGAGCAGTGGGTGGTACTGCTTCTGCCTTACCTCCACTCTTTAAACCAGCAACCGCTAAAAATCCTACAATCACTAAAACACCCAAAACCCAAAATGATATTTTTCTTGTATTCATAATTAATAATTTCTTAAAATTCTAATAATAATTTTTTATAAACGACCTTGTTTTACAATGCATAAATTATACCCCTACTTCTTTTGTCAAGCAACATCCTTTATCCACAGAAAAATTCAAAAGAAAAAACCCTCCTTTTGAGGAGGGTTGAGGTGTTTTCATTTCTGATTTTTAAACTTTTCCAAAGCGTCTTCATAATACTTGATATCTGACTGATTGGTTTCTTTTGCCATTTGCATAGCTTTTGAATAAAAGATGGGCAAGAGTATTGATGTTTTTTGGTGAATTAACAAGTTTAATTGCTTGTTCTGACCATTGGAGCGCACTCAACAAAAGCTCGGGTTCATCAATATGATTGGCAAATGCCCAGGCAAACATATTCAACTTATTCGGTCGAAACCAATATCGTTTTTCAATCACGCCACTTGTGGCAACTTTGGCAAAATTTTTCCAGTCATGTGTAAAAAAATGAAAGTGTAGATCAAAATCGACGGAAATTGTTTGTTTAGCTTTATAGTCAAGTTGACTAATTTCCTTCTTCAACCTTTCATATTTTTCTTGTTTGGCGGTATCATTCACCAAAACCCAAGCTTTGCGTAGATAAAAAGTTAAAATTCTTGCATACACAGCCGAGTCACCGTGAAGAATGGAAAGCGTATCACAATTTTTCAAAATCAACTCAAGTCCTTTTTGACTCGTCTCGGCATATTCGAGAATTGACCAGCTCTCCTTGGAGAAAGAATTGACTTCCTGGCTATTTGCAAAATAATCATCAACAATTTTCTCCGTTGACAGACCAGCGTCCCGAAAAGCAATAACTAACTTTTCAACAAACACCCCATCCTTTTTGTGATCATTATAAAGCATAAGTAATTTTGCAAACCTTCTTTCTGGAACAAGCGCGTCTTTTCCCAATTGGACAAAATCCTTCAGATCTTTATAGCCACAAGCCCGATGAATCATACTGTCGCCATCAAGAAAAAGAAAGGTTGGATAGACACTGATTTCATATTTCTTCGCAAGTTCAACCCACTCCCTTTTCTCCGCATCAATCCGGGCAGAGATGAATTGAGAATTATAGAAATCCGCCACAGAATCATTCGTAAACACTTCCTTGTCCATCTTTTTGCAAGGACCACACCAAACAGTGTAGAAATCAATAAAGATCAATTTGTTTTCAGCTTTAGCTTGTTTTTTCAATTCCTCAAAAGTTTTGTCTTCAAACTTAATAGAACGATTTTGCCCAACAACAAATTCTGTTAAGAGCACAATAGAAAAAAGAGCAATGAATTTTTTCATTTTTTAAGAGTTTATTGGTTGATGTTAAGGTTCAAATTTCAGTCCAAATCTTACCACAAAAAACCGAATCTGTCTACCGCCGCGGGAAAAGCGGCGAAGCCGGCATTTTCCTCTCCTCCAAAAGCTCTCTCACCTCGCCCGCCGTCCGTGGCAGAAACGGCTCTAAAAGATAAGCCACCTCATAAAGCCCTAAAACAAGTTTCGCCACATCTTTCTTTGCCTTTTCCGGATCGGTCTTTATCATCTTGAAAGGCACCGTCTCTTGGATATATTTATCAAGTTCCCCTATCTTCCCCCACACGAAATCCGCCGCTTTTTTAAGATCAAAGTCGGCAAACGCTTGCGTGTATTGTTCAGGATCCGCTCGGAACTCGCCTCCCAAACCACGAAAATTTTCTGCTGAAAATTTTCTCTGTCCAGGGCCGTCGCCCTTCCCAAGGGTTTGGTCAACGAGTTCCTTCGCGTATCCAACATCATAGTCAACCGCCATCTTCATAATTCTTGAAACAAGATTGCCGAGGCCATTGGCCAAATTGGCATTGTAAGAATTCAAAAACTTCTCTTTCGAATAATCGCCGTCTTCATATGAGGAAATTTCGCGAAGAAGATAATAGCGGAGCGGATCAACGCCAAATTCGTCCGTCACTGTCTTCGGATGAATTGTATTACCAAGAGATTTTGATAATTTCTCGCCTTCAATCGTGATATAGCCGTGAACGAAAATTTCATCGGGGACACGGAGTCCCGCCGCCATTAACATCGCCGGCCAGTAAATGGCGTGAAAACGAATGACCCCTTTGCCAATGACATGAATCAATTTGTCGGCTTTCTGCCAATTATCCCAACCATAAGCATTAATATAGTTAGAAAGCGCGTCAAACCAAACGTACATGATTTGCGATTCGTCTCCCGGCACGCCGATCCCCCAGCCCTTCGCCCGCGTTCGGGAACGAGAAATACTGAAATCTTCCAAACCTTGATTAATGAAAGAAAGGATCTCTTTTTTCCGGGTTTCCGGAACAATTCTCAATTTATCGGATTCAACCAGCTTCTTTAGCTTGTCTTGGTATTTGCTCAGCTTAAAAAAATAGTTCTCTTCCTCTACTTCTTGAAGTTTGAGCTTGGGATGTTCCGGACAGCAAAGTATACTTTGTGAGGCCAAGGAAAACTTGTCTGATGAACCGTTCCCTACCGGTTGTCCAGGTGAGGCAGGCAAGTTTTCCTTGGCTGATATAAGATCTTTTTCGGTTTTGAATTCCTCGCAGCCGACGCAATAAAGTCCTTGGTACTTCTTTTTGTAAATATCTTTCTCGCAAAGTTTCCAGAGTTTCATCGCCCCCGCGACGTGGCGGGATTCGGTCGTCCGGATGAAATCGTCAAAGGAAAGATTTAGAACTTCTTTTAACTTTCGAAATTCTTCCGCGTTTTCTTTAACAAATTCACTGACTGGCACGCCCGATTCTTCGGCCGAAAGAACGTTTTTGAGCGAATTTTCGTCGCTCCCCGTTAAGAAAAAAACATCATTGCCGCTTTGGCGGTAAAATCTCGCCAAGGCATCGGTTAAAACAAGCTCAAAAGCAAAGCCAAGGTGAGGCTTGGCGTTAACATAAGGAATGGCCGTGGAAATAAAGACTTTTTTCACTTTAAATTTTAATCGCTTATCTAGAAACTAGGCCTTTATTTTATAGAGATTTCTAGTTTTGCGCCAAGAACATTCGATAATTTTTTCAGAAATGAAAGCGTTGGATTATAAGCGCCAGACTCCAAGCGCGAAATTGCTGATTGTTTTGTACCGAGTTTTTTAGCCAATTCTTTTTGGGATAATTTCTTAGCCATTCTTTTTCTAATAATTGCTCGGATTATGGCGTATTCTGGTTCAAGTGCGTCGTAAGTTTTTTTGAACTCTGGATTTTTAAGCCAACCTTTCTTAATTTCATAAAAAGATCTTGGATTATATATCCCTATTTCCTTGCTAGAAATATTATATTTTAACTTCTTATGTTTTTGCATATGTTCGGAGTATAACATATACGTTATATTTTAGCAACTTGTTGCTGTCTTTTGCGAGCTAAAAACAAATCTTTTTGAGGAATTTTACTTTGTTTTTTGATAATAATATGCAAAATTACTGCCTTAGCCCCATCGAAACAATAAAAAAGTCGGGTTCCAGTCCTTAAACAGCGCAACTCAAATAAGCCCTTGCCTAAACTTTTACTATGCGGCAGCTCAATCCGATGGCCAAAAATCTCAAGTAGATCGATTGCTTTTACGATATCTGCTTTGTGATCTTTCCCCAAAGAATTTATATAACTCGATATTGATTTATTATAAAATACAACTTTCATTTTTTTATTGTTTAAAAGCAAAGCCAAGATGGGGCTTGGCGTTAACATAAGGAATCGCGGTGGAAATAAAGACTTTTTTCATTTCAAGCGCTAAGCTCGCGGCGCGGCCATTTGCTTTTGTTTTTCGAGATCGTCAACAAATTCTAAAATCGCTACCGCCACCGGAATAGCGAGAACTAGCCCCCAAAGGCCGGCTAAAGTGCCACCCGCGATAAGAGAAAGAACGACAGCAAGACTCGATATACCAACCGTTTTTTTGATGATGAGCGGCATAAAAAGATACGATTCAAATTGTTGGAGAATAACATAGTAGCCAAGGACGATTAAACCAAGCGAGAAGCCGCCATCAAGATAGGCGAAGATAACAGCCGGGATCGTCGCGAGCACCATCCCAAAAGGAATAAGTTCAAAAATGGCGGCAATAATCGCGAGCAGGAGGGCGTAACGAACGCCAAAGATCGCCAGACCAAGATACGTTAAAACGCCGATAAGAACTCCTAAGAGAAGCTGGCCCTGCAGCCAAAGCGCGATTTTTCGCTCGGTCCGCTGCCAAAGATCAATAATGTAATTTTCGTAGCGGCGTGGGGTCACAATCCGCAAGAAGTGCTCAACCCCCCGCTCTTGGATGGCGAGATAAAAGGAAATGACGACAATCAAAATGAGGTTGAAAACGCCGCCGAAGATCGTCGTTATAGTTTGGAAAAATCCGCTCGAAACATTGGTGATGAATTTTTCGGCATTGCGGATAAGATCGCCGGGGCCGACGCCATTCGTCAGACCTTCGATAACATTTTTAGCTTGTTCGAGATTGCCGTTTTGAACATTTTGGAGAAGTTTTGAGTCGGGTAAGTACTTTTGAATAAAGACGGCGAAGTCGGAGAATTCGGCGATAAAGACCGGCGCGAAAAGATAAAAGATAAAAAAGAATA
>Ga0209642_10002630_pt1 | contig 11745 bp, 10 predicted proteins | sample RifCSP19_2_FD_184025 | JGI IMG/M metagenome (GOLD analysis project Ga0209642, IMG submission 184025) | Soil microbial communities from Rifle, Colorado - Rifle CSP2_sed 19_2 (SPAdes) (version 2) | ecosystem: Environmental > Terrestrial > Deep subsurface > Rock core/Sediment | place: Rifle... | reverse complement strand
TGCGGGTCACGATGAAGATCACGAGCAGGGCCAGACCGATCGCCAGGGGCGCGTAGCGGCCGACGTCCGGCAGCCACTGTCCGACCAGCAGGACGACGCCGATGATGATGAGGATGATGCCGCCGATCCAACGGCCGTCGCGCGGTCGCCCGTCGTCCTGTCTCGCCATCGTGCCGCCTCCATGGTGTGAACCCCCTCGACGAGTGTGACGCACGTCCGGCCGCGCTGTCGATTCTCACTGGGCGAATTCAACCGGTCGTCGCAACGCTGTCTTGTTGAGCTGACAGTAGATGATCGTTGAGGACCTCGGCGGGGGTATTCCAACCGAGCGTCTTGCGAGGCCTGCCGTTGAGCGTGGCGGCCACGGCGTCGAGGTCGTGGCGGGTGTGCCTGCTCAGGTCGGTGCCCTTGGGAAAGTACTGCCGCAGCAGGCCGTTGGTGTTCTCATTCGAGCCGCGCTGCCAAGGGCTGTGCGGATCGCAGAAGTAGATCCGCAGTCCGGTGGCGACGTGGAGCTGAGCGTGCTGCGCCATCTCGGCGCCTTGGTCCCAGGTCAGCGACCGGCGCAGCTGCTCGGGCAAGGTCACGATCGCTGCGGCGATCGCGTCCCTGACCGCCTCAGCGCCGTGTCCGGCCAGCGCGGGGCCGTTGTGAACTCGTGGCGCCCCATGTCCTTCCAGGCGGGGCAGGTGCAGCAGGATCGTGAACCGCGTCGTGCGCTCGACCAGCGTGCCGATCGCGGAGCTGCCCAGCCCCACAATCAGATCGCCCTCCCAGTGACCGGGCACGGCCCGATCCTCGACCTCTGCCGGGCGCTGACTGATCAGGATCTCAGGGGCCACGAACGTCTTGCCTCGACCGCGACTGCGGGCACGGGGAACTCGCAGCGCCCGGCCGGTGCGCAGGCACGCCACCAGCTCACGGCGCAGGGCGCCGCGGCCTTGGACGTAGAGGGCCTGGTAGATGGCCTCGTGCGAGATTCGCATCGACGCATCATCGGGGTAGTCGACGCGGAGGCGGTTGGCGATCTGCTCCGGGCTCCAGGACGTGGCCCAGCGTCGATCCTGCCGGCGCCCGTGACGACGCCCGATCCAGTGCACCTCAGGGCCCGGCCTGACCGTGCCGTCCGAGGCGGAGATCCTGCCCGCAAGCCGATCCTGCACATAGGTGCGCAGCGCATCATGGGCAGCGAGTTTCGCGACCTTCGGCCGTTTGGCTCGCCGATCAGCGTGCCACTGGGCAGTCGTGGCCCGGTACTCGGCGTAGCCGCCACGCGTGGCGGCGTTGCGGCGCAGCTCGCGCGAGATCGTCGACGGCGACCGACCCAGCCGCGTGGCGATCTCGCGGACGCCGAGACCGCGGGCGAAGCACAGCGCGATCTCCTCCCGCTCGACGAAGGACAAGTAGCGTGCGGATAGCGGCGAGATGACGAGTGACACCCCGCCACTCTCGCGGAACCAGCGCGTCCCGACCGCGGCAGACACGCCGGCGGCGACGCCGGCATCCTCGCTCGACTGTCCCCGGGCGATCCCTTCCCAGAACCGCTGCCGATGCTCTCGGCGGCCGACCGGCGGTCGCCCCGGCGATCGCAGCGGGACACGCCATGCACGACCGGCCCGCCTGTGTCTCGGTGCTTCCATCGCAACTCCCTGCCCTCGAGGTGTTGCGACGACCCCTTGAACCCGCCCAGTATCTCGCCATCCGCTACACTGAGCGGCTCGCCGAGGCCGGGGCCACGGGCTCGGTCGGGAGCCGGGGGGACTCCTACGACAACGCCCTTGGCCGAGACGGTCAACGGGCTGTACAAGGCCGAGCTGATCGACCGCCACGGTCCCTGGCGGACGGTCGACGAAGCCGAGCTCGCGACCGCCGCATGGGTCCACTTCTGGAACACCCGCCGTCTCCACAGCGCCTGCGCCGACGTCCCGCCGGCCGAGTACGAGGCGGCCTACCATTCCCTACAGGCGACCAGCGAGGCCGCGTGAAACCCAATCAGCCGAGTCTCCACGAAACCCAGGGCGGTTCACGGTTATTCTCGCTACGACACCGGTGTCCCGTAGAATTCGCCGAACAACTCTTGTTCCGAAGGCCTGTCTTCGGCGATTGGACGGCTTACCCAAGTGACGTTCATGTAGTGCTTCAAGTGGATGTTTTCCGACGTGCTGTTGCCGCCCCACGTTCCACAGCCAAGGCTCGCGGTCATCGGCATGCCATTCGTGAAAGACCCTGCATTCCCAACCGCCTGTGGCTGCCGAACCATGATCCGGCTGACAGGAGCCATAGCCGCAAGGCGGTCGATGTGGTCTTCATCGAACGAATAGATCCCACACGAATGCCCTTTACCGCCGACTGCGAATATCTGTTCCACCATCTTCAGGGCATCCTCAAAGCCCTTGTACCTGTACGTCGCGAGCACCGGGCAGAGCTTTTCACTTGAGAACACTTGCTCCTGGCCGATGTTCTGCTGCTCGACGATGAGGAACGTCCGATCCGCGGGAACTTCAAAGCCGGCCAGCGCCGCGATCCTCTGGGGCGATATCGCTATCGTGTTTGGTGTTCTCCGACCCTGCTCGTCCCAGAGGATCGCCTGCAACTTCTCGATATTCGGCGGCGAAACCAGGTGGCCACCTTCCTTGATCAGCTGGCCCAGCAACGCGTCGTAGATGGATGTGTTGACGATCAGGTTGCCGTCACATGAGCATCCTGACCCGTAGTCGGCGGTCTTACTGATGCGAGTGTTCCGGGCGGCTTCCTCGATATCCGCGGTCTCGTCAATGATCATGGTCGCGTTTCCGGCGCCAACACCGTAAGCTGGCGTGCCCGAGCTATATGCCGCCTTCACCATGTCCGTCCCGCCTGTTGCCTGGACAAGGTCGCAAGCCGACATCAGATACTGGGCGAGCGGAATGCTAGGGTTCTCAACGCATTGAAGAAGGTCCGCCGGGGCACCTTCTCGTCTCAGGGCCTCCCTCATGATGCGGACGACTTCAAACGCGGTGCCCTTACTTCGCGGATGCGGTGAGAAGATGACGGCATCCCGGCACTTGATTGCAAATAGGGCGACGCTTGGGGGCGTGAGTTCGGGGTTGGTTGTGGGGACGAGCGATGCGATCACGCCAACAGGCTTGGCATACTTCACGATGCCACGTTCCGGCACCTCCTCGATGATGCCGACGCTCTTCTGTCGCGATACGTCGCGAAGTATCCCCATGATTCTGAATCGTTTTGAGACGCGGCTTTCCGGATCCCCGAGCCCGCTTTCTTCAACACTCATGCGCGCCACGCGCGTGAAGGTCAATTCGTTCGCGACCGCCCATGCCACGGCTTGGCAGAGCCGGTCGACCCGCGCTTGATCATGCTCTTCTGCGGTGGCTTGGGCGACGCGGGCTCTGGCGAGGAGATCGGTCGCGTATTCGCGCTCCGTGTCCGTAAGGGGTCGCGTTGGCATTCGTAGGTTCCTCCCGCCGTCAAACTGCGCGTCCCCCGCAATCGAGCTAGCCCGCTTCAATGAACCGCTCGGCTCGCCGCGACCGGAGGGAATACGCTTGGGACGTCTAGCTCAAATCCCTTCCCACTTGTCACCCACCAACGACATGGGTTTCAAAGGGCCCATGCATCCAGAAACCTTGGGATTCCAGCGCGCAACAGAGCACTCTCCATCGGCCGATCCAGCAAGACTCCGAGCCACGTCGCCACTTCGAGAAGAGAGGTGAGATCGACCCCAGTCGCAATGCCCATCGACTCGAGGCAGTAGACAAGATCCTCGGTCGCGATGTTGCCGCTGGCGCCCGGCGCAAATGGGCACCCACCAAGGCCCCCGATGGACGCGTCGAGGTGAGTTGCGCCGGCGTGGATCGCCGCAACCGCGTTCGCAATACCGGTGTTCCGGGTGTCATGGAAGTGGCCGCCTACACCTCTGTCGGGGTGTGCTCGAGCGACAAGGCCGATGAGATCCTCGACCTGCGAGGGGACTGCCACGCCGATCGTGTCGGCAAGGGTGACCTCCAGTGCGCCGGCGGAGAACAGATCCGCCGCCAGGGCCACAACGGCCTGCTTGGGGACTGACCCCTCAAAGGGGCATCCAAAGGCGACCATGATGATCGCCGAGCACTTCGCCCCAATCTCGCTGGCCGCGGTGATGCTGCGACGGAAGTCGGACAGGCTTTCCGAGACTTTGGCGGCCTGATTGCGCTGGTTGAAGGACTCAGTCACGGCGATCCCAAAACGCAGATGACGAGCTCCACTCTCGAGCGCGCGCCGCGCGCCGCGCTCATTGAGCACCAGGACCGAAACCCTGTCGGCTCGCGAGGCGGGCAATGAGGCGATGAGCGTGCCGGCTCCAGCCATCTGCGGAACCAGACGCTCGCTCACGAAGCTCGCTGCCTCGACGTCGCCCAGCCCGGCCTCAAGAAGCCTGCAGACTAGCTCTCGTCGAGTCCCAACGTCGAGCAAAGTCGGCTCGATTTGTAGGCCGTCACGCGGGCCGACTTCGACGATTTGAACTGATCCTGGTAGGCCGACGGGGCTCACGCGACTGTCCGTCGGTGAACAACCGGCGCCGGCCTCACCCCGGCGGCTGAGGACGGGCCACGGTTCGATCTATTGCTCAAGATGCCCCACTCCCCTTACGCCGGCCGGTCGACGAGGCGATACAGGCGCTCGGCGTTACCGGCCAGCATCTTCGCCTGCTCCTCAACGGCGAAGGTGCTGATTGTGTCGCGGTACGTGTCCACTAGGAACTTGAAGGTGCTCCACAGGCTGTCCACGGGCCAGTTGGTGGCGAACATGCACCGATTCGTTCCGAAGATTGCGATCGTCTCGAGAATCCAGGGTCGAATGCTCGCAGGCGTCCACGTGTGATCGCCCATCCCCAGGCCGGAGATCTTCACGGCGACATTCGGCGCCTCCGCGAGGACGCGCATCGCCTCTCGCCAATCGCGGAAATACTGTTCGGTCCGCGCCCTCGGCCAACCGGTGTGGCCGAGGATGAACTGGATCTTGGGATGTGCCTCGGCGAGTTTCCTGGCTGTCCGCATCGCCTCCCACGTCGCGCTCAAGTCGCAGGACAGACCCAGTGAACCCAGCACGCGGAGGTTTCGCTCGAACTCCGCGTGGCCAAGAAGCTCGTCCTGCCAATAGACCCGGATCCCACGCATATTGCGATAGGCGCAATGGCGTTCAAGCTCCGTGGCGGCCCCGGGCTTCGAGAGGTCCGTGAAGGCCACGATCCCGTGGGGAAACCCGAATTCATCCGCGACCTGTTGGACCAACTTCGTCTCATCGACGGGATCCGGGCCCGTCCAGCCCGCTTCAGCATGGACGGACTTGACGACGTTCGACCCTTCGAAGTCCCGGAGAAGGTCGTGAATGAGGTAGCTTCGTCGGATCGCGGAGTAGTCGCCGAACAGTTCGGTGTACTTCGGGTTCCCGCTTCCAAGCATGTCTTGGTAGTCGCCCCGCTCGAGATCATAGAAGTGGTGGTGGGCGTCGATGAATGGGAGCAGGCTATTCGCTTCAGTAACCATCATTTCGCCTCCCAACCACGCGATCGCTGATCGACGGCTTGAAAGCCACGAGCGCATGCTAACTCATCTCGAATACGATATATCAGAAACCTCAGATGTGGACCTCGCTCCGCGCCATTCCAACGGGCTCCCGTGACCTGATGCGGACAGGGGCGCCCGGCCCTCCGGGCGATGGAGGTTACTGCGCCGCCGTCAACGAGTCGCTCGGCGCGGCCGATGTCGAGGTACAGAACGCCCCGATGATGTCGCGGAGGAACCGCTCGAAATCCGCGGCCGATCGTCCTCCAGAACGGTTCGAACGCGAACTTGGCGTGCAATGAGCTACCAGCGCCGGGTTCGCTACGGCCAATCGGGATTGGCGATCAGGTCGGCCGTGAAGTCCGTGACCGCCGAGTCGAGGTCGTATCCGGCCGACCAGCCCCAGTCGGCGACTGCTTCCGAGTCGTCGAGACGCTCTGGCCAACTGTCGACGATTGTGGTGATCGACGGGACAGGCGCAAAGTCGATCCGGGCGTCGGGGGTCGCGCGGCAGACGGCATCGGCTAGCTCCCGAGCGGTCGGGGAAAAACCATTGATCCCGTAGGTCCTCCGCCGCAGTTTGGTAACGTCCGCCGCGGCAAGATCAACGAGGGCCGCGACAGCGTCCTTCACGTACAGCAGCGGTGTGACCGTCGACTCGGGGACAGGCACCACGTAGGGTCGCCGACGGGCGGGTTCCGAAACGACCAGACTCGAGTACGCCGACGCGCCGCCCGAGCCCCGGCCCGGACCAATCACCGATGGAAGCCGGACGGTACGGAAATCCATGCCCGAATCGGGCCGCATAGTACTCCCCCAGCATCTCGCCAAAGGCCTTAGTCACTCCGTACATTGTGGTCGGTCGCTGTCGGGTCGTCTCGTCGACGGTCATTGCAACCCCCGGCCCGTACGTCGCAATCGTTGAAGTGAACATGACGCGGGTGATGCCCAGAAGGAGCGCTGATTCCAGGACGTTGTATGTTCCCGTTGCGTTAGCTTGATAGGCGGCCTGCGGACGCTCCTCCGCGGATGCGGAGAGGATAGCGGCCGAATGGAAGATCAGATCCGGTCGCGCATCGCGCAGCGCATGAAACAGCTCGGCCCACGAGCCGATATCGCAGGCGACTTGCCGGATCCCGTGCGCCCCGTCCAGAATGGGTGATGATCGAGCCAGATCGAGGCACACAACCTCGTCGCCGCGCGCGGCAAGCGCACGTGCAAGGTGAGCTCCAATGAAACCTGCTCCTCCGGTGACCGCGATCCGCACCCGCCGCCTCCCTACATTCCGAGAACCGATGAAGTGCCGCGGTCCCGTTCGACGGGCATTTCCCGTGGCTCGTGGTCACCCGGATCGACTGAGCGCGGCCTCGATCGCGCGCCGGGTATAGACAACGGCCATCTTCGTCCTGTATTCCCGGTCCGCATGGATGTCGCCGCGTACGGCGATCCCGTCCGTAGCGTGCGCCGCGGCGGCAGCAATCTCCGCCGGCGACCCGTCGCTCTCGACCAGGGCGGCTTCCACCACCTTCGCCCGGTAGGCGACTTCGCCGACGCCGGTCAACGCCACCCGAGCGTGGGCGATTGAACCGCCCGACGTTGCGACGACCGCGGCGACGCCCACGATCGAGAAGCCGGAGGCAGGCTGCCGGAGCTTGCGGTACGCGCCGGCGGCTCCGTCGGGCAACGGGCCGCGTCGGAGCGCGATAATGAGTTCGTCCGGGTCTATCGCCGTCTCGAACGCGCCTAGCAGGAAGCCGTCGAGGGGCATGACCCGCTCGCCACGGGGGGAGCGAAGGACGACCGAGTAGTCGAGGGCGAGCGCGAGCGCAGGCAGATCCGACGCTGGATCGGCATGGGCGATCGCCCCGCCGACCGTGCCTCGATTGCGAACCTGGACGTCGCCGATCCCCTCGATCGCCTCGGCTGCGAATGCCAAGCGAGTTGCCGCCCGGACCTCCGCGTAGGTCGAAAGCGCGCCTATCTCGAGTCCGCCGTCGGGCAGCTCACGGATACCTTTGAGCTCGGTCAACCGGCCAATGTCTACGAGCCGCTCGGCGCTCGCGACGCGAAGTTTGAGCAGGGGCAACAGGCTCTGACCACCTGCGATGACCTTCGTCCCAGCACCACCTCGGGCGAGGGCCGCGAGGGCCTCATCGAGGCTGGCCGGCCGTTCGTAGGCGAACCCCGTCGGGATCATGCCCGGGCCTCCTTGTCCTGCATCGCCCGCCACACGTTGCGGGCGGACAGGGGCATGTCGATGTGGCGGATCCCGAGCGGGGACAAGGCGTCGACGACCGCGTTGACCACGGCCGCGGCGCTGCCGACCGTGCCGGCCTCGCCGGCGCCCTTGACCCCGAGAACGTTGACCGGGCTCGGCGTCACGGTCTCCTCGAGTTCGAAGTGCGGCAGCTTCGAGGCCCGTGGCAGCGCGTAATCGAGCATCGTACCCGACAGAAGCTGGCCGTCTTCGCCGTAGACCGCGCCCTCCCAGAGGGCTTGGCCGACGCCCTGGACGATGCCCCCGTGGAGCTGCCCGTCTACGACCATCGGGTTGATCTTCTTGCCGACGTCGTCGACGCCGACGTACTTGACCAGGTCGACCGTCCCGGTCTCCTCATCGACCTCGACAATGGCCACATGGGTCCCGAACGGGTAGGTGCAGTTGGGCGGGTCGTAGTAGGCGGTCTCGTCGAGGAACGGCTCCATCCCCTCCGGGAGGTCGTACCCGACCGACGCCGCGAGGGCGACCTCCTGGATCGTCTTGACTTTGTCTGGCGAGCCCCTGACGAACAGCTTGCCGTCCTCGAACTCGATGTCGGCCGGGGAGGCCTCGAGCATGTGGGCGACCAGCTTGCGCGCCTTCTCGACGATCTTCCCGGCGGCCTTGACCGCGGCGATCCCTCCGACCGCCGCGCTGCGGCTGCCGTAGCTGCCGTAGCCGAACGGCGTGCCGCTCGTGTCCGAGTGCTCGACGAGGACGTCGTCGTACGGAATGCCGAGCTCGCTGGCGACGATCTGAGCGGTCGTCGTCTCGTGGCCCTGACCGTGGTTCTGGCTGCCCGAGGTGACCACGACCTTGCCAGTCAGGTGGACCCTGATGTTGGCTGACTCCCACAGGCCGGCGCCCCAGCCCTCGCCGAGAAGGCCGATCCACTTCGACGGCGCGACGCCGCATATCTCGATGTAGCTCGAGATGCCGGCGCCCAGGTACTTGCCCCTTGCCCTGGCCTCCGCCTTGGCCGCCGCCAGATCGGCGTAGCCGGCCATCGCGAGGGCCCGGTCGAGGGCCGGCTCGTAATTCCCCGAGTCGTACATCAGCTTAAGGCCGGAGTGGCCCGTCAGTAGGCCCGGGTCGTACGGGAATGCGTCCTTCGGGATGAAGTTCTTGCGCCGGACCTCGGCCGGGTCCATCCCGATCTCGTCGGCGAACATGTCGACGGCGCGCTCCAGGACGTACGTCGCCTCGGGCCGGCCGGCGCCGCGGTAGGCATCGACCATGGCCGTGTTGGTGTACGTCCCGACGACCTCACAGAAGACGTTATTGATTGTGTACGGCCCCTTGAGCATGCGGCCATACAGGGTCGTCGGGATGCCCGGGGCGATCGTCGACACGTACCCGCCCAGGTTGGCGAAGGTCTTGACCCGCAGCGCCGTGATAGTGCCGTCCCGGTTACCCGCGACCTCGATGTCCGTGATGTGGTCGCGGCCGTGGGTCGTCGCCACATAGTTCTCGAGGCGGGTTTCGACGAACTTGACCGGCCGGCCGTTGAGGCGCTTGCTGGCGAGCGCAGTCAGGACCATGTCTGAATACACGAAGATCTTTGCGCCGAACCCGCCGCCGACGTCCGGGCTGATGCAGCGGATCTTGCTTTCCGGCACGCCCAGGATGAAGGCCGCGATGAGCAGGCGGTGGACGTGCGGCGCCTGGCTGGTCATCCAGATCGTGTACTCGTCCGTGCCCGGGTCGTAGCGGCCGATCGAGCCACGGGTCTCGATCGGGTTCGGGATGAGCCGCTGGTTGATGATCCGCTGGCGGACGACGGCCTCGGCCGCATCGATCGCCGCCGCGGTTGGCTCGGCCTCGCCGCAGGTCCAGGCCATGCAGATGTTGTTCGGGGCGTTCTCATGGAGCTGTGGGGCGCCAGGCTGGGTCGCCTTCTCCGCATCGATCACGACGGGCAGCGGCTCGTAGTCGACGAGGATCACGTCGCGTGCGTCGGCCGCCAGTTCGGGGGTCTCGGCCACCACCATTGCCACGCCGTCGCCGGTCCAGCGGACCGTGTCGATGGCCAGGATCCGCGGCGTATTGAGGTGGTTCTCGACACCGCCGGCTGCCCAAGCGCACGGCAGGGGATTGACGTCGGCGAAGTCCTGACCCGTGTAGACAGCGACGACTCCGGGTATGGCCGCGGCGGCCGCGGTATCGATCGACTTGATCCGGGCGTGCGCATACGGGCTGCGCAATACGGCCGCGTAGGTCATCCCGGGGAGCTTGATGTCGTCCAGGAAGTTGCCCTGACCGGTGATGAACCGTGGATCCTCGCGGCGCTTCTGACGGGCGCCGAAGATCTCGGTAGTCATGTCCAGCCTCCTCCTACGCGCTGATCGTCGCGCCGGCGCCGGTCCGCATCGCCTGTGCGGCGGCGCGGATGGCGGCAACGATGTTCTGGTACCCGGTGCACCGGCAGAGGTTGCCCTCGATGGCGTGCCGGATCTCGTCATCGGTCGGATCGGGGTTGCGCTCGAGCAGGTCGATCGCGGTCATGATCATGCCCGGCGTGCAGAACCCGCACTGGAGGCCGTGCTTCTCCCAGAATGCGTTCTGCATCGGATGGAGCTCATCGCCGGAGGCGACGCCTTCGATGGTCCGGATGCTGGAGCCATCCGCCTGGACGGCGAGCATCGTGCACGACTTGACCGCTCTGCCGTCCACCTGGACCGTGCACGCCCCGCACTGGCTCGTGTCGCACCCGACGTGTGTGCCGGTCATGTCGAGGTCCTCACGCAAGGCCTGGACGAGGAGCCGTCTCGGCTCGAGGTCGAGTTCCCGGGGCGTGCCATTGACCACGAACGCGATGTGTTCGCTCATGAGCGAGAACCTCCTGCAACACGTGCGTTGGCCCACGGCAGGCAGACCTGGCCACGTCCCCTTGAGCACCATGCCCCCGAAGCCGGCGTGGGTCGCCGGATCGACGTAGGCCGATCGAGTCAAACCAGTTCTCGCGGGCATCGACCAGATTCCCAAGTCCGCTCGCGCCAGCACCTGACGTTCCGCGCTCCCGGATCGTGACCTGAACACAGTATGAGCCGCGGCCCCGGAGGTCAACAGATTCCTGAGATATGATGTCTGAGAGGGTCAGCCACCAGGACGTCGAACGAGACAGGAGGCGGTCATGAAGGTGCTACAGGATCGCGTCGCTCTTCTCACTGGTGGAGGAGGGGGCATCGGTACGGCAACATCGCTTGCCTTCGCGCGTGCGGGGGCGCGGGTCGTCGTGACCGACAAGCGACCAGAGATGGCCGAGCAGACGGCCGCTTTGATCCGGAGTGAGGGCGGCGACGCGATTGCGATTCCGCTCGATGTTCTCGACGAGAAGCAGGTCGACGCCGTATTCGATCAAGCTGTCGAGCATTTCGGCCCGGTCGACGTGCTGTTCAACCTTGCCGGCGACGCCGTGATCGTGAAGTCCGTCGATTGCACCGTAGACGACTTCGATCGGATCCTTCGCCTGAACGTCACCGGCCAATTCCTGACCGCGCGAGCGGCGGCGCGCCGGATGCTTGCCAGAGGCAGTGGAGGGTCGATCATCAATATCGCGTCGATCCTTGGGTACGGCGGCATCCCGCGCCGCGCCGCGTACTCGTCCAGCCGCGCGGCCATCATCAATCTCACTCGTACATTGGCCATCGAATGGGCGCTGGACGGGATCCGGGTCAACTGTGTGGCCCCCGGCTGGACGATGACAGACGCGCTGCAGAAGATCGTGGACTCGGGAGTTGTTGACATTGAACCGTTTATCGAGCGGACGCCGATGGGGCGCTTGCCAGTGGCAGACGACATCGCAGATGTGGTCGTGTTTCTCGCATCCGACGCGAGTCGGATGGTGACTGGGGTGACCATCCCGATTGACGGCGGTGTCACCGCCTACATGGGCCCGGGCGGGAAGCCGAGCCTTGCTTGAGCCCGGATCCACCGATGAGC
>Ga0209642_10002627_pt1 | contig 11753 bp, 9 predicted proteins | sample RifCSP19_2_FD_184025 | JGI IMG/M metagenome (GOLD analysis project Ga0209642, IMG submission 184025) | Soil microbial communities from Rifle, Colorado - Rifle CSP2_sed 19_2 (SPAdes) (version 2) | ecosystem: Environmental > Terrestrial > Deep subsurface > Rock core/Sediment | place: Rifle... | reverse complement strand
TTGTAAGCAGGTCAGCGCTATCAATAACGCTGAGAGCGTGCGTTGCGTCTTTCGCCGGAAGAGCAAGAGATGATCGCGCATCTACAAAACTGCCATATACATCAAGTTCTTGAACCAAGAGTTCATTAATTTCTACCGTCTGCGATGCCGCCGTGAGGTAGATCAAGAGCCACAATCCGATTGGGAAGGCCCCCGCGGGGCAGACAAACGCGACCGAGAACGATGCCGCAGCGCCAGTGTTCGCCTCAACCGTCGCTACTGGTTCATCGCGGACCTGCACTCTGAATGAATGAGTCGCGCGGTACTTGAATGAGATGCGATAACGCGAACCAACAACAAACTCTCTTAGTTGCGCGCCCCCAGAGGCAAAGAGCCGGTCAGCGTTGTAGGTTCCATCAGACTGGAATCTCAGATAGCTCCCGGTAAATCCGTTGGCTGGCGACGAGACCGATGTGACGGTTGCACCCGTACTCTCCGCACCCCATCCAGAAGCGTTTGTACCTTCATAGACCCCAGCAGCCATCATTGATGATACCCGTCGTTCAATGCTGGCCATTGGCACGCCACCATAAGTCACAAGCATATGCGCCGCGATGTCGGGAGCCCGCTCAATAACTGCACTTGGAGAGCCGGTGTATGTTCCCCCCACATCATCTGCGAACCCATGCAAATTCCCGTAGAAATTACCCCGGAGTTCTGTTACGGCAGGGATAGTGGCCGGGACACCGAATGGTTTGACGATAGAAGCTGCACCGCGAACACGCCCCGGAGATTCCGCTACAGCTCCGTATCGACCGCCCGCGACTCGCTCAGTTTGTACCAGAGTCCGTTGTGGCGTTGCCTGCATGACGAGTCCGGCGAAAAATACCCGCGCAGTGCCGCCACCCCCCGAGAACCGGATTGAGATTATGGTGTTCTCTGGCTGGCTAGATGAAAAAAACGGAGTGAAGGCGCCAGATTTGGCAATGGCCGGAGTAGTCGATGGAGACAAAACCATCACCTGTGTGTTGGCCTCATCTGGTGGATCAAGCACACCATTGCGATAGACAACAAACCCCGCAAGGCTCGCGTCCGACACGTATCCAACCACTATTCTGTAGTCACCTATTTTGGCGACATTCGGGATAGACGGAAACCGCATGCGAAGCTCGTTGCGGCTCTGTGCTTTATCGAACCAGACAAATGTTGTATCGCTAGGGTCAAGAATGTTTCTCGGGTCAATCGCTGTGTTTGCCACCGCGATAACATCGCGCGGCACTACCCCGACAAATCCGGCAGAAAAACCATCTGGGAGAGTCATCCCAGCACCAGAATCATCATTGACAATGGTGCTTGGCGAATCAAGGAGCGCCATCATCTCCCCAAGGTCAAGCCATACCGCTGTTCCCTTGGTGTCATCGTAAACACTGGAAACCTTATGTCCAGCCACCAATATCCTCGAGTTTGGATTCTGGGCCGCCCCACCCCCGCGGCCCGTATCGACAAGCGCCGCCCTTGAGTACCGGCCGGCAACGCTGGCGCCTGAATCGAGAATCGCGAAATACTTGAAATCGGTCGGCATTGCCGATACCCACGGGCGCCGCATGGGCGGGAATGATAGCTTGCCGTAACTGATGGGCAGAGAAAGACCCACCGAGTTGTCTGGCGCTCGCGGAAACTCGTGGCGCCCAATTGTGCGCGGCGTCAGCGGCTTATTCCATGTCGTGGATTGACGCAGAACGATAGACAGGTTGTCATCTTCCAATGACCAGCTTGTTACTATCGCTTCCTTCAATATGGTCTGTGCATGCCTGAAATCGCCTAGCGCATGAAAATAGCGCCAGATCGTAACCTTGGCGCCCAACCATATGTGCGTGCCCAGCGACTTACGCAGCGTGGTTACAAGCTCTGGCCCTATTCCAGCCGGAAACTTAACTTGTCGATCGGCATAAAGTTCCATCCCGCCAGTACAAAGAGGAAGATCGGTTGAACCAAACCCTCCCGGCATGTGGATGGGCCGAAACTCTTTGACCATGCTTTGCCAGAGCCGCGCCGGGGCGCCACTCGATGAATCGGCATGACTCCCGGTCTCGGTTTGGGATACATAAAGCTTATCGACCTGCGTGCCATCGGTACGCGGGATCTGAATCAATGCCAGAATGGCCAGCTCCCCCGACCCGCTCCGCCATTGCCGAAGAAACTCTACGGTCGGCATTAGCCCAAAACCTCCAACTCAAGGTCCGTATCCCAAAGATTTGGGCTGTCCCAGTTGTGGCGCCAGCGCAAACTATTCTTAGCAAGGACCACCTGACTTGCCATATCATTGCGGTCAATCCAAACAACAGGATCACGCTTACTTGTTTCACCGAACACGGCATCAATCTTGGTACGGACAGCATCCACCTGATCGACAAACGGCATCGAGATCAAATGTCTAGGGTCTCCGACAGTCATTACATTGAGATGCCCGGCTCCCGTGCGGCTTTCAATTGCCGAGAAGATCACATTATCTTCCATCCCCGGCGAATAGAGAATGCCAAGATCCTGAGAGATTGCCCCAAGGTAAATACCGCCAAAACTGATTCCGCCCGCAATCATCGTTGTAAAGTTAAATTCCCAATAGCGGCCCGACACCGGGGCGCCGAGAACGAAACCCGTATCACGCCTCGTCTCGAAGCTGCTGGTCACCACACCCGTAAATGGGCCGGCGCTCGCATAGCCCTGCGCCGCAGTCCGGTATCCGACAGTAATCGGGACCGAGAATGCAACGCCAGCCAACCACCGCACGCCAAATAGACCAACAAAACCCACACTAATATTTGACCCTGCGTCGATGTGGAGTTTCATTGCAAGCGGGGTGGTTCCGGCCGGAGTCGCCCATGGTGTGTAGCGATCGGGATTATGAATGTTAGACATCGGATACTGTGGGTCCTCAACCTTGGCTGGGGGCGTCGTGTAATTGGTTGAATCGCCATTGATGATGCGCGGGAAGGTGTCCGTGCTGGTATAACGCAGCACCTTATTATCATCCGGCCGACAAAATCGCGTACTAGCCATCAGTAGGCCCCCAACATCTCCACACTATCCATCGCGCGGCGCAGCTCGCCGCCGGGCTGAGAAAGGCTCATAATCGCATCGCGGGCGTTGATGGCTTGGATCACGTAGGTATTGCCACCGCGATCACCGCGCGCCGGGCGCCGGGCAAGCTCCGGCGTTGCTGGTGCGGGGGACGCCATGTCCGTTTCCGCACGTTCCTGGATGCCCGAGAAGTCTGCCCGCGCTATGATGCGTGTTTGAAGTGTTTCCATCCGCGAGAAGCTCCGCATAATCTCGCGTTCCATGCGAAAATCGGTTTGACGAATAACCGCAGGCGCCTGTGGCGTGCTAATGACAGCGCGCCCGGCCGGCGAGCTTGCCGTTTGACGCAATACAACATCCACCATCCGGGAAAGCCCGGCCTCCGGTTTTGCTACCTTATCGAGCGTTCGCACAAACTCAACCACCGGCCGCAAGATAGCCCCTTGCTGTTGAGCCGAACTCGCCGGCGCGCGGGCCGCGATCTCTCTAACAGTGGAAATGCTCGCCACCGAACGCGAGACTATTTCCTTCATCTGCGAAAGACCGGCCTCCGGCTTCTCTGATTGCTCGCGCGCTCGCGACAGATCGGCCGCGGGCCGCACCGCGGCCTCTCGGGCAACCGACACGTTGACCACTGGTCGCAGCACGATGTCCTGCCCGCCAGCCTGGCCTATCACAGCAGACACGCGCGCCGGCATCTGAATAAGACCCGCCGCTGGCCGCGCCGCCGCACGCTCAAGCACCCGCGGATCCGCGACCGCCGAAGCATCGAATATCCCGGCGTTGACGGCCTCCAAATGTTTAAGCACCCCGGGCTTCTTAACTGCCGCAGCCTTAACCACGTACTCGCCGCGCGAGAGCTTGACCGGAATATCGTCGCTAGTCTCGGTGCCGGGACCATAGATGAGACCACCGATGCTACGCATCATCGGGGCAAGGGGTGTGATCCTGATCGTGGGCGGTTCCTCAACTTCGCCACCCTTGCTGAATCCGCCGATAATCAAAGATGCGCCGCCGGTTAGCGGGGCAGCAACGGCACTGACAACAAGCCTAAAAATCTTCGCCGCCGCCAGCCGCGCCAGAAGAGCAAGAAACTCGCTCACCAATGCTCGCATAATCGACACCATCGCCGACTTCAATGCCCCAGTCTGAGTCAAAATGTTGGCGAAGGCGTTCTGGAATCCGGTCTGCAACCCATTCCACAAGGCGCTGAATCCTTGATCCAAAATCCTGGCCGGAATAAGCATCTGCTCGGCCGCGGCTCTCCAGAGATCCACGACCGGCCTAAAGTCCACCGCAGCCATGCGATTTTCAATCGCCAGCGCCATGGCTTCGGCCGTCTTCTCCGTATCTTCCAAGAGAATCGCGTCCAGGAACTTTTGCTGTGCAATGCGTTCTTGAATGCTGCGGCTAAAGTCTTCGGCCTTAATGCCCGGAGTCTCACCCGCAATAATGGGCTCGGCCGCGTGCGGCGCCCCGGTCAGGCCGCGAGCCTTGCGTAGCTTCTCCTCGAGAGCCAACGCCGCAGCCGAATCATCTAGGCGTTTTAGGTCGGCAAAGGCTAGCTGAGCCTCGCGCCGCGTGAGGCTTAGAAGCTCCTGCAGCCTATCGAGCATTTTCTCGCGGTCGGTCTTGGCCGGAGGAGGGCTAATATCTGGAGGTGGCGGCTCCACCGAATCCGGCATTACAGGAACAGTCGATGGAAACTGGGCGCCGGTTTTCCTGATCTGGTCCTGTGCCCTCTGCAATTTTTCGGCGGCGCTGATTAGCGTCTGGATGACGGCCACCGCCTTCGCGAGCTGCTCAAATCCCGGGACGGACTCCTTGATCATCAAAGAAATCGCGAATTTCGCATCGTCAAACGCCTGTGGGAGCTTCAACGCCACGGCTAGAAGTTCATTCAACTGCTCAACAGCGCCGCTCACGGCGGGCACGGCCAACAAGGTCAGTTGGTTCTTGAGCCCATCAACGCGATTCCTTAGCTCGTCAAAGGCGTTATCCGCAGCCACCAGTCCGGCGACCGCATCATCTGAGAAGGCGATCCCAAGGTCGCGCGCCCGATCAATTGCGCGCTGGATCGCATCCGACCCATCGTTCATAACCGGAATGAGTTCCTGACCGCTACGACCCAGCAACTTGACCGCAATTGCTGTTTTATTCGGGCCATCGGCGCTGCGCGCGAACAGGTCGGAAAGCTGTTGGAACGCCTCAAACGTGTCCTTGGTCGTAATACCTAATGTCTTTAGCGCAGGATCCTGGTCAGCAATCGCTCGGTTAAGCGTGCGGAATGCCATCGTCAGCGCCTCGGCCGGGATCCCGGCATTCTCAAGCGCCGCTTGCAAACCCTGAATCGCAGCGACCGACACACCGGCACTCTGAGCAATATTGCTGATACGCTTAGCCCTCTCGCCCAACGCCGCCACTTCAGTCACCGCCAGCTTTGCCGCAGCAACCACCGCACCAATCGACACCGCGAGCCCCGTAAGACCCACAGTCGCCGCCGTCAGCCCACCCACCGGGAGCAAGGTCAGTGATCGAAGCGGACCCAATGCCGCAGTCGCCGCTGGCGGCAGCATGGCCAGCGCTCCGCGCAATGATTGAACTTCAGTTCGGACCAACCGAAGAGTAGGCGTTGCCTCATCCCGCGCGCGGATGATGTTTTCGATTACGTTAGCCACCGGTGCCCTCGATGTAGATCCTTGCCAAAAGATCGGCCATCACCGTTTCGATGCTGGCCTTGGCACGTTTTGCCTCCCGCAACAGCTTCTCAACCTTATGTTCGCGAAACCTACGCTTGGCCGTAAGAACTTCCGCATCTAACGAAAGTGCCTGACCTGGCGTCAGTTCATGTAGCGATGGAAACCTCCGGTGCGGAGGCTCGGCCATCCGAGACAGAGACGCCAGAATCTCCGCCGTTGCGCCCCCCTCGTTCGTCGTCAGCAAGAAAGGTCGCCAGCCGCTCGGCCCTCCGCACCGAGCCGGATTGTGCGTATTCCGATACTGCATTGACCAACGCGAGCCGGTTGATGAGATGAAGGCTCCGCCATTCGACCATCCCCTGCTGGGGGCCATCGAAAGAGATGCGCGGATGCTTAACAAACCTCTCAATCAACGGACGCGCCGTCTCGCCTTGGCGGCGAACAAAGCTGAGCGTTACCTCGAGCGGATCATCAGATGGCTTGGCTTCTTGATCGCGCCCCAATCCCGTGATTCCCTTCATCATCGGGATCAGCTCCTCGAGCGTTGCCGCCTCAATCTCGGCCACGAGCGGTTTCCCGCCCGGGCCAGAGATTGGAAGCGTCACAAATATCGTAGCGGCACCATAATCCTCGGGACTACTTGGCTGCGTTGGCTTGTCCTGCATGATGCCTCCCCCGAGATCCCCGATTACGCCGGAGCTGTAGTAATAGTGGCCTGCCCGCTAATGTTGATCAGCTTCAATGCCGATGCATTACCGGAATCATAGATTGCTTCCCATGTAGCAGTTTGCTCTACAATCTCCGGCCCACGGATCGGATTTCTATAGTTCGTGATGTATGCTTTCCCAACATCGAACGTGAATTGTCTATTGGCCGCACCCGAGCCCGCATTGTCAAACACAAGCTTCGGGCTACCCTGGGTGAATGCCGCTGCCGCCGACAGCATCGCGGTCGTCTGAAGTTCCTTTACCACATTGACCTGAACGCTGACAAAACCATTTCGCTGCGGCTCAAACATGCTGGCAAGCCCGATCATGTACCGCTCGGCCACCACATTATCGACTGTAATATCAAAGTTCTTCATGATGACGTTGGTGGTTGGGCCAGCAACGAAAGCGTCTGCCGTGCCATCATCAACCGTGGTGGCGTGGTAGAAATACGCTGGAGTCTCGGTAGCAAGAACCAAAGCAGTAGTCGTTGTGAAACCCACCGTGACGCTCGGTGCAACAAACACAACCTCCAGCGTGCATGCAGATCCCTCGGTTGGTACGGCCTCGCCATGAATCTTGATGCTCTTGATCTTGGCACCGTAGTAACGATTGCACTTGCCGGTAGCGCCGGCCGCGCCACGATTCCCCTCCACGCATTCGAGCGTGTAGCTGTTCAACAAGCTCTTCTCAAGCCATGTGTGGGTATAGGGACCCGCGCCCGTGGTGGTCCCGCCATTAGCTCCGAAAGTAGCGGTCCCCATTACGCCATCAAAAAACAACATCAGATAATCATAGGAAAGCGTCATCAGAGTGCGAACCTCATAACTCACCGCGCCCTGATACATCGCGGGCTTGGAAATGCTGCTGGCCAAAGTTCGGCCCATGTAGGTCCCAAGCCTTGGGGTCACCTCTAGCTCAATGATGCCAAACTTGTGCGTCGCAGCAACCGCCGTATTCCAGGTCGCCTCACGCCCAATCTGAAGAAGACTCTCATAACCATACGCCGGAGTGATTGCTGCCATTTTCCATCCCCTCCCCGCCCCGGCGGCCCCTGCCGCCCGGCCTTAGAGCCGCCCTATGGCGCAGCGTTCGATGTCAGGTAGAACGCCTGCGCCTCCACAAACCCCACCGCAAAACCAGATCCACCCTCCGCCGATTCAATCGATGCCTTCCGCCGCCCGTGCAGAATTCTTCCTGATTGCAAAACCCCGCTTTTCGGGTCCAGTTGTGGATTCTCACGGATCGACCGAGCCACATCGGCCATCAAGTCGTGACAGGCCCCACTCGGATCATTCACATCCTCAACTATGCAATGAATCAGAAAGTCAGCCTTCTCGGGATTGAGTGGCCCTACCACGCGGCGCTCCATATCTGGGGCCGCCTCCACCACCTCCAAGAAGATCCCCGGCCGCGGCTTCTTCAGGTCTCCAGGCCCGGTCATCATCTCCACCGTCTTGGGCTCTGTGAGCCACAGGCTCTTCTCGGGCTTGCCGATCAGCGACAGAAGATTAAGCAGCTCCTCGGCCACCAAGTTAACGTGAGCACGCGGGCGGTTAGACCCCATTCGCCCTCCGCATCACGAGTTCAACCTCGCCAGCCGTCATTGCGTTGATCTGTGGCGCCACGCGATCACGTACCGCACGGAACGGATGGCGACCAGGAATCCGCACAGAGCGAGCAAGCAGGAAAAAGAGCTTTAGTCCCGGCCACACGTGGGGCGTGCCGCGCGAGGCCCGGCGAGGACCATTACCCTTGCGCTTATACTTCCCAAGAAACAATCTGCCCGCCTTACTCTTAACCACTAGGAAGTCTTCGCGCCCACGCAAGCGCTTACCTTTGAACTCTCCCAATTCGCTACCGCCCGGCGTCTGCGCCAACTTAAGTGGGATCCGCAAAAATTGGTTGCCGGAGATTGTCCCGCCTTCTTCATGAAACTTGACATATCGGTCAGGGCTACCAACTACGCTAAAAACCATATTTCCAGATCTGAACACCCGCCCACCAGGCGTGATACGCCCGGCGGCGAATCCAGACCGACTTCCAAGAAATGGTGCCGGCGCCCCCTTGCGACCCAAGAATGGATCATCCTCGCCCTTGCCCCTAAGCTGTAACCTCGTCTCACGCGAAAGCAGAATTGACCCACGAGCCACCGCACGCTCGAGCGCCACCCCGGTTTTCCGCACAGCCAGATCAAGCCGGGTCGCGGCTTCCATCGCCCCCCTAGTTATGACCGCAATCATCGGTATTATGACCGCAATCATGGGTCACCATGGTTGAATAAAGCGTCGAAGACCCGATTGAATATCTTCGGGCAACTTAAAGTCTTGAATCTTCATCGTGGCAGTGGCCAACGAGATTTCTCCCGTCCGGCCCGCCGCCTGATCAAAGTCCTGGAACATCACCTGTACCGCCCGCAGGCAAAGCATCTCTAGTTGAGACCATGACCCCCAATGACCGCGCTCGATGGCCGATGCGGCCCAATAACCGGCCTTGACCTCCAGCTCAATATTCTGCGACCCCTTCGGGAATACCTCGCTCGCGAGCTGGAGGCGTCCGGTTTCTTTGTCCAAACGAGAGTTGGTCAAATCCAACGCCGTCTTTACTCCATTCCAGTCTACCCACTTCACGCCATAGACCTCTACCACCGGACGCTCGGGAATGTAGATCACCGATTTGCCGTACCCATCGAGCACGATCGGCTCAGAACCGAACGTCACGCTCATCGTCCCGGTGGCGGTCGCCTTCTTAGTCAATTCAAGTGACGTATCATTCGTAATCGAGGCCACCCGCGAGCCAATCTCAAGTGCGCTGCCCACGGCATCATCCAGCGTCTTCAGCCCTGAAAGCCCGGAGGCGGCAGCCAGCGCCTCGTCCCCTACCGTGGCCGTACAAGAAACAATCACGGAGTTCCGATAAACACGACACGCCAACCGGCGCCCAACCTCACCCTCAAAAAGCCCCACAATGGCGTTTAACGCCAAGACCACAACATCCTCATCTTCATCGCTCAAAACCGATTCTGGACGCTTTAGATATGCCTGCGCCCGCTCTACGCTCGAGAGCACATAGGGGCTAAGCGTGGGGCGAGCCACGGCCTACTGGCCCCGATCCCGCCGACTACGACGCCGGCCAGGATACTTGCTTACGTCGATACCAACTTCGCCAGCACTCGTATCATCACGATGCACAGAAACCGGGACGATCGGGCTATCAACCACCAGCACAAACCGCCGCGGGTAGTCCTTCAACACCGCCTTTGCCCGGATCCCGCTCATCTCAACTTCTTGGCCGGGCTCAGCACTCAAAGCGGTGCCATCAAAATCGTAACCCCGCCAGCTCGTCGTCCCGACATTCTTGATTCTCACCGGGCCCCCACGCTACACGCGCCGGTGGGAGCCCTGCGGCCCCCACCCAACGCAAACCACCGGTTACTCCTAGAAGGCCGAAATGTTGTTGCCTTCCATCACCAGCGCATTCGTCCCGCTCGGCGTAATATTGCTCTGGAAGTCCTCACGCGCAGTGCCCTTGAAGACAACCTGATCCTGGAAGAACCGCAGCTCGTCACTCCGGGCAATCAGCACCCCGCGCCGCTGACCGAGTTTCATGCAGCGATGATACATATGATAGAGCGCCGTCTTGTTGCCGGTCGGAGTAGCGTAATCATCCAGTGTTCCATCCGCAGCCATTTTGTCTGAGACAAACTCGCTCACGTACACCGGACGACCGAACACCACGCCAATCGCCCCGGTCCGCAACGCGAACTCATTCCCAGCCTTATCAAGCGTCAGGAAGAGTGGCGAATTATCGCCAGCCTTGGCCACCATCAACCGTGCCAGCCCGGCCGGGCCAGTCAACCAAGCGCAATCACGCACCTTGGCCCCCGGCGCCCCCTGAGCACCGAACATTGAGGCCAATGCTTCAGCCGTAATGCCGGCCCCCAGATCCACCGCAGCCTTGCCAGTCAAGCGGAAGAACTTCCGAATCCCATCCCACATCTTCACCGGGTCAGTGGCCGCAATCGTGCCGCCATCGATTACCCCAGAAGCCTGCCCATTGATGATCGTCTCCTCGCGCGCCCGCGCGAGCTGAGTCGCAAGACTCGACTGCGCGTAGAGAGGAGCATTCACAATCGCATCCTCTTCCCACTCACTGGAAAGCACCACGCCACCCGCGAACTTGCGGGCAGTATAGGTCTTGTCGCTCGTGGTCCAAGAGTCCGGCGTGATCACCGCAGTCCCGCTGCCGTCGTCGTTTACATTCTCGGCAATGAACTGCGCTCGCGGGCGAGCCGCCATGACTGGCCACTTCATCGTGGCCGCCCGCATCGGGAATACCTGGAAGATGAGGGAGAACTCAAGCTCAAGCTCGATGAGTTCCTGAATGGTACTCGAGAGCAAGTTGACCTGAATCCACTCCAAACCCTCACCAGCCGTGGCGTCTGACAGGGCACCCATAAACTTCTTAGCAAGCGCCATCTGCTCGGGCCACCAGACAAGTTGCTTATGGCCGCCACCAGAGAAGTAGGCCGCGTCATGCGAATGGGCCAAATTCATCATCGTTGTAGCATCGTGCAGCGCCTTCAACCTCCGCAACTGCACAACATCGCCCTCATCGACGATCCCCAATTCCTTTTCAGTGCGGGTAAGCAAGTTGTACTGAATGAGACCCAGCCTGCCGACACGCTCAAACCGCGCGAACTCCGTCTGGAATGACGGATCCACCTCACCACGAACTTGAAGTGAAAGTGGAATCCGGCGGACGCGAACAGGAGAGTTTGGATCCTGCGGACCCGGAACCGTTCGCAGCGCATTACGCGTCGCCTCGCGCGCCTCAAAAGCCGCCTCACGAACGACGTTAATGTCATCCACAATCTTGCGGAACGCTTCGCCCGTCAACGAACCCCGCTTCTCGAGATCCACCATCGCCAGCCGAATCGTCTCAAGAGACGCCGGAACATCCTTCTCCGGCTTATCTAGGCTGAACGATTTGGGAATATCGATCTTTGGGTATTCAATAACGGACGCGGCACCGCCACCACCGCCCCCGTCACCATCCTTGAAGCGCACCCCGCGCATCGGGTTTCTGGCATGCCGATGCGAACGCATCAAACGCTCGATGTTGCAAAACATCCACTGCTTGCGGTTCATCCTCAACCCCTCCCATGGTTCGCCGGCACCAGCCGGCCCCCGCCCACTGCCCACCACACAGAGCCAATTGCTTGGCCCCTCCCCGCCCGTCTCAGGTGCCGGGCGAACCATCCAGTTGCGCGGCCCCCCCCCCCCCCCCC
>Ga0209642_10002626_pt1 | contig 11761 bp, 24 predicted proteins | sample RifCSP19_2_FD_184025 | JGI IMG/M metagenome (GOLD analysis project Ga0209642, IMG submission 184025) | Soil microbial communities from Rifle, Colorado - Rifle CSP2_sed 19_2 (SPAdes) (version 2) | ecosystem: Environmental > Terrestrial > Deep subsurface > Rock core/Sediment | place: Rifle... | reverse complement strand
CCACCATTTTCTGACCAACGCATATCACCCGTTTGTTTACTTTCCACCACCCTCGCCCACGCCGCCCCGCATTTCGGGCAGCAGCCGCGCTCGCTGGTTGACGCTTTCAGGCATCTTCGAGGCAATTCTTCGGGAAATGTGGCGAAGTGGCTGCCTGGGTACGGCTGCGTACTGAACGTCCACACGCTGCGGGCGTTGCGTCCAGCGGGAGGCGCCCAGCGGCTTCCCATTTCAACGGTTGGATCTGGTTGAGCTCGTCTCTCTTTACCATCGTCATCAATAATTGATACGCCATGCCAGCCATAATCAGAGCGATCAATACTAGATTGTTGTAATCTCTCCCTCACCGCCTCCGCGTCGCAGAAGTACCGATCCGTCTTGGTGAGCATGAAGATGTACTCATGCGCCGTAGTCGGCCGCCAAGCCCCCCGCCGCAGCACCAGCCCGCCGTGAGCCGCGCACTTCTCGCAGCCGGGGCAGTCGGTGTATTCGGCAGTCATGTCATAATTATCTGTTCCTGCGGGTTTCCAGGAAGAACCATCGCCGGTTGGTAAACCAAGATTCCGAGCGGGTATCATGCCACTTCTTACCTTCACCCTGCACCGCTCCCAGCGCCAGCCGTTGACGCTCTCGGGCATCGGATTGAGCTTGCTCCAGATGATCGTGCTCCGGTGATACCAGCCGTCAGCCTGCAATGCCAGCACCAGCCGGGCGGGAATGTTCATCAGGTCGAGGGGCTTGAGGCCATCACCTATTTTCTCTGGGCCACGTCCACCATCTTGTCTATAATGGGCTAATCCATCACGCTCGGCGGATTTTGACAGCCCTGGATTAGCATGGTCGAATGTATGTGCACCACCACTTCCCGCGTAAGAATCACCCATGTTAACAAAAACGCATCCATCGGGGCGTAATACACGTTTGACCTCCCTGAATACCGCAACCATGCGCTCAAGGTACAGCTCCGGCATGTCCTCGAGGCCGATCTCCTGCGTCTCATCTACGCCTGAATATTTTCTTAATCCATAATACGGCGGGCTGGTCACCACCGCATGCACCACGTTATCCGCAAGCGGTATCCGCTCGGCGTTGGCGTTGAGCAGTATTACATCAGGCATTGATTGCTACTTCCCTCTCAGATGTCATCTTGCTCCTATGCTCCCATTGGTCCGCGTGCCATTCCTGCGCTTTCATTTCGGACTGCCGTTATATTCGGTGTAGGCGGGCGGGATGGCTTCGGCGAGTTCTTTTTTTGTCATCCATGTAATACCCATCGCCTCGCGCCAGTCATCGATATGGGACATTTGGGACTTTTTGTGGCTCCCGGAGATATTCATTCGCTATGTTTTGGCTCGGTTGCCCAGCCTGTGGTACATCTTGAACCTTACCTGAGTTCACGGAATTTTTTAGATAAATATCCGTTACAATGACAGGCTCTTTATAATATGCTGCCAATTCCTTGAGCATCTCATCAAGTTTTTGGAATACAACTGTTTGGCATCCTACGTCAACGATCCAGCCGTTCAATACTGCTCTGATAACAATAGTTTTAATCATTTCAATTCTCCTTTTTTATTATTCGTCTCCATCATATACTTGCCAATCCACTCCGCACACGGTACGGCCACCGCGTTACCTAACTGGCGATAGCGCGTGCTGTCTGCCTGCCCTGTCGTCCATCCATCTGGAAACCCCTGCAACCGCTCGCATTCTGTTGGCGTGAGACGGCGGATGCCGACGAATGGCACATTTCCTGATCGAGGTCGTAAAGTAAAAGATATCCCATTACCATTATCTTTTGCTCCCAATGGTTGAGCGACTTCGCTCGTTATAGGGTCTTGCCTGTTGTTGAAAGCGATATAAGTCTGCTGGCTTTCATCTTGATGATCCGTCGTTCTTGAATTGGCAAGTGGCAAGGCAATATCAGGTATCATGTTATCTTCTGGGCTGTATCGATAACCGCTTGAAGGGCCGTGAGTAATTGAATAGGCAACTTCCTGCCCCTCTTCTCTGCTCGGCGCAGTATGCCAGTTGCCGCCTTCGCGCTCAAATAATACTTGCGCGGCGCACCCATTTCCAAGACTTGCCACAATGAACACACGTCGGCGGCGCTGGGCCAGTCCAAAGTACTGAGCGTCAAGCACCCGCCACGCCACGCCATACCCCCGCTCTGCCAACCAGCGAATGATGACGGCAAAGTCTGCCCCTCGACTGCTGGATAGAAGGCCGGGGACGTTCTCGATAACAGCCCAGCGCGGTTCAAGTTCATCAATAACCCGCGCAAACTCGAACCATAGTCCACTCCGCTCTCCAGCAAGGCCTGCCCGTCGTCCGGAAACTGACACATCTTGGCATGGAAATCCCCCTGTAATAACGTCAACTGGCTCGAGATTGTCTCTTCCAACTTGTCTGACATCTGTATACCTCTTTGTATTGGGCCAATGTTTTGCTAAAACATTCCTGCACTTGGCATCTATCTCCACCTGCCACGCGCAGTCCATCCCGGCTCTATCAAATCCGAGATCTAAACCGCCGATGCCGCTAAATAGGCTGCCATATCTCATATCGTCTCCTGTATCCTCTGCTCTTTCCACTCCCGCCACTTCTCAACCGCCCACCGGTTCTCGGCGCACTGCGGGCATGCTACCAGGTGGCGCCAGACCTCGTACACCATCTCGCCGTCGCCTGCGTAGGCTTGCCAGACGACGACCAGGTCCGTGAGCTCTTCGCAGTCAGCGTAACCGAAGGCGTGGGCCGTCTTCTTGTAATCAATCACCTTGATTACCTGCCTCATTCTTACACTTAGGGCACTTATAAGCCAGCGTTTGCGAGATGTAATACCAGCCCTTGCCAAACTGCCCATCGCCATCGTACCACCTGGATGCCGTTTTCTGGTTTCCTGGCGCCTTCCATGGCCCGCTTTCTGACAGCACTATATAAAGCACGCCTACGCCCTGACAATTCGGACAGACTAAGATACTTAAAGGCCCAGGGTTTTCAAAAGCCAGTACGAAGGCCGGTTGGCGATGTTGGCGCATCCAGTCGCGGGCGTAGTCCTCAGCTTCTTTCGGTAAGTAGGGTGTGACGAATGTCATGGTTCCTCCGCGTATTTTCCTAGCTTGTGATAGCGAACAAACTCTGCGTCTGTCATTGGCTTGCTTGGGTCAATAGCAGGAGGCTTGCCGTCGTTAGCCAATTCTTCTTGCGCCCAATTGATCCAAGATAAGTTGGTCTTCTTGTATGCTCGCCCGCTTTTGCCAAGCGTACTTGTCCACTCATCGCATGCCTTCTTCATAGCGGCGGTTGTTTTCTCAACACCATAATCTTGGGCTAAACGGATAATAACTTCTATCCATTGAAGCTGATCAGCCGGAAATGCTGACAGTCTAGATGCGTTACAGAGAATGACATCTGGAGAAATAGAGGCGGCAGATATGCTTTCTTTAACCTCTTTTTCTTTATCTTTATTTAACCCGTACAGTGTACCTGTAGCAGGTACGCGGTGTACCTGTAGCAGGTACGCGTCTTTTCCTTGTGTACCTGTAGCAGGTACAGTCACGACGCGCCATGTAGTTGATTTATTGCCATCTGTGATCTTTTCAATAAGCTCTCTCGCGATTGCTTGATCAACACCTGCTATAACATTACTCTTACTTAGGCCCGTTATCTCGGCAAGGTCGCGAATAGATAGGGTGCATTCATCCCTGTGATATCCAAACGTATAACGAATAACGGCCATCACAACCCGTAGCTCTGCTTCTCCCATGTCTCTCATGTAAATATCGAATAGATCATTGGGCGCTTGTGTGTAATTAGGTGATTCAAACCCTGGCATTTTCCTACCCTCTAAAACATACGCCCGCTGCCTACGTTTGCCGATGTCCTGTCAAGGTGCTCGGGAGTTCGTAAAGCAGCGGGCCTATGTTGGCAAATAAAAAACTCGCAAGCACCTTGACGCCACCATTATACACCAGGTTTTGGATCCACGTCAAGACATTCAGGACAAAGGCGGGCTACGTGTTTCATTTCACAATGTCAAGACAATTAGGACAAATGCCCACGTAATCGCAGTCGTCGCAGCCCTCGCCCTGGCAACGGGCGCACTGCCGAGATCCGTGGCAGGCGATGCAGGCGGGCTTGTTATTCTTGCGGTCCTCCACGCCGAAGAAGTCGGCGAGGTGCTGCTCGAGAGCTTCGTGGTTGGCTTTGGATTTGCGGTGCTTCTTAGGTGGGATCATAAAGTTATCCTTAGCTGGGCGGGGCAGGAATTGAACCTGCTCTGGACCTACGGGGTAGCTCTAGCGCACGCCAGTTCCCCGATTTCGGCATCAGCCACCACCAGTAGAGGACAAAGTCCGTCTAATTAACGCGAGCATTTTCTTATGACCGAGCTTCAACCACATACCCTTGGTTGCGGCGCATAACACACCGCCACGCCTATGGCGTTTTCCAGCCTCTCGTTCACGTTTTCCGCGTATGCGTTTTGTCATAGGATGGTTACTTCGTTTGCCTACTAACGGGAGCGTGTCACCGTCCACGCCGCCCGCCCATATTTTACGTCACATCACGCTCAAGACACACAGCACCGTCACCAGCACGAAGCCCAGCCCCAGCACGAACAGGAACAGCCCGGCGACGGCGACGCCCATCTCATTCTCTTCTTCTGAGCTCGGCCAGTTGTAAAAGACGCCATTTGCCAGCGCGCCGCTATGATCGCAGGTGTGCCCGCGTTCCAGTTGGCATATAACGCCATAATAAGGGTCTAACTTAGTGCAAATTTCTTTCATGGTCTCACCTAAAGAAGCCGCCTCAATACAGTAGGGAAGCAAATAAAAACATGGATCCAATCCAGTTTTGAAATGAAATCATTGACAAACTGAACCATATCAACATTTATCCTCCGTTACTTACGAACTTGTATCCACGGTTTTTTAGATACTGATAGACCTGTTCCAGTTTTGACATCTTCTCTTTGGGGATGCAGGTGATCTCGTTGTTGCCTTTGCATATCTGCACTCCGAACATGCCGTTTGCGAGCTGGCAGATGTTCGCCTGGCGGCCCGTGTCCGGGTTCATCCAGGTTTCCATCGTCCCGCCGCGGGATACGCAGTCACGGATCTCGACCGCCAGCCCACCGTGGCGGGCGACGGCATGCGTGCCATATATCACGGCAGCGAACATAATCGCGATTATTATAAGCACGATTATAATAAGCAGCTTAGATACGCTGGGAGGGCGCTGGTATTCAAGGGTTAGCGTAGCCATGGCAAGACCCTTGACAAGGCAATAACGACAATGGCACATAGACCACAAAAGATTAACTCTTTAGCAATGCGACCATTGTTATTTTGCGCGTCAATCCATCCAAGGGCACACACAAAGCCCAGTAGAAAGACGCCGATATACCAAACAATTAATTCAGTTAATTCAGTCAGGGTTGCCATCGTCTTCCCCTTTTAGATACCTGATTAGCTCTTCTACTGCCAGCTTCCGAAGCTCTCTGTAGTCCACGGTGGCAGTGTCCGCGCCGGCCAGCACGAGTATGAACTCGGGCGGGTCCACGGTTGAATAGGCGGCAGCATCCCAGAGCGTGCTGGCGTCCACCTCATCGAAGACGATGTCGAAGAGCATGGAGCGCATCCGCTCTCGGTAAGTATATTTGGTATAGTTCAAGGTCATGGTTGTCCTCCTATCCGATCTTGACTAAGCGAGTGACTTTATGAGGCTTACCGTCCTTCTCGACGTACCAGGCGCGGTGTTTCAGGTTGTACGTCTTGGTCGGGTCTAGCTTTGCCGGGTCTATGCCAGCCTCCTCGATAACCTCCGGCCAGATGGTGACACCGAACTTCGAGAACCTGCCGCCCTTGATCTTGTAATACGTATTGCCATCTTCTATCTTGAGGGTGAGCAGGTCGGCGTCGAAGTTCTTTTCCTGCGCCTCTGTGTCACCTGAGCCTGCAAGTACGCCAGGCAGGGGTGATGTCTCTTTGGGTAACTCTGGAACAAGTGAATATCCCAGCTCTTCGATGAGGCGCTCAGCAGTCGAATGTGCTTCAGCAGATATTGAGGCAGGGGGTGACGGTTGCCCACCGATAGCCTTCGGCAGGACTTTGTTTTTCTCCAGCCACTGGGTCATCTCAGAGAACTCGTGCATGAGATTTTTCCAGTTCACATCTCGCAGGGTGATCTGGATATTCCATCCTTTGGACGTTACGCCGTAGAAATTGACGGAGGCAGGCGCCTCGTTTAAGTTTTGAAGCTCTTCGTCGGTCATTTTATTTCCTCTCTTTTTTTCACGATGATGAATTTGTCGCCTTCGACGATCTCTAGGTCAAGATGTTTTAGCAGGGCATTGAACTCGGTCCTATCAACTTTGTCTAATGTTTCCCAGCGAATGTCCCATTTCAGCATATCTTTATACCCACGGAGCTCATATTCAAGCATTCTTACTTTCCGTTCCAGATCTTCAATTCGTTCCCTATCGTGCATTATTTCCTTCGTGGTTGTGCGGTTGTTTCTATCCAGTACCAGTAGAGCAGTACGGTGGATAGAGCGAGTACAAATATAATTCCTACGATGGTCATGTCATATCCTCCTGGTAGATTTTCCATGCCGTCTCACGGCAGGCCGTACACGATTGCTCCGGCAGCACGCAGGCGCACTCCTCATAACTTTGCCCACCTCGCTCCTGCCAGACGTCGTACAGTAGTCTGTAAAGCGCATCCAGGATGAGAGAGGCGCGGTGGATCTCGGACACAAGGGCATAATCGATGACGCCTTCACGCATGCCGCGCTCGATCTCGGTGTCAGCCAGCCGCCAGGCTTTCTCGGCGGCCTGGCGGGCGTTGGCGAGAGCAAGGCGGGTCATACCGGATCCGGCGCCGTAATAACGAACGACCTTGGAATGCCAGGGCGGAACGACAGCAAGCCGAAGGAGGCCAGCCTGCCAACGTGATAGCGCACGTTGGTGATGCTGTTGCCTGTACCTTCCCCAATCTCTGCCATAGATGGCGAGATGCGGTACTTCTCGATGTAGTCCTCGATGAACTCCAATATCGTCGCCTGCGGTACTATTGAGTTGCGGTATCCATCGCCCTTCTCCTGGATAACCTTGTAATACTTGGGTTTTTCTGCGATTTCGTTCATGGATTTATAGTAGCACAGTAAATTAGTTTTGTCAATACTATTGACGAAATTCAATTAGTGATTTAGAATGAACAGTGTGATAAAATATGGGTAATCTTCGCAAGAGTGGAGCTGAATTACGTGACACAAGGGGCATCGGAGGGGCTGGCATGGCAGATCAACCAGGCACTACATCAGGAAACCATGCTGGAGTACCGTTTCTACCCTGTGCGCAGGTGGCGAGCGGACCTGGCGCTACCTCAGCACAAGCTGCTTATCGAGATCGAGGGGGGTGTCTGGATAGGTGGGCGTCATACCCGCAGCGTGGGGTTTATCAAAGACCTGGAGAAGTACAACACGGCGGCCATACTTGGCTGGTACCTACTGCGCTTTACTCCCCAGCAGGTAGAGAGCGGGGAAGCGTTGCAAGTAATCGAGCAATTTATAACTGAGAGAAACAAGGAGCGTACAGGATGAACGTACTAATGGGCTTATTTAGATCGAGAAAATTTTGGTTGGCAGTGTTTGGCGTAGTACAAACGGTCGTGTTCCAGTTCTTCCCGGAGTTCTCTAAGGAAGTCTGGGTGGCTATCGACGGGCTGATTGTGGTACTGATCGGATCTATCGCGGCTGAAGATGCAGCCGCCAAGCGCGCCCAGGCTTAGGGGTCATCATGCCAGGGGAAACTGAAAACAATGGCAGGGTAACGAACGCGGTAATTAAAAAAGAGATCGAATACCTTACCCAAGCCTTCAAAGAAGGGCAAGAAGAGACGCATAAGTGGCGCCAGAGCATGGAAGCCAGGGTTAGAGTGCTTGAGGATGCCCGCCTGGTAAAGCAATCAGAGTCGCAGGCATGGCCGTGGTTCAAGGATAGGATGCTGATACCGGCGGTGAACTACGGCCTGGCGCTGCTGATGGGCTGGGTGTTCCTGAAGGCGACGGGACAACTGCCTTGAGTACCTTATTAATTCAGGTGGGCGACACGCACATCAACTCGCTTGTCGCCCTGTGTCCGCCCACGGTGAACCGTGACGGCGGCACCTACCGATCTAGCCGCGGCCAGCGTTGGCTGTGGCAGTGCTGGCTGGAGATGTGGGAGACGATCAAGAGAGACTACCCTACCCAGCGCAAGGTGCTGGTCTTGACCGGAGACCTGGGCGAGCTGGACACAAAGCGGCGCACGAATGAACTGATCTCACCCAACAAGGCCGAGGTGATGAGCATGATCATCGACACGCTGGAGCCAGCCTTAGAGCAAGTAGACAGCGTGTTCGTCATCCGCGGCACGCAGGCGCACACCGGCAAAGGCGCCTGGCTGGAAGAGGCCATAGCCAACGACCTCACCATCACGGTGAAGGACGAAGAGAACAAATCCGCCTCGTGGTACTGGCTGAGGTTCGAGCTGGATGGCGTGCGCTTCGACATTGCCCATCACGCCAGTATGGGCGGGCTTCCGTGGACGGCGCCCAACGCGGCCAACCGGCTGGCGTTCATGGCTGAGACCTACTACCACCGCATAAGGCAGCCCCTGCCGCATGTGGTGACACGAAGTCACAATCACCGCTACGCAGACAGCGGCGGCAACTATGAGACCCTCGCCGTCTTCACGCCGGCCTGGTCGCTAATGACCGAGTTCGGCTACCGGATGGGCAAGGAGCTGGCGCTGGCCAGCATAGGCAGTGTAGTGTTCGAGTGTTCAGGAGGTGAATACAAGATGCGACAATTCAAGTACGAACCCAAGCACGAAACGAGGCGGGTATGGCAATTAAAAGCATAGACCGCGAATATATAACCCAACTATCCGCCGGCCGCGATATGGATGAGCTTGTAGCAGCGAGGGTGATGGGGTGGAGCTATGATCCAGCATCTGACCTGCCTGGCGTACTTGCAGGCTCAGGTAAAGCTACCTACTTGGAGTCTGGTCTATTTTTTTGGTGGACTACGCCAGACGGCAGGCATCGATACACGCCGCCCGAGTTCAGCGCCGACATCGCCGCGGCGTGGCAGGTGGTGGAGAAATTGCGGGAAAGTTTACCTGTAATTAGATTGTCCTCTGGTGACATTATGGGGAAACTCTGGCAGTTCCATGTTGCTGATCGTTATAGAGATCGAAGTTTCGATGGGGATAGAGACTATTTTGCCAATGCTGAAACCCCTGCCCTTGCCATCTGTCGGACCGCATTACTCGCCTGTGTGGAGCCAAAGCCGTGAACGCCCCTACCCGTGATGAACTGTTAGCGGAGATATCGGCGCTGGTCAACACGCCCGACCCGCCGCCTGCCTGGTTCCGTGAGGCTGATATCATGGCGGAGACCGGGCAAGGGCGGGACACCGTACGCAGCCGGCTAAGGAAGCTGGTAAGGGCGGGGGAGCTGGGCACGGACAAGATCGGCGGAGCCAGATATTATTTTCTGATCAAACCTAGCCATGAGGACTAGAAAAGAGGAGGTAGACAAATGAATAGATATGTGAGAGACCCAAAAGATTTTACGCAGCCGCTGCCTGCTTCTAACAGGCTCAGGGCGTTTCTATTACCTCGCCCCTACATCAAGGGGTTGGATATCAACTTCAACCAGGTGGGCGAGATCATCAACCCGCAGGCGATCAGGGATGCGGGGTATGAGTTCATCATTCTCGAGGCGTGTTGGGGGATGAGCGTATCCCCCATTTTCAAAGAGTGGCCGCGCCTTCTGGATGCTGGCTTCATCATGCTGGCTTATCAATTCTTTGATGGGCGGAAGAGCGGGGTTGCCCAGGCTGCTTTATTCCTGGACACGACCCGCCCGCTGTGGGAGGCGCAGGGATTTATGATGCCGTTGGGAGGGGACGTAGAGACTTTCAGCGGCAACACTACCACGCTTGCCCAGCGGTTATCGAGCTGGCGGGCATGGATCGATGCCATTCGCGGGGTGATGCCGGCCCTGCCGTATTCTAATATCCCCTCCTGGCGAGAGCAGTTGAACAACGAGCCGCTGCCGCCTGCTGATTGCTATGGCTGGGCAGCGCACTGGACTGGATCGACCGAGTTCTTACGGCCGGCGGGCTGGTCGTATGAGCAGACGCTGTTCCACCAGATCGGAGTATCGGGCAAGTTTAGCTGGACGCCGCCGATACCTGGCATGGCGGGAGACGTCGGGGTAGACCGCTTTTACGGCACGCGGGAGCAGTTGAGGGCATTGGGTAAGGGCGTTGCACCTCCCCCACCTGCGCCAGCAGAGCCAACGCACACCGACTTGATGGCGGCGCTATCGAATGTGGTGTCACTGCTCGATGATGCGCATGGCAAACTCGATGCTATCAAGACGCTTGTCAGTGTGGATACGCCAACCGAGCCGCCTGATCCTCCCGTACCCACGCCTATATTTATCAAGGTGAAGGTGAGTACGGAAGACGGCAACGACAAGGCCGTGGCTTTCACCTATAAGCAGACCAACGACAAGGGCTTCCCGATCTGGGTAGTGGCTGGCGTTGCAGGAGAGGACCGGCTGGTGTTCAGAGACCTGACCGAGGAGATAATCGTCTACCCACTCAAGGTCAAGGGGGACGGCGGCAATATGGCGTTCAGGCTGGCGCCGCAGTACAACTTACCAGATGGCAGCACGGGAGCTCACGGCCTTTACCTGCTGGACGGGGACGTGTTAAAGGTGGCGTGATGAATAACATGGGTAAGCCTGCGTCCCCCTTGGCAGGTGGAATACTGCTGGATGCTGGGACGGCGTGGGATGATACGTACTGGGAATTTTTAGGGACCAAGGGTAAAAAGAGGTATTACCACTACATCGATGGGCAGTGGACAGAAATAGACGAGGACACTTACCTGCCTGGCGTACTTGCCATGGCCTGCAGTTCTGCCAGGCAGGCAGGCTCAGGCAACCGAGAGACCGTTGACGAACAAGATGACCCCTCCCCCCCTGCCTGATACCATCGTCGAGTACCTGCGCCAGCACGTCAACGACATCGACCATCGCCAGTTCGAGGTAGGAGATTACCTGATAGCGGTGGTCGATGAGCTGGCGCCGAACTACGACGCCATCATAGGAAAGGGACGCGGCCGCGCCTGGATATTCGGGCACATCGCATCCCGCATCGGCGTGGTGCCGGCCACGCTGCGCGACCGTGAAGGGCTGGCTCGTTTCTACCCGCCCGATCTGCGCCGTGAGTGGGACATGTACTCATATCACCAGCTACGCGCATTCAAGGCAGCCGGTGCGCGTTGGCGGGAACATGCCAGCTACTGGCTGGATCACCTGCCGGCGCCGGTTTACCAGATACGCAAGCGCATTAAGGATAACGGCGAGCTCTCGCCGCCAGAGTGGGCGAGGCGCTGGGAGCTGGTGCTCAGCCTGTGCCGGCGGATAGTGGAGGACGAAGAAGCCCCGCAGCAGGTGCGCGGGGCTTGTATTGCTTTAGTCAACACGATAACCTAGAACGGGGATGATACGACATCATAAGGCTCTTTGTTGTTAACCTTGTACCATACACCCTTGAATTTGAACGTGACCAGATCGCCACGCTGGATATCCTGCTTGTGTCCATCGCAGAGCTTTACCACCGGGAACCCGCAATAGTGTGAACCCAGGGTGGTGAAGCAGTTGGCATCATCGGCAGGTCCGAACGGAATTACCTTAAACATC
>Ga0209642_10002625_pt1 | contig 11763 bp, 9 predicted proteins | sample RifCSP19_2_FD_184025 | JGI IMG/M metagenome (GOLD analysis project Ga0209642, IMG submission 184025) | Soil microbial communities from Rifle, Colorado - Rifle CSP2_sed 19_2 (SPAdes) (version 2) | ecosystem: Environmental > Terrestrial > Deep subsurface > Rock core/Sediment | place: Rifle... | reverse complement strand
TGGGCCAGCATCGTCTTGCCCACGCCCGGCACGTCCTGCAGCAGGACGTGCCCGCCCGCGAGCAGCACCGTTACCACCAGTTCGATTGGCTCGCGCTTGCCCACGATGACGCGCTCGACGTTGACGACGAGCTGCGCGGCATCCGCGGCGACAGTCACTGGCTCTCACCCGCCCGCGTTGCGTAGAGAAACACCCAGACCCGTCCGAAATCCGTCACGTTCTGGCGACGATACGCGCGCTCCAGGGCACCCAACAAAAGCTCCACCGTCCCCGGAGGCGTTGGACCGGTGAGCACGAACCACACCCTCGGCGCCCCTTTGACGGAAGCCACCACCGGCGGTACGCGGTTGGCCAGCCATTCTGTGGACAGCCCTGGGGTAGCAGGAGGCACAATCGTGACCGCATTGACCGCGGCCCCGGGGAAATAATAGCTGAACGCAATCCGCGCCGGCACCGGGTAGAACACCAGGGCATCGTCCGACCGCCAGTTCTCCTGCACAAGGCGCGCGGCCCCCGCCCAATTGAAGGGCACATACCGGGTGTCGGCAAGAGAGAATCTTAGGGCTAGCAAGTTTAGCGTTACGACCAGTCCCACCGCTACGCCGAGGAGCCAAGCCGACGCCCTCCCGCGCGCCGCAACACGGGAAAGTCCCAGGGCCAGCATGATGGCAAAGAACGGCATCAGGAAGGACGTCGTCCGCGGGCGGGCATAGTACACACCCGTCAACACCGATCCGACCGTCAGCACGAGCAGCGGCACCAGCCACGACAGCAGCACAAGGACCCCTTGCGACCGGTATCGCCCTGTCAGGGCACCGACGGCGGCCAGGGCCACGAACGGCGCCAGAAGGAAGAGTTGGAGCCACCGCCAGTTTGGGACGATGTGATAGCCACCCAGCCCCAGGAAGTAGCCGCCCACGGTGTGCAGCGCCACGATGGTCACGGGCACCGCGAAGGGCATCCGGCCCCATGTCGTCCCTATGGTGCCAGGACCGCTAGTTGCCGCCTGCTGGTGCGCCGCCGCCGGCCACCAGGGCGCGTACGCCAGGAAGGCGCCGCCAATCGCCAGGAGAAAGTTCCGCCGCACAGCCCGATCCGATCGCGCATAAGCGAGCACATACGCCCCGTGGGCCAGAATCATGAAGAAGGCAAAGTAGTGAGCGTAAAGGCTCACGGCGAGAGAGAGCCCGTAGGCCATCCACCACCCCCGACCTTGGGGCTGATGTATTGCCCGCAGCAGGAAGTAGGTATTCCCGGTCACGAGCAGCATCAGCAGAGGATACATCCGCGCTTCGACACTCGCCTGGATAGCCAGTGCCGAGCCAGCCACCAGGATCCCTGCGGCAAAGGCGACCGATCGTCCGCCGATGGATCGGGCCAGCAGATAGGTCGGCACGACCGCCAGACTGCCGAGGAGGACGGACAACGAACGGATTGCCGCCGGGCTGCGGTCAAACACCAGCCAGAGCTTCAGGAGCAGGTAGTACAAAGGCGGATGGGAATCGATGCTGGCAATGGTCTGCCAGGCTTGGGACCAGGATAACCGTGCGACCTCGACGCTGAAAGCTTCCTCGAAGATGACGCTGCGCGCTTCCAGGAACAGGACGCGCAACAGCACGGCGGCGGCGACCAGAACCAACAGACCTAGGCTGTCTGCGAGAACACGTTCTGGAACCCGAAGGCGCGCGGCGAACCTGCTTCCCGTGCGTTCCAACGAGGTTAGCGTCGCCGCACTCTGTTCCATGGCCCGGCTCACTAGTGTGCACCTTTGCGCCAGGTCCAGAGGTTGTGGATCAGGTAGTTGAACATCCCGCCAACGCCGATGGCGACTAGGTTGGCCAGGAGCAGAAAGACCCCCACCCCGTCGGTCAGCATGACCAGAATTGCGAGGGAGATGAGGTTGCCGACCGCAGTTGTACTATAGTAGCGGAACAACCGCCTCACCTTTTGCCGCAGGGTACGGGAACGTCTGTCGCGCCACGTAAAGATATCGTTGAGAAGGAAGTTCGTGAAGGTCGCGGTCGCCCCGGCTATGGCTCCACTCCAAAGAGTTTGGAGTCCCAGAACGCGGCTGGCTAGCCACAAGATCGCGCTGCTGAGGCCAACCCCGCTGGCGCCGACAAGGAAGAAGCGTGCTGGACGCGTGTCGAGACGCACAGGCAGCGCGGAGAACCGGCGCATCGTGGCTCCCAGAAACGCGTTCATCGCACCGTTGCGGAACATGATTCCAACCTAACCAACCCTTTCCAGGTCTACCGGGACCCGGGGCTGAGCCGACCTGTCCTCAAAGTAAAACAGATCCCCACCAATCGCGCGGCAGGCGTAGGAATGGTATCCCGGGTTGAGCGCTGTTACCAGCGAACCGGGATACGGGAAGAAATGCAGGTGCAGGTCAAACGTGTAGCGATAGGGTCGCTGCCTGGGCACGACGATGATCAACCTCTGTCTGGCTACCCGCCGGAGTTCGCACACCGCGCCGCACAGATCGAGAACATGCTCCAGGGTATGAGCGCAGACGACTGTGTCGAACTGCCCATCGGGAAAAGGCAGGCGCAGGATGTTCCCAGCCACGAAGCGGACCTGGGGGATCTGCTCCAGCAACCTGGGATCGAGCACGATGTCCAGCGCCGTTACATCGTGACGATCCCCCATCCGCTGCGCCAAGTACCCGCGGCCGCATCCCACCTCCAGCGCAGTGCGTCCGGACAAATGGGCCAAAATCGCCTCCACGCACCCCGCGTTCAGATCGGTCTCGCGTTGCGGCACCACGTCCTGCACCTCCCGATACAACCGCACGGTGGTCATCTCGGACATCCGCGCTGCCTGTTCTTTGAAGTCGATGAACAACCGCGCCTTCTGCCCGAAGAACAACCGCAACGGAACGCTCATCACCCATTTCTGATCCCGCAGGATCGGCGGGAGCAATTCATCGAATAAGAAATGAACGCGTGTCGTCAGATCCCGCGATAATCGACGCCAGACCACTATTCTCCTCCTCCACGCTACCGGGTTCCGCTGCAGGCCCCTTCCTCTCCTCCCCACGGCCCACAGAGCGCAAGCGCCAGCGATGGCGTGCGTTAACCGCGGACAGGGTCGCGGGACTCTCGGCGGGTAGACGCCGTCGGATGCTCGTCAAATCCCAGCCGTTCCCGCACGATATAGAAAGGTCGGCCGCGGACCTCCTCAAGCACGCGCCAGACATATTCCCCTAAGATGCCGCCCATAACAGCCTGCAGGCCCCCCATGCCAGCCACCGCTAGAACAGCCGGAAGCCACAGCGCCGTGGACGGCGACAGACGCAGCGGCACCACGAGCAACGTGAGCGCCAGCAGAACGCTCAAGCCGACCAGCGTCAGACCCAGATAGAGCATGGCCCGGAAAGGGAAGTATGAGGAACCAACAATCATGTCGAAGGCAATCTTAGACAGTCGGGGCAGATTCCCCCACTTCGAGGCGCCGTGGCGGCGCCTTTCCCGCGCATACGGGATGGTGACCTGTGTGAAACCCAGGCTCATGATGAGTGCCTGTGTGAATCGATTGCGCTCTGTCAGGGAGTTGAAGACGTCGGCAACACGACGATCCAGCAGACAGATGTCCACGCCGAGGATCGGGTAGTCCGGCACCCCGATGCGGCGGAGGATTCGGTAGAAGATCGACGCCGCTATCCGGCGCGGCCAAGGATCATCACGGAGGGCGCGTACCGCCCAGACCACGTCCGCTCCCTCTTCCCATGCACGCACCAGCCGGGGGATAAGTTCCGGGGGGTCCTGGAGGTCGGATGTTATCCATAACACGGCATCGCCTGATGCGGCCTGCACACCAGCGGCTACCGCACTCCAGGAACCGAAGTTCCGGGAGAGCCGAAGGACCTTTACCGCGGGATCCCGCTCCCGGAGCGAGCGGAGGAGAGCGAAGGATGCGTCCAGGCTGCCGTCGTCCACGAAAATCACCTCCAGCGCGTAGCCGGACAGCTGACTACGGACGAGACCCAGACGCGCGTAGAAGGGCCGGAGGCTCTCCTGTTCATTGTAGACAAGGACAACGATCGAGAGGCACCTCTTCCTGTCCGGCTCCAGACTCGCAGGACGGCCCGCTTCCGGGAGAGCGATGGGGGGAAGGGTCATCGCATGCCGGGCTCCTTCAGCCGACGGTCTACTCCGCGGATGACGCGCGCTGGATTGCCCGCCACGATGGTGTATGGCGGCACATCCCGTGTCACCACGCTTGCTGCCCCCACGATCGCCCCCTCGCCAATGGTCACATCACAAAGGATCACGGCGCCGCTGCCGATCGCGGCGCCGCGCCGCACCACAGTGGGCCGCACCGTCCAGTCGGCTTCCGTCTGCAGTTCGCCGCGCGCGTTGACCGCCCGGGGATAGCGGTCGTTAATGAAGACCACGTGATGGCCGATGAACACCTCGTCTTCGATAGTTACGCCTTCGCAGATGAAGGCGTGGCTGGAGATCTTGCAGTTCCGCCCGATCTTCGCCCCCTTCTGGATCTCGACGAAGGCACCGATCCGCGTGTTGTCGCCGACCTCACAGCCGTAGAGGTTCACGAAGTCGTGAATCCGGACGTCAGCGCCTAACCTCACGTCGGCGGCAATGCCCTGATACCGCGTCCGCTGAGCCTTCATCCTCAAACTGGGGTGATCACGCCGCGCTGATCCAGAGAGTGCTGCGCCGCTTCCAGCAACTGCACGACGCGCAACCCGGCCGTTCCGTCCGTAATTGGGCGCTGCCCCGTCAGGACACAGTCGACAAAGTGGCGGCACACCTGTTCCAGTGCTTCTGACTGGTCAATTTTCGGCGCCACCATGTCCCCGGTGCGGTACTGAACCAGGGTCCGGTAACGCGAGGTGCGGTCTGGCAGGATCTCGACGCCCCGGTCGAAGATCTTGACCTGATTGTCCGGATCGAGGTGGTCATAGACCACAATCTTCAAACTGCCACCGATCAAGGTCCGCCGGATCTTCACGGGCGAGAGCCAGTTCAGGTGAAAGTGCGCCAGCGTCTCGTCGGCGAACTCGACCGTGACGTAGACAATACTCTCCATCTTCCACCCGCCGGCCTTGACGGGTGCGGCCCCCACGGCCGAGACCCGCAGCGGCTGCCTATCGAGAAGGAAGGTCATGATGGAGAAATCATGGGGGGCCAGGTCCCAAAGCACATTCACGTCGTTCTGAAACAGCCCCAGGTTGACACGGACGGCGTCGTAATAGTAGATCTCCCCCAACTCGCCCCGCCGGATCAACTCTTTGATCTTCTGCACCGCGCCCGTGTAGATGAAGGTGTGGTCGACCATCAGGATCCGTCGCTGCCGGTCGGCCAAGTCGATCAACTCCTCCGCCTGAGGGACGGTGGCCGTCAGCGGCTTCTCCACGAGCACGTGCTTTCCTCGGCGGAGGGCTTCTCGTGCCAGCGTGTAGTGCGTGGAGATAGGGGTCGCGATAGCCACGGCATCGACCTCGTCGGAGGCCAGCAGTGCTTCCGACTCGGTTGTGAACCGCGTGGCGGGATACAGGCGCCGCAGGGGCGTCAGCGGGATGGGATCGACGTCGGCGGCCGCGACGACCTGACAGCCCTCGACTTTGACGAAGTTGCGAATCAAGTTGGGACCCCAATACCCACACCCGATCACGCCGACACGGACCATCGTGGTCACCCCTGCTCCCCGTGGGTTTCGCCAACGCGGTCTTCCACGAAGGCGGCGATCTGGCGGGCGACGTGGGTCAACTGCTCCGGGGTCAACTGGGGATACATGGGCAGGGAGACAATGCTCGCCGCGAGCGCCTCGGCAACCGGGAAGCCGCGCGGTCCGTATCCAAGATGCGCGAAGGCCGCCGTCAGGTGGACCGGCCGCGGATAGTGGATTCCGGTCTCAATCCACCACCGCTGGAGGTGGGTCCGCAGGGCGTCCCGCCGTGACCGGTCCACGCGGATCACGTACTGGTGATACACGTGCGTCCGCTCAGGTCCAGTCTGGGGAACGGCGATACCGGGAGTCGCGGAGAGCAGGCGGTCGTAAGTGCGGGCGTGCTGCCACCGGCGCTCGTTCCACGCATCCAGGTAGGGCAATTTTACCCGCAGGATGCCGGCCTGCAGTTCATCCAGCCGGCTGTTCTGTCCCACCATGTCATGTTGATGTCTCTCCACCCCGCCGTGATTCCGGAGCCGACGAACTGACTGGGCGATCTGATCGTCATTGGTCGCGACGATCCCGGCATCACCATACGCCCCCAGATTCTTGGCCGGATAGAAACTGAAGCCGGCGGCCTGGCCAAGCGAGCCGACTTTGTGCCCCCTGTAGGTAGCCCCATGAGCCTGCGCCGCGTCTTCGATCACGGTCAGGCCGTGACGCTCGACGAGCTCCAGCAGCGGGGCCATATCGGCGGGCTGACCGTACAGGTGGACGGGAATGATCGCCCGCGTGCGCGCAGTGATCAGATGCTCTACCTGGGCAACGTCGATCGTATACGTATCCGGCGTCACATCCGCCAGGACCGGCCGGGCCCCCACCTGCGCGATCGCCTCCACTGTGGCCACAAAGGTGTTCGCCGCCGTGACGACTTCGTCGCCGGGACCGATCCCGAGGGCCTTCAGGGTCAGGACCAGGGCATCGGTTCCATTGGCCACGCCGACCGCGTACCTCACGCCGAGGTAGGCGGCAAACTCGTGCTCAAACGCTGCCCCTTCCGCCCCCAGCACGAACCGGCCACTGGCGACGATCTCACGGATCTTCGCGAGCACCGGGCCCTCGATTTGAGCATGCTCGCGCCGCAAATCGCCGAAAGGGACTTTGACGACGGCATCTGTCTTGGACGTCATGCCCTGCCCATCTCGCTCTCACTTGCCCGGGAGCGTCTGCCGCCCCAGACATTGTCCGTGCCCCGGCGTGTCCGCCGACGGATCCAGACCGTGAGCCACCCTCCCACCAGCAATGCCCAGGTGCCCAGGCTGATCAGTCCTCCCAGAGCGACGGTCCAAGGACGGAAAACGAATTCCAGGTGCCGAGCGCCGACTGGCAGAAACACCGCGCGAAACGCGTGGTTGGCACGGTAGATTGGCTGTTCCACGCCGTCGACGTATGCCCTCCATCCCGGATAGTAGGTGTCGCTCAGCACGAAAATCGCCGGCGCCTGCAGTGCCAAGTCGAAGGTCAGCCTGGTCAGCCCGTAGGAACGCCGGATGATCTCGCCGGGATGAGCGGTGGGCCGCAGGTTGTACGTTTCGGCGGGGGGGCGGTCCAGAATCACCAGTTGGGCGGGATCCCAGTCGCTGATGAATTCCGATAGGACGAGGGCATCGTTCGGCTGGACCGAGAATCGCGTCACCAGGAAGCCTCGGGGCAGCGCCCTCTCGTTCCGAAAGATGTAGTAGGATCCGGCGAAGACCTTACGGTAGGACTGGCTTACGTCGGTCCGCGTGAAGACGTCCCGTGCGGCCATGAAGTCGATCAGGGGAGAGCGGCCCGCGGACTGCGTCCCTTGCCGGATCGCCAGGGCGAGGAACTCCGTCATCTGCCGGACTGCGATGGGGCTGTAGCCCCCGGCGCTGGGGATCTGCTGCTGGGCGCCGATATTGAAAGCGAGCGCGGCGCGGATGCTCTGGAGATCCTCTCCCGGACGTGGGGTGAAGCGCAGGGTCATCGCGGGTAGCCAGGAGAACATGAACGTCGGAGTGGGCAGGATGCGGTACCGGCCCTCCTGCAGGTCCAGGAGTTGCTCCGTGGGCACCGGGGCAGAGAGCGCCCGCGCCTCGACCGTCGGGTAGAAATTCAGGCCATAAGACAGCAAATCCCCCGTCGCCAGGGCGACCAGCAGGACCAGCAGCGCGCGAGGGTGAAGGCGACGTAGTGCCGCTGCGGCGATGACCAGACCCGAACCCAACCAGAGCAGGGCAAAGCGTCGGCCTTCGCCAATGCCGATCTCCTGGGCCAAGTTCTGCACGTCGCCGTAACGGGTGAGGGGAAGTACACCCGACGCCCGCATGGCACCGCGCGCCAGCCAGGAAAGCGCCCCCATCACTCCCGGACCGCCTGCGGCCCAGTACAGTGCCAGAGCGCCCACCACCGCGATGGCCGCCGCGGTCCTCCACCAGCGTTGATCGCGGACATGCGGGGAGCTCAGCCAGTGGGCTCCGTAGGCGGCCAGAACGGCCACCGCCCATCCGTACCAGATGAGGAACCGCGCCGGCGCGCGGAAGTAGGCGACACCAGGGATCACCCGGTAGGCGAGGTGGAACACCGGTGACGCCTGACCCAGCGCGATGGCCACGCCGCACAAGCCCAGGACCGCCCAGAGAACGCGGTCCCGGCGGGCGGCGCACACCAGCCCCACCAGCGCCAGCAGGAATGACACGACACCAAAGTAGCCCACCATCTCCCAGTACAGCCACTCCCCCCAGTAGAACCCTTGGTCAGGGCTGCCGAACAGCCTGGGACTGAGCAGCATCGGCACCTGACGCAGCGGCAGAGCGAAGGTCGCCGCGAACTGAATGCCCTTTCCTCCTGAGCGGTCTGAGTGCTGGACGAGCTCCGCTCCCGGGAGGACCTGGACGGCGGCGAGAGCCAGCGCCAATAGGCCTCCCAGGAGGAAGGCCGCCGCGACGGCCAGGAGCGACTTCCTCGCCTGCTCTCCCTTCTCCACCGCCCGCCAGATCCCGTAGGCCAGGGCCAAGAGCATGGAGATGAGCAGCGTCTGCAGGTGTCCCGCGAAGATCTGAGCGGCCAGGATCAACCCGACGTACAGCGGCGCGCGGCGGTCTTTGAACGGGGCGCCGATGCGTTCGATGGCCCAAAGCAGCAGCGGCACCCAGGCTAGCGTGCGGAGTAGACTCGGCTGCGTCAGGCGAACCGCCACAAACCCACTGAACGCCCACGTCACCGCCCCGAGAAAGGACGGTCCCACGGGAAGGCCCTTCTGTCGGAGAAAGGCGTAGGTGAACGCGCCGAGCAGGAAGACGTGGAGCGCCAGGTCGAGGGCCAGCGCGCGGTGGAGCGGCAGAATGAGGTTCAGCAGCATACTGGGATACAAGGGGGAGTACTCAGCGTCGGCGAGTAGCGGCAGCCCGTTGAACACGTAAGGATTCCAGAGCGGCAGATGCCCCTCCAGGATGCTGCGCTTCCAGAGGTCGTGCGCCGGGTAGAAGGTTAGGAGTAGATCACCCCAATATAGCGCCTGCTCCGTGAATAGCACCCGACCGAAGAAGACAGTCGTCAGCCCCGCCAGGGCCAGCACCGCGACAAGGTCGTGCCGCGAGGTCGCTGGCAGGGTGAACCGGCCGCGGGGGCGCGCCTGCTCCTGATCTCGTGGAGTCGTGGTCACGTCAGGCCGCCCGTCACGTCGCGCCCCGGCGTTGGTCACAGGCGGTTCACCCCCTCCGCGGAGGTGGGCGCGGGCAGCCGGGTGAACAGTAGGCTCAGGTACCCGACCACAGTCTGGAGCACCCGCATCTTGCTGCCGCCCCGCTTGCGGTCGTACCGTAGGTGCAGGGGCACCTCGACGACGCGCGGACGGAACGGCTGCAGTTTGAGCAGCAGTTCTGCCATCACGGTGAATCCGGGGCTTTCGATTAGCCGGGCGCCGTAACGTTTCGTGGCCGCATGCAGCAACTGGGCCCGGTACGCTCGATAGCCGGAGGAGTAATCCCGCACGCCGTGCAATCCGAACCGAAGGCGCATCAACACGCCGATGCCGTGGCTGAGCACACGGCGCAGCAGGGGGACCCCTTCCTCCGCCCCGCCCGGGGCGTAGCGGGAGGCGATGACAAGATCGGCACCGCGCCGGATCTCCTCCACCATGCGGGGAATCAGGTCCGGCGGGTGAGTGTTGTCCGCATCCATGGTCACGACGACATCCGTGCCGTTCGCCTGAGAGAGAACGGCCACCAGCCCCGTCTCTATCGTGCGGGCCAGGCCCCTATTGTGCGGGTGCGCCACCACCTGCACAGGCAAGTGCTCCCCGAGCGCACCGGCAACGGCCCGCGTGTCGTCCGTACTGCCGTCGTCCACAACGATCACGCCATAGGGGATGCCGGCCGCGCCGATAGTCGCAGCAATGCCCTCAAGTAGCGGCGATAGATTAGCCCCCTCATTGAATGCGGGGAGGATCAGCCAAATTTCCATCAATTAGCTCCTCAAGCTCCAGGTATTCGGCGTAGATCCTCCGTCATCTGAATGCCCCAAAGGTCGGGCTGGCAGACCAGCGCGCCTCTGTAGCGGCGGGACGGGGCCCCCCTCTCAGTTCAGTGGCGCTCGTACAGCAGGACGTAAACGTAGCGGAAGTCCGCACCCTCGCGCCAGCGGTAAGTCTGCTCGACCGCTTCAAGCAGCGCCTCCCGGCTCTCCGGCGGCGTAGGTTCGGTGAGCACCACCCAGACGCGCTCCGCGTCGCGCAGCAGCGCGGGGATGGAGGGCAGCGCCCGCACCAGGGCCGCGCGGGTCGGCCTGGGCGTCCACGGCGGCGCGTAGAGGGTCACGGCCGTACTGGTCGACGACGTGAAGTAGTACCCGAAGGCCACGCGGGCTGACTGCGGGTAGAAGAGCAGTCCGTCCCCCGGCCGCCACCGGGCCTCCACATGGCGCGCGGCGGCGGCCCAGTTGTAGGGCAGGTAGCGGGGATCGCCGTATGTGGCCCCCAGTACCGCCACATTCAGCACAAGGATGCCGGTGGTCACAATGATGAACGTGGCCATTCTCCGTTCTCGCCGCGCCACGGCGAGAATTCCCTGGGCGAGGAGCAGGAAGAAGAACGGCTGCACAAACGAGACATAACGCGGGATAGCATAGAAGAGACCGGTGACCATCGAGGCGCCGACCAGGATGGCGACGGGGAGGAGCCATGCCAGAGAGAGCAGCAGGCCGATCCCTCTCCGGGTCGTGGTCAGGACACCGGCCACCACCAGCGCCAGAAAGGGCCCTACCAGAAGCAGCTGACCCCACGACCAGCGGCCTTCGTCCAACAGGTATCCGCCCAGGCCGAAGAGATAGCCGCCGAAACTCGACAGCGCCACCATGTTCAAGGGCGCGGAGAGGGGCATGCTCCCTTTCCAGATTGGCGTGGCACGCCCCTCGGCGAGCTGTGTGGCGACGGCAGACCACCACGGCCCGTAGGCGAGGATGGCCCCGGCCAGCGCCAGCAGGAGCCCCCGGCGCACGCCCGGTGTCCGCCAGTGGTATAGCGCGACGTAAAGCAGGTGCACGGGCAGAAGCAGAAAGGCGAAGTAGTCCACGTAGAAGGCCAGTGACATCACGCCGGCGTAGGCGACCCAGTGTCCCCGTCGCACGCGTCCTTCCGCCGCGGCCTCACTTGTGGCCCGCGAGAGCAGGTAGGTGGCGGTCACGGCGAGGAGCGCCAGCAGGGGGTACATGCGGGCCTCCACGCTGGCCTGAATGGCCAGGGCGGAGCCGCCCAGGAGGGCCGCCGCTGCGGCCGCCACCACCGGTCCGGAGAGGTCTCGGGCCCAGACCCATGTGATGAATACGGTGAGTACCCCGCAGAGAACCGAGAAGGACCTGATGGCGGCCGGGGTATCGCCAAGCGCCAGCCAAAAGTGCAGCAGCAGGTAGTAAAGCGGTGGGTGGGCATCGGTCTGGGCCACGAGACGCCAGAGCTCTGCCACCGGGAGGCGGGCGATGGCGACACTGAACGCCTCGTCGAACCATAGCCCCCGGCCCTCGAGCACCATCAGCCGCAGTGCCGCGGCCGCCGCCAGCAGCCCGATCAGCAGGAGACGTTCGGCACTGCTGCTCCGCATGCCGATG
>Ga0209642_10002622_pt1 | contig 11773 bp, 9 predicted proteins | sample RifCSP19_2_FD_184025 | JGI IMG/M metagenome (GOLD analysis project Ga0209642, IMG submission 184025) | Soil microbial communities from Rifle, Colorado - Rifle CSP2_sed 19_2 (SPAdes) (version 2) | ecosystem: Environmental > Terrestrial > Deep subsurface > Rock core/Sediment | place: Rifle... | reverse complement strand
CTGGACCCTGGTGGATAATTTCGAATGGGAGCGGGGGTGGACGCAACGCTTCGGGCTGTGGGAGCTGGATGTAGACACCCAGGTCCGCCGCAAACGCCCGAGCGTCGACCTCTACACAGAAATCTGCCGCGAGAACAATATCTCGTCAGAAATGGTCTCTCGCTACGCCCCGGAAATATTCGATAAGCTCTTCCCAGTATAAAACCTCCGAGGTCTTAACCCTGACAACTGATTACCGACCACTGGCAAAAGGATGTATCCCGAAACCCTGTTCACCCTCGTCTGCCGTCCAGCCCTGCCAAAAGACACCCCGGATGTGATGGAACTCACCAGCACTATTTGGGAAGGGGAGGATTATGTCCCCCATGTCTGGTCTGAATGGCTGGCCGATCCGGAAGGCTTGCTGGCTGTCGCTGAATATGGCGGCCGCGTGGTTGGGCTGAGCAAATTAACGCGGTTGGGACCAGCAGAATGGTGGCTGGAAGGGTTGCGCGTTCACCCCGACTTCGAGGGTCGCGGCATCGCATCTCACCTGCATGAGTATCTCCTGGACTTCTGGCAGCGGACTGGTTCTGGAGTAATCCGCCTGGGGACAGCTTCTTTTCGCAAACCTGTGCAGCACCTGTGTGATCGCACCGGTTTCCGTAAGGTTGCAGAATACTCAATCTTCTCTGCGCCTGTCCTTCCCGGATCGGATTCCAACTCGACTGCCACTAATTTCACGCCAATTAATATCGACGAAGCCCAAACAGCAGTTGATCTTGCACTGCAAAGCCCAGCACTCAGCCTGGTTTATGGTCTTATGGACACAGGCTGGCAGTGGGCCACGCCTGCCGCGCACTACTTATTTGAAGCAGTCCGAAAGGGCCAGGCCTGGTGGTGGCAAAAACCGCGTGGCTTGCTGGTCGTGCGGGGTGAAGAGGAAAAAGGAATCAAGACGGCCGTCATTCAATTGATCGCCTGCCCCATGGCGGAGATGGTTCAATGCCTGCAGAATTTCCGCCAACTGGCTGGAGCCATGGGTTACGATCGAGCAGGGTGGCTCGCCGCGCTCCATCCCGATCTCGAACCCATCCTTCTGGCGGCTGGTTTCCAACGTGACTGGGATGCTGAGCTATATGTCTACGAAAAAATGCACTCTCTTCCATAGACCCTCTGAGTCTTTACGGACTGATTGGTTATGATATAATCTCGCTCGCCAGCCGGGATTAGCCGACTGGCGCTTCGGAGAGGTTGCGTAGTCTGGCCTAACGCGCACGCCTGGAGAGCGTGTTCACCGCAAGGTGACGCGGGTTCGAATCCCGCCCTCTCCGCTATAGAAGGGATCCACAAATGTCCACCAATCCTCACGAAGATCCGAGGATATCGATCGCCCAGTTGCCGCTGGGCGATTTTACTTTGTCAACCGGTCCATTCCTGGACCTGTGAAAGAAAAGCAATCAATAAAATCAACCCCCCGTCACCATCGACCGCAACACCAACCCAACCATAATCAGGAGCGCCACGGCATACAGCAACATCTCCGGGCGTTCCTGCCTGCCTTTAGTATAGCTGTAAACCAGCGGGATAGCCAACACGCTGACCACGCCATATAGGATATGGATAAAACCGCGCAGCGGTCGTAGCCCGCTGATCCATAGATATGCTCCCAGACCACCCTCCATAAATATTAATATCTCGGCGATTACCAACGCCCCCCAGTAGCTGGCTCCCAATCCCTGGCGGCGAAAGAAACGCCAGAAGCCCCAAACGGCCATGATCAGGAAAAATATTAGAGACGTGTTCGCCAGACGGCCGTGGATTTCTACCAGCGACATGCTGCCCTCCTGATTGATTATATTCGCTCATCATACCACACCCGCTCAACGAGGGTGATATCCGAATCACCCTTTCGTGAAGCGGAAATCACTCTGCCTGGTTTAACCAGGGTGGATAGCGAAGTTTCCGCTTATTTGGTAAACTGCTGTCACGGTTAGATGTATGAATCTGACCCGATTTATCTTGTTATTTGATCCTCCTAATGCTACAATACACAAAGTCTTATGGCTTGGTGAAAATTACTGGAGAGAGGAGAGCAAATCGATGACTACAGAGGTAGTAGTCGATAAAAAACCTGTTAATCGCCGTGAGTTCCTCAACTTCGCCTGGCTTGTCTCGATCGGGTTCTTTTCAGTCACAACAGCTGGCGTGACCTTTTTGTTTTCTCTTCCTCGATTTAAGGAAGGGGAGTTTGGCGGCGTGTTCACGGTCGGGACCGTGGAAGATCTACCTGCAGCGGACGCGCAACCGGAGAATTTCCCCAAAGTCAAGTTTTGGCTAAGCAATACCGAGGGGGGGATAATGGCAATTTACAAGGTGTGCACGCACCTGGGCTGCCTTTACAACTGGAATGATCAAGAAAACAAATTCGCTTGCCCCTGTCACGGTTCACAATTCCAGAAAGATGGCACCTACATTAAAGGACCAGCGCCACGCAATTTAGATCGCTTTGTCGTCAGAATCGAATCAAATGCTGGGGAGTTGATCGCCGAGTCTGATCTTGCAACTGGTGCTCCATTACCCGTCCCAGCTGATCCTTCCGCTATCATTAAGGTCGATACCGGAAAAAGGGTCATGGGTGCCCGTCACGCGTGATTTTCCCACTCTATCCTTAACGAAAGCCAGGGGATAAATATGCTGAAATCCATCAACTTTCAAGACCTGCGCCAAAAATTGGTGAAGGCGATCGATAACCGTGTGCGGATCATTACTGCTGGTCTGGGCATCAATGAACTGCGGGCTGTCCTGCGCGGTGACCCGCCAACCGAAAAGCCAAATCCGCGTTACAAAGTCCATACCACCAGCTTCCTTTTTCACATCCGGCCGCGATACTACCAGAAAGGCAGCACGATCCTGAGCCACACCTTCCGCTTAGGCTTCTTCACCTTTTTCTTTTTCATGGTCGAGCTGATTACCGGACTGGTCTTGATGGTCTATTACTCTCCAACCCCATCGGAGGCATATACCTCGATTCTAGAAATCATGAGCGATGTCCCCTTCGGGAACTTGATGCGCGACCTGCATCGCATCGGGGCTGAGGCGATGGTGATTTTTACGTTCCTGCATATGTTGCGGACTTATTTCACCGGATCTTATAAGAAAGACCGTTCGTTTACCTGGTTCACCGGGGTGATCCTGTTAGGCATCACACTCTTTCTTAGCTTCTTTGGCTATCTCCTGCCCTGGGATCAATTGGCCTATTGGGCAGTTACGATCGGCACCAGCATGGGAGAAGCCGCGCCGCTGGTCGGCACGCAACTCAACCTGCTGTTAAGGGGCGCTCCTGATATTGGCGCAGGCGGTCTGTTGCGCGCTTATCTGTTGCATGTAATCCTGTTGCCGTTAGCGGCGATCCTGGTGATCAGCATTCACTACTACAAGGTCGCACGCGAGCACGGTATATCGATGCCTGCCCGTCTGGAAGAGGGGAATATAACCAAAGAGAAGGAAAAGGACGCCAAGCAGCGCCTCGACCTGATCCCAGACTTGCTCTCGCACGAAGTCTACCTGACGATACTTGGCCTCTTTATTCTTTTTTTCGTCACAATCTACTTCTACCCCGGTGCTCCGCTGGAGCACATCGCCAATCCACAACAGACTCCCCTCGACACCAAGGCCCCCTGGTATTTCTGGTGGCTGCAGGGCATGCTCAAATTGGGGGATAAAACCCTGATGGGAATAATTATCCCAACGCTGCTTGTGGGTTTACTCTTCGCTGTTCCTTACATCGACCGCAATCCCAACCGATCGTTCATAAAACGGCCTGTAGCTGTATCCCTGGGGATCCTGGGGGTCCTGATCCTGATCGCACTCAGTTATATGGGACTCCCACAATATGGGATTGAGCCAATCGCCTCTACTAGAATTATCCAGGATATCGCTCCTGAGGAAGGCAGTGGCCCCCTCTACGAAGTTCCTTTCGATCAACTCCAGCAAGGAGTGTACGTGGTTAACGGAACGCCAACCGATAACCTGTGCCCGGAAATGATTAATGGCTGTCCAGCCTTAGAGACCGTTTTTGCCGACTATTCGACCCGCGTAAACAAGTCTATCCAAGCAGGAGACTTGCCGAACGCCGAGGCAGTCATGATCAACGAGGATTGGCAGGAGAACCTGAAGAAGGTGACCCTGCGCATCGTTTGGGATGATAAAGACACAGGTGAGACGAAAACATATTTTCGCCACATTTATATACACCGCGACCGGGGTAGCGAATAACACCGCGACGATAGGAGGGTGAACCAACACCATGTCCCGCTTTAATTTCGAGATCTTTCTTGGCACAATCCTGGTCGTGCTCACCTCTGTGATCATGATCATCTATGGGCTGAATGAAGAAGGCCGGATGGCCAGAGCAGCCGAAGAGCATCAAGCGCAAGCTATTGAGGTAGGAGCCAGCCTATTCGAGAACAACTGTAGTGGCTGTCATGGGTCGAAAGGAGAGGGTATTCCAGGCTTGTGCCCCCCGCTGAACGACCGTAACTTCTTCACCAACCGGTTAAAAGAGGTAGGATGGTCCGGCAGCTTAGAGGATTATGTTGTCGCCACCGTATCGAGTGGACGGCTCACTTCATCCCGTCCAGACCAGTTTGCCGGCCAGGGGACACCCTCGATGCCTGCCTGGTCTGAAGATTACGGAGGACCCATGCGCGCCGATCAAATCCGTGACCTGGCCAAATTCATCCTAAATTGGGAGGCCACCGCTCTGGAGCAGGTCGTGTTGGAGGCATTGCCAACACCTACCCCAAGCGTCGAGGAGTTGGCAGATCCAGTCGCGCGCGGCCGGCAGGTTTACCTGGAGCGTGGCTGCAGTGGTTGTCATACGATTGAAGGCCTGAGCACCGGTGTTGTCGGACCGAATTTAACTCAAGTTGGGACGCAGGCTGCCACCCGCGAACCAGGAAAATCTGCACAGGACTATTTTCGCGAATCGGTTCTGGACCCAAGCGCCTTCGTCGTGGAAGGATTTCCTGACAATGTCATGCCAAAGAATTTCGGTACTTTGCTCAGCCAGGAGAATTTGGACGATTTAATCGCCTTCTTAGTTGCTCAAAAGTAGGCTTGCGGATCACGGAGAGGAAATAAAACTATGCGATCCTTCCTTCACCGCTACGCCGGTTTGGTTATCTTGGGGATCATGGCGATCTCGCTGGCTTGGATAATGCCAGGGAAAGCTCAGAACCAGGATGAGGGTAAACTGCAGCTGGGAGCGCAGATCTTTGCTGAGAACTGTGCCGTCTGCCATGGCTCTGATGGTAAGGGGCGGGTCGGCGCAACCCTGGCTAAAGACTGGCCTTCGATCCGGCCTGATCTGCGTGTGAAGACGACTATCGAGAACGGGGTTACCGGTTCGGTGATGCCACCCTGGGGCCAGGCAAATGGCGGGCCACTCACTGAAGAAGAGATCGACGCCCTGGTTTATTATATTCTCAGCTGGCAGACCGATGGTCCAGAGCTGATTTACCCGACTCCCACCGCCATCCCGCGGCCAGCCATCACCCCCCCACCTGGCGTGTTAGGTGATCCCAATCAAGGGGCGGTTCTATACGACCATAACTGCGCTGTCTGCCATGGCCCAAACGGCGAGGGTCGCGTGGGGGAGACTCTGGCCAAAGATTGGCCTTCTATTCGTCCTGACTTGCAGGTCCAGGCGACTATCCAAAGGGGCATCCCCGGATCAGCCATGCCGGCCTGGAGCCAGGAAAACGGCGGGCCGCTTCTCGAAGAAGAGGTTAATAACCTGGTAGCTTACATCCTCACCTGGAGCACTCCCCCCAACCCCCCCACGATCACCCCGACAACCGCGCAATCTCTGCCAGCCCGGGGTGTCAATTGGGGGCTCTGGTTAGGTATTTTGGCTGTGGTGGTGATCCTGGTCGCAGTATTGATTTACTCATCTCGCAGCCGAAAAGGGGAATAAAAGGATTGTATGAAACATTTGACAGGCGCTAAGACCTGAGGTATCCTTCCAGGCGAGCTGCCGGGTGGGTCCGGCGCGGCAGACACCTGCGAACTCCGTCAGGTCCGAGAGGAAGCAGCGGTAAGTGGGTCCCTCTGGGCGCCGCCGGGTTGCCTGCCCGGTCGCTCTATTTGTCATAAATTAAAAGGGCTGCCGTGGGACTGGCAGCCCTTACGAAATCCCCCTACGCCCAATTATCTTTTTTGGAATTACTTGAACAACTCCAAAGCGGCCGGCAACTGGTAATTCAGCTGGTCGTCGAAGTTGATCACAACCGAAGTAGTGCCGTGGATTTTTATGTCTTTTCCGACCAGTTGCGCATGGATCTCAGCCAACTGAGAACTCGACCCACCCGCTTCGATTGTTCCGTCCGGGACATATACCAACCCAAGGAATTCCGAGTCGCCTGTGCCAAGTAAAGTCGCTTCATTCGTGTTCCCTTCGGCCAGGTAAACCAGCACGCCAGGCACAGCCCGCTTTGCAGTACAAGGTGAACCGCAACTCCTGGCTGGAGGGGCGGTGATGCTGGTTGTAGCGTTGCCGCTGGTGTGAAAATTCCCCGTCAGGATATAAATCGTCACGCTAGTTCCGGATAGGGTACCCCCATTAATTTCAAAGTCTCCGGTAACACAGTACAAGCCCGGCTCCATAGTGTGATCCCCGTTAGTGATTTTTACCTGGGAATACCGTCCGGCTTCAAGCGTACCGTCTTTATTATAGTTCCCGTAATTCGGCAAGCCATTGCAGTCCGGTTGAGGAACAGCATACGCAGAAGGAGGGATAGGGATGCCGGTATCCTCTTCAGGAGTTGGATTGATCGATCCGCTTCCCCCGTGTTGGGTGTAACAATCCGGCAACACGCAGCTGATGTCGTAACCGCCAAATACGTTGACATCTATATTCCCACTCCCATCGATACAGGAGTTTGAAAAAATCCCGCCTCCGGTCACGTTCGCATCGCTGGTCCCATCGAACTCGATGCCTCCATCAGCGCAATCCAACCCCAATGCGACTATGGCGTTTCCAAAAGCGAGTGGGGTGCGCGGCCGCACCCGCGTCACGGCTTCGACGGTGTTGCGCAGCGGGCCGCTATACACAAAGTGGGCAAAGGCAGTTTGGGTGTCGGTCGTGATCAGCGTTTTGATGTCGAGATACTTATCGATCCAGCTGCCGTTGTCTGCATTGTCGACGCACTCCGTGCTGACACCATTTTTATCCGTAACGTCAGTATCGATCGCGTAGTCGTTGCTTCCCGCGCGGGCAATGGCGACCGCCTTGGCGCCAGCAGGATTATTATTTTGCGCTGCGATCACTCGCCCGTCGCTGCAACTCCAATCCCCATACATGACGTAGTGATTTTCCAGGTACAGCGCGGCTGCACTGCCCCCCGCCAGGGACGAGGCATCGGAGGCATTTTGAGCATGCCGCCGGTTGGAATACACCATGCCGCCATCGATCGCCAATGCTGTAAACGCTAACAACACGATAAAGGCGATCGCCAGCAAAACTGAAGCCTGGCCGTTTTCAGAAAACCTTTTGTTTGCTTTCATCTGTTACCTCCTCAAGAAAGCCGATAATCATGGACATGCCGGACTTAAAATCGTATCGATGACCGAAGCGCTGATACTGACGGTCTGCCGACCCAGGATTGTCCCCATAAGCGGCATTGTCACCGGAAAGTTCGCGTATACAGCTCTTACCCGGATGCTGTTGCCTGTACAGGCCGCTCCAATCAGCTCAACGGTGATATCGTTATTCGTGATTAAGTCCTGGATCCTATCCGAGCTGTTCAACACGTGATTCTTGATCTCCTGGGTCAGGGTGGGATTTATCGAGCCATACAGCGCGCCTTCCTGGACTGAATCTCGTAACGCCATATAAGTGAAGAAAGCGCGCCCCAGGTCCACTACTCCTCCCAATAAGATTAACAAAATGGTCATAGACAGAGCCATTTCTGTCAGACTTTGGCCTCGTTCAGAGCGGGGACGATTTAACTGCGCTTGCACTTCAAAACTCCTTTACTTATTCACTTTCGATTTACAGTAGGCATGAAGGTTTGCCACTTACCTTTATATGCGGCAATGCCCTGACCGGAAAAGCTGGTCTGGATCAAGGGGTTCACGGCTTGACCTGAGATAAAGATCATTGCCGGTGTGAGCACATCGCCGTTCTCATTGACTAAAGTGTAATAAAGATAATCTTTCCATTCGGCGTCCATCCAGGTCAAGATGCCATAACCTTCCTCGGAAGTGGTGACTGATACGTAATCTGGTTTCCGTTCTCCCAAGAGAGGCAAATCCTGAGATGAGCTGATTAGGTCATTGCCACTTTGGTCAAGAATGATAAAAGCGATTCTCTCAGTAGTGGGATTTGTCCAGGCAATCAGGATATTGCCGGTTTTCAACTGGGCTGCATCCAACCTCCAGCCGCTGCTTTCGGGAACGATTGTAGAGTCTTTAATCAGGTCGCCATCGCTCTGCACGATGGCGTATGCGACGGAGTAAGTCTGGGCGTTTTGATCGAAAATGGAATAAGCGATCAAGACGCGGTTCTCGCTTAGGTCAGCTAATCCAGGATCGATATTAAGAGTGCTGCCAGGAATGCTCTGAGCGAACAGCGTCGGACCTTTTACTCTAACGCCTCCAGATTTGTAAATCGAATAATAAACACTGCTTATCTCACCACCTGGTTGGTGTCTTCCGTCTATCCAAGCGAGAAAATATCGATTGTCCTCAGTTGCAACAATCTGTGGTGAGTTAAAGGCCGGAACCTCATCTTCTCCTTGACCACGCCATCCGTCGTTATTAGTGACATTGAGTGGCCCAAAACTAACTTTCCCATCAGGATCAAGGATAGCGAAATAAATATTGGAATTAGTCAGGAAGGTATTCAGATCGAGCTTGTATTCTGCCCAAATGATGCCGGTACTGCCATCCGGCGCGTTGGCTAAAGCCGGATAACGGGCGTTAACCAGCAATTGGGGAGTTGCAACGTCTCCATTATTTGTCAACAAAGCCAGGGGGCGAGAAATGTCCCCAAAATCGTCGAGGAGTATGGTTTCGATGTCAGAAAATTGTACCGGTTGTCCACCGATAAATTTCTCACCATTTTTTTCCCATGAGTAAACATAACCCCCACCTTCCCTCATTGTCAGGGAGAGCGTATTACCAGTGAAGAAGTTCGCTACCTGAAGATTATCGCTATTGATTGCCCAAGTCAAACTAAGATACATTCCGGTCTGGCTATCGGCGTAAGCCTGTGCAAAACCGGCTGGCACTGCTACCTGGACTCTTGTGATCCAGCTTTTCTCAGTGTTATCAGAGGAGGTTGCTTTAATCTCGATCTCAGTATAATCCCCCACAGTTGCATCGGTTGGTGACCAAACTTTAACAACGATCATGGTACTCTTCTCGTGATCCAGGCGACCAGTATCCACAATTCCGTCGTTATCATGGTCGGTCAACATTGTCCTGGTATCTGAAGCAAAAAAAGCCAGGTTCCATTCCGTATCGCTCAAAGTCGCCGTCAGATCAAAAATGTCCCATCCTTCCTCATTCGTGTTGATCAAATTGAGTTTGAATACTGCCCGGCCGGGGATAGCAAAACCGCTCTGGTAAAGTGGTGTAACCTTAACCCGCGCCCCCGGATCAGGACGAATAAATTTAATAGCTTTCCCTGAACTTAAGCCCGGAGACTTGTGAAGGTAAAGCAGACCATCGACACCATCCCCATCTTCGATCCCAACTGTCGCCTCATCTAAAATACCATTCAAGTTTCGATATTGGAAAAGGATGTCTCCATTTTCAAATAGAATGAGTTCGAAAGTTAAAACCATATTTGGATCGCTGTTATATCGAATGACCCGATACCATTCAACAACAAAAGTTCGTCCTGCCACACCATCCAGGCTTTGGTAATATACCTTTCCATCAGCAATATCCAAATCGTCCCAGAACGGAGCGATCATGCCATTCGGGGGTGTATCCCCTGGAAATGGCCGGTTATTAAAACTCATGCTGCCTTCGTCGAAGGTCACAAAGCCATTCGTACCGATGAATAATTGGTCGTAGGTCCGCTCGTAAAACCTGAATTCAAAGCCGATATCGATGGCTTCGGTATAATTATCGTCTCGATCTTCCCCTTCAATGAAAACTTCCGTACCGGAGCTGGCATCCACCCAGGCAAATGTTGGCGCTTCCACTAGCTTATAGCCGAAGTGATCGCTGTTGGCTGCGGCGGAGGGAGAGATCCCCATTTTCCTGACCGGCCGGTGCCAATCATCATACATTTCAGGCTCGCCTTTCTTTGGTTGCTCACCCTGGCCCAGGGGAGGCGGAGGATCCATTAATGCAACTGCTGCCACAGGAATTCTGGGACCTCCGGCAAGCACAGCTAATAACAACGCACTCGTATAAGCCAATCGGTTGAAATTCTTCCTCAAACCTTATTCTCCGGTTTAATCAAAACGCATGCCTAATTACTTGGAATGATGCCGCTGATTGGTGGACAACCTTCAAAAGTAGCCGTAACTTGATAGAAATCTCCGCTCACGCTTTTGGGGTTACGATCGAACTTGAAGATCATTTGTCGTGTGGCAAACGCTCCACTCCAAATAGGAGACGGAGTGGTTACCGCCAAATAGGGGGGCAGGGCGTTCCCAGAGTAGAGCGGGCTACCAAAGGTTATCGCAGTCACATTTGCCGCAGAACCTGACGGCCAGCGAATCGTTACCGCTACCAGGTTGACGCTGATCAATGGATTTGGGCTTTGCAAGGTCCAGGTTAACTTATTCCGATTGCTCCCGGTGCCAAAGAATGGCAAGGAATCCGGCGAGGGACAGACTGGCTCGTTATCCACGATCGTTATTGTGTGCACTGCCGGAGAGCCAAGGGTTGCATTGGTCGGTGTCCCGAGTGTTATGATGATGGTTTCACTCACCTCGACTAAGGTGTCATCGATGATGTCAACAATAATGTCGACCGATGTGCTTCCGGCAGGGATTATGACTGGGCTGGCTGAGATGGTGTAGTCTGAACTTAGTGTTGCCGTCCCACTCAGGTTGAACGGGACCGTGATGGGTTTGTCAGAAACCCCAGTCACTCCGACTCTTGCTAATAAGCTGCTAGCCGCTTCGACAGCGCTCTGGCTGGTGGTGGTGAAGAACACCACCGGCGGGCCGTCATTATCCAGGATAGTGGCGGTATGCACGCTGGGTGTGCCCTTTGTCGCATTGATCGGCGTGCCCATCGTCACCACGACCGTCTCATCAAATTCATCCAGGGTGTCGTCGATCAGGGTAACTACAATATTCACACTGGAACCACCCGCGGGGATTACAACGGGGCTGGAGGTGATGGTATAGTCGCTAACCCGGGTTGCCGTTCCACTCACACTGAAAGGCACAATCACATTCTGGCTGGAAGCTGCGCTCAACACGGCGGTGATAACCATTTGGCCTGCATCTTCGTACCCGCTCTGTAGGGATGAAGAAAAAAATACGACTGGAATCACGGGTACAGTCGCGATCGTGGCAGTATGTATGCTTGGCGAACCTATGGTGGCGTTTGTTGGGGTCAATAGGGTCAGGACAACCGTCTCCTCGCCTTCAGTATTGTCGCTGTCCGCGATTACATTGATCGCAGTCGAGGCCGTCAGCCCTCCAGGAGGGATTACCAGCGGAGTGGAATCAATGGTGTAGTCGGCGTCGCGAGTCGCTGTTCCACCAACGCTAAACGGAACCGTGATTTGCTTGCTCGAAGCAGCGCTCAATTTGAC
>Ga0209642_10002621_pt1 | contig 11773 bp, 12 predicted proteins | sample RifCSP19_2_FD_184025 | JGI IMG/M metagenome (GOLD analysis project Ga0209642, IMG submission 184025) | Soil microbial communities from Rifle, Colorado - Rifle CSP2_sed 19_2 (SPAdes) (version 2) | ecosystem: Environmental > Terrestrial > Deep subsurface > Rock core/Sediment | place: Rifle... | reverse complement strand
CTCTGCCGCGCCCGGTGGTGGGCGAGCCAGAGGCCGATCACGATCGCGGTCGCCATCAGGATCCCGTACCAGCGGATCACGATCGGGCCGACCTGGATGGCGATGGAGCCCGGCGAGCTCAGCGCGAGCAGGACGCTCATGACTCCTGGCAGGATAGCACGGGGCCGGCCGCTCGTTGCGCCGGCGGGGATGGTAGGGGCGGCAGGATTCGAACCTGCAAGTCCTCGCGGACGGAGGAGTTTAAGTCCTCGGCGTTTGCCGTTCCGCCACGCCCCCGCTCACCTCGACGCGGGCTGCCACCCCTCACAGCCCCTTGAACTTCTCGTTGGCCTCCTGCATGCGCCGCTGCTTGTCCTCTTCCTGCCGCAGCTGCTCGGCGCGCCGCCGCTTGTCGGCGTCCTCCTGCGCGGCGAGGGCCGCGTTCGCGCCCATGATCCACCTGTCGATGTACTCGATCCACGCGGGCAGGTGCTCCTCCTCGCACTTGAAGACGAGCGCCTGGTGCATCATGCCGAGGCGCTTGGGATGGCACAGGACGGTGGTCTCGGCGGGCTCCGCGAAGCACCGCGACCACTCGCGAGAGGGCGGCTGGCTCAGCGGGACCGACCACGTGAACTCGTCGCCCTTGAGATCGCTCGCCTTGGGAGGACCGGTGCGCTTGATCTCTTCGGCCATGTGAGCTCTCCGACGCCGCCTACGAGGCGCGAGTGGAATGGAGGCGGCGAGCGGATTCGAACCGCTGAATAGAGGTTTTGCAGACCTCCGCCTTGGCCACTTGGCTACGCCGCCCCGGAGCGCGCACTGAAGTGATGGAGCGGGAAACGGGATTCGAACCCGCGACCCCGACCTTGGCAAGGTCGTGCTCTACCACTGAGCTATTCCCGCGCCACAGCGCCCCATGTTAGCACGGAATCAGCCGGACGGCGCCCGCAGGGCCTCCGCGGCGTCCTCGGGCGGCACCGGGTTGATGTAGAATCCGCTCCCCCACTCGAACCCCGCCACCTTCGTGAGCTTGGGGATGACCTCGAGGTGCCAGTGGTACGACTCCCCCGGGGGCTCGCGCAGCGGGGCCGTGTGCAGCATGAAGTTGTACGGCGGGTCGTGCAGCACCCGGTTCATGCGCCGGAGGAACTCGCCGAGCAACCCGGCCAGGCCCCGCAGCTCCTCCACGCCCGCCTCCTCGAACGACGCCCGGTGCCGGGTCGGCAGGATCCACGTCTCGAACGGCAGCCGCGGGGCGAACGGCGCCAGCGCGACGAAGCCGTCCCCCTGGAGCACCAGCCGCCGCCGCGCCCGCGACTCCTGACGGACGATGTCGCACCAGACGCAGCGCTCCTTCATCTCGAAGTAGCGGGCGGCGCCGCTGAGCTCCTCGGCGACCATGATCGGGATGATCGGTGTGGCGATGAGCTGTGAGTGCGGGTGCTCGAGCGAGGCGCCGGCCGCCTCGCCGTGGTTCTTGAAGATCAGGATGTACTCGAAGCGGGGGTCCTTCTTGAGGTCGAGGATCCGGTCGCGGCAGGCCACGAGCACGTCCGTGACCGCCTCCTGCGGGAGCGTGGCCAGCGAGCCGTCGTGCCGCGGCGTCTCGATGACGACCTCGTGCGCCCCCACGCCGTTCATGCGGTCGAACAGCCCCTCGCCCGCGGGCTCGATGTCGCCCTCGATCCGCAGCGCGGGGAACTTGTTCGGCACGACGCGGTACGCCCAGCCCGGCCCGTTCGCAGGCGAGCCGCCGGGCCGGCCCGCGAGCACCTCGGGCGGCGTGCGCGCCTCGTCGCCCTCGCAGAACACGCAGTGCTGGCCCGTCGGGCGCACCGGCTCGCCCGCGACGTCCGAGGGGCGCCGGGCGCGCTCGGTGGAGATGATCACCCAGCGGCCCACGACGGGGTCCTTCCGGAGCTCCGGCACGTCAGTGATCCTCGCGCCGCGGCGGTCGCTCGAGCAGCGCGGCGAGCGCGTCCGCCGGCGGCTTGCCGTCGAAGAGCACCGCGCCCACCTCCTGGCAGATCGGCAGCATGACCCCGTGGCGGCGGGCGAGCGCCAGCGCCGAGCGCACCGTGCGCGCGCCCTCCGCGATCATCCGCGTCTCGCGCTCGACGGCCGCCGCGCTCCGCCCCCGCGCCAGCGCGATGCCGAGCGTGCGGTTGCGCGAGAGGTCACCGGTGCACGTGAGCACGAGGTCGCCGAGCCCGGCCAGCCCCGCGAGCGTGGCGGGCAGCGCGCCCAGGGCGACGGCGAGGCGCGTCATCTCGGCGAGCCCGCGGGTGATCAGCGCGGCCCGCGCGTTGTCGCCCAGGCGGAGCCCGTCGGCGATCCCCGTCGCGATCGCCATCACGTTCTTGAGCGCGCCCCCCGCCTCGACGCCGACCAGGTCCCGGTTCGCGTAGAGCCGCAGCTCGCGGGTGCCGAGCCGTCGCTGCAGGCCGGCGGCGAGCGTGTCGTCGCGCGCGGCGATGACCGCGGCGGTCGGCAGGCCGAGCGCCACCTCGCGCGCGAACGTCGGGCCCGAGAGCGCGGCGATGCGCGCGCGCGGGAAGCGCTCGGCGATCACCTCGCTCATCCGGAGGTGACGCTCCGGGTCGAAGCCCTTCGTCGCGCTCACGATCGGCACCTCGTCCGGCACCGGGTCGAGCCGGGCGAGCGTCGCCGCGAAGAACTCCGAAGGCACGACCATGACGATCAGGCTCGCTCCGCGCGCGACGGCGGCGAGCTCGCCCGTCACCTCGACGTCCGCCGGCAGCTCGATGTCGGCGAGGTACCACGGGTTGCGCCGCGTCTCGCGGATGCCCGCGACGACCTCGGGTTCACGCGCCCAGAGCCGCACGGGCGTGCCGCCGCGCGCGAGGTGGACGGCGAGCGCGGTGCCCCAGCTCCCGCCGCCGACGAGCGCGATCACCGCCTCACGCGGCCTCGCGGCTCCGCTTCTCGCCGAGGCGCCGTTCCGTGCCGGCGAGGAGCCGACGGATGTTGTCGTGGTGCCGCGCGACGATGATCGCCGCGACGGCCGCCGCGGCCAGCACCGCCGGGCCGGGATAGCCGAGCAGGAGACTGCCCAGCGGCACGCAGACCGCGGCGAGCAGGGAGCCGAGCGACACGTACCGGAACGTGAGCGTCACGAGCAGCCAGACCGGCACCGCGGGCAGCACCGCCAGCGGCACGAGCCCCAGGAGAGCGCCGAGGCCGGTCGCGACCCCCTTGCCGCCCCGGAAGAGCAGGAACACGGACCAGCAGTTGCCGGCGACCGCGGCGACCGCGCACGCGGCGGCCGCCCGCGGCTCGACGAGCGTGCCCAGCGCGACCGCGCCGTAGCCCTTGGCGATGTCGCCGAGGAGCGTCACGAGGGCCGCGGCGCGTCCGGCGGCGCGCAGCACGTTGGTGGCGCCGATGTTGCCGCTCTCGTGGCGCCGGATGTCGCCGACGCCGGCGGCGCGCGCGACCAGGAAGCCGATCGGCACCGCGCCGATCAGGTACGCGGCGGCGAGCGCGAGGGCCAGGCTCACGACCAGCGCTCGCCCCCGGGGACGATCGCGCGGTAGTCGGCCTTGCGGAAGAAGCGGTAGAAGTAGTCCACGGCCGAGATCACGGTGAGGGCGACCGCAACCCAGAGCACCCCGGAGGCCGTGACGCGGAAGCCGGGCGGGTCGAAGCCCTTCTCGACGATCAGCAGCGTCACCGCGACGTACTGGCTCACCGTCTTCCATTTCGCGAGGCGCGAGGCGGCCACGATGACGCCGACCGAGGCGGCGACGGCGCGGAGACCGGTGACCGCGAGCTCGCGCCCGACGATCACCACGACGACCCAGGCCGCGATCTTGTCGATCGCGAGCAGCGAGACCAGCGCCGCGGCGACGAGGAGCTTGTCGGCGATCGGGTCGAGGAGCGTGCCGAGGGTCGTCACCTGGTTGCGGCGGCGCGCCAGCATGCCGTCGGCCCAGTCCGTGATCGACGCCAGGATGAAGATCGCCGCCGCGATCGCCGCGTGCACCCGCGACGACGAGATCAGGAACACGATGAGCAGCGGAACGGCGACGATCCGCGTCAGTGTGAGGCCGATGGGTAGATTCACACGCCGACTCCCTCGCTGGTCCGCCTGGACCGCGCCATTATGGGTGGCCCGCGACGACCTTGTCAACGGACGCCAGGTACACGGGCACGAGCGTGGTCGTGTCCACCCGCAGGCACGCGGCGACGTCGCCGCCGCGCCCGACGCGCACGAGGCGCCGGGCCCACGGCGAGTCCGCCGCGAGCCGCGACGGGTCGCCGGCGTAGCGGCGCGCCGCGGCCGCCGACGCGGCGGCCGGCGTCGGCGCGAGCCCGGGGGCGCCGCGCGCCAGGCGCTCGACCAGGAAGCCCGCGCAGACCCAGTCCTCGAGCGAGCGGTGGCCCCGCTCGCCCGCGCAGAGCACGACCACGTCGCGCCCCGCGGCGCGCGCCCAGGCGGCCGCCGCCGAGGCATTCACGAAGGCGGCGACGCCCACGGCGGCCGCGCCCCGCGCGGCGAGCAGCGCGCGCGTGCCGTTGCTCGTCGTGAACACGACGGTCCGGCCGCGGGCGCGCCCGTCGGCGAACTCGAGCGGCGAGTTGCCGAGGTCGAATCCCGCGATCGGCAGCCCGCGCCGCTCCCCCGCGGCGAGGACGCCGTCCGCGCGTGCGGCCCGCGCCCGCACGAGCGCCTCCGCGGGCTCGGCGACGGGCACGACCGCCGCGCAGCCGGCGCCGAGCGCGCTGATGATCGAGGTGGAGGCGCGGAGCACGTCCACCACGAGCACGGTGGCGCCCGCGAGCTGGCCGGGCGCGACCGCCTCCGCCGTCGGGACCACGTCCACACGCACGGTCAGGGCGTGCGGTCGCGGAGCGCGCGGATCTTGAGGCGCAGGGCGTTGAGGTTGATGAAGCCCTCGGCGTCGCGCTGGCGGTACACCGTGTCGGCCTCGAAGGTCGCGAAGTCGGTCCGGTAGAGCGAGCGCGGCGAGCGCCGCCCCGCGACGCTGACGTGGCCCTTGTAGAGCCGCAGGCGCACCGTCCCCGTCACGTCCTGCTGGCACTCGTCCATGAGCGCCTGCAAGATGCGGCGCTCCGGCGCGTACCAGAAGCCGTAGTAGATCATCTCGGCGTAGCGCGGGACGAGGGAGTCGCGCAGGTGCAGGACCTCGCGGTCCAGGGTCAGCGACTCGAGCGCCCGGCGCGCGACGTGCAGGATCGTGCCGCCGGGCGTCTCGTAGACGCCCCGCGACTTCATGCCCACGTAGCGGTTCTCGACGAGGTCCACGCGGCCGACGCCGTGCTCCCCGCCGAGCCGGTTGAGCCGCGTCAGCAGCGTCACCGGGTCGAGCCGCGCGCCGTCCACCGCCACCGGATCGCCGCGCTCGAACTCGACCTCCACCTGGGCGGGCACGTCCGGCGCGCTCTCCGGGTCGGTCGTGAGCTGGAACATCTTCGGCGGCGGCTCGGCCCACGGGTCCTCGAGCACGCCGCCCTCGTAGGAGATGTGGAAGAGGTTCCGGTCGGTGCTGTAGGGCCGCTCGACCGTCACCGGCACCGGGATGTCGTGACGCCGCGCGAACTCCAGCAGCGCGCTCCGCGAGTCGAGCTCCCACTCGCGCCACGGCGCGATGACCCGGAGGTGGGGCGCGAGCGCGGCATAGGTCAGCTCGAAGCGCACCTGATCGTTGCCCTTGCCGGTCGCGCCGTGGGCCACCGCGTCGGCGCCCTCCGTGGCGGCCACCTCGACCTGCGCCCGCGCGATCAGCGGGCGCGCGATGGAGGTGCCCAGCAGGTAGGCGCCCTCGTACACCGCGTTCGCGCGGAGCATCGGGAAGATGAAGTCCCGCACGAACTCCTGCCGGAGGTCCACGACGTGGACGGACGCGGCGCCGGTGCGCAGCGCTTTCTCCCGCACCGGCAGGAGCTCCTCGCCCTGGCCGAGGTCGGCGCAGAACGCCACGACCTCGCAGCCGTAGCGCTCGATCAGCCAGCGGAGGATCACCGAGGTGTCGAGCCCCCCGGAGTATGCGAGCACGACGCGCTTGGGGCTAGACGTCATCGAGCGCACCTCCCAGGAGCTGGAGCACGACGGCCTTCTGCGCGTGGAGCCGGTTCTCGGCCTGGTCGAGGACGATGCTCTGCGGCCCGTCGAGCACGCCGTCGGTGATCTCCTCGCCGCGGTGCGCCGGCAGGCAGTGCATGACGAGCGCCGAGGGCCGCGCGAAGCCGACCAGCGTCTCGTTGATCTGGTAACGACCGAACGCCTCGAGCCGCCGCTCCCGCTCGGCCTCCTGCCCCATGCTGGTCCACACGTCCGTGTAGAGGACGTCCGCGCCCGTCGCGGCGGCCCGCGCGTCGTCGGTGATCTCGCACCGGCCGCCGAGGCGCCGCACCGTCGCCAGGACACGCGGGTCGGGCGCGTAGCCGGGCGGGCACGCGACGACCGTGCTCGTGCCCAGGAGCGCGCCGAGGAGCAGCACGGAGTGGCACACGTTGTTGCCGTCGCCGATCCAGGCCAGGCGCAGGCGCGCGAGATCGAGGCCGCGCTCCCACAGCGTGAAGAAGTCGGCGAGCGCCTGGCACGGGTGCTCGAAGTCCGAGAGCGCGTTGATCACGGGCACGGTGGCGTGGCGCGCGAGGTCCTCGACCGTGGCGTGCGCGTGGACCCGCGCCGCGATCCCGTCGACCCAGCGCGCCAGGTTGCGCGCCACGTCCGGCACCGCCTCGCGCGTCCCGAGGCCGATCTCCTGGCCCGACAGGTACACGGCGCCGCCGCCCAGCTGGATGAGGCCGACCTCGAACGTCACGCGGGTGCGGAGCGACGGCTTCTCGAAGATCAGCGCGAACGTCTTGCCCGCCAGCGGCGCGGTGCGTCGGCCCGCCTTCCAGCGCTGCTTGAGCTCCGCGGCGAGCGCGAAGAGCCCGACGGCCGCCTCGCGCGTCAGGTCCGCCGACGAGAGGAAGCCGCGCGTCACGCGGCGCCCCCGAGCGCGGTCGCGAGGATGCCGAGGGCGCGGTCGCAGTCCGCCGGCTCGACGATGAGCGGCGGCGCCAGCCGCAGCACGCGCTCGCCAGCGGTCAGCGCCAGGAGCCCGGCCTCCCGGCAGCGGTCCACGACCGGGCCGGCCGGGCGGTCGAGCTCGATCCCGATGAGGAGGCCCCGGCCGCGGATCTCCCGCACCGCCGGCGCGCCCGCGCGGAGCGCACGCAGGCCCTCCACGAGGTGCCGGCCCACGCGGGCGGCGCGCTCGGGGATCTTCTCGTCGAGCACGGTCGTCAGCGTGGCGAGCGCCACCGAGGCGACGAAGGGCGTGCCGCCGAACGTGGAGGCGTGCGAGCCCGGCGTCAGCGCGCGGGCCACGTCCTCGCGCGCCAGCATCGCGCCCATCGGCACGCCGTTGGCCAGCGCCTTGGCGAGCGTCATCACGTCCGGCTCGATCCCCGCGTGCTCGTACGCCCAGAGCCTGCCGGTGCGGCCGACGCCGGTCTGCACCTCGTCGAGGATCAGGAGCGCCCCCGACTCGTCGCAGAGCTTGCGGAGCCCCGGCAGGTAGTCGTCGTCCGGCACGTTCACGCCGCCCTCGCCCTGGATCGGCTCGACGAGGATCGCGGCGGTCCGGCTGTCGATCGCGCGCTCCATCGCCCGGAGGTCGTTGTAGGGCACGTGCTTGAACCCCGGCACGAGCGGCTCGAAGCCGTGCTGGTACTTCTCCTGGCCCGTGGCCGTGACCGTGGCGAGCGTGCGGCCGTGGAAGGAGTTCCGCGTCGCGATGACCTCGTACCGGTCCGACGCGAAGCGCTCCTTGGCGTACTTGCGGGCCAGCTTGATCGCCGCCTCGTTCGCCTCGGCGCCCGAGTTGCAGAAGAACACCCGGTCGGCGAAGGAGTGCTCGCACAGCAGCTTCGCCAGGTGGATCTGCGGCGCCGTGTGGTAGAGGTTGGAGACGTGCAGCAGCGTCGCCGCCGCCTCGCGGATCGCCCCGGTCACGCGCGGGTGGCAGTGCCCGAGCCCGACCACGGCGATGCCGGCGGCGAAGTCGAGGTACTCGCGCCCGTCGCTGTCCCACACGCGCATGCCATCGCCGCGCACCAGGCAGATCGGCGTCCGGCCGTAGTTGGGCGTGTGGTACCGCGCCGACCACTCGAGCAGCTCCCTGGTGTCCATGGCCTGGTCCTCTCCTACAGGACGATCTCGGTGCCGATGCCCGCGCGCGTGAACAGCTCCAGGAGGATCGCGTGCGGCACCCGCCCGTCGATGATGTGCGCCTTCGCGGTGCCGCCCTCGAGCGCCCGGAGGGAGGACTCGACCTTCGGCAGCATCCCCCCGTCGATCACGCCCTCGCCCATGAGCCGCTCGGCGTCCTTGCGCGAGAGCGTGCTGATCAGCCGCCCCTCGCGGTCGCGGATCCCCTGCACGTCGGTCAGGTGGATCAGCTTCTCGGCGCCCAGCGCCGCCGCCACCTGGCCCGCGACCAGGTCCGCGTTGATGTTGTAGGTCTCGCCGCTCGCCCCCACGCCGACCGGGGCGATCACGGTGATGAACCCCGCGTCCTCCAGCAGCCGGATCGGCTCGGTGTTGACGGCCTCCACCTCGCCGACGAGGCCGATGTCCACCTCCTCGCCGCCCGGCAGGCGGTGCGGCCGGCGACGCGCCCGTAAGAGGTGCGCGTCCTTGCCCGAGAGCCCGACCGCCTTGCCGCCGTGGTGGTTGAGCAGGGCGACGATCTCCTTGTTGATCTTGCCGACCAGCACCATCTCGACGATCTCGACCGTCTCCTCGTCGGTCACCCGCATGCCGCCGACGAACCGCGGCTCCTTGCCGAGCCGCTTCATGAGCGCGCCGATCTGGGGCCCGCCGCCGTGGACGATCACGGGCTTGATCCCGACGAAGCGGAGCAGGATCACGTCGAGCGCGAACGGCTCCTTGAGGTCCGCGCGCTCCATCGCGGCGCCGCCGTACTTGATGACGATCGTCTTGCCGCGGAACTCCCGGATGTACGGGAGCGCCTCCAGCAGGATCTCGGCCCGCTTCACGTCGTTCGCGGGGTTCACAGGATATACCTCGACAGGTCCTGGTCCCGCGTGATCTCCGCCAGCCGCGCCTCGACGTAGCCGGCGTCGATCACCAGCTCCTTGCCCGGCATGTCGGGCGCGTCGAACGAGACCTCCTCCAGGAGCTTCTCCATGACCGTGTAGAGCCGCCGCGCCCCGATGTTCTCGGTGCTCGCGTTCACCTTCATCGCGATCTCCGCGATCGCGTCGATCGCCTCGGGCGCGAACCTGAGCGCGACGCGCTCCGTCTTCAGGAGCTCCACGTACTGCGTGATCAGGGCGTTCTGGGGCTCCGTCAGGATGCGGACGAAATCCTCCCGCGTCAAGGGGTCCAGCTCGACACGGATCGGGAACCGTCCCTGCAGCTCCGGGATGAGGTCCGCGGGCTTGGCGACATGGAAGGCGCCGGCGGCGATGAACAGGATGTGGTCGGTCCGCACGATCCCGTACTTCGTGTGCACCGCCGAGCCCTCGACGATCGGCAGCAGGTCGCGCTGGACGCCCTCCCGCGAGACGTCGGGGCCGTGGGCCCCCTCCCGCCCCGCGATCTTGTCCAGCTCGTCGAGGAACACGATGCCGGAGTCCTCGGCGCGCCGGACGGCCTGGGCGACCACCTCGTCCATGTCGATCAGCTTCTGTGCCTCCTCCTGCGCCAGGAGGCGCCGCGCCTCCGCCACGCGCACCCGCCGCCGCCTGGTCCGCGTCGGCAGGACGTTCGAGAGCATGTCGCGGAGGTTGAGGCCCATCTCCTCCAGGCCCTGGCCCGAGAGCACCTCGATCATCGGCGTCGCCTGCTGCTGCGTCTCGAGCTCCACGGACCGCTCGTCGAGCCGGCCCGCGCGGAGCTGCGCGCGGAGCTTCTCCTTGGTCGCCTCCCACGGCGCGTCGGGCGTGACCTGCTCGAGCGAGCCGCTCGAGAACGGCTCCTGCGGGCGGCGCGGCAGCAGGAGCTCGAGCAGGCGCTCCTCGGCGAGCTGCTCGGCCTTCTCCTGGACCCGCGCGGTCATCTCGGCCTTGACCATGGTCACCGAGAGCTCGGTGAGGTCCCGGATCATCGACTCGACGTCGCGCCCGACGTAGCCGATCTCGGTGTACTTGGAGGCCTCGACCTTCAGGAAGGGCGCCTGGGCGAGCTTCGCGAGCCGCCGCGCGACCTCGGTCTTCCCGACGCCCGTCGGCCCGATCATGATGATGTTCTTCGGCGCCACCTCGTCGCGCAGCTCGGCGGGCAGGTTCTGCCGCCGCCAGCGGTTGCGGAGCGCCACGGCCACCGCCCGCTTCGCCCGCTCCTGTCCCACGATGTACCGGTCGAGCTCGGCGACGATCTGGACCGGCGTGAGCGCGAGGCCGTCGGCGCTCACAGCACCTCCACGGTCACGTGCTCGTTCGTGTAGACGCAGATGGACGCGGCCACGCGCATCGCCTCGGTGGCGATCGCCCTGGCGTCGAGGTCGGAGTGGGCGACCAGCGCGCGGGCCGCGGCGAGCGCGTACGGCCCGCCCGAGCCGATGCCGATCAGGCCGTCGTCCGGCTCGATCACGTCCCCCGTGCCCGAGAGGATGAAGGACTGCTCGCGGTCGGCGACCGCGAGCAGCGCCTCGAGGCGCCGGAGCACGCGGTCCTGCCGCCAGTCCTTGGCCAGCTCGACCGCGGCGCGCGCCAGGTTGCCGCGGTGCTCGTCGAGCTTGCCCTCGAAGCGGGCGAACAGGGTGAAGGCGTCCGCCGCGGTGCCGGCGAAGCCCGCGAGGATCCGGTCGTGGTAGAGCTTGCGGACCTTCCGCGCCCCGGCCTTGACGATCGTCGCGCCGATCGAGACCTGCCCGTCGCCGGCGAGCGCGACCTGGGCCCGGTGGCGCACCGAGACGATGGTGGTGGCGTGGACGTCGGGCCCGGCGGCCATGCCCGGCTCAGGCGCGCGCGCGGGCGCGCGGGTGGGCGGCGTCGTAGACGCGCATGAGCTGGTCGGCGCCCACGTGGGTGTAGCGCTGGGTGGTGGACAGGCGGCTGTGGCCCAGGAACTCCTGGATCACCCGGAGGTCGGCGCCCGCGTCGAGCAGGTGCGTGGCGAAGGTGTGGCGCAGCGTGTGCGGGCTCACGGGCTGCGCGATCCCGGCCGCCCGCGCGCACCGGCGGACGATCGCGTGGATCGCGCGGGCCGTGAGCCGGCCGCCGCGGCGGTTGCGCCAGAGCGGGCCGCGCGCCCGCGGCCCGAGGGCGGCGTCGAGCGCGCGCGCCGCCTTGGCGCCGAACGGGACGATCCGCTCCTTCCGCCCCTTGCCGAGGACGCGCACCGTCCGCTCGGTCAGGTCCACGTCGGCCACGTCGAGCGCCGCCAGCTCGGCGACGCGCAGCCCCGAGGCGTAGAGCAGCTCCAGGATCGCGATGTCCCGCGCCCGCTGGGCCCCGCCCACCGCACGGCCCTCCACGAGGGTCGTGGCCTCGTCGATCGGCAGGAACGAGACGAGCTTGCGCGGCAGGCGCGGGCCCCGGACCTCGCGCGCGACGTTCCGCGCCAGCACCCCGCGGCGCACGAGGAAGCGAAACCAGCTCCGCAGCGCCGCGAGCTTGCGCGCGACCGAGGCCGGGTCGAGGCCGCGGCCGTGCAGGTGCGCCAGGAAGGCGCGCACCGTGCGCGCGTCCACGTCCTCGAGGCGCCGCGCGGGGCCGACGAACCCCTGGAACTCGACGAGGTCGGTCCGATAGCCCCGGAGGGTGTGCGGCGAGGCGTCCTTCT
>Ga0209642_10002619_pt1 | contig 11780 bp, 10 predicted proteins | sample RifCSP19_2_FD_184025 | JGI IMG/M metagenome (GOLD analysis project Ga0209642, IMG submission 184025) | Soil microbial communities from Rifle, Colorado - Rifle CSP2_sed 19_2 (SPAdes) (version 2) | ecosystem: Environmental > Terrestrial > Deep subsurface > Rock core/Sediment | place: Rifle... | reverse complement strand
TATGAAAATTACGGGGAAATCGAAGGTCTTTGGGATTATTGGCTGGCCTGTAAGTCATAGCCTGTCACCGGTTTTTCAGAATGCCGCATTTGAATATCTCGGACTTGACTGTTGTTATGTCCCGTTCCCGGTTGAGGCGGGAAAGATTGATGCTGCAATGCGTGCCATTCCTGCCCTGAATATCGCGGGCCTTAATGTAACTGTTCCGCATAAGGAAAGTGTAATATCCTGTCTGTCCGCATTGTCAGAAGAGGCAATGATGATAGGGGCTGTCAATACCATAACGGTTTCCGGTGACAGACTCGTTGGTCACAACACGGATGGTCAGGGTTTTATAGCTTCACTTAGTGAGGCCGGAGAGCCGGTAGATGGTCGTTCAATCCTTATCCTTGGCGCTGGTGGAGCTTCCAGGGCTGTGGTTTTCTCTCTTGCAGAAGGAGGAGCGAGTACAATTATTATTGCAAACAGGACAGTCAGCAAGGCAGAATCCCTCACAGAGCAGGTTCGGCAGCGCTTTCCTGCAGTTAAAATAGAAGCAACCGGAATGGAACATGCTGATTTAAAAAGAGTTTTTCATAATGTTGACATGATAATAAATACGACTTCCATAGGTCTGAAGATAGAAGACCCTTCCCCTGCTCCAAAGGAATTCCTGCATAAAGACCTCTTTGTCTGCGACCTAATTTATAACCCCCCTGATACCGAATTAATAAGATATGCAAAGGAGTTGTGCAGGGGGCATATGAATGGTTCAGGGATGTTGATCCATCAGGGAGCAGCCTCCTTTAAATTATGGACCGGTATCGAGCCACCTATTCAGGTCATGAGACAAGCACTGCAGGACGCACTTCAACACAGGTCAACTTCAAGCAGATAGTAAAGGCAATTTGCAATCAGTATGCAGATAATGTATCTGTTGACTGATTGCTTCTGTGTGCTGTTTTTAATCGGGAGTATCAGTGATAATAAGTAAAATAGGGAAAATGCTTGTAACCGCCAGGCTGATTACAGAAGAACAGCTTGAAAAGGCCCTTGGGTTTCAACAAAAAGAAGGCGGGCGTATCGGCAGTATTTTAGTAAAGCTCGGCTATATTCAGGAGCAGATACTCCTGCAATTTTTAAGTAAACAATATGGTGTCCAGTCTGTTGACCTGTCAAAGATTGATATAGATCCTTCGGTAACCAAACTGATCCCTACAGAAGTAGTACAAAAGTATAATGTTATCCCTATTCGCCGTGTAGGCGCTGTCCTTACAATGGCCATGATGGACCCTTCAAATGTTTTTGCAATAGATGATATAAAGTTTATGACCGGTTATGACATCGAAGTGGTTGTTTCTTCTGAGAGCGCCATCATGGCTGCGATGGCAAAATTATATGATACAAGCTCGATGAACCTCCAGCAGGTGCTGAAGAGCATGGACAGCGGTGAAGAGAGCCTGGACATATTAGAGGCTGACAGTGAGGAAGAAAAGGTTGATTTAAGAGAGCTTAAAGAGGCTGTTGATGAAGCCCCGGTTGTGAAGCTGGTAAACCTTATCCTGTCTGACGCAATAAAAAAGGGTGCAAGTGACATTCATATAGAGGCATATGAGAAGAAATTCCGTGTCCGGTACCGTATTGATGGTGTTCTTTATGAGGTAATGAATCCGCCGATGAAGCTCAGGGCGGCCCTGACGTCGAGGCTTAAGATCATGGCAGAGCTTGATATTGCCGAAAGAAGGCTCCCGCAGGATGGGAGGATAAAGCTGAAGATGAAAGACAAGGAGATAGATCTGCGTGTAAGCACACTCCCATGCCTTTTTGGTGAGAAGGTGGTTATGAGGATACTGGACAAGAGTGCGCTCAGTCTTGATCTTAGGAAAATGGGCTGGGAGCAGCAGGCGCTTGATGACCTTATGAAGGCCATCCATTCCCCATATGGTATGGTGCTTGTTACCGGTCCGACAGGAAGCGGAAAGAGTACGACACTGTATGCCGCCCTTCAGCAGATAAATGAAGTCGGCATCAACATTATGACTGCAGAAGATCCTGTAGAATATAATCTTTTTGGGGTAAACCAGGTTCAGATGAAGGAGGAAATAGGGCTGAATTTTGCCGCAGCCCTCAGATCATTCTTAAGGCAGGATCCGGATGTCGTGCTCGTAGGAGAAATAAGAGATTACGAGACTGCTGAAATAGGTGTTAAGGCCGCACTTACAGGACACCTTGTTTTGAGCACACTTCATACTAACGACGCGCCAAGTACAATTTCAAGGCTCCTTAATATGGGCATAGAACCATTTCTTGTTGCATCTTCCGTAATATTGATTATAGCTCAGAGACTTGTGAGGCGTATCTGTAAGGAATGCAGCGAGGAAGAAAAGGTTGCGCCCGCCATCCTCGTGGATATGGGACTTAATCCGCAGGAAGCTGAGTCTGTTGTCACGTACAAGGGGAAAGGTTGTCCTGCCTGTAACAACACAGGCTATAAAGGACGTGTTGCATTATATGAGGTTATGACAGTTAACGATGAGATTAAAGAATTGATCCTGCAGGGGGCTTCGGCAGCAGAGATTAAGAGAAAGGCTGTTGCTGATGGTATGAAAACCCTCAGGATGAGCGGACTGACAAAGCTTAAAGAAGGTGTAACGACGACAGAAGAGATACTGCGGACTACATTTGGTTAGCAGAAAAAGGGAGGTAGATTATGAGCACAAATTTGTATGAGCTTCTGCAGCTTTCCATACAGCGGGGGGCTTCCGACCTGCATATTACAACAGGGTCTCCGCCGCAAATGAGGATTAATGGCAAGTTAAGCCCTGTAGGCAGTAATGAGCTTACGGCATCTGATACAAAGCAGATGTGCTATAGCATACTGACAGAATCCCAGAAGCATCGTTTTGAAGAAGAAAACGAGCTCGATCTTTCATTCGGCATTAAAGGATTAAGCAGATTCAGGGCAAATATCTTTATTCAGAGGGGCGCAGTGGCTGCAGCCATACGGTCTATCCCCTTTCAGATAAGATCATTTGAGGAGCTCGGTCTTCCACCTATTGTTAAAGAGCTTGTAAAAAAACCGCGTGGTCTCGTACTTGTTACAGGTCCTACCGGCAGTGGAAAATCCACCACCCTTGCTACTATGATAGATATGATTAACAGCCAGCGGGAGGAGCATATAGTTACTATAGAAGACCCGATTGAGTTTATTCATACTCACAAGAAATGCGTCGTAAACCAGAGAGAAGTTCATTCGGACACTAAATCATTTAAGAATGCACTGAAATATATATTGAGGCAGGACCCTGACGTGGTGCTCATAGGCGAGATGAGAGATCTTGAGACTATTGAAGCAGCGCTGACGATATCAGAGACCGGACACCTGACCTTTGCCACCCTTCATACCAATTCCTGTGCCCAGACCATGAACAGGATAGTTGATGTATTTCCTGCCCATCAGCAGCCGCAGATAAGGGCACAGCTCTCTTTTGTCCTTGAAGGCGTAATTTCGCAGCAACTTCTTGCGAAGAAGGGCGGAACCGGACGAGTACTGTGCCTGGAGGTTATGGTGCCTAATCCGGCTATCAGAAACCTCATAAGGGAAGACAAGATTCATCAGATATACTCAATTATGCAAACGGGTCAGAACAAATATGGAATGCAGACAATGAACCAATCCCTTCACGAACTGTTTATACGCGGAATGATCACAAAAGACGAGGCCATCGGCCGTTCTAATCTGCCGGAGGAGTTGCTGGCAATGATTAACAGGGGCGGTATTGGTGCAGGAGGTGAAAAATAATGGAAACGTATGTATGGAGTGGCAGGACCAGAGATGGACAGAGGCAAAAAGGGGAATTAGCTGCTAAAAGTAAAGATGAAGTAATATCCATAATGCGAAAGCAGAATATAATGGTTACTTCTGTGGCAGCCCGCGCAAAGAAACTAAGCATAAACTTGCCATTTTTAAAACCAAAGGCTTCTGATAAGGATATTGCTATATTTACCCGTCAGTTTGCCACAATGATAGATGCAGGTTTACCGCTTGTACAGTGTCTTGATATATTGTCCAAACAGGCTGACAACAAAACCTTTGCCGCAGTTATTAATGAGATAAGGCAGGATGTAGAGGCAGGTTCTACCTACGCAGATTCTCTTAAGAAACATCCGGCAGTATTTGGCGACCTGTATGCAAACATGGTTGCTGCCGGTGAGCTTGGCGGGATACTTGATACAATATTAAACAGGCTTTCCAAATATATTGAAAAAAATATAAAGCTTAAACGCCAGGTAAAGGCCGCCCTTTTTTATCCTTCCACAATAGTAGCAGTTGCCTTTATCGTAATCATAGTGTTACTTGTATATGTTATCCCGATATTTGCTAAGATGTTTACAGATTTTGGAGGGACCCTGCCGGCGCCGACCCGGATGGTGATAGGGGCAAGCAATTTCATGAAGAGCAATATACTTATTATCATCGGGATAATGGTAGCTACAATAATTGGTGCACGAAAATATTACAAGACACAAAACGGCAGGCTGGTAATAGACTCAATAGTTTTACGGATGCCGGTGTTCGGAATGCTTGCAAGGAAGATAGCTGTTGCAAAATTTACCCGCACCCTTGGCACCCTGATAAGCAGCGGTGTGCCTATACTTGACGGCCTTGATATAGTTGCCAAGACTTCCGGAAACAAGGTGGTTGAAAAGGCAATATATGCTACAAGGCAGAGCATAAGCGAAGGAAAAACCCTTTCAGAGCCGCTTGAAGCGAGCAAGGTCTTCCCGCCCATGGTAGTACAAATGATAGGTGTTGGAGAGACTACCGGGGCATTGGATGCGATGTTATCCAAGATTGCAGATTTTTATGATGATGAGGTTGATTCGACTGTAGGTATTCTAACATCTCTGCTTGAACCCATATTGATGATATTCCTTGGAATTGTTATAGGTTTCATAGTTGTTGCAATGTATCTGCCTATCTTTAAGATGGCCGGGACAATAGGATAATGGCGGGAAGTAACCAGCCGGGTTAGATTTGGAAGAACTGGGGAAAAAGCTCATATGGTTTATGGTTATAAGGGTGGCTGTTGTCACCCTTTTTCTGGGCTCCTTCCTGTTTCTCGGCATCAGGTTCAAGGAAGGCCCGTTTTTAATTCCCGCATTTTACTCCCTCATCGCAGCGACATATTTCTTTACATTAATCTCTGCAATCCTTTACAAATTAATCAGCCACAGGGCATCTGCTTATATACAGATCTTCAGTGACATTATACTTGTTACTGCACTTGTTTCAGCCACAGATGGAGTTGAAAGCCCATTTGTATTTTTATATCTCTTCTCAATCATACCTGCCTCTATAATGCTTTACCGGCGAGGCGCCCTTTCAGCCGCCGCTGCCGCAAGCATATTTTACGGGATGGTAGTAGATGTTCAGTATTATAATCTGTTTCCATTCATTGCAGGCACCATGCTGCCTGTAAAGACATTATTTTATGTGCTGTCCCTCCATATTGCAGCATTTTTTGCCGTAGCATATCTTGGCAGCAGTGCAGTCGAGACGCTCAGGCGGATGAAGGATGAACTAAGGGCTAAGGACAGCAATATCGAGGAACTCCAGGCATTTAATGTTAATGTCGCCCAGTGCATGAGCACAGGCCTGCTTACGACAGATGAGCAGGGTAGGATTACGGCATTTAACCGGGCAGCCGAGGAGATAACAGGTCTTAAGTGGGATGATGTGCGCGGGAAAGGATTCCCCGAAATACTGCCTGTAAAGGAAATCGAAGAAATTCTAAGCAGTGCAAAACAGATCCTTCCTATATACCGGTTTGAGAGCGAAATCAGCAGGAGGGATGAATCCCGTATAATACTTGGAATGAATGTCTCTCACCTCCTGGATGATGGCGGAAGAAGCCACGGCCTGATAGTCATATTTCAGGACCTGACGAAGGTCAAAGAGATGGAAAGGGAGGTTAAAAAGAGGGAGAAGATGGCTATGATAGGAGAGGTTGCAGCAGGAATGGCACATGAGATAAGGAATCCGCTTGCATCCCTGAGCGGCTCCATGCAGATTCTGAAGGAGGAGTTGTCCCTTCAGGGTGATAATGCTTACCTCATGGAAATAGCCCTAAGGGAAATGGACAGGCTTAATATGACAATAACAGAGTTTCTTACATATGCCAAACCTAATCCGCCTCAGAAGAAGATTATGGATGTAAATGACCTTCTGCTTGATACAATAAATTTATTACAGAACAGCGATCTTTACCGGAGTGCGGATATACATACGCAGAAAGAGTTTAAAGAAGAAAGTCTGATGCTGTCTGTTGATCCACACCAGATGTCACAGGTATTCTGGAATCTTTCCATGAATGCGATCCAGGCCATGCCTGACGGAGGGGTGTTAACGATCAGCTCAAGGATAAGCGGAGTGAAGGGAGCTGATCCGGTTTCAAAGTCAGGAGAGTGGGCAGAGATCGTATTTAAGGATACGGGTCAGGGCATTCAGGAAGGTATACTGGAAAAGATATTCGTACCATTTTATACAACAAAGGAAAATGGTTCAGGGCTTGGCTTATCCATAGTCCACAGAATAATTGAAGAGCATGAAGGAAGGATTTACGTTAAGAGCAAACCAGGCAAGGGCACGCAGTTTACAATATACCTGCCAGTAGAGTAAAATAAAGGCAGTTACCCTCCCCCTTTACGGGGGAGGGATGGGTGGGGGTGATATTTGGGCAAGATTCTTGTTGTGGATGATGAGCGGGGGATGAGGGAGTTTCTTACGATCATGCTGCAGAAAGACGGCCATGATGTGACCTCTGCGTCTAATGGCAGGGAGGCGGTTGAGAACATAGGACAGAAGACATTTGACATTGTAATTTCTGACCTGAAGATGCCGCAGCTTGACGGGATTGATGTATTAAAGGCCGTCAAAGAGAGCGCCCCTGAGACGGTCGTTATTATGATTACGGCTTATGCCTCGGCAGAGACAGCCGTTGAGGCGATGAAGCAGGGGGCCTATGATTATATAACAAAACCGTTCAAGATCGAAGAGGTTAAACTGATCGTAAGAAATGCCCTCGAGAAAAGAAGATTGAGGGAAGAAAATCTGATCCTCAGAAGGAAGATTCAGGAGTGGACCACAACAGGCGTTATCGGCGGCATTGTTGGTAAAAGCCCTTCAATCGTAAACATAATTCAACTTATAATTAAGATTGCAGATAGTCCAAGTAATGTCCTGATTACAGGTGAATCAGGGACAGGCAAGGAATTGGTTGCAAGGGCGATACACAACTATGGTCACAGAAAGGACCGCCCCTTCGTTGCAATAAACTGCAGTGCGATCCCCGAAGGCCTTTTTGAGAGTGAGATATTCGGGCATATAAAGGGTTCATTTACCGGGGCCATTGCAAATAAGGAGGGGATTTTTGAAACAGCTAATGGCGGAACGGTCTTTCTGGACGAGATTGGGGATATACCCCCTAATTTCCAGGTAAAGTTGCTGCGTGTCCTTGAAGACAAGTCCGTTAAACGGGTTGGCGGGACACAGGAGGCAAAAATTGATGTCAGGATTGTTGCGGCTACTAACAGAGACCTTAAAAAGGCTGTTGCAGAGGGAAACTTCAGGGAAGATCTTTTCTACAGGCTTGACGTCATTCCTGTTGAGGTGCCCCCACTGAGGGAGAGGAAGGATGACATCCCTTTGCTTATTGAGCATTTTATTTCAAAATACAGCCGTCTCATCGGCCGGGAAATAAAAGGGATGTCTCCGGCAGCAATGCAGAAAATGGTGAACTTCCCCTGGAAAGGCAATGTCCGTGAACTTGAAAATGTCATTGAACGTGCAGCAACTCTGGGGACAGGATCCATGATAGAAGAAGAAACCATAGATGAGTGCCTCCAGCGGGGAATACCCTACAAGGTACCCGTTTCAACAGATATCCCTCCGGGCGGCGTTGATATGGAAGGATTTCTTATGGAGATAGAGAAGAATTTCCTTATAAAGGCGCTGAATATGTCAAAAGGTGTGAAAAAAGATGCTGCAGAGCTGCTTCATCTTGACCTGAGGTCATTCCGCTACAGGCTTGTCAAATATAATATGTCCAGGGATGAAGAGTGACCGGTTCTCCTCAATCTGTAAAGATAAAGACTCCTGCCAAGATAAATCTTCTGCTGCATGTAAAAGGGAAAAGGGAGGATGGTTATCACGACATCGTTACTGTTATGCAGGCAATTGACCTGTATGATGAGCTTTTGATTGAAAAGGCGGACAATCTTGAGTTAATATGCACTTCTCCTGATATTCCTTCTGATGAAAAGAACCTGGTTTATAAGGCAGCAGTGAAACTGAGGGAGTTTACAGGTATAAATGAGGGTGCGAGGATAAGTCTTAAAAAAAATATTCCTGTTGCTGCAGGGCTTGGGGGTGGCAGCAGTGATGCTGCTGCCGCGTTATCCGGTTTGAACCGTCTGTGGGGACTCGGATTGACGGTTGAAACGCTTTGCGGCCTTGGAAGGGAGATTGGAAGTGACATCCCGTTTTTTCTCGGAGGACCCACTGCGGCTGGATATGGCAGGGGTGATGAGCTCATCCGGCTGTCTAATGAGACGGATTACTGGTACCTGCTCGTCAACCCCGGCATAATGATTTCTACTGCCTGGGTATACAGTCAGGTTGATATTTCTGCCAATGATGAAAATAATCCCCCCCTTCCCGTTGCAATGCTTCGCAGCAACGGGAGCCCAGCCCCTTTAGAAAAGGGGGGTAAGGGGGGATTTGAAAGGGTATCTCCAGGTGAAAATTGGATTGGTCCCCTAGTGCAGCCAAATTTAGAGTTGACAAAAGAGGTTGTACATATTAAAATTTTTCTGCCTGACGGCTTAAGGCTTGACGGTAATAATATCTGGTTGTTTCCTTATAACGACCTTGAGGGGGTGGTGATACGCAGGTATCCTGTAATTAAGAAAATAAAAGACGAGATGGTTGCCAGTGGGGCAATGTGTGCATTGATGTCAGGGAGTGGATCGTCAGTTTTCGGAGTTTTCAGGGATAGAGACAGCGCAGAGAGGGCCGGACGTAATATGCAGCATTACGAATGGAGGACATGGATTGTCAAAGCCCTCGACAGTTGCCCGTATCATATTGTTTCATAAAAAATTTAGAGGAGGCGACCAACATGGAAGTTACAGAGGTTAAAATTTTCCCGGTTAATGAAGAAAGATTAAAGGCTTATGTAACAGTTACATTTGATGATTCTTTTATAGTCAGGGACGTGAAGGTTATCAATGGGAATACCGGTTTATTTGTAGCTATGCCAAGCCGCAAGAGGAAAGATGGTACTTTCCGTGATATCGCCCATCCGCTGAATAATGAAGCAAGGGAGAAAATCGAAGGGGTAATATTAAAGGAATATGAGAAAGAATTAGTTAAGAATGTAGTTCAGTAAGTTTACGTATTGGGGCGTCGACAAGCGGTAAGTCACGAGATTTTGGATCTCGCATCCGGAGGTTCGAATCCTCCCGCCCCAGTGATATTATTCCGCTTATTGGCCGCTTATTGGCACATATGATTGATCCTGAAATGAAGATATTTACCGGAAATTCAAACAAGGACCTTGCTAAGGAGATATGCAGTTATCTGCAGATGCCTTTAGGCAAGGCTTCAGTCGGCACCTTTAGTGATGGTGAAATAATGGTGCAGTTACATGAGAATGTGCGCGGCAAGGACATCTTTGTCATACAGACATTCTCCAATCCTGTTAACAAGCATCTGATGGAGCTGCTGATAATGATGGATGCGCTAAAGAGGGCGTCAGCGTACAGAATAACTGCCGTTCTGCCATACTATGGATATGCAAGGCAGGACAGAAAGGCGGAACCGAGGGTTCCGATTACGGCGAAGCTTATTGCTGACCTTATTACTGTCGCAGGCGCTGACAGGGTTCTTACGTTAGACCTGCATGTCGGTCAGATACAGGGATTTTTTAACATACCTGTGGACAACATCTTTGCAACTCCGGTAATCCTGGAGTATTTAAAGAAAATGGACTTAAAGGATCTGGTGGTTGTATCACCGGATGCCGGCGGTGTGGAGAGGGCGAGGGCGATTGCAAAGAAACTGAATACGTCTCTTGCAATTATAGATAAAAGGAGAGAGAAGGCAAATGTCTCGGAAGTAATGAACATTATAGGTGATGTTGAAGGCAGAGATGCACTTCTGCTGGATGATATGATTGACACTGCAGGCACAATTACTCAGGGAGCAGGCGCACTGAAGAAAGCCGGGGCAAGGAAGGTCTATGCCGCATGCACTCATCCTGTGCTGTCAGGGTCAGCGATAGATCGTCTGAATGGATCGGTGATTGATGAAGTTATAGTAACGAATACTATCCCTCTCAACGGGAAAGATCAATCCTGTAAAAAGATCACAACCTTATCAGTTGCACCCCTTCTGGGAGAAGCTATAAGAAATACCCACAATGAGACATCAGTAAGTTCTCTCTTTTTATAAATAATTAAAGATCAAATTACAACAAACAACTAAGGAGGAGTTAGTATCATGGAAAGAATATCATTAAATGCAAATATCAGGAAGGAAAGCGGAAAGGGTGTTGCAAGAAGCCTTAGAAGGAGCGGGCGCATCCCTGCCGTTCTTTACAGCAAAGGTGAATCAACCAGTATCAGCCTTTCTCCAATAAATGTAAGAAAATTAATAATGCTGGGACATGCTGAAAGTACCCTTATTGATCTTAAGCTGGAAGGGCCGGATGATAAGTCTGACAAGATTGCCATCCTGCGTGATTATCAGAAGGACCCCCTGACCGGCGAGCTCCTGCACGCTGATTTTTTTGAGGTGTCAATGGATGAAAAGATCAGGGTTACTGTGCCCGTTGAACTGACCGGGAAGACCCCGGCAGGCGTTGTTGAGGGCGGCCTTCTCCAGCTCGTGACCAGAGAGGTGGAGATAGAGTGCCTTCCGTCAATTATTCCTGACAATCTCCTGGCAGATGCCTCAGCGCTCGGGATAGGGGAGAGCCTCCATATCAGGGATATAAATATACCTGACGGGGTCAGGTTCGTTTCAGACCCGGAGCAGGTAGTTCTTACCATAGCTGCGCCTGTGTCGCAGGAGAAGATGCAGGAGCTTCTGACAGCGCCTGCACCTGGTGAGGCTCCTAAGGAGCCTGAGCTTGTAAAGAAGCCTGTCAAGGAAGGTGAGAAGGCCGTTGAGAAGGAGGGCAAGGCCTGAAGTTGATTGTTGGACTTGGCAATCCCGGGGATAAATATAAGGATACAAGACACAATACGGGTTTTCTTGTAATAGAAAAACTTGCTGCGTATCATTCTATAAAGATCAAAGAAGAAAGCAGGCTATACCTGGCAGGGAAGGGTAAGATATCGGGTGAAGATGTAATGCTTGCGATGCCTGTAACATATATGAACCGGAGCGGGGATGGCGCCAGGGAGTTGATAAGATATTACAGGTATATGATGACCTTGACCTGGAGGCGGGTCAGATCAGGATAAAGACACAAGGCGGCAGCGGCGGCCATAATGGGTGTGCATCTGTAATAGCCGCTATTGGCACAGAGGATTTTATAAGAATCAGGGTAGGGATAGGAAGACCGGAGGGGAGAGTTGATGTAGTGGGATATGTTTTATCAAAATTTCCCCGTGCAGAGGTTCCCCTCATTGAAACAGCAGTGGAAAGCGCAGTGGATGCAGTAAGGATGATTGTCGGGAATGATATTGTTGCAGCAATGAACAAATACAACTAAATTTTTTTCAAGAAAGGG
>Ga0209642_10002615_pt1 | contig 11786 bp, 10 predicted proteins | sample RifCSP19_2_FD_184025 | JGI IMG/M metagenome (GOLD analysis project Ga0209642, IMG submission 184025) | Soil microbial communities from Rifle, Colorado - Rifle CSP2_sed 19_2 (SPAdes) (version 2) | ecosystem: Environmental > Terrestrial > Deep subsurface > Rock core/Sediment | place: Rifle... | reverse complement strand
CGAAATCGATGCTATCGGGCGGCAGAGGGGACATGGGCTGATGGGGGGACACGATGAGAGGGAACAAACTCTAAACCAGATTTTGGTGGAGATGGACGGGTTTACGCCTAACGATAATTGCGTGGTGCTGGCGGCTACAAACAGGGGGGATCTGCTGGACCCGGCGCTTTTGCGCCCAGGACGGTTTGACCGGAGAATTGTGGTGGATATGCCGGACATTGAGGGACGGAAAGCGATTTTGGCGATTTATGCCCGGAATAAACCGTTTGAAGCGAAAGTGAACTGGGAGGCGGCGGCCCGGCGGACGGTGGGTTTTTCCGGGGCAGATCTGGAGAATATGCTGAACGAGGCGGCTATCGGAGTGGCCCGGGAGAACCGGAAGACAATAACCATGAAAGACATTGAAGAGGCGGCGACAAAAGTGAAACTGGGGCCGCAAAAAAAGCGGCTGCAGAGTGAGGAAGACAGGAAAATGACGGCGTATCACGAAGTGGGTCATGCAATTGTAACCTGGGCGCAACCGGGGATGGACCCGGTACACCGGATTTCCATCGTGTCCCGGGGGATGACTTTGGGGCATACGCTGATTCCACCGACTGCTGACCGAGTGCATGAGACGAAGAAGAGGCTGGTAGCGCAAATTGCGACGATGCTGGGAGGCCGGGCGGCGGAAGAAATGGTGTTTTCCGAAGTAACGACGGGGGCGGCTAATGATATTGATAAGGTGACCAAAGTGGCCCGGGATATGGTGACGGAGTATGGGATGAGCGAATTGGGGCCGGTTAATTACGGACCGATGCAGGATGCAGTCGACTGGGGACGGGCATATTTTGAGCAGCCGGCAATATCGCCTGATATGCAGGCAAAGATCGACGCGGAAGTGAAGCGGATTGTGGATGAAGGATATGAAACGGCTGTCAAAATACTAAAGAAATACAGAAAAAAACTGGATGAGGTGTCCAAGAGGCTATTAGTAATTGAGACGATGGACGGGGATGAGTTTGAGAAGATAATGAAAGCTTGAATAAACCCTATAGTGTGATATAATTAGTAAATGAGGGGGCAGTGTTCCGAAGTGAAGTTTTTATCTGGGGTCGATACGGCTGTACTTACGAGGAAAGTTGAGATTAATGTTCTTATTCCGGCTCATAACAGTGAGAGGAGGGTCGGTGGAGTAATTGCAAATTTGGGTAGGCAATGGTTGCCTGGGGAGGTATTGTTGAGGGTAATGGTATGTGCTAATGCTTGTGGGGATAATACAGCGGTTGAAGCACAAAGGGCTTTGAATCGCATAAAAAAGCCCGGTAAGGTAGAGACGGAGTTGATTGAGACATCTGAGGCGGGGCAACCTCAAGCTTTGAATACGATGGTGGCTAGGGTACCTACGGGGGGTCGGAAGCAGGTGGTGATAGAGTTACAGGATGACAGTTTTCCAGGAATGGGAGCCTTGGCGGTTTTGGCGGCAGCGGCATGCTTGCATCCGGAGTTGGGAGCGATTGGAGTGGTTCCGAGGGCAATCCCAACTTACAGAAGCAAAAATGCAGGTTGGGGTGAGAAGGTAGCGTTTGTTATCTCAAAATTAGATTATTATTCCCGTGAGGTGTTAATTGATCGGTTGTGTGCATTTGACCCAGAAGTCATGGGGGAGTTTCCAGATTTGGCTTCGGTGGATTTGTTTATGGTGCAGGAGGCGATGAAGCTAGCTGGAGGCTATGGAATAATTGATCCTTGTGAGGCAGTGGTATTTAATCGAGTGCCTGAGACATTACTAGATCTGGTGAGACAGAGATTGATGTATCTGGGAATTACGAAACAGATGATTAGGGCATATCCTGATTACCGGGAGTTGGTCGGGCAGGTTAGGGGTCCGCGAGTCAAGCGTGTTTTCAAGGATTTTCTTTTTTCGGACTGTCCGGAGGGGCTGGATTTCGGGATGGGGGATAGGATCGGAGCCTTGGTGGTAATGGTAGGGACACGAATAATGGCGGGATTCTACGATAAGTTATTTCCCTATCGGTCATCAAAAAGGGGGAGAATCAACTCCGCAATTTAGTAAAATATCGTGAAGATGCGGAATAGATTGTTGTTAGTTGACGGGAATGCGGTACTGCACCGGGCGTATTACGCTCTGCCGGATTGGAGAAACAGAAGCGGGGAGGCAACTGCTGGGGTGTACGGTTTTTTGTCCATGTTGCTTAAGGCTAATGATGAACTGGAACCGACCCACCTGGCGGTGGTGTTTGACTGTCCGGAACCCACTTTTCGGCACACCATGTATGTCGGGTATCAGGTGACACGGGAAAAAGACAGGCAGGTGTCGGAGGATATCTGGGGACAGGTGGAGAAACTGAAAGTGGTGTTTGAGAAGATGGGAGTGCCGGTTTTTGCGGTGCCGGGGTTTGAGGCGGATGATGTAATAGGGACGTTGTCGCTTCAAGCTATAAATCCCAAACCCCAGGTTACAAGCAGATCACATACCCCCCACCGACTCCCCCCTAAATTAGGGGGGAGAGAAGAGGGGGGTATAGGGAATAATGAAGTGGTTATTATCACTGGCGATCGGGATTTGATGCAGCTGGTGAACAAACAGGTGAAATTGTATATGCCGCAAAAGGGGTTATCGGACGGGATAATAATTGATGAACAAAAGGTGATAGAGAAGCTGGGGGTAAATCCTGATCAGGTGGTGGACTATAAAGCCTTGGTGGGGGATTCAAGTGACAATTATCCGGGAGTGACGGGAGTTGGGCCAAGGGGCGCAATTGACCTAATTTCTAATTACACTAATTTTGAAAATATTTATGAAAACTTAGAAAATATCAAAGAAACTGTCAGGAAAAAACTGGCTGACGGGTATGAAGGGGGAAGGTTGTCCCGGGGGTTAGCGAAGATTAGGACGGATGTGCCGGTGAGTTTGGAGTGGGAGAGGGCGCAGATACCGAGCCAGGAGAAAATTCTGGACGTTTTGAAGGAGTTAGGGTATAAGAGTTTAATTAAACGAATCGGAGGGGAGGATCAAGTTGATGATAATCAACAGAAGTTATTTGAATAATCAATATGGTAGATAAAGAAACAGGTTTGTGGCCAAGATTTCAAAGGGTACGCCGGGCGGTTAGTGAGGCCATGGCTGGCGGGAAGGGAAAAGTCAACATCTATAGATGGGGAGGAGAGGATGCGGGAATACTTGATTTGGCCGGTCAACGCCTGGGTGAGTTTGGGGGGGTATCCGTCGAGCTGAAGATTAAGGGAACAGATTCGGGTTGGCAACAAGAATTGGAAGTTGATCCTTCGGGTGACTTACACTTCACTAAGAGACGGGGAGGGAGTATGAACGTAGAGGGATTATTTAGATCCCCAGATGGAAAACAGGGGGTAGTGCAAATGACAAGCGTGTCCGGGGGAAGGGAAATCTGTGAAGCTTACTGGCTGCAAACAATTAAAGGGGCTGCCCGGTTGGAGCAAGTAGTGGTGAATGGCCGGGTTTATGATTCCCAGGATTTGGAGGGGGATAAAGAAGCGGAGATTCCAGGGACAAGGACTAGAGTAAAAAGGATATTGCCGCTAAAATAGCGAATGTGAAGGTTGCTCTGGTACATGATTATCTGAAGGAGCCGGGAGGGGCGGAGGCGGTGTTGATGGCCCTTAAGGAAATTTGGCCGGAAGCTCCGGTGTATACGGCATATAAATTTCCCCGATTTTGGGGTAGATATACACAAGTATTGGAAAAGTGGGAAATCAGGGAAAGTTGGGGGAAGTGGCTGCCGTTTTTGCCGAAACTTATTAGCCACTATACAATATTATCGCCGCTGTTTTTTGCGGCGTTTGATTTGAGTGATTATGATTTGGTGGTGGTTTCGGCTACCGGCGGGTATTTTCCCAATGCGGTAAAAATCGGATCCAAGACGAAACTGGTGACTTATTGCCATACACCACCGAGGTTTTTGTATGGATATGACACGGCGACAAAGGAGCGGTACAAATGGTATTGGCGGCCGGTGTCCGAAGTAGCTAACCATATTTTGCGAATGGCGGATTTCAAGCTGGCCCAAAGGCCGGATTTGGTGATTGCCAACTCTAGAAATGTGAGAAACAGGATCAGAAAGTTTTGGAGGAGGGAAGCGGCGGTCGTTTATCCGCCTATAGAGGTTTCAGTAACCCCCCTGTCATCCCCCCTTAATTTAAGGGGGGAACCGAGGGGGGAAAAAAAGAGGCAAGATGACTATTTTGTGATTGTGTCAAGAATAATTGGCTCCAAAAATATTGAATTGGCGGTGGAAGCGGCAAAACAGTTTAAGTTTAAGTTAAAAGTAGCCGGGAAGCCGATAGGGCGAGGCGGGAATGAAATTGTCAGGAAAATTACAGGAAAGCACGTGGAATATTTAGGGGAGGTGAGCGAGCAGGAAAAAGCAAAGTTATTAGCTGAGGCAAAAGGATTTTTGGCTTTGGAGAAAGACTCGGATTTCGGGATGACAGCTGTGGAGCCCCAGGTTTACGGAACGCCGGTAGTGGCTTTTAGAAACGGCGGTTATTTGGAGGCGGTGGTCGAAAACATAACAGGAGTTTTCTTTGACAAGTTGACCCCAGAGGATTTATGGGAGGGCATACAACGATTTAATAAATTGAAGTGGGATGAGAGAGTAATTCGTAATAACGCGGCACGGTTTTCGAAAGAAAGGTTTAATAGACAGATTTTGGAATTGGTTTCCAAAATATAAATTATATTCCTATGCCTGAATTGCCGGAAATTGAAACAGTGAGATTGCAGTTGGCTAAAGTGCTGCCGGGGAAAAAGATCCGAAAGATTGAAATATTAAAGCTGAAATCTTTCCAGGGGAAAAAAGAATTGGCAGAAGGAAAAGAGGTGATCGGAGTCAAGAGAATGGCGAAAGTTTTGCTGATTGATCTGGCAGGGGATATAGATATCGCGATACATTTTAAGATGACAGGACAGCTGGTTTTTGAGCCAGCGGTTCAAAAAAGTACTAAGTACGAAGTGCCAAGCGCTAAGGGGAGGATTGTGGGGGGGCATCCGACTAAGGATTTTACGGGGGAATTGCCGAGCAAGCACACCCGGGTGATATTTCGTTTGGATTCCGGGACATTGTATTTTAATGACCAAAGGCTGTTTGGGTGGGTAATGGTAAATTCGGAATTCAAAATTCAAAATTTGAAATTTCTGCAAAATCTGGGACCGGAGCCTTTTGATATTACCGGGGAGGAGTTTGAGAAATTGGTAAGCAGATCAAAGCGGCCGATTAAGCTGGTTTTGATGGATCAGACTGTTATTTCCGGGGTGGGGAACATATATGCAAATGATGCCCTGTGGGAAGCCAAAGTCAATCCCCGGCGGCTGGCAAATACACTGCGGGGTAATCAACATAAGGAACTTTATAAATCAGTATTGGGGGTATTGCGGGAAGGAATCAGATACGGAGGGGCAACTGCGGCGGATGCCAAGTATATCAATCTGCACGGTTTGGGGGGGCATTATCAGGAACATTTTCGGACATATGACCGGGAGGGAGAGGAGTGTTTGCGGGAGGATGGTGGGATAATTCACAAGTTCAGCCTGGGAGGGCGGGGAACTTACTTTTGCCCCGTTTGTCAGCGGTAACTAAGCAGAGGAGAAATATATCCGTGGATTTGAACGGGGGAGAGAAGAGCCAGATTGTCACCTAGGAATTTGAGACCATTGGCCCGGTTAATTAGGGTTTGAAGCCTGAGGACTTGGTGGTGAGTAAGGCCATGGGCGGGGTGGCAGATGAAGGCGTCGGGGTCGAGATGCCAGAGCTGACGGGTTGAAAAGCGGCTTTTAAGATTGGATTCAAGGTGGCGCAGTCGGGAAGCGTGTATAAGGCGGTTCACGGGCCAAAGATGCTTGAGGTGCGGAATGTTGATATCCTCGCTGATGCGCATGGCGTCGACGACACCAGCGGCGGGAGCCAGGGGGCAGCCACAAGCTACCGAGAAGAGCGGAAGCTGGTAGATAACGGCTAACAGCTGGTGAAGAAGAGAATCCGGAATTTGGGAGGATTTGAACTTGGGATTGAAATAAAAAGCGTAAAGATAATCGGACTTTAATAATTTGAAGCCACAGTCCGTGAAAAAATCCAGGACTGATTTTAAATATTTTGCGACCTGGGGATTTTCTAAGTCCAGGACCCGGCGTTTATGACGTATAAAAGTATCCAATGGTGAAACCTGGGTACCCTCCAGATTCGGTATAAACCAATCCGGATGACGATGAAATAATTTTGAAGAGGATTTGGCTAAAAGGGGAGCCCACCACAAACCGGCTTTCAGTCCAAGCGATTTTATTTGTTTGACGAGCCATTTTAAACCATGAGGAAACCGGCGAAGATCCGGAGTATGCCAGTCACCCCAAGTGGTCCAACCGTCGTCTATTAATATGTAGTCTAAATTCAGGTTTAAGTCTACGCTTGCTTTGGCTTGGTCAAGGATAATTTGCTCATTGATGTACGGGCCGAAATAATGCCATGAGCACCAACCGGTGGGCGGAGGAAAGCGGGGGCGGATAGGCTGTGGGGTGTGAACCTGGGTAACATTTTTGTAGTGCGGAGAATGATATCGGGGTGGAGACTTACGGTGGGGACGAGCGCAGTCGGACCAGGATTGCCAGCCGATGAAGGAGACAGGCATATCAGATGATCTGGCTAGCTTTAGCAAAGCGGACACGGTCTAAAAGGGGTTTGGGTATGGGATGCCTTTTGAACCAGGAGATGATTCGGTCGGAATATTTTTTTCGATCGGGGTGGTTAAGGTAGCTGGTAATAAATGAGAGGCTGCGGTGACGGCAGAGTTCTAACCAGGCGGCGGGATCGGAATCGGGTGAATCGGTTGTAGGGATGCGATGAGGGTAAAATGTTTCATCCGCGGCTTGGTTGATAAAGAAGCCTCCGTGGTTGGTGATAACGGGGATTTTACCTTCTGTGATAGCCAGAAGGACGAAAGGCAGGAAAGCTGAATGGCCTGAATATTCTTCAAATTCCTCGCGAATACGGGTAGCAAGTTCGGGATTTTTAATAAAATATAAAGGCTCGGGGTTGTAGACGGCAGTGGAGGTAATGATTTGGGTAAGGCGACCCTGTCTGTACAATTCATCAACCAGGGTGACGGCCTCGGGGGAAAGGGCGGAATCCGAAATAGAGAGGAGATGTTGTTGCCCGTTTTCAAACAGATAAGCCGAGGAGTGTTCGGAGTATTGAGAACCCATGTGGCGGATTTCGAAAGCGGTGACGGAAGCTTCTCCCAGGCGGGAAGAAGAATACTCGGCCAATTTAGGATAATCAGCGGTGAGGGAACCCTTTTTCCAAGCTGGACGGATGGGGATCAGGCTGTGAAGGCGGGAGAGGACGGTTTCGGATAAGAGGGGTTTGGCTGTAGGGTCGGGATCAGATTCCAGTGTATGGGTCCGGGCGAGAAATTTTTGCCAAACCAGCGGGCCGTAAACCTGGAGAGAGGGATTGACCTCCATTAGTCTACGAATCAGAGGGAAGTAAACGTGATCTGGGTCTAAATGGGAAATTGTGATAGCGTCGATGTGAGGGGCCAGAGTTTGGGCGATAACAGTGAGATCATCTGTTTCAAAAAGCGAAACCTGAGGTGTGGGGGGTGGATTATTTTTATCTTCCGAACGGAGGTGCCAACCCTTCCCTGGTGGGTAAAGCCGGCCTTTTTCCAGGAAGGGGAGTTTGGGTTCACTGCCGCCGACGAATGGATCCGTAAGGAAAGTCTTATCTCCGCAGCGGATAATCATGGCGGAGTGAGACAGAGGGAGAATGTCACCGGGTTTGAGGCGGATAATTTGGTCTACCGTTTGTCCCAAATTCAGACGGTCAGGGGTGATGAGAATAGGGGTTTCGGAATTTACAATTGAACCTTCGTCCATATAACTATATTAACGGCTGATGGTCTTTTTAAACAGGGTTTCGGTTTTGTCAATACTTTGGTCCAAGGAATATTTTTGGGAGAGTTTTTGGGAGTGGGCAGACAGGCGGGTCAGGAGCTGAGGCTGAGAGGAAAGCACTTGCATATACCGGGCTAATTGGCGGGGGGTGCGAGCCAGAAAGCCACTGCGGCCGTGGGCGACAAAGTCTTTGGGACCGGGAGCGTGAAAGGCGATTACGGGTAAGCCCTGAGACATGGATTCGAGAATAACTATAGCCTGGGTGTCAGTCAGGGAAGGATAAACAAAAATATCTGCTAATGCGTATACCTCTTGAATATCTGAGAAAGGAATATTACCTAGGAAGATTATGTTAGTTAAATTCAGTTTACTGGCGAGGTTCTGGAGACGAGCCGAGTCTGGACCCATACCGGCAAAGCAAAGTAAAAGCCCGGGGCGGGAAATAGCCGCGAAGGCCTCGATAAGGGTATCAAGATTTTTTTCTTTTGAAAGGCGGGAGACACACAGCAGGATGGTGTGGCTGAGTGGAAGTTTATATTTGGCCCGGAGGGACTTTTTGGAAGCGGAAACAGGGGGAAACCTGCGGGAAGTGGGGATGACAGAGACAGGTGAGGTGACACCTTTTGCGGTAATGATTTTTTTGGTGGAAGGGGTTTCCACTATTACGTGGTCAGCCCGGTTTGCTTGGGAGGTGACCTGTTTGTCTACCCATTGGGAGATAGATTTAACAGGGAGGACTTTCGGTATAAAACTTGTCATGTGGTCTGAATATTGAGTGTGGTGGAAAAAGACAGCAGGGCAGTTGTTAGTCCTGGCCAGGAGGAAGGCCAGATCGGCGACAATGAATGGGTGATGGAAATACACCAGGTCGAAGCCACGGGATAATCTGTTAAATTGGGAAGGAGAGGGGAAAGGAAGAATAATGGGATAATCGGGAATCTTGGGATTAGGTAAAGAGGGAAGGCGGACGACGTCTGCCTGGGAAATCTCTTGGGGGTGTTTGGGAGCCAGGACGACGAATTTGTGACCGCGTTTTTCGAACTCCTCTTTTTGGATGCGGATAGAGATGGAGATACCGTTGGTGCTGGGAGGGTAAGTAGCAGTGATGGCTAAAATGCGCATCTTTGGTATTATACTGCTGTACTTATGAAAATTATGCAATTGGGGTTGCGTGACTTTCGCAGCTACAAAAAGTACCAAGCGGATTTTGGGGAAAAAACTATAGTAACCGGGCCGAACGGGAGCGGAAAAAGTAATCTGATGGAAGCGATATATCTGTTGGCTGTGGGAAAAAGTTTCCGAGCGGATAGTGATTTTGAAATGATAAATTACAGGGAGCAATTTGCAAATGCCCAGGGCTCGATACTGGGGGCTGAGGACGGACAAACGGAGCTGAAAGTACTTTTGACTAATGGAAGTGGTTTGGGGCGGAAGAAGTTTGAGGTAAACGGAGTACCTAAAAGAATGATGGATTTTGTAGGCCGCTTCCGGGCGGTATTGTTTGGACCGAGTGATCTGGAACTGGTAACGGGCAGGCCGAGCGAAAGGCGCAGATATTTGGATTTTGTACTGTCCCAGACTGATCGGGAGTATCATCGGTGTTTGTTATCATATGAAAAAGGACTAAGACAGAGAAATAAACTTTTGGATCTGATCCGGGAAGGAACGGCAGAACGGAGCCAGTTGTGGTTTTGGGACCGGCTACTGGTGAAAAACGGAGAGTATTTGACCGGGAAAAGAGGAGACTATCTAAATGAGCTAAATATTAAAAGCCCAATTTTTAATGTTCAATATGATAAAAGTGTAATTTCTGAGGTGAGACTTAAACAGTATGAAGTGGAGGAAGTGGCAGCAGGGAGCACCCTGGTAGGGCCGCACAGGGACGACTTTCAAGTGATGCAAACATTGATGGGCCATAACGCCCCCTCTGATCCCCCTCTTAACTTCTCGCCTCCGGCTCGTGTCTTTGCCGTAAGAGGGGGAGGGGGGAGTTATGATTACAAAGATGTTTCGAAATACGGCAGCCGGGGTGAACAGCGAATGGCGGTATTGTGGCTGAAGTTGGGAGAGCTGAAATATTTGTCTGATTCCGGCGGAGATCCACCTTACGTTCGGCAACCAGTATTGCTTTTGGATGACGTGTTTTCCGAACTGGATCATGAGCACCGAAAGGGGGTTTTGACGCTGGTAAATGAGCAGATCGGGAGAGGGGGGCAGGTGATAATGTCCACGGCGGACGAGCACCTGGTACCGATTGACGGGTGGGAGAAAATCGATTTGGGGGGTGATAAGATGGCCAATGATGGCACAAGTCTCATTTGACGGAAGGAATTTGAAAGAGTTGTGGAAACCACAGGAAAACAGTTACGGAGAGGATAACGGGCAGATTACAATTATAGGCGGATCGGATTTGTTTACCGGAGCGCCTTTGTTGTCACTGGTGGCGGCGTCAAGGTTGGTGGACATGGTATTTTTGGCAACTCCAGATGAGGATAAGACTGTGGCGGCAAAGATGAAATTGTTCAGTAAGTTGAAGTCGGTAATCTGGGTGCCCAGAGAAGAAATAGAGAAATATATTGAGAAGTCAGACGCGGTTTTGATTGGGCCGGGACTGATGAGGTATCAGAGAGAGGGAGGATCAGAGGTAGAGATAGAGAATACGAAGATTTACGACAAAGCGGGGACGGAAACGAAGATGTTGACCCATTATCTGCTATCAAAGTTTCCCCGGAAGCAGTGGGTGATTGATGGGGGAAGCTTGCAGGTGATGGATCCCAAATGGATTCCGAAGGGAGCGATTTTGACCCCGAATAAATGGGAATTTGAGAAGCTGTTGGGAGAAGGGAGAGCACATGAGTGGCGAAGTGCTGGGGAAGTGGCGCAGGAGGCGCGGGAGTACAGGTGTGTGATAGCGTACAAGGTGCCTCAAGCGATCGTGTCAAATGGTGAGGTGACATATGAAATTTCCGGGGGGAATGCCGGGTTGACTAAAGGAGGGACGGGGGATGTGCTGGCGGGAGTGATTGCCGGACTGGCGGCCAAAAATCCACCGCTTCTGGCCGCAGCCGCGGGGATTTGGCTGGTAAAAAAAACGGCTGACCTGTTGTATGAGAAAGTGGGATACGCTTTTAATGCCGATGATTTGGCGGAGAAGGTTTTTGAGACCTACCGCCGGTTTGTGGTATCTTGATGTGGGTTATAGTCGGCGTACTCGGGTTTGCGAAACCAGTACGCCGGATATATACCCATTTTGGCCTTAAGCCATTTTGCTAATTCCAGTTAAATGGGTATATGGAACGAAAATATGACGTGGTGATTGTGGGTGCCGGTCCGGCGGGAGTATTTGCGTGTTATGAATTGCTGAAAAAACACACCGGACTCAAAATTGCGATTGTGGATATGGGGAATAGCTTTTCCAAAAGGATGCCGAGCGAGGTAATGAGCGGATTCGGGGGGGCGGGGACATATTCCGACGGGAAACTGCATTTTACGCCGAAATTGTCCCATGAACGGACGTTTCATATCATTGATCCGGAGGAGTACCAGAAGATATTGGATTATATAGATACGATATTTACCGATGAGTTTAAAGTAAAAGCAGTGGAATATCCCCGGAACAAGGATGAGGTGCAATTGATGGTGGATGAGGCGGAACGGAAGGGAATCGAGCTGATCGTACGCCGGGCAAAACATGTGGGGACAAATGTGTTGAGGGAAGTAATCGGAAGAATAGAGAAAAATTTTATCAAGCGCGGGGTGGATCTGATAATGAATACCAAGGTGGTGGATTTGCTGGTGGAGAAGGGGAGGGGGGTGGGAGTGCTGACGGAGGAGGGGGAGAGGATTTTGGGTGACAAAA
>Ga0209642_10002613_pt1 | contig 11789 bp, 12 predicted proteins | sample RifCSP19_2_FD_184025 | JGI IMG/M metagenome (GOLD analysis project Ga0209642, IMG submission 184025) | Soil microbial communities from Rifle, Colorado - Rifle CSP2_sed 19_2 (SPAdes) (version 2) | ecosystem: Environmental > Terrestrial > Deep subsurface > Rock core/Sediment | place: Rifle... | reverse complement strand
AGTACCGTTCTCGTGTCGAATCACACTTGCCGTCCAAGGTCAAACGGGAGGTTTCGGAATGGACAAGGCAATGTGGGACAGGATTGCCGCGGCCGGAGGCATCATCGGTGTCGTCCTCTTCATCGTCGCGATCCTGATCATGGGGCAGCCCCCCGAGATCAGCGACGACGCCGCTACCGTCGTCGACTTCTTCCAGGACAATCGCGATCAGGTGCTCTGGGGCGGCTTCATCCAGGGCTTGGGGGTGATCGCGATCATCTGGTTCATCGGCGCACTTGGAGCCGCCATGCGAGACGCCGGGGAGGGACGCCTCGCCGCAGTCATGGGCATCGCCTTTGCGATCACGGTCTCGATCGGCGCGGTGGCAGCACTCAGCCGCGAGGCTCTCGCCTTTAGCCTCGCCCAGGATGCCGATCCAGGGATCGTTCATTCGATCTACCAGCTGACGGGCTTCATGGACACGTCGTCGAACGTGCTCGCCGGCGCGGTCTACCTGGCCGTGGGAGGCGCGGTGATCCGGACCGGGTTGGTCGCGACGTGGTGGGGTTGGGTAAGCACGATCGCGGCTCTGTGGGCGATCGTCAGCGCCACCGCATGGGGTCGCGACGGCTTCTGGTCACCGGACCAGGCCGGCTTCGCCAGCTTCGTCGTGTTCCTGGCCTGGGCGTTCGTCACGAGCGTCCTGCTGACGATGAAGGTTGGTCGCGCGGAGACGAGGTAGACCCTCGACGAAGGGGTCAGACCCGTGGGGTCTGACCCCTTCGCGAGACCCGCGGGGTCTGACCCCCTTCACGTCGTGGGATCACGGCAATTCGCTCGCCGACGGGGACGACGTCGATCGAAGCGCCGTAATGACTGGCGATGAGGGCCTCCGTGAGTACGTCACGCGGGACGCCGTCCGCCGCGACACGACCGCTGTCGAGGAGCACCATCCGGTCGGCGTACTGTGCCGCCAGCGTGAGGTCGTGCATCGCGGCGACGAGAGTCAACCCCGACTCGGCTCGCAGGGTGTCGAGCAGGTCGAAGGCCTGCTGCTGGTGGCCGATGTCGAGCGCCGCGGTGGGCTCGTCGAGGAGCACGATCCGGGCTTCCTGGGCGAGAGCCCGCGCAACGACGACCCGCTGCTTCTCCCCACCCGAGAGCGTGCCGAGCCGGCGCTCCTCGTAGCCGAGCAGGTCCAGGCGAGTCAGCGCGCGCGCCGCCGCCTCGCGGTCTCGCCTGCCCTCCTTCGCCAGCGGGCCGAGGTGCGGAATCCTGCCGAGGAGCACGTACTCGCCGACGGTCATCCACGGAGGCGTGGACGGTTCCTGCGGCACGACCGCGATGAGGCGCGCGAGCTCCGCGCGAGGCATCTCTCTGACCGAGCGACCTCCGAGCGCGATCGAGCCGGAAAACGGAACGAGGCGCGCGATTGCCCGCAGGAGGGTCGTCTTCCCGGCGCCGTTCGGTCCGATGAGCGCGAGCCACTCCCCCTCGGCCACCGACGCGTCGATCCCGTCGACGACCGGTCGACCACCGAGGACGACGGTGACGCTCTGCAGTTCGATCGAGCTCACGACCCCCCTCCCCGCGTCGTGCGCAGCACGAGCGCGAAGAACGGCGCCCCGAAGAACGCGGTCACGACTCCGAGCGGGATCTCGGCGGGCGAGAGCGCCGTTCGGGCGACCACGTCGGCGAGCACGAGGAACCCGGCTCCGATGATCACCGAGAGCGGCAACAGAGCGCGGTAGCCAACTCCGGAGAGCAGCCGAATCGCGTGCGGGACGATGATGCCGACGAAGCCGATGAGCCCGCTCACGGCGACAGCTGCAGCCGTGCCGAGCGTCGCTGCGACGACCAGCGCGAGCCGCACTCGGCGGACGTCCACGCCAAGGCTGGCCGCTTCGTCGTCGCCCAGGCTCAGGACGTCGACGACGCGTCGGAGCGCGAGGATGACGACCACGGCGACGGCGACGTACGGGAGGATCAGCCACACGTCAGCCCAGCCCGTGCTCGGGATGTTCCCGAGGATCCACGAGTAGACCTGCTGGAGGGTCTCGGAGTTCTGCTGCTGGACGAACGTCTGCCACGCGGTGAAGAACGCGGCAACCGTCACGCCGGCGAGGACGAGCGTCGCGGCGTCGCGCTCCCGCTTCGCCGAACGGCCCACCGCATAGGTGAGCAGAACTGCGACCGACCCGCCGACGAAGGCGGCGACCGGGAGTGCGCGCTGTCCACGCAGCCCCTCGGGGAGATAGGCGATCGCGATCGTCGCCCCGAGCCCTGCACCGGCGGCGACGCCGAGAAGGTACGGATCGGCGAGTGGATTGCGGAACACACCCTGGTACGTCGCCCCGGCGAGCGACAGCATCGCTCCTACGAGTGCTGCGAGGATTACGCGCGGGACGCGGATCTCCCACAGGATCGCCTCCTCGGTCGGAGAGAGGGGCGTCGTCGCGCCCGGGATATGGAGCCGAGCTGCGGCCGACTCGAGCACCGCGCCGACGCCGAGATCGATGGGCCCGGCGAGAACCCCGATCGCGAGAGAGAGCAGGAGAAACGCCACTGCCGAGCAGGCCCACGCGGGCGTGAGCCCGCGTGCACGGACGTCCGTGGCCTGCTCGGCGGCGACAGTCATCCGACTACTGGCGAAGCCGCGCGAGCGCCGAGGACATCGCGCGGAAGAAGCTCACGAGCCGCGGCCCCCAGCGCGACGCGATCGAGTCGTCGATGCGAACGATCGACCCGGTGCGCACGGCGCTGATGCGATCCCAGCCCGGCCTCGAGGCAACGGTCGACGCCTTCTGCCCGCAGCACACGGTGTCCGCGAGCACGATGACGTCCGGGCTGGCCGCAACTACGTACTCGGCGGAGAGCTGCGGGTAGCCCGTGCCGGCCGAGTCGGCCTCGTCGGCGATGTTGCGGAGGCCGAGCGCCGCGTAGACCCTGCCGACGAACGTCTTCGAGGTCGCCGAGTAGAGGTCGGGCGTCAGCTCGTGGTACACGGAGAGGCCGCCGCCTGCCTTCCGCGCCGCGGAGACGATGCCGGCGATTCTCGCCTTGATGCGGTCGACCAGCCGCCTCGCCTCTGCCTCGTACCCGGTGACGAGGCCGAGCTGCCTGATCTGCTGATACGCGCCCTTGAACGTCGCCGCACCGTCGTGATGGATAACGGTTATCCCGAGCCGCTCGAGCGCACCCGAGAGACCCTTCGGGTCGTACGCAATGACCACGAGGTCGGGTCGATAGCTCGCGATGGCCTCGACGTTCGGAGTGAAGCCGGAGAGCGAGGTCTGCGGAGCGCTCTTCGGGAAGTCGGACTGGTCGTCGACCGCGACGACCTGAGATCCGGCTCCGATGGCGAACAGCGACTCGGTCGCCGTCGGCGAGAGCGACACGATGCGGCGCGGTTTCTTCGCGACGGTGACCTTGCCGTTCGACGCTGTGATGGTCACGGGAAACGAAGCGTGCGAAACGCCGCTGCCTGCTGCTCCGGCGACGACCACGGCGAACGCCGCCACCGCACCGATGACGAGAGCTGAAAGACGAAGCACCTGAATCCTCCCTTCCGCGAGGGGTTCGGTTATGAGGAGAGCGGCAGGTCTTCTGACTCGGGGCTCCCTCCCTCGCCGCCTTCCCGGCTTGCGCCAGTGGCTTCGTGGCGGGGGAGCATCTCCCCTTACAGCGGCGGGACCGTCCCGGACTTGCACCGGGTTCCCTCACCGTGCTCCTTGTTGGAGGGCGAGCCTATCATCGGACGGTGTCCAGCTCGTTCGTGCGCCTGTGGCTACCCGTCTTCGGCTGGGCAGCCCTGATCTTCGCCCTATCGTCCGTACCGGATCTCGGGACGGGACTCGGAGGCTGGGATCTCGTGCTGCGTAAGGTCGCCCATACGACGGAGTACGCGGTGCTCGGCACCCTGCTCGTACGCGCGACCGGGCGGGGCGGGATCGCATTCGCCCTCGGAGCGCTCTACGCCGTGAGCGACGAGGTCCATCAGACGCTCGTCCCCGGTCGCATGGGCGCCCCGCTCGACGTCGTGATCGACACCGTCGGCGTCGCCTGCGGAGTCGTCCTCTATCAGACCATTCGAACGCGTCGCCTCGCATGACGGACGTTCGCGCCGTCGCGATCGACCTCGACGCACTCGGCGACACCCGTGCGTTGTGGAGCGACTGGCTCGAGTCGGCCCGGGCCGTGCTCGGGGTCGATCCCGCAGCGCTCTCCGCCGACCGCGGTGCAGCAGCAGCGGAGCTCGATCGACGCGGGGCGGGCAACTGGCGGGCGCTTCTCGAGCGCTACTGCGAGGACCGCGCAGCGGTCTACCTGCGCCGAGATGCCGAGACGAGCGCAGCGCTCCGGGCTCTCGCAACGAGCGGCCGCGCAATCGGGATATTCACGGACGCACCCGAGCCGCTTGCCCGGGTCGCGCTCGCGCAGGCGGGTGCAGAGCGCCGAGCCTCCGCGCTCGAGACCGGCACAGGCGCCCTCCACCGCCTCCTGGCCAGTCTCGGAGCCGACACTGTCGTCGTCCGCAGCCGCGCCGAGCTCGTCGACCTGACACGAGCGCCCAAATAGACTGTCACTTGGGCTACGAGCCCTTCCGTTCGTACAATCGATCCATGGACCAGAAGGACGTCGCCGACCGGCAGCTCGATGCGCTCCTGGAACGCCTCGACCGAATCGCCGACGAGCTCGAGCGCCTGAACCGGATGACGGAGAAGCAGGACGGCTTCACCCTCGTCGCACGCGAGCTTCGCGAGCTCACCGAGTCGATGAACGCGCTTGCCTACGCGGCGCTCGGACACACGCCACCGCGGGTGCGCCGCCGAGCCGGCTGAACTCGGGTCAGCTCAAACGGAAGATCGTCCCGTCGAGAGAGACAGCAAAGAGCTCGCCTGCAGCATTCTCGCCGAACGAGCTCAGGCCCTCGACCTCGAACGGCTCGACGCGCACGTCGGTCGCCACGCCGGCGGACATGCGAAAGCTCCAGATCCTCCCGCTGCAGTAGTCGCCGACGACGTACCGCCCACGAGCCGCGAGAAGAGCCCGGCCGCGATAGACGTACCCGCCCGTGATGCTGCAACCCTGGCCGTGGTCGTACTCGAACGCGGGGAACACGAGCTTGCCGGGCCCCGGATCACCAGGCTCGTAGCGTGTCGATCCCTCGTAGAGATCCCAGCCGTAGTTCTCGAGCCCGGGGCTCGCTCGCGGAGTGAAGTCGACCTCCTCGACCGAGCCCTGCCCGACGTCGCCGATGTAGAGGTCACCCGTGGGCCGATCGAACGAGAATCGCCATGGGTTTCGCAGGCCGAGCGCCGCAATCGTCCACTTCGCCTCTGGCTTCGACACGTCGAGCGCGAGCAGCTTCCCGAACAGCGACGACATGTCCTGTGACCTGTTCTGCGGATCGCCGCCTGCACCACCGTCGCCGATACTCGTATACAGCCGCCCGTTCGGCCCGAAGGCGAGATGCCCGCCGTTGTGATTCGCGTACGGGTCGGGCACGGCGAGCAGAATCTTGCGAGTCGCCGGCAGCGCCTTCGTGCCGTTCGAGCGAAACCGAGCAACGGTGTTGCGATTGCCGTTCGACGTGTACGCGACGTAAAAGAGCCGGTTCCTCGCGTAGTTCGGATGAAAGGCGAGGCCGAGTAGGCCCTGCTCTCCACCCGAGACGATCTGGCGGCGGACGTCGAGGAAGACCGTCCGCCGGCCCGATCCGAGCCGAATCACCCTGCCGCTCTGCTCCACGACGTAGACCGTCGTGGGCTCGCCGGGGGCATGCGTCAAGAGCAGCGGCGCATCGAAGCCACGTGCGAAGACGACCTTGTCGAACGCCTGCCTCGCGGTTGAGGCGGACCCGGCACCCCCCAACACGAGGGCACCTGCCACAACGACTGCGAGCGTCGACAGGGCGCGCACGACACCAAGGTAGCCAACCACTGTGAGCGGGCCTCAAGCCGGAGTAGGGTACGCGCTCGTGAAGGTCTTCCTGATCGGCGCGGGACAGGTTGGAACGACGATCGTCGAGGCCCTCCACGAGGACCACGAGCTCACAGTGCTCGACACGGAGGCATCGCGGCTGCAGGCAATCGCCGGCCGGTTCGACGTCATGACGTACGAAGGCGACGGGACGAGCCGGAAGGATCTCGCCGCCGCCGGTGTCGGAAGCGCAGACCTCGTCATCGCCTGCACTTCCCGCGACGAGGTCAACCTGGTGGCAGGCATGTTCGCGCGCCGCGAGGCGACCGGGGCGACCACGGTGATCCGGACCTCGAACGTGGAGTACGTCGAGCTCTGGCGTGCAGGCCAGCTGGACGTCGACTTCGTGGTCTCGTCCGAGCTCGAGACGGCGTACGCGATCAGCCGCATCATCGGCGTTCCGGCCGCACGACAGACCGATGTCTTCGCGGAAGGCCAGGTGCAGCTCGGCGAATTCGACGCCGAGGAAGGCGCTTCAGCCGACGTGATCGGCGTTGCGCTGCGTCACGCGAAGATTCCTGCCGACTCGAAGATCGCCGCCATCATCCGCGGCTCCGAGACGATCCTTCCGGGCGGCGACGACGAGATTCGAATCGGCGACCGGGTCGTCGTCATCGGCTCGCCCGATGCAGCGAAGGCTTGGAGCTCACTGCTCTGGCCGGAAGGCGGGACCGTCCGCGACGTCGTGATCTTCGGGGCCGGTCGCGTGGGTTCGGCGATTGCACGCGTGCTGCTCGAGCAGGGAATCAGCGTTCGCATGATCGACGCGTCGCGCGAGCAGGCGCGCCGCGCAGCCGAGGCCTTCCCGAAGGCGCGCGTCTACAACGCAACGGGGTTCGATCCGGACTTCCTCGAGCGAGAGCGGATCGGCCACTCGCAGGCCGGCATCTTCGCGATGAGGGACGACGCCAAGAACCAGTACGCAGCGTCTCTCGCTCAAGTGCACGGCATCCAGTTCACGATCGCGATTGCGCACGAGGCAGTCTCGGTCGCCGCCTTCGAGCAGGCGGGAATCGACGTATCGGTCAACCCCCGTGGCGTCACGGCAGAGGAGATCGTGCGCTTCGCCCACGACCCGCGGATGCAGCAGGTTGCGATGCTCGAAGACAACCGCTACGAGGTCCTCGACGTGACGACGCGGGAGTCGAGCCGTTACATCGGCATGGCGTTCCGCGACATGCCGGTGCACGGGTCTCTGATCGGCGCGATCGTCCGCAACGGGCAGGCGATCTTCCCCCACGGGGACGATGTCCTCGAGGCCGGCGACCGAGTGATCATCTTCACCGAGGCCGCCAACGCGCCCTGGGTCGTCGAGGCACTCTGAGTTGAGCCAACCCGTCGCGCGGATCGGCCCACCGCGTCGATTCGCCATCGACGTTCCTGCCGTTGTCAACCTCGTCGGGACGCTTGCGAAGTACCTCGGGCTCGCCGCCGTGTTCCCGATCCCATTCGCGCTGTGGTACGGAGAGACGCCGCTGCCCTTCATCGTGGCGGGCGCAGTCACGACCGGGCTCGGGCTCGTGCTCGAGCGAGCGACGGCCGGCGCGGCCGCTCGCGTTGGCGTCCGCGAGGGCTTCCTCGTCGTCGCCCTCACGTGGCTGCTCGCAGCGGCGTTCGCATCCATCCCCTACCTGTTCGAGGGGGGTGAGCAACTCTCGAGTCCGCTGGACGCGTACTTCGAGGGGATGTCCGGCTTCACGACCACCGGCGCGAGTGTCGTGACCGACTTCGACGAGATCAACCGCTCGCTCGGAATCTGGCGACAGTTCACGCAATGGCTCGGCGGGATGGGGATCATCGTCCTCGCCATCGCTGTCCTGCCGCGCCTCCGAGTCGGCGGGCGACAGCTGATGGAGTCGGAGCTCCCCGGACCGGAGATCGCACAGCTGTCGGAGCGGATCCGTTCCACCGCGCGCAAGCTCTGGGTTCTCTACGTCGGCCTCACGGTGCTCCAGACGCTCATGCTCGCCACGTTGGGCTGGGCCGGGATCGACGACGCGATGACTCCGTATCAGGCCCTCGCCCACGCGTTTTCCACGATGCCGACGGGTGGATTCTCGACGCAGGCCCGGTCGGCTGAAGGCTTCTCTGCGGAGGCGCAGTGGATCCTCGCATTCTTCATGCTCGTCGCCGGCGCCAACTTCGCGCTCATGTATCGCGGGCTCATAAGACGGCGACTGCACGTGTTTGCACGCGACGAGGAGTTCCAGCTCTACATCGTGCTCGCTGTCATCGCGTCAGCAGCCGTTGCGGCGATGCTCTGGGGATACGAGATCGCCGAAGGCGAGGAAGCCGTTCGAACAGGCTTCTTCCAGACCGTCTCGATCATGTCGACCACGGGCATGGCGAGCGCCGACTTCGCGCTCTGGCCGGCGGTGCTCCTGCTCGCGCTCTTCGCGCTCATGTTCGTCGGAGGGTCAGCCGGATCTACAGGTGGCTCGATCAAGGTCGTGCGCCACCTTCTGCTCGGGAAGGTGTTGCGCCGGGAGATCGACCAGACACTGAGCCCCGAGGTCGTAATGCCCATTCGGCTCAACGGGTCGCCAGTGGACGAGCGAACCGTTCGCGCGATCGCCGCCTTCGTCCTTCTGTACGTAGGAGCGTGGGCCATCGGGGCGTCGGCCATCGCGATCGACTCGGCGATCACCGGTGCAGGGCTCGGCACCCTCGACTCCTTGGCGACCTCAGCGACGGCACTCGGCAACGTCGGCCCTGCGTTCGGGCCAGCGGGACCGATGGGCTCGTTCGCGGAGCTCGGCGATGCCTCCAAGCTCACGATGATCGGGCTCATGTGGGTTGGCCGACTCGAGATCGTCCCGGTCGTCGTGCTTCTCACACGTCACTACTGGCGTCTCTGACGCGAGACCGGCGCGCCTAGCTCGCCGCGCCGAGCAGAGCTCGCCGGAGCTCGGGAATCGATCCCTTCGGGACGATCGCGAGCACCTGGTCGCCGGGACGCATCACCGTGCTCGGCTCGACGAGCTCGGTTCGACCCTGACGGAACACGGAGATCAGTCGGGCGCCCGGTGGGATTCCGAGCCCGCCGGCTCGTTTCCCGGCCGCAGGAGACCCGCCTTCGACCTGTATCTCGACGACGACGAGACCTTCCTTCTGCAGCTCGAGCAGGCGAACGAGACCGTGCTCCGGCATCTCGTGCTCGACGAGGCCGAGGATGCTCGTCGTCGCACAGACCGTTTGCGTGATCCCGAGCAAGTCGAAGTGCTGCTGATTGCGCGGGTTGTTCACGCGCGCAATGGCCTTGCGGACGCCGTACCCCTCCTTCGCGATCTGCGAGATGACGAGGTTGTCCTCGTCGTCCCCCGTCACGGCGAGCAGGAGCTCGGGTGGGCGCCCCAGTCCTGCCCGCTCGAGCACGCTGATCTCGGTTGCGTCGCCGCGCATGACGACCGGGCCGAACTCGTCCTCGAGACGCGCGAACCGGTCGGGGCGCTGCTCAATCAACGTCACCTCGTGGCCCATCTCGAGAAGTGAGCGGGTGACGTTCGAGCCGACTTTCCCACCTCCCGCGACGATGGCGTACATCAGGACGCCGAGCTGGGTTGAGGGGTCGTCGAGCGAACCGTGTCGAGCAGGACCGATATGGCCGTTTGCGTCGGGCACACCGTGCGCATGCCGCGATCCGCATAGAACTTCGCCCTCGCGGGATCGAGCACGCGGACGACGACCGTCGTGATCTCGTAGCGCTCACGGAGCACCTGGCCGATGACCAGATTCGTGTTGTCGCCGTTGGTCGAGACGACTGCCGCATCGGCTTCGGCCGCGCCGGCGCTTTCGAGCACGGTCGTGTCCATCCCGTGCCCGACGACGAAGCCGCCGCGCCACTTCGGCCCGAGTCGTACGAGAGCGTCCTCGTTCTCGTCGACAACCGTGACGTCCCAGCCGTTTGCGGCTAGCCCTTGCGCGACCGCCGATCCGACCCGACCGCACCCGATGACAACCCCCTTCACGGCGCGTCAGCCTACTCCTCGAACGCACGCTCGGGGAACGCGACCACGAGAACCTCGCACGGAGCCTTGCGTAGCACGAAGTCGACCGTGGGCGAGAAGAAGCGCGACTGACGTCTCCAGCGAGCAGACGAGCCGAGAACGATGACGTCGACGCCGCGCACTCGCGCTTCGTCCACGATGGCGTGGCCGATCGATCGCGCGCGAACCACCGCCGTACGCACTTCGACACCGTGATCGGTGCCGAGCGCACGTGCCTCGTCGAGCGATGCGTCGACCCGGGCCGCGACATCCGGCGGGAGCTTCCCCTCGAGCTCGTAGCGGCGCGGCACACGCACGACGGTGATCGCCTCGATCTCGGCGCCGCGCTCCTTGGCGAGCGCGATCGCCGTCGCGACCATCTCCTCTCCGATTTCCCCGATCTTCATGGGAACGAGAATGCGCCCGAACTCCGCTCCCGGAGGGAGCTCCTCGACGGGCGTGACATGCTCGAGCAGACGGTGCTCCTGCCTCCGTCGCACAGCGACGAAGATGCCGAGACCCGCGACCAGCCAGAGGGGCCCGGCGTACCGAGCTCCCTCGTGGGTCAACATCGCAAGCACCCAGATTGCCGCCGTCAGCGGGGCTCCGACGAGGGCAGGAAGCGGGATGGAAACGCCTTGGATCGAGACGTTGGGACGCGCGCGGAATGGGCGCTCCAGATCGGGTTCGCGCCCTCGCAGACGTATCACCGCGAGCTGCGCGGCCGTGAATGCGATCAGAACACCGAACGAATAGATAGCCGCCAGGAACGCCGGGTCGCCTCCTGCGGCGACCTCGGTCAGAACGATGAGGCCGATCGCGAGGCCGGCGGCGATGACGATGCTCTCGCTCGAGACGAGGGCCCGTCGCTCCAGACGGGCGAACTCACGCGGGAGCGAGCCGTGCTCGGCCAGGGAATACGTCAAGCGTGTGATCCCCGACATCGAGGTCGTCGCCGCCCCGACCAGGATCAACGCACCGGAAATTCCGACAGCGACGCGAAGGAGGTCGGCCACGAGATCGGGCACCGACCCGTCGAAGGCGGCGGCGATACCGACGAGCGGGGCCTCGAGCCACTCGCTGCCCAGGGCGGTCTCGCCGCCCTCCACCGGATACGCCGACAGCCCGATCGAGGCGATCAGAATCGTGACGACGACGACGAGGCCGATTCCCGAAAAGAGCGAGCGAGGCAGCGTCCGACCCGGCTCACGCGTCTCCTCGGCGAGGTTGGCAGCGGTTTCGAGCCCTGTGTAGGCGAGCATGGCGAGCGGGAGGGCAAACGCCAGGTCGCTCCAGTGCTGGCCGGCCTCGAATCCGAGCCCGTGTTCGAGGACGTCGGGAGAAACGAGAAACGCCATCCCGAGCACGACCAAGACGCCCTGGACGAGGAGGTCGAGGAGCGCGATCACCAGAGATCCCGTGTGCAGCCGCGTGCGCCGAACGAGCCTGACGCCCGCGATCGCCGCGATCAGCACACAGCCGACCGCCGCATCCCACGGGTAGTCGCGCAGCGAGGGCGCAGAGAACGCGGCGCCCACATAGTGGGGGACGAAGAGCGCCGAGAGCGCGATCACGATCAGGAAGTCCAGGAAGAGAGCCCACCCGGTGACGAAGCCTGCGAGGTCGTTGAAGGCGCGTCGGACGAATGTCGCGGCTCCACCAGTCTCGGGAAGCGCAGCAGTGCCCTCCGCGTACGAGAGCGAGACAACGAAGAAGAGCGCCCCCGTCAGGAGGAGCACGAGCGGCGTGAAGCCGAGCGCCTGCGCCGCGACGATCCCGAGGGCGATGTAGAGCGAGGATGCGATCTCGCCGTACGCGACGGCGAAGAGCGCGGGTGCGTCG
>Ga0209642_10002612_pt1 | contig 11790 bp, 12 predicted proteins | sample RifCSP19_2_FD_184025 | JGI IMG/M metagenome (GOLD analysis project Ga0209642, IMG submission 184025) | Soil microbial communities from Rifle, Colorado - Rifle CSP2_sed 19_2 (SPAdes) (version 2) | ecosystem: Environmental > Terrestrial > Deep subsurface > Rock core/Sediment | place: Rifle... | reverse complement strand
TTCAAAATACGCCATCTCGGGCGGATATCCGGCCTTTACAAGCGTTTCAAAACCGGCGGCCATAAGGGCCGTCACCCCTCCGCAAAGAACCGCCTGCTCTCCGAAAAGGTCGGTCTCTGTTTCATCTTTGAACGTCGTCTCTATAATCCCGGCCCTTCCCCCTCCTATCGCGCTTGCGTAGGCAAGGGCTGTTTGAAAGGTATTTTTGGAAGGGTCCTGGTGGATTGCGACAAGGGCCGGCACCCCCCTTTGTTTTGCAAACTCGTGCCTCACAAGATGCCCCGGCCCTTTCGGGGCAACCATAAAGACGTTGATATCCGAAGAGGGGACTATGCAGCCGAAATGGATATTAAAGCCGTGGGCAAAGGCAAGATACGCGCCTTTTTTAAGATTCGGCTCAATCTCGCTTTTATAAACATCCGCCTGAGTTTCGTCCGGAATAAGAATCATAACGACATCAGCCCACTTTACCGCGTCCCTTACCTCTTTAACTTTAATATCAGCCGCCTCCGCCTTCTTCCATGAGGTTCCCCCTTTTTTGAGCCCGGAAACGACATCGACGCCGCTCTCTTTCAGATTCTGCGCGTGGGCGTGCCCCTGGCTCCCGAATCCAACAACCGCAACTTTTTTATTTCTTATGTCCTCAAGGTTTGCGTCCTTGTCGTAGTAGACCTTCATTCTCTAAAATACCTCCGTATTTTTTCCGGCGTTATTTCTTGGGGCTTCGGGCCATCGCCACCCTGCCGGTCCTCACCACCTCTTTTACGCCGAAGGGCCGAAGTAACTCCGTTATGGCCTGTATCTTTTCCTCATCGCCCGTAATCTCTATCGTGTAGGTCCGGGGGCTTACGTCCACAACCTTCGCCCTGAAGATATCAACGATGGAAAGTATCTCCGCCCTGTTTTCGGGCGTGGAATTGACCTTTATAAGGGCAAGCTCCCTTTCTATGTATTCTTCACCGGTCAGGTCGTGAACCTTTATAACGCTTATCAACTTATTGAGCTGCTTTGTAATCTGCTCTACAATCCTATCGTCCCCGGTCGTTACGATGGTCATGCGCGAGACCTTCGGGTCGGTTGACTCGGCGACGCAGAGGCTTTCGATATTAAAGCCCCTTCCTGAAAAAAGCCCGGCAATCCTCGAAAGCACCCCGAATTCATTTGTCACAAGAACAGATATAGTATGCCTCATTTTAAACCCCCGTTACTTGAGGAAACCCCGGCCCGGGCGAGCCATTCCCGCCTACACAAGAAGCATCTTGCTTAACGGCTGCCCCGCCGGCACCATCGGATAGACATCCTCGGTCGAAGAGACGACAAAATCCATAAAAACAGGCCTGTCCTTTACCTTGAGCGCCTCTTTTATGACGTGGTCAACCTCTGCGGGTTTTTTTGCCCTTAGCCCTACCCCGCCGTATGCCTCGGCAACCTTCACGAAATCAGGGCGGTCTCCGAGGCAGCTGTAGGAATACCGTTTATCGTAGAAAAACTCCTGCCACTGCCTTATCATTCCGAGGAACCTGTTGTTAAGTATCGCGACCTTGACAGGCAATTTTTCCTGAACGGCTGTCGCGAGTTCCTGGATATTCATCTGTATCGAGCCGTCCCCCGCGATATCTATGACAGTCCTATCCGGGAATGCCACCTGCGCCCCGATTGCGGCGGGGAAGCCGTATCCCATAGTGCCCAGCCCTCCGGAGGTAAGGAAAGTCCTCGGCTTTTTGAATTTAAAAAACTGCGCGGCCCACATCTGATTCTGCCCGACCTCCGTTGTGATAATAGCATCGCCGTTGGTAAGGTTGTAAAGCCTCTCAACGACGTACTGGGGTTTAATCTTGCCGCCCGGGTCCTGCTTGACGGAAAGCGTGTGGGTGCGGCTCCATCCTTTTACCTTCCCGTGCCAATTTTTTATTTCCTTTTTGAAGCCGGATAATTTATCCGCGGGTATCTGCTTTATCATGTCCCTTAAGACATTTTTAACGTCCCCGACTATGGGCACATCCACGCTCACGTTTTTACTTATGGACGTGGGGTCTATGTCTATGTGGACTATCTTCGCATAGGGCGCAAACTCATCCAGCTTCCCCGTAACCCTGTCGTCGAACCTTGAGCCGACCGCGATAAGGCAGTCCGTATCCATAACAGCCATGTTGGCGGTGAATGTTCCGTGCATGCCCAAAAGCCCCATAAAAAGAGGGTCTACCCCGGAAAAACCCCCGAGCCCCATAAGTGTTGTTGTGACGGGGATGGTGAGTTTTTTCGCAAAGGCCGAAAGTTCCTCCGCCGCGTTGGAGTTTATGACCCCTCCCCCCGCATAGATGACCGGCCTCTTTGAGGCAAGGATACACTCTATGGCCTTTTTTATCTGGCCGGGATGCCCCCTGTATGTCGGCTGGTAGCCCGGGATATGGACCGTCTCCGGGTAGATGAAGTCAGAGTGGGTTGAAAGGATATCCTTCGGCAGGTCAACAAGGACAGGGCCGGGCCTGCCGGTTGTCGCGATAAAGAACGCCTCCTTTATAATCCTCGCGAGGTCCCTTATGTCTTTCACAAGATAACTGTGCTTTGTGCACGGCCTTGTAATCCCGACAATGTCGGCCTCCTGAAAGGCGTCGTTTCCAATGAGCGCGGTCGGCACCTGTCCGGTAAAGACCAGAACCGGGATGGAGTCCATGTATGCCGTGGCAATGCCCGTGACGGTATTTGTGGCGCCGGGACCGGAAGTGACAACCACTACCCCCGGCCTTCCTGTCGCCCTTGCGTAGCCGTCCGCCATATGGACCGCTCCCTGTTCGTGACGGACAAGTATATGCCTTATGGGGGCCTTATAAAGCACATCGTATATCGGAAGAACCGCCCCTCCCGGATATCCGAATATCGTATCCACCCCTTCTTTGAGGAGTGAAGCGACGAATATTTCCGCACCATTTTTTTTCATTTTAAAAAACCCTCACAAAAGGAAATGTTAAACGGCTTATTAGGCAAAATTCACCCGCGACTGTTCCGGGTGAATTCGCTGGGTAATTTTCAACGATTTTTCAAGTTGTTTTAAGTCTTGTCGCTGACAAAATGACAGTAGTTCAGCAATATCGCTATTGGACTTCAACGTAAAGAACTTCCTTTTAGGGCAAAAGTAAACTAGCACAAGCTTTCTTCGCTCTACTATTATATTGATAATATTATTAAGCGTACCCTTACTTTTTCCATCCCACACCATAAAGCCATAATCTGCTTCGTCGCTAATCTTCTTGTCACGAATCGAATAGTATTGAAAATCTTTTTGAGCTCTATTTACAGGAACAAACTTCGTTTCCCATCTTCCAATATTATTTCTGCAAATGTTTCCAGCACAGAAAATTAAAACATGCTTATAAGATTTTTCAGCCAAATATTTTTGCATTGCCCGGTCAGCACCGTTAGCATCCCCAATCAATACAAGATAACCAGTAGAGATTATGTTATCGGCGCGTTCTTTAATTGCTTTGTTAAGTTTCCCTAACCTCCGAGAACCTCCGAAAAATACCTTTTTCATCTACGTTCCCGTGCCATTGTTATCGCGAGTGTATAAACAAACGCAGCCTTTCCAGACTTTTGAAGTGCAGAAGATACCTCATTCATCGTAGCGCCAGAGCAGTATAGGTCGTCAAATAATAGCACACTTTTTCCTTCAATTTTTGAACAGTCAGCACGAAAAGCTCCGCTTAATAACTTTTTACGCTCGTTAACATCAGACACATTTTTTAATTGAGGAGTATCTTTGATCTTTTCCACGCAATCACCGCAATATTCAATGCTCAGGGCTTTAGCCAATAGTTCAGCTAAAACAACAACCGGCTGAAAACTGCGTGAACTGGAAGGCGGAACTGGTATAAGCAAATCAAATGACCACCTCTTAGATTTCACAAAATCTGCCGCTGTTGTTACCATCTCATTTATGACCGATTTATCTTTTTTGTACTTTAATCGATATAACAATTCGCCAATTTCTGATCGTTTTGTATCAAATTGCTCATGCCCATAGTCGTCATATCCGATAAAAGTGCTACTGACCATGTGAAAATCCAGAGCATAGCCGTCAACCCATTGTCCTTTAATTTTTTTCGGCGATATTTTGACCATATTATTTTGCTTTTACCTGTGCTTGATAGCAATTCCGCCCCACCTTCGCAACCCTCAGTAAATTAATACCTATGCTAGTATATTCGGGAATCCTTCGCAATATACTCATAGATAGCCTGCAGATTCTTACTTGCCTTTTCGGCCCATCTTATTTTGCCCACCGCTCGACTCTCTTAAGAAGTTCCTCTACGGTCAACAACCTTCCGCCTTCCGCGTCCTTAAGTCCGTCGAGGACATTTGCAACAAAATTTATTTCGTACATTATGTCTTCGGGGGAACAACCATCGGGCAACCTCTTTATCGTCTCGATTGTAGCCTCTTTTAAAGTGTCCATTCCAACCTCCCCGTCATTTTTATTTGCCTGTCAACCAAAACACGACACAGGCATGGTTACAAACAGCAACCTTAAACTATTGCTTCGTCACCTCAGAACCGCCCCGGTATTCGCCGAAGTTACAACCTTCGCATACCTTAAGAGCCATCCCTTTTTTATCTTGGGCTCCGGGGCGACCCACAGATGTTTCCTTCTTTTTAATTCCCTTTCCTCCACCTTAAGCTCTATTCTCCTTGCCGGGATATCAAGCTCTATCAAATCCCCTTCTTTTACAAGGGCGATAGGGCCCCCTTCCATAGCCTCCGGGGATATGTGCCCGATGCACGGCCCCCTTGTCCCGCCGGAGAATCTTCCGTCCGTTAGAAGGGCAACCGACTCCCCCATTCCCATGCCGGTAAGCGTTGCCGTGGGCGCAAGCATCTCTCTCATCCCCGGGCCGCCTTTCGGGCCTTCATACCTTATCACTATTATATCGCCCTTGCGTATAGTCCCGCCCGTTATGGCAGACATCGCCTCTTCCTCGGAATCAAACACCCTTGCATGACCCTTGAAACGCATCATCTTCCTGCTCACCCCCGACTGCTTGACAACACATCCGTCCGGGGCGAGATTTCCTTTTAAGACCGCGATGCCGCCTTCTTTGTGATAAGGGTTTTTCATATCCCTTATAACCGAACCGTCAATATAATCAACAGATTCTATTATTTTTTTTATTCTCATCCCCGAAACAGTCGGGTTGTCTTTAATCTTTCCGCCGAGTCTTTTCAATACCGCTGGTATCCCCCCGCCCCAGTGGAGGTCTTCCATGTAATGGTCGCCCACCGGTTCCATAGAGGTGATATGGGGCGTGGTTCTGCTCAGGCCGTCAAAAACCTCAAGCGGGAGTTTTACCCCGGCCTCGTTTGCGATCGCAAGAAGATGCAAAACCGTGTTTGTCGAACCCCCCAGCGCAAGGTCAACCATTATCGCGTTCTCAAAGGCCGCGCGCGTAAGAATCTTTCGCGGGGTTATGTTTTTCTTTATAAGCTCAACTATCTTTACCCCGCTCTCAAACGCGATCCGTTTCTTCTCGCCTGTCGCGGCCAGCGCCGTCCCGCAAAAAGGAAGACTCATCCCCATCGCCTCTGTGAGGGAATTCATCGTATTCGCGGTATATAAGCCCTGGCAGCTTCCAACCCCGGGGCAGGCGCCTATCTCGCACGCGTCGAGTTCCCCCTTTGAAATCTCGCCGGCCCTGAAACGCCCCATTGCCTCAAAGGTGTTGCGGATGAACGAAAGCCTTTTTTTCCCGTAGCGGCCCGTCATCATGGGCCCCGCGGTAACTATTATAGAGGGTATGTCAAGCCGGGCTACCGCCATAAGCATCCCCGGGGTAATCTTGTCGCAGTTTGTAAGGCAGACCAGCCCGTCCAGGGAATGCGCCTCGGCAACAGTTTCAACAATATCCGCGATGAGTTCCCTTGAAGGAAGGGAATAATGCATCCCCCTGTGCCCCATCGCGATTCCATCGCATATCCCGGGAACCCCGAAGATAAAAGGATACCCTCCGCCCGTGTGAATGCCCTTTTCTATGAACCTCTCAAGGTCCCTCATGCCGATGTGCCCCGGGATAAGGTCCGTAAAGCTCGACGCCACCCCTATAAAGGGTTTTCTCATCTCGCCCCTCGGTATCCCGGTTGCGTAAAGAAGCGCCCTGTGGGGAGCCCTTGACAACCCTTTTTTTACCCTGTCACTTCGCATTGAACCGTTCCGCATAAGCAATAGCCTGATTATATTTACCCCGTGCGGCAGGTTAAAAAAATAACCTTCCCTTTTTATCTGCCGTCCCTGCCGCCTTTTAAAAGTCAGCGCGCTTCGGAAATAATCTTCTCTATCATGTCTTTCATGGCAAGTTTCAGTTTTTTAAGCCTTTTTTTCTCAATCTCATCTCCGCCCGTCAAAACAACCTTTTTTTCCATCTTCTCTACTTTTTTCGTATACTCGCGGTGTTGAGTGTAAACGTTTCTGAACTCCTCGTTCTCCTTAAGGAGCCTTCCCACCAATTCCTTTTCTTTTTTATCCATGTGGAACCCCCTTTTTTTAAAATTTCTAAGGACTTACACGCAATAGATAATATTAACCCATGGCTTAAATATTGTCAACAAACCGCTGCCCTTATTTTCGTTTAGGCTCTGCCTAATACTTTCTTAGATAAAGCGGCGTCAAAAACTCCGCGCTGACAGGTTTGGCTGAACCTTTTCCCGCAAGTATGCCTATATTTGACGCCCTTACGCACCAAAATGTCCTCGGTGCAATAACGGCGTCTTTAACGTTCCCGCGGATTACATCCTCATAAAGTTTCAATCCGCCGCCCAGGAAAATAACAGGCCCTCCACCTTCTCCCTCAATCATGTTAAAAAGGCCCTCCGGCGCGACACTTACATCCTCTGTTAATCTTTCACACCCATCCCGCGAAAACTTAAAGAGCGCCGCATAGAGTTCGTTTTTCCTCGCATCCAAAACCGGACAGACCATGAAAGGGGCGAAGGGGATGTTCATTGCCAGCGCGTTCAGGGTTGAAACCCCGATGACAGGTTTTCTAAGCGCCCATGAAAGCCCCTTTACGCAGGCAACGCCGATCCGAAGCCCTGTAAAAGAGCCGGGGCCTGTCCCCATGGCAAAGACATCTATTTCTTCGATTGGGACGCCCTGTGCCTTTAAAAAATCGTCCACGCCCTTCAGTAGCCACCGGGAATGCGTTTTAACCTGTTCCACGGTGAATTCAGCCACGAGGGCGCCGTCTTCCACAAGGGCAATGCTTCCGGATTGCGTGGACGTATCAATGGAAAGTATCCTCAATCTTCCAGCCTCACTCAAAAAGGCGCAGTATATCGTTCCATGTGACAAAAACCATGAGCGCTATGAGAAGGGTCATCCCTATCTGCTGGGATATGCTTACGATCTTCTCGCTCAAGGGTTTCCCCCTTATCTTTTCTATTAAAAAGAAAAAAAGATGCCCTCCGTCGAGCACGGGGATGGGCAAAAGGTTTATTATGCCGAGTTGAAGGCTCAGGAATGCGATTATGGAAAAAAGCTCGACAATGCCCGATTCCGCGGCCCTGCCCGCAACCTGCGCTATCATGATGGGGCCGCCCAGTGTCTTTACTGAATAGGTGCCTACTATAAGCCCCTTTATGACCACAAAAAGAAGAACGACCATATCCAGCGCCCTTGAAAGCCCCAACCTCACCGATTCAAAAAACCCGTGCCTTTTTACTACGGTGTCCTCTCCCTGCATTACCCCTATAATATATGCCTTGAGTTCCCCGTTATATACCGGGACAATCTCTACCTGAAAACTCTTCTCTCCCCTTTCAATAAGAAAGACCTTTTTCCCCGCGCTCTGTTTTATTATCTCCTGAAGTTCCACCCAGTGCGATATGGGCATTCCATCCACCGTCTTTATAACGTCGCCGCTTTTAAGCCCGGCCTTTTCCGCTGGGAATCCCTTTGACACATCCCCTATTACAGGAGGTATCAGGGGATAAACCCCCATGCCCGTATTAAGTATTTCGGAAGGGAATGTGACGGTGGATACCGTAGAGTCCCGGCTTATGATTATACTGATGCTTAAAGATTTATCCGGGTTCAATGTCAGTTCTCTGAAAAAATCCTCCCAGGTGGCAACCTTTTTGCTGTTTATCCCTTCTATTGTGTCGCCTTTTTTAAGCCCCGCCTTATCGCCCGCCTCACCCTTTGCCACATAACCTATAACAGCCGGTTTATCGATGTATGCCGGCACTTCTATCCCGAGCATGAATATAAGGGGAAAAAGAAACAGGGCAAGAACGAGGTTCATAACCGAACCGGCGGCGACTATAAGGGCCCTGAGATTAAGGGGCTTGCCGGAAAATGACCTTTTCTCATCCTCTTCTTTTACCTCTTCATCCGGGTTTTCCCCGACCATCTTTACATATCCGCCGAAAGGGATAAGGGAGATGCAGTATTCCGTCTCTTTTCTCTTTACCTTGATGAGCCTCGGGCCAAAGCCGAGCGAAAACCTCTCAACCCCGACATTAGCCCACTTCGCGACGGCAAAATGCCCGAGTTCGTGTATGAATATAAGCACCCCGAGCACAAGCAGAAATGAAATCACTGTCGTCATCTATATTTTCCCCTTCGTTATGATAGATACTGCGGATTCCCTGCCCCGGCGGTTGCCCTCCACGACATCATCAACTGTCGCAACCGCCCCGGGGACGTGCCTTGCAAGAACCTCGCAAAGCACCTTATGTATATCGGTAAATCTTAACACCCCCTTAAGAAACATATCAACGCAAACCTCATCGGCGGCGTTCAGCGCCGAAGGAGCGGTGCCGCCAATCTCCATCGCCCTGTACGCGAGGGAAAGACACGGGAATCTTCTGGGGTCAACCTTAAGGAATTCTAATTTTTTCCCGGCAACCTCAAAAGGTTCTTTTTTTGCCGGAAGCCTCTCAGGATACGAAAGCGCGTAGGCAATCGGCACCTTCATGTCGGATGAGCCCATCTGGGAAACTATCGAGCCGTCTATATACTCAACCATCGAATGAACGATGCTCTGAGGATGTATGCGCACCGTTATGCTTTCCGGCGGGATATCAAAGAGCCAGCTCGCCTCTATCACCTCAAATCCCTTGTTCATAAGGGTTGCCGAATCTATAGTGACCTTCTTTCCCATTGACCACGTCGGATGCTTCAGCGCCCGGCGCGGGGTAACCGTTTTAAGTTTTTTAAGCGGCTCCCTCAGGAAGGGCCCGCCCGATGCCGTAAGTATAATCCTTTTTACATCCGAAAGCCTGTGCCCCGCAAGGGACTGAAAGATTGCCGAATGCTCGCTGTCGACGGGAAGGATATTCAGATTCCTTCTTTTAACCTCGGCCATTATAAGTGCCCCGCCTGAAACAAGGGCCTCTTTATTTGCGAGCGCGACGGTTTTTCCGGCCTTTACCGCGGCATACGTCGGCAGAAACCCCGCGAAGCCCGCTATCGCGGATACCGTAATATCCGCATCTTTATACGCCGCAACCATCTCTGAGCCGGAAACCCCGAAACCCGCCTCTAAAGAAGGAAAATCCCTTTTAATCTCGTCTGCCGCGTCTTTGGTAAGGACAGATACCGTCTTCGGCTTAAACTCCGCAACCTGTTTTTTAAAAAGTTTCAGGTTCCTTCCCGCCGAAAGCGAGACCACCCTGAACCTGCCGGGGTTTTCCCGGATAACATCGAGCGTGGATTGCCCGATGGAGCCCGTGGAGCCGAGTATTGCCACGGCCTTCACGGTGTTTTTCAAAACAAAAGGTTTCGCCATAGAAGATAATAGTAAAGCGCGGGCACGGAAAAAATAATGCTGTCAATCCTGTCCAGCATGCCGCCGTGGCCGGGTATAATGCTTCCGGAATCCTTTACCCCGGCGCTCCTTTTAACAAATGATTCACAAAGGTCCCCTAAAATAGAAACCGCGCCCAGAAAAACCGCGATAAAGATAACCTCCGGATGCGTAAGCCCCATCCCGAAAAAATAGTTAAAAAGATACGCCGTAACCAGCCCTCCCGCCCCTCCTCCGATTGCGCCCTCAACGGTCTTTCCCGGGCTTATGGCGGGCGAAAGTTTATGGGCGCCTATCAGTCTTCCGGTATAATACGCGGCGGTATCGTTCAGCCACACGACCGCAAAGAGGAACAGCACCCACCGTCTGCCTCCGGCAAGCCCCGAAAGCGGTATAAAATGCGCCACCGGCAGGGCTATGTATACAATCCCGAGCACACCGTATGAAACCCGCTCAATTGAATCTTTGAAAGAAGCGCCTTTTGAAAATATAGCGCCCGCAAAAAAGATAAAAACGGATGAAACGAGATAAAGGGGAACCAATCCGGGCCGGTTGATGTAGAAAATGCAGGGAAGCCCTCCCCCCAGGAATATTGCCGGGAGATTCCATCCCCGCCCCCCTTTTTCAGAGGTCATTTCCGAAAACTCCTTAAGGGAAAGGAGCGTAACCAGAGAAACCGCGGAAGTTAACCAGAAACTGGAAGTATAGAGGGTTACGGCGACGGTTAAGGGGATAAGAAAAAGACCGCTTAGAAGCCTCTTCAGATTTTTTCCTCCCTCAAAATAAAACCTGCGGCCGCCCCCGGCATAAAACTCCTCCCGCTTATCTTCGCCATGGACAGGGGCTTTTCAAACAAATGCGCCGGACGAGACGCATTGTCAGCCCACGAGGAGTTGTTCTTTTGTGAGCCCGAACCTCCGTTCCCTGCCCTGAAAATCCCTTATCGCCAGAAGGAGGTCTTCCCTTGTAAAATCCGGCCAGAGGACATCGGTTATATAAAGCTCGGTATACGCTATCTGCCAGAGAAGGAAATTGGAAAGCCTCCTCTCCCCGCTTGTCCTTATAAGAAGGTCCGGGTCCGGTATGCCCGCTGTGTAGAGGGAGTCCTGGATATCTTTTTCCGTAATATCCCCGGGGGAAAGTTTCCCATCTTTTACCATTCTTGCGATATTTCTGCAGGCATCGGTTATCTCGGCCCTTGCGCTGTAACTTATAGCGAGAGAAAGACACATCCCGTCATTTTTCCCCGTCTTTTCCTCGACCTCGCTGATTACGTCCATGACACTTTCCGGAAGGTCCGCCGGGCTTCCGACCAGGCGGAAGCGGATGTTGTTTTTCACCATCATCGGGGTCTCGCTTTTCAGGTGCATCTTCAGGAATTTCATGAGCATGCCGACCTCCGGCCGGGGGCGGTTCCAGTTCTCCTTGGAAAATGTGTAAAGGGTCAGATACCTTATCCCGAGTTCCCTGGAAAACGTGACAATATCCTTCGCGGCCTCTATGCCTTTCCTGTGGCCTTCCATCCTCAAAAGGCGTCTTTGCCTTGCCCAGCGGCCGTTGCCGTCCATTATTATCGCAATGTGCTCGGGGAGTTTTTCCGAAAAAAATTTTTCCACGGGGGTGAAATCAAACCTCCATAATCTCTTTTTCTTTTCTCGAGAGAATCTCGTCAGCTTTTTTTATCTCTTTATCCGTAATCTGCTGGATATGCTCCTGCGCCTTTTTCAGTTCATCCTGCGATATCGTTTTTTCCTTCTCGAGCTTTTTAACCGCGTCGTTTGCGTCCCTCCTTGAATTCCTCACGGCGACCCTGCATTCCTCGGCATATTTGTGCGCTATCTTTGTAAGCTCCCTGCGTCTTTCCTCGGTAAGATGCGGCACCTGTATGCGCATAACTTTCCCGTCGTTTTGGGGCGTAAGCCCAAGGCCGGAAGAAAGTATCGCCTTATCTATCGCGGACATCTGGGAGACGTCCCACGGCTGTATGGTAATA
>Ga0209642_10002610_pt1 | contig 11800 bp, 9 predicted proteins | sample RifCSP19_2_FD_184025 | JGI IMG/M metagenome (GOLD analysis project Ga0209642, IMG submission 184025) | Soil microbial communities from Rifle, Colorado - Rifle CSP2_sed 19_2 (SPAdes) (version 2) | ecosystem: Environmental > Terrestrial > Deep subsurface > Rock core/Sediment | place: Rifle... | reverse complement strand
CCGAGGGGGAGATCTTCGTCCAGGGCCTCGCCGCCCCCGTCGAGGTGCTCCGGGACCGCTGGGGCGTGCCGTACCTGACGGCCGCCTCGCTCGAGGACCTCTGGTTCGCCCAGGGCTTCGTGACCGCCAGCGAGCGCCTGTTCCAGATCGACCTCGCGCTCCGCGCGGCCGGCGGTCGGCTCTCGGAGCTGTTCGCAGACCTCACGGTCGACCAGGACCGGTTCGCCCGAACGGTCGGGTTGCACCGGATCGGAATCCGAGAGGCCGAGCGGTGGACCGAGGCATCGCGCGGGATGGTGGCGCGCTTCGTGGAGGGCGTACACGCCTGGGTCGGCGCGATGCCGGCCCCGCCCGTCGAGTACACGCTCCTCGCCACCGCGCCGCAGCTGCCGACCGAGCTCGGCGACTGGGCCGCGGCCTTCGCCTACGTCGCGTGGGGGCTGTCGGGCAACTGGGACCTCGAGCTCCTCCGGGCCCATCTGCTGGACCGCATGGGACCCGAGGCGACGGCTGCGCTCCTGCCTCCGCTCCCTGCCGATCCGCCCCAGCTGGCCGCGGGCGCCCTCGGCGGGCGGCTCCTCGACCGGCTTCCGAGGGCGAGGGGGCAGGGGTCGAACAACTGGGTGGTGGCGGGGTCGCGGACGGTGAGCGGCAAGCCGTTGCTCGCCAACGACCCCCACCTGCTGGTGCAGCAGCCCGTCGCGTGGTTCGAGCTCCACCTCCGCGCGCCGGGGTACGAGGCCCGCGGCGTTGCCTTCCCCTTCGCGCCGGGGATCCTCGTAGGGACCACGCCCCACCACGCCTGGGGGATCACGAACGTCAGCGGCGACGTGCAGGACCTGTACCTCGAGCGCCTGAACGAGGATCGCTCCGCTGCCGAGTTCGACGGCGGGTGGGAGCCCCTCCGCATCCACCAGGAGGAGATCGTCGTGCGCGGCGGGCAGCCGGTTGCGTTCGACGTCCTCGAGACGCGGCACGGGCCCATCCTGGAGACGGTCACGGTCGGCGTGGCCGAGATCGGATTCGTGCCCCTAGAAGAGCCGTACGCGCTGCGCTGGACGGCGACCGACGGCCTGCTCGAGCCCTCGGCGCTCGTCTCCATCGCGAGCGCCCGGGACTTCGAGGGGTTCCGCGAGGCCCTCCGCGCCCTGGCCTGCCCGGGACAGAACGTCGTGTACGCGGACGTCGACGGGACCATCGGCTACCAGTGCACCGGCCTGTACCCGATGCGGCGCGCCGGCGACGGGACGATCCCGGTTCCTGGCTGGACCCCTGAGCACGAGTGGGACGGGTTCGTCCCCTTCGACGACCTGCCGTGGTCCAAGGACCCGGCGCGCGGGCTCTTGGTGACCGCGAACAACCGGACGTACGACGACGCGTACCCCCACCTCATCGGCCACGACTTCCACACACCGTTCCGCGCCAGGCGGATCGAACGGCGCCTCGCTGAGAGCGAGGCGCTCGTCATGGACCAGATGGCCGACATCCAGACCGACACGGTCTCGCTACCGGCCCGCGAACTCCTCCCGCGCCTCGCCGAGCTCGAGCCGCTCGACGAGGATGAGCGCTGGGCGATCGAAGAGCTCCGTCGCTGGGACTGCGCCCTGGGTGCCGACTCCGTTCCCGCGGCCGTGTACGAAGCGTGGGTCGCAAGCATCGCCGGTCGCTTGCTCGGTGAAGATCGGACCACGTACGACCGCTACATGGCCTGGCCCGAGGCCTTCTCCTGCCTCGCGCTGCCCGCCCTCCTGTCCGGCGATCCGCCTCCGTGGGCACCGGTCGACGCGTGGGCGGATCTGCTCCATGCCGCCCTCCGCGACGCGCTCGCCCTCCTCTCGGATCGTCTCGGGCCCGAGCGCTCCGGCTGGCGCTGGGGAGCGTTCCACCGCATCCGATTCGCACACCCGCTCGCGCGCCTGCCCGGGCTCGAGGACCTGTTCGTGGCGGCGGACCACGAGCTCGGCGGGGACGAGCAGACGGTGCTCCAGGCCGCCTTCGACGGTCGCGGGAGCTTCGAGACCGTGGTCGCGCCGAGCTGGCGTACGGTAATCGACCTCGACGACCTCGATCGCTCGATGGCGGTCCTTCCCACCGGCCAGTCCGGCAACCCCGCATCAGAGCACTGGAACGACCAGGCCCCACTGTGGATCGCGGGCCGGCTCCGGCCCGCACCGGTCTCGCGCCAGGCCGTCGAGGCCGTCGCCGAGCGATCCCTCCGACTCGTGCCCGGGTAACATCTGCCCATGCCGAAGTCCCGCCAGCGTCAGAAGCGCTCCTCGCGCGCCTACGCTCAGCCACCGCCCAAGAAGCGCCAGAAGGCAAGCCCCCGCTGGTACGGGTCCCTCGTCCTCGGGCTCATGGCCCTGGGGATCGCGATCATCGTGCTGAACTACATGGACATCGTGCCCGGCGGCACACAACAGCATTGGCTCTGGATCGGGCTCGGGTTCATCGCGGCCGGTTTCGCCGCCGCGACCCAGTGGCGCTGACCGCGGATCACATCGATGTGATCCTCCACAGGGGCTTCCACATGTGTGGGAAGCCGTGGCCTGTCACCGAGCGTCGCGCGATCGCAGCGATCCGATATCGGGCGGATCGTGGAGAACCTGGGGAGAAGGGGTCGAGGGCACCACCCGTTCCGGTGGAGAACCTGTGGACAACCTCGGACGCCTTCAGCCCGGCACCGGCCTGCGGACGACCTCCATCGGCTCGCCGCAGTGGCGCGGGATCTGCAGCTCGCCGAGCCGGGTGACCCGGAACTCGGTCCCGCACTCCTCGCAGACCAGGTAGACCTCGAGGTCCGAGACGTCCTCGACCTCGGGCTCCTCGGCGGGCGCGCTCGCACCGGATGCCGCCCGAAGGGCGGTGATCCCGAGCCACGCGATGGCCAGGCCGATCACGACGGCGGACAAGACCACCCAGAGGTTCACGAGAACGAGTCTACGTCGAGGGACCACCCGGCCCGGACGGCACGGGCCCTCCGGCCTGTTCCGTCCGCACCGCGCGTCGGCACGCTTCCGGTGTGAAGCCCGCGCCCGCGAGGAGGCATCGTCCATGAGCGAGTACGTCGAGCGGTTGATGGCCACCGTGATCTCGAAGGACCCCGGCGAGCCCGAGTTCCATCAGGCCGTGCAGGAGGTCGCGTCGTCTGTCGAGCTCGCGCTCGAGCGACACCCCGTCTACCGCGAGGAGAAGATCCTCGAGCGGATCATCGAGCCCGAGCGCGTCATCATCTTCCGCGTGCCGTGGGTCGATGACCAAGGGGATGTGCAGGTCAACCGCGGGTACCGCGTCGAGATGAACAGCGCGATCGGCCCGTACAAGGGAGGCCTGCGGTTCCACCCCAGCGTCTACCTGGGGATGCTGAAGTTCCTAGCGTTCGAACAGGTCTTCAAGAACGCGCTCACCACGCTCCCGCTGGGCGGAGGCAAGGGCGGCGCCGACTTCAACCCGAAGGGCCGCAGCGACGGCGAGGTCATGCGGTTCTGCCAGTCATTCATGACCGAGCTGCAGCGGCACATCGGACAGTTCACCGACGTCCCCGCCGGCGACATCGGCGTCGGCGCCCGGGAGATCGGCTACCTGTTCGGCCAGTACAAGCGGATCCGCAACGAGTTCACGGGGGTGCTGACGGGCAAGGGCCTGAACTGGGGCGGCTCGCTGATCCGGCCCGAGGCGACCGGGTACGGCGCCGTCTACTTCGCACAGGAGATGCTCGGGACCCGGGATCAGTCGCTCGAGGGCAAGGTCTGCTTGGTCTCCGGCTCGGGCAACGTCGCCCAGTTCACGACAGAGAAGCTCCTCGACCTGGGCGCGAAGCCGGTCACGCTCTCGGACTCGGGTGGGTTCCTCCACGACCCCGACGGCATCGATCGCGAGAAGCTCGACTGGGTGAAGGAGCTGAAGAACGTCCGGCGAGGTCGGATCGCCGAGTACATCGAGCGGTTCCCTCGCGCGACCTTCACCCCCGCCGATCCCAAGGCGGACTCGAACCCGCTCTGGGAGATCTCGGCCCACTGTGCCTTCCCGAGCGCGACCCAGAACGAGATCAACGAGAAGGACGCCGTGAACCTGCTCGGCAACGGTGTTCACGTGGTCAGCGAGGGCGCGAACATGCCGACCACGCCAGACGGCGTCGGTGCGTTCCTGACCGCCGGGATCCTGTACGGGCCCGGCAAGGCGGCCAACGCCGGCGGCGTCGCCGTGTCCGGTCTCGAGATGACGCAGGACAGCCTGCGTCTGTCCTGGACGCGCGAGGAGGTGGACGAGCGCCTCCGCGGCATCATGCGGGCGATCCATCAGACGGCCAGGGCGACCGCCGAGGAGTACGACCAGCCCAGCAACTACGTCGTCGGCGCGAACATCGCCGGCTTCGTCAAGATCGCCGACGCGATGCTCGACGAGGGCGTCGTCTAGGACGTCAGACCGCGAACGGCCGCCGCGCCCGTGCGGCGGCCGTTCGCTGCACCCGGACTCCTGGGATGGCATGATTCCGGCCGCAGGGCGCACCGGAGGGAGAGAGGATGGACGCCTACAAGGCGGTTGAGGGTTTCTTCGCGGCCGCCGCGGACCGGTTGGGTCTGGACCCATCGATCCGCGTGCTCCTCGCGACGCACCAACGGCAGACCACGGTCCAGGTCCGGGTTCCGATGGACGACGGCACGACCGCGGCATTCGAGGGGTACCGGGTCCAGCACAACGACGCCCGCGGGCCCTTCAAGGGAGGTCTGCGCTACCACGAGACCGTCTCGATCGACGAGATCAAGTGCTTCTCGGCGCTCATGACGTGGAAGTGCGCACTCCTCGACATCCCCTTCGGCGGGGGGAAGGGCGGCGTGAGCGTCAACCCGAAGCTCCTTACCGAGGGCGAGCTCGAACGCCTCTCGCGGGCGTTCATCCGCGAGATCGCCCCGGTGATCGGGCCCACCACCGACATCCCCGCCCCCGACGTCAACACGAGCTCGCGGGAGATGGGGTGGATGGTCGACGAGTACGGGAGGATGTTCGGCGACACGCCGGCGGTGCTCACAGGTAAGCCGATCGCCCTCGGGGGCTCGCTCGGTCGCGAGCAAGCGACCGGTCGAGGCGGATTCCTGTGCCTGGATCGGATCGCGCACCACCGGGGCTGGACCCGGGACAAGATCCGCATCGCCGTGGAGGGATATGGCAACGCCGCCTCCTGGTTCTCGATCCTCGCCGACCAGGCTGGCTACCGGATCGTCGCCGTCTCAGACAGCAAGGGCGGTATCCACAACCCGGAGGGCCTCGACCCGAGGGCGATCCTCAACCACAAGCGCGCCACCGGCAGCGTCATCGACCTCAAGCACGCCGAGAACGTCGCCGGCGACGACCTGATCGGGGTGGACTGCGAGGTCCTGGTCCCCGCCGCGATGGAGGAGCACATCCGCGACGACAACGCGGCGCTCGTGGGCGCGAACCTCGTGCTGGAGGTCGCGAACTACCCGACGACGCCGGCCGCCGACGAACTCCTGAAGACCAGGGGCGTCACCGTGATCCCCGACATCCTCGCGAGCGCGGGAGGAGTCGTCGTCTCCTACCTCGAGTGGGTGCAGAACCTCCAGCGCGAGCGTTGGATCGAGGACCGGGTGAACCAGCGACTCGCCGAGCTGATGAACGCGGCCACGGATGCCGTCCTCGCCCGCGCGAACGAGAAGGGGGTCACGCATCGCGAGGCCGCCTACGAGATCGCCGTGGAGCGCGTCGCGGAAGCGGAACGGCTCCGGGGCCGCTGGTAGGCGCGTCAGCGGGCGACGAGGCGCCGGAGCGAGCGGCGCGCGATCGGCGCGTACGCGGCCACCGCCAGCGCGGGGCCGCTGATCACGAGACCTGCGATCCCCTCGCCGACCTCGTGCTCGATCCGGAGCCTGATCGGGCCCCTCCGCACGGCCCACGTCCACCGCCCGAGCGACTCGTCCACGTCGAGCACCTCGAACCGCGCCCGAACGCCGAACCGGCCGAACACCTCGCCCTCGAGCCCGGGCCGCAACGGGCCGTCGGCCCGCACCGCATGAACGTGCGGCGCCCAGGAGGGCCATCGCCCCGGGTCTCGGTACCGCGCCCAGATCACGTACTTCGACGCGGGGCCGCGAGCGCGGATCCGGATCGTGCTCATCCTCGCCTGGTGATGCCGCACCCGGCGGGCTCCGCCCCGCGACCGACGGCCGGGAACGTGACGCGGGGGCCAGGCGTCTAGTGGTTCGGCATGATGCAGACCGTGAGCGAGCGCCGACGAGCCAGGGCCGAGCCGTGGGCCGGGGGCCTGGAGGAACTCTACCGACGGCATGTCAGCGACGCGCTCGGGCTCGCGTACCTGCTCACCGGGGACCGCACGCTGGCCGAGGATCTGGTCCAGGACGCGTTCGTGAAGGTGCTCGGGCGGTTCCGCGACCTGCGGAACCGCGACGCGTTCTGGTGGTACCTGCGCCGCACGATCGTGAACCTGTCGAACTCGCACTTCCGCCGCCGCCGCGTGGAGCGCGCATGGCTCCAGCGCCAGCGCCCAGAGGCCGCCATCGGTCCCGACCACGACGTCGAGGAGCGCGACCGCCTGATGACCGCACTCACGACCCTTCGGCCCGAGCAGCGCGCCGCGGTCGTGCTCCGCTACTTCGAGGACCTATCCGAGGCCGACACGGCCGAGGCCCTCGGCCGTCCGATCGGGACCGTGAAGTCGATGGTCTCCCGTGGGATGGATCGTCTGCGCGAGGAGTTGGGTGACGATGCCTGATCTCGAGACCCGCATGCCCGAGCTGCTCCACCGCGCCGCGATGGGCGCCCTGCCGGACGACCGCTTCGAGCGCCGGGTGCTCCGCCGCGCGCGCCGCCGCCGGGTGCTGAACGCGTCGGTCACGGGCCTCGCGGCGATCGCGTTGATCGCCGGCGCGTTCGTCGGCACGCGGGAGCTGGTGCTCTCGACGCGTGTCACGCTCGGCCACGAGACGCCGAGCCCACCCCCCGGCGCCGTGACGACGCCCCTGACCGCGGTCTGGCCGGAGACCACGGCGGAAGGACTCGCTACCGCGCAGGCACGGGCCGACGCCGGCGAGCTCCCCTGGCGGCTGGACCCGGAGCAGACGGCCGCGGCGTTCGCCACCGAGATCCTCGGCTGGGATCCGGCCGACGTCCGGACGGTCGAGACCGGCCGCCCCCGGATCGGCACCGCGTTCGTGACGATCTCGAACCTCGGGCTCGGGCCCGGGGCCTCGGCTGCGACACCGACCGCACCCGAGACCATGGTCACCCTCCGGCAGCTCGGCGACACGGGCGACGGCGGGGTGTGGACGGTCACGCAGGCCGACAGCAATCGCATCGACCTGCAGGAGCTGCCCGAGGCCGCGCCAGCGGGGAGCCGGCTCGAGGTCGCCGCCGCCTTCCGTGACACCCAGGTCGAGTGGTTCGTGACCTTGGGCCTCCTCGTCGTGGACCCATCCGGACCGCCCTCCGCCTACATGAGCACGGGTGTCACGGAGCGGATCGTCGAGGACATCCAGATCCCCTTCGACGCGGCCGCGACCATCAGCGTGGTCGTCATGCTCGTGGATCCCGAGGGGACCACCGTCGCTGCCGACATCATGCCAATCACCATAGAAGCGTCCTCCTCGCCGATCCCCACCGACACGTCCGGCGCGACCGGCACGTCCGGAGGAACCGGCCCCGGCGAGGAGGTCTCCGAGGAGATCCCGAGCGCCGTGCTGGCCACGCGCGACGCCATCGCGATCGCCGCCGAGACCCGGGACTACGATGCGCTCAAGGCCCTCATCGACCCCGACCGCTTCTCGTACAACTTCGATGTTGGCACCGATCCGGTGCCCGAGTGGCGGAGGGACCCTTCGATCCTCGACACCCTCGTGGCGATCCTCCAGATGCCACCGATGGGACATACCATCACCGATCCGCTGTTGGATGGCGCCGGCCCCACCTACATGTGGCCAGCCCTGATCGCGTCGGATCTCACGAACCTCACCGTTGAGGAGCGCGCGATGCTCGAGGCGCTCGGGATCACACGGCGCGACATCCAGAGCATGCTCGAGGCGTTCGGCGGTTACACCGGGCCGCGCACCGGCATCGCCGAGGACGGCACCTGGCTCTTCTACACGATCGGCGGGGACTGATCGCGGGCTACGACAGCGGGACGTGCCGGAGCAGGAACTCGAGGACGGTGCGCCACTCTCGCACCTCCTCGTCCACGACGTAGGAGCTGTGCCCCTCATCGTAGGAGTAGAGCTCGACGGCCCCGCCGGCTGCCCTCAGGGCATCCACGTAGCTGTACACCTGGGCCGGAACGCATCGCGTGTCGTGTTCCCCCACCAGCACCAGCACCGGAGCCCTCACGCGGTCGACGTACGTGATCGGCGAACGCTCCTTCACGAACTCGGGGCGCTCGTGCACCGTTCCGCCCACGAGCGAGCGGTCGTAGGCCTGGAGGGCCGGCGCCGAGTCGTCGTAGGACCCCATGTAATCGCCCACGGGCACGCCGGCGATGCCCGCGGCCCACCGGTCCGGACGCGTTCCCATGGCGAGGAGCGTGACGTAGCCACCCCACGACCACCCGCCGATCGCCAGCCGCGCGGGGTCGGCCACGCCGCGAGCCACCAGGTCGTCCGCGCCCGCGACGGTGTCCTCCACCTCGGGGAAACCGATGTTCCCGATGATGTGATCGCGGAACGCACGGCCGAAGCCGATCGAGCCCCGGTAGTTCACCATCGCGACGGCGAACCCGTGGTCCACGAGCATCTGGACGTCGGGCCACCAGGTGTCCAGGTACAGCCAGTCCGGCCCGCCGTGGACCTTCATGTACGTGGGGAACGGACCCTGCCCATCGGGGGTCACGATCCAGCCGTGGATCAGGTCCCCTGCCGGGTTGCGGAACAGCCACTCCCGGTACGGGCGGCCGACCCGGAGACCGTCCTCGGGCGGCGGCAGCACCTCCTCGCCTCGGGCGTTCCGCAGGCGGGACGCGGATCCACCGTTCGAGACGCGGAGCCAGACGTCCCCGTCGGGACGCACCCGCGCGCCGTGGATCTCGCCCGGGCCGTGCGGGATCTCGGTGAGGGTCCCGGTCGCGAGCTCCAGCCGGTACAGGCGGTCACGCCCACGGAACAGGTGCCCGACGAGGATCGAACGGGCATCGGGCCACCAGTCGACCGGGACGACCTCCCCGGGGAGGTCCACCTCGAGATCGGTGCGCTCCCCGCTCACGGGGTTCCAGACCGCGGGGCGCATCCGGTCGTCGCGCTCGTGTGCGATGAGGATCCGCTCGTCCCCCGCGACGGGCGACCAGGCGAACGCCCCGAGGGCGAAGCCCTCCCCGTCCGCGAGCTCGGCGACGAGGGAGCCGTCCCGCGGATCGAGCACGCGCAGCGCTCGGTGGATGCTGTCCCCGGCCTGGGCCACCTCCAGGCACAGGAGCGACCCGTCCGCCGACAGCCCGGCTCGGTCGAAGCCCTCGACGTGCAGGTCGCTCGCGGAGATCGAGATCGTGTCCTCGAGCCGGAGGATCTCCTTCGCCCGGCCGCCGCCCTCCGACACGTAGACGCCGAAGCCGCCACGGTCGGCGAGGACGCCGACGACGCGTTCCCGTCCGACCGCGATGCCGTCGGGCCACCCGACGGGCGCTCCGGGCAGCACCTCGCGGGGCGACCCCCCCTCGAACGGGACCGCCAGCCACCGGCCCGACTCGTCGCCGGTCGGGTCGGAGAACCACAGCACCTCGGACCCATCCGCCGAAACGGTCGCCAGGCCGACGCCGACCCGTTCGTCGGTCGCGCGGCGGATCGCGCCCGTCGCGCGGTCCCAGGCGTACGCCTGGAAGGACCCGTGCTCGTCGGAGATCAGGGCGAGCCGATCGGGCGCACGGTCGGTCCAGGTCGGGAACGTACGCGTCGGCGCTCGGAACCGCTGTTCCCAGCGGGGGGTGTCGCTCGCGGGCATCGCGCTCGCGAGCCTAGCAGCGCGTCAGGGACCCGGCACGAGGGTGACCGGGATCGACACGAGGAACAGCTGCGACCCGTCCTCCGCGCTGGACTCGAAGACCTCGACCGTCCCCGGCTGGCGTCGGTCGACGAAGAAGAAGATCTCGGCCGCGTATCGACCGCGGCAGCCGCTGCCGCAGGTCGCCGTGGCGAACCCCGACGCGAGCTCCTGCCCTCCCTCGTCCAGGATCCGGATGCTGACGGTCGCCTCGAACACGTCCGCCGTGCCGGCCACCGCGACCGGGCTGGAGATGACGTCCCCGGCGACGGGGGTGCGAACGACGATCGCCGGCTTCCCACCCGGCGTCGGGGTCGCGGTCGCCTCCTCCGACGGCGAGGGGGGCGGGGTCGAGGGGCTCGGCGAGAGGGCCTCGGACGCCTCCCGGAAGCCGCCGCCGCACGCGGCGGCGAGGAGGGCGACGACGGTCAGGGCGGCGAGGGAGCGACGTGCCACGTCCTCGATGATAGGCCGAGACCGCGGCTCGCCCGCTATCCGAGGCTCGAGCGGTCGCGGATCGCGCGCCAGAGACGCTCGGGCGTGAGCGGCGACTCGAGGTGCCGCACACCCAGGTAGGAGAGCGCGTCGACGACCGCGTTCACGACCGCCGGGGTCGATCCGATCGTCGCCGACTCGCCGATCCCCTTGGCACCGAGCGGGTTCCGCGGTGTCGGGGTCTCCATCACCCCCCGTTCGAACGGCGGGAGGTCGCTCGCGCTCGGCACGAGGTACGTGGTCAGGTCCGCCGTGACCGGGGTGCCGAGCTCGTCGTAGGCCACGCCCTCGTACAGGGCCTGCGCGATGCCCTGCGCGAGGCCGCCGTGTACCTGCCCCTCGACCAGCATCGGGTTCAGGATCCGCCCGCAGTCGTCCACGGCGACGTGGCGCACGAGTCGCGCGTCCCCGGTCTCGACGTCGACCTCGACGACCGCCACGTGGGCCCCGAAGGGGTACGTGTGCTCCCGGAGGAAGAACCTCGTGTGGGCCTCCAGGCCAACGGGCATCCCGTCCGGCAGCCGCGAGGCGTCCGCCGCCGCCTCCGCCAGCTCCGCCCAGCCGACGGAGGCGCCCGGCGCGCCCGCGACGCCCAGCCGACCGTCTCGGGTGAGTTCGACGTCCTCCACGGCCACCTCCAGCAGGTGTGCGGCGAGATGGCGCGCCTTGTCCAGGACCGCCAGCCCGGCCTCGTGGACGGCCGAGCCGCCGATCTGCAGGGAGCGCGACCCGAACGTCCCCTCGCCCCGGGGCACCGCCGCCGTGTCCGAGTGGATCACGCGGACCGCGGCGAGCGGGAGCCCGAGCGTGCCCGCGACGAGCTGCGCGAACGCCGTCTCGTGTCCCTGGCCCTGCGAGGAGGTCCCGACCCGCACCGTGGCGGTCCCGTCCGAGCCGATCTCGACCGCGCCGAACTCCTTCCGAGCGAACCCCGTCACTTCCACGTAGACGCTGATCCCGACGCCGAGCTGGAGCCGGTCGCCCCGGGCGCGGCGTTCCGCCTGATCCCGGCGGAGCTCCTCGTAGCCGGCCAGCTCGAGCGCGAGATCGAGCGCACCTTCGTAGTCGCCGGTGTCGTAGCTCTCGCCCACCGCCGAGGTGAACGGGAACGCACCCGCCGGGACGAGGTTCCGGCGCCTGAGCTCGACCGGGTCGAGCCCCAGCTCGTGGGCCAGGACGTCCATCGCTCGCTCGATCGAACCGGCCGCCTCCGGCCGGCCCGCGCCCCGGTACTCGGCGACCGGCGTCGTGTTCGTCACGACCGCGCGTCCCCTGCTCGCCACGCCGGGGATCCGGTAGACGCCAGGGAGCATGG